>Ga0081538_10000368_pt1 | contig 51469 bp, 47 predicted proteins | sample TabmetS5T2R1_FD_71022 | JGI IMG/M metagenome (GOLD analysis project Ga0081538, IMG submission 71022) | Tabebuia heterophylla rhizosphere microbial communities from the University of Puerto Rico - S5T2R1 | ecosystem: Host-associated > Plants > Roots > Rhizosphere ...
CAACACCGCGTGGATGGAGGAGAACCAGGAGTCCCTCCAGGTCCTGCTCGAGGAGATCCTCAAGGTCTGGCAGTCCATGGTCGATGACCCCCAGTTCGTCCAGCAGGAGAGGGAGCGGCTCGGCCTGCTGCCCGACCTGCCGGCCGAGCTCGAGGAGGAGTTGCTGCCTTACTACGAGCAGGCCGCCGAGGAGGGTCTGTTCACCGAAGACTGCGGCGGCGAGCCGGCCGCCAAGGAGGACTTCGTGTTCTACGGGGAGGCCGGCCAGCTCGAGGGCGACCCGGCGGACCTCCAGGTCGAGGACTTCTGGACCCTCGAGCCGTCTGAGAGCGCGCTGAGCGCGGTCGAGGAATCGGGCAACTGACGGTGGCCGCGTCGGCCGGGATCCGCGCCGGCCGCACGGCGTCTCGCCGTGCGGCGGCCGGGGTGAGCAGCCCCTGGCTGCTGCGTGCCGCGTCGATCCTGTTCGTGCTCGGACTGTGGGAGTGGGCCGGGAACGCCGGGATCAACATCGCGTTTCCCTCCTGCACCGAGACGCTCGCCGCCTTCGGGGAGATGCTGGTGGACGGCACGTTCGCCGAGGCCTACGCCGAGACCGCCGGCCCGCTCATCGTGGGCCTGCTGCTCACCGCCGCCGGCGGTGTGCTCGCCGGCCTCGTCATGGGCCTCTCGTCGCGGGCCGAATGGCTGGGGCTGCCCCTGTTCATCGTTCTACAGGCGTCGCCCTCGGCGGCGATCGTCCCGCTCATCACGTTCGTCTACGGGATCGGCTTCACCGCCAAGGTGTTCGCGGTCGTCCTGCTGAGCGCGCCGGTGATCGTGCTCAACTCCTACCGCGGTATCGCCAACACCCCGCGGTCGCTGCTGGAGATGAGCAACGCGTTCCTGGCGACCCGCTTGCAGCAGATCTGGAAGGTGATCATCCCGGCAGGCAGCGGCCTGATCTTCGCCGGGCTGCGGCTCGGCCTCGCCCAGGGCTTCACCGGCGCCATCCTCGCGGAGCTCATCATCACCCCGACCGGCGTCGGCGACCTGATCACCTTCTACAGGTCGACCGCCGAGTATCCCGAGATGTTCGCGGCCATCCTGTCCATCATCCTGGTCGCGAGCGTCAGCGTGACGCTCCTTCAGAACCTGGAGCGGCGCCTCTTCCGTCCCGAGTTGAGGGCGATATGACCGACAGCGCGGGGGTCACCTCGGAGCCCGGAGTGGGCGCCTCGGCGGAGACCGGTCGGGAGCCCGCCGTCCGCATCGTCGACCTCTCCAAGGAATTCCCCGGCGGTGTGCGCGCGCTGGGTGGCCTGACCTTCGACGTGCCCAAGGGCGAGCTGACCAGCATCATCGGCCCCAGCGGGTGCGGGAAGACCACGACGCTGAAGATCATCGGGGGACTGGTCGACGCGACGTCGGGCCAGGTCGAGGTCGACGGCGTGCCCGTCGCAGGGCCCGGGCCGGATCGGGCGTTCGTGTTCCAGGATTTCGCCCTAATGCCGTGGGCGACGGTGCTACGTAACGTCGCGTTCGGCCTGGAGCTACGTGGCGTGCCCCGCAAGGAGCGCGAGGACACCGCGCGCGCGTATGTCGACAAGGTGGGGCTGTCGGGCTTCGAGGACTCCTACCCCCACCAGCTGTCCGGTGGGATGCGGCAACGCGTCGGCCTCGCCCGAGCCCTCGCTGTGGACGCCGACATCCTGCTGATGGACGAGCCGTTCGCGTCGGTCGACGAGCAGATCCGCCGCCAGTTCCAGGACGACCTGCTGCGGCTGCTCAGCGACGAGAGCAAGACCGTGATCTTCGTGACCCATTCGATCGAGGAGGCCGTCTACGTCTCCGACCAGGTCGTCATCTTGACCCGGGGCCCTTCGAGCGTCTCGAAGGTGGTCCGTCCGGGTGTCGACCGCAGCGGCGGCTCCGACGAGATCCGGCGCGACCCCGCGTACCTCGACTGGGTCGAGCAGATCTGGCACGAGCTCCGCGGCTACCTGGAGCGGTGAGATGGAGCTGCGCGGCCACCGGGTTCCGATGGCGTTCTCGCTGCTGGTGTGGTTCGCCATATGGGAGGTCGTCGGGCGGCTCGACCTGGTGTCGCTCCTCCCGCCGTTCACCGAGGTGATCGCCGCCTTCCCCGAGGTCGTGTCATCCGAGACGTTCGCCGACGCCGCGCGGATCACCCTCGAGGCCTTCCTGATTGGGATGGGGATCTCCTTCACCGTCGGCATCGGCGTCGGCATCCTGATGGGCACGAGCCGAGCAGTCAGCTCGGTGATGGGGATGTGGGTGAACATCTTCGAGAGCTCGCCGCTGACCGCCATCGTGCCCGCGCTCATGGCTCTGCTCGGCTTCGGGCTGGAGACGATGATCGTGACGGTGGTCCTGTTCTCGGTCTGGGTGATCGCGCTCGACACCCAGGTCGGCGTGGAGCGGGTCAACCCCTCGCTGGTCGAGATGGGCCGGTCCTTCGGCGCCACCAAGCGGGTGCTGTACTCCCGGATCGTCCTGCGAGCCGCTCTGCCGGAGCTGCTTGCCGGGATTCGCCTCGGCCTGATCCGCGGGCTGAAGGGCGTAGTCATCGGCCAGCTGCTGATCGCCGTGCTCGGGGTGGGCTACCTGTTCGAGCTGTACTCCCGGAGCTTCCTGATGCCGGAGTTCTGGGCGCTGCTCATCATCCTGTTCAGCTTTGCCTTCCTGGCCTCGGAGGCGGTCGCCTACTTCGAACGAAAGGTGGCGTTCTATGCATCAAGCCGTTGATCGCTACGCCATCGCGCCACCTCCCACGACCACCGTCGCGGTGGCCGGCACGGACGCGGTCTTCCCGGTGGCCCGGGTGTTCTGCGTGGGGCGCAACTACGCCGAGCACGCGGTCGAGATGGGGCACGACCCGGACCGCGAGCCCCCGTTCTTCTTCATGAAGCCGGCCGACGCCGTCGTGCCGCCCGGGAACCTGCCGTTCCCCACGCAGACGCAGGACCTGCACCACGAGATCGAGCTGGCGGTCGCGCTCGCCGAGGGCGGCCGCGACATCCCCTTGGAGGCGGCGCTCGACCACGTCTTCGGATACGCGGTGGCGCTCGACATGACGCGCCGCGACCTGCAGGCGGAGGCGAAGAGGATGGGCCGTCCGTGGGACATGGCCAAGGGCTTCGACCAGTCGGCGCCCACCGGCCAGATCCGCGCCGCGGACGACATCGGCCACCCGACCGAGGGAGCCGTGTGGCTTCGCATAAACGGGGAGCCCCGCCAGGAGGGCGACCTCGATCAACAGATCTGGAAGGTGCCCGAGACGATCAGCTTCCTGAGCACACTCGTCTCGCTGCGTGCCGGCGACCTCATCATGACCGGGACGCCAAAGGGGGTCGGCAGGGTCGAGCCGGGCGACCGCCTTGAGGGTCACATCGACGGTGTGGGCGATCTGAGCGTGAGCTACGACGCCTGAGGCGTCGGCTGGCGCGCGGCCGCTCTTCGGCCGCGAACGAAACGGCGGCAGTGAGGAAGCGGGCGCCATCCAATCGGTGTGGGCCCTCAGAGCCACCGAATAGGTGCATGAGAGGGCCCACACTCGCGGGGGCGAGCCTTCCGCGCTGCCCGGCGCTTTCCGGAGTGTGGGCTGTCAAAGGCGCCATATCCGTGACTTAGACAGCCCACACTCGTGGGGTCGTGCGCGATTCGCCCGTCGGCGCGACCCCCGTCTTTGCCCGGGGAATCGCCACCGGGCGTCGATAAAATTGAACGTGGAACTGGCCCGCACCCACCTCTCGGAGGCGGGGCTGGTCAGGCATCTCCTCATCTGAACCCGTTTTGACAGGAATCGACTCATGAACAACCAGACTCGTCCGAACACCCCGCTGTCAGGCGGCCCTAAGGGGGCACTCGCATCGCGCGGCGCCGAGACGGCCGCACGGGCGCTGAGGCGCCTGGTGGAAGCGGTTCGCCGCTAGGTCCGAACCTGGCCGGACGGCGCCGGAGCACTACGGCAATAAGGGGTGGGCTGGCTGGCCTCCGGCCGGTCCCCCCTTCATTGCCGATTTTGCGCATGGCGCGGCGACCGGCTACGCCGTCAGCGCCGTCACCGCGCCGGCCGCGAAGACGATCGCGAGCGTGAGCCGCCGGAAGGCGGCCTCGGGTAGGCGCGGGCCGATCACCGTGCCGGCCCAGTTGCCGGCCAGCGAGAAGGGCAGCCACAGCACGAAGGCCGGAAACAGGGCCTCGGTGTCTAGCCCCCCCTCCAGGGCGAGCACGGCCAGCCCGATCGCGTTGGACACGACGAAGTAGATGGCGAGATCCGCCAGGACGCTCCGCGGCGCCGCCTTGTCGCGCGCGAGGAGGAGCACCGGTGCCACGCCGTTCAGCGACGTGGCCGCGCCGAGGAAGCCGCCGGCGAACCCGGCCGCGACCGGCGCGCCGGGCAGCTCCCTGGGAGGCGGCGCGCTCACCGCCCGCCACAGCAGGACGGCCGCGACCATCACGACCAGACCGGCGGCCAGCTTGATCGTCGAGTCGTCCACCGTCGTCAGCACCACGGCCCCCAGCCAGAGCCCGGGGACGCTGCCGGCGATCAGTCCTGCCGCTCGGCGCGGCTTCGCGTCCGACCGGAACCGGTACGCCACCGAGATCCGCGTGATGCAGGCGACGGCCAGGTTGGCGGTCACGACGAACGGCAGCGGGAAGCCAAGCAGGAGCAGCAGCGGCGTGGCCACGAGCGAGTACCCGAACCCGGTGACGCCGCCGAGAAACGCCGCCGCGGCGACGACTAGAGCGCCCGCGAGCAGGTCCATCGCTCAGGCGGGCAAGCGCCCCGCTCAGCCGTCGAGGCTCTCGATAACGATCTCGGACACCTCGGTGGGCGTGCGCCCCACGCGGACGCCGGCTGCCTCGAGTGCTTCCGCCTTGGCCGCCGCGGTGCCCTTGGACCCCGACACGATCGCCCCGGCGTGGCCCATGGTCTTTCCGGGCGGGGCCGTGAACCCGGCGATGTAGGCGACCACGGGCTTGGAGACGTTTTCGGCGATGTACTCCGCCGCCTCCTCCTCGGCGGCGCCGCCGATCTCGCCGCTCATCACGACCAGCGCCGTCTCCGGATCGGCCTCGAACAGCTCGAGCACGTCGATGAAGCTCAGGCCGGGCACGGGGTCCCCGCCGATCCCCACGATCGACGAGTTGCCGAACCCGGCCTGCGCCAGCTCGTTGCCGATCTGGTAGGTCAGCGTGCCCGAGCGCGAGACGACCCCGACGTTGCCCTCCTTGAAGAAGTCGGCGGGGATGATCCCCACATTGGCCTTGCCGGGGGACAGCACACCCGGACAGTTGGGGCCGATCAACCGCACCCCGCCGAGCCGGCCCAGATGGGTGCTCACGCGCAGCTCGTCGTGCGCCGGAATGCCCTCGGTGATGGCGACGATCGTGCGGATCCCGGCCTCCGCGGCCTCGAGGATCGAGTCGGCGGCAAAGCGGGCCGGCACGAACACCATCGCGGTGTTCGCGTCCGTCTGCTCGACCGCCTCGCGGAACGAGTCGAACACGGGTATGCCGTCGACCTGCTGACCGCCCTTGCCCGGGGTCACTCCGGAGACGACGTCGGTCCCGTAGCGCTTGTTGTTGAGCGCGTGGAAGGTGCCCTCGCGCCCGGTGATGCCGGACACGCACAGACGCGTCTCGTGGTCGACGAGGATGCTCATCGCGCCTGGACGGTCGGGCTGCCCGCGGCGAGCGCGACCACGCGCTCCGCGGCCTCGAGCATGGTGGCCTCGACCTCGAGGTTGGGCAACTGGGCGTCCGCCAGAAGCCGGCGCCCCTCCTCGTCGTTCGTGCCGTCGAGGCGCACCACGAACGGCACCTGCGGCTTCACCTGCTCGAACGCCTCGATCAGACCCTTCGCCACCTCGTCGCAGCGGGTGATCCCGCCGAAGATGTTGAACAGCACCGCCTTCACCTTCTCGTCGGAGAGGATCACCTCGACCGCGGCGACGATCGCTTCCGCCTTGGAGCCGCCTCCCGCGTCGAGGAAGTTGGCCGGCCGGCCGCCGGCCTGCGCCACGACGTCGAGCGTGGACATCACCAGCCCGGCCCCGTTGCCGAGGATGCCGATGTCGCCGTCGAGCTTGACGTAGACCAGGCCGCGCTCCTTGGCCATCTGTTCCTGCGGATCCTCCGCCGAGGGGTTGCGAAGCGCGGCGTTGTCCGGATGGCGAAACAGCGCGTTGTCGTCGAGCGTGACCTTCGCGTCGAGCGCGCGCAGCTCCCGCTCGGGGGTCACGATCAGCGGGTTGACCTCGATCAGCATCGCGTCCTCGGCCACGAACGTCTCGTAGAGCTTCGCCAACATGCCGGTGAGCGGGCGCACGAGGTCCGCGTCGACGCCGGCCTCGAACGCGAGCCACCGCCCGTGGAACTCCTGAAAGCCCAGCAGCGGGTCGACGTGCAGGCTGGCGATCGCGTCCGGGTCCTCCTCGGCGACCTGCTCGATGTCCATGCCGCCCTTGGTCGAGAACATGACGAGCGGCGCCCTGGCACTGCGATCGAAGACGACCGACGCGTAGTACTCGGCCTCGATCTGCGACGCCTCCTCGATCCACACCTCGTGCACCCGCAGGCCGCGGATGTCCATCCCCAGGATGGCGTCGGCGTGGTCCCGGGCCTCCTCCCGCCCGGCCGCCACCTTGATCCCGCCCAGCTTGCCGCGCCCGCCGATCTGGACCTGGGCCTTGACGACGGATGGGTAGCCGATCGCATCGGCCGCGGTCACGGCCTCGTCGACGGTCTCAGCGGGCCGCCCCGACGGCACCGGAACTCCGTGCCTTGCGAACAGCTGCTTTCCCTGGTACTCGAGCAGGTCCACCGGTCACCTCCGTCGCTGCGCGCGGCTCGCCCGATTGCGCTGTCGCTTTCGTTCGCGCTGCTCCTCCAGCGCGCCCGCGTACTGGAGCTTGACCCCGACCATGTGGTCGGCGACGGGATTGCGATCGCGGATGCGGATCCACCAGAGCGGCGCGAAGTTCTCGTGCAGCCACCAGTAGCCGATGCCGAAGCCCACACTGACCAGGGCCTGGTAGGCAAGGAAGTCCAGCCAGCCGTGCGGGACCGCCACCTCCGAGCCGGCGTAGAGATCGAGCAGCCCTGTCTGGATCACGCGCGACACGGTGAAGGCGACCGCCCAGTACAGCGCCACCGGCGTCAGCACGCCGAGCGGAATCCGGCCCTGGGCCAGCAGGATCTCGTACCCGGCGCCGGCGGCCGCGAGCGGCACGGCGAGCGTGACGGCCGCGAACAGGGCCACGTGGAGGGGCTCGCCGGCGCCCCCCACCACGACCCCCACGATCACGCCGCCGAGCAGGCCGATCGCCACCCCGGGCAGGGTCAGCTCCACGACCTGCCGGCGGCCGAGATTCGCCCAGGCCGGGGAGGCCGGCTCCTGCGCCGGCTCAGGGGTGACGGTCTCCGCGCGCCCGGGCGCCATCAGCCGATGTCGGAGACGCCGTACTTGATGACGCTGTACATGATCGCCGTCAAGTAGCCGATCCCGCCCAGGACCAGAACCACCGTGAAGGCCCAGTGCGGCCGGAGCTTCTTCGGCAGGTTCTTGTTGTTGACCACCGCCAGGGTCAGGCAGTAGGCCCCCATCACGAACGCAGACAGGAACGCCAGGATGTCCAGGATGCCCGTCGGGCCGTCGGCGGGACCGAAGTTCAGGATGATGATCCCGAAGATCAGCACGAACCACAGGTAGATCCCGTACAGGTAGGACATCTTCAGCTTCTTGGCGCCCGGCAGGAAGTAGTACGTCATGTCGGACTGTCCGCGGGCGAAGGCGTCGAACAGGCCGACGCTCGCCTTGAAGCCGACGATCGCGATGAAGATGAAGAACAGCGTGTCGAAGAAGCCGGCCGCCTCCGCGAACGCGTCCCCCATCGCCGGCAGCGCCGCGTCGCGGTCGCCCTCCAGCAGCGCGGTCCGGGCCTCGGGGTTCAGCTCGGCGGCGTTCAGGGCCATGACCGTGAAGATGATCGTGACCAGCATCGTGATGCCGAAGAAGAGCACGAGCGCGTCGAACGTGACCCACTTGCGCCAGCCCTGCCACTTGCGCATCTCCTCCGGATCGTCGGTGTCGAACATCGACCCGGCTTCGGGGATCGTCTCCTCCTCATCCGCGTGCAGCAGGCCACGGACCTTCGGGACGTGCGCGCCCATTCCCGCGCCCTTGTCGCGCAGCCACAGCGTGTACCACATCTGCTGCATGCCGGACGGGCCGGCGAAGGCGAGCGCGCCGACGACGACGGGGAAGAACGCCGCCGTGAAGGCCTCGGACGGGATCCAGGTGTCCACGCGGACGGTGCCCGCCAGGGTCGTCCCGAGGTCGTCAAGGCTCCCCACGATCGCTCCCACGATCGCGGAGCCGATCACCAGGATGCCGACGGCGAACGCCAGCAGCCCCTCGATGAAGTTGTAGACGTACCTGACGATCGTGAACATGACGCCGATGATGATCAGGCCGATGGTCGCGGACGCCTGCCACGAGATGCCGGTGATCTCCTCGAGCGCCTCCGCGCCACCGGAGATGTGCCCCGGCCAGATGTAGACCAGGGCGGCGATGGCGAAGAACATCCACATCAGCGGCTGCCACACGCGCGCCGCCCCGAAGAAGATCGACTCGCCGGTGGCCATCGCGTACCGGGCCATCTCGAGCATCACCACGGTCTGGACGATCACACCGAGTGTGAACAGCCAGCGGATGTCAGCCCCGAAGACGATGACCAGCCGCGGCCAGAGGTAGGTCTCACCGAACCCGACCCCGAGCGCGACGAGGATCATCGCCGGCCCGAGCACGTGCGCCGCGGTCGGCGCCTCCGGCAACTTGCGGATCTTCATCGGCGGCAGCCTGCCCGCGCGCCAGACGCGCTCCTCACCCTCCCGGTCGAGCGTGACCGGGCCCGCTACGCGGTTCTCCACATGTGCCATGACTCTCCCCTCGTCCTCCCAACGCCGAGGCCGCTCACGCGACCGTCGGCCATTCCCTCAGGTGCCGTCCAGCAGCCCGGCCATCCTCGCCCAGCGGTACTTGGCCGCCAGCACCTCCACCGGCGTCTCTGTCGTGTACGGGAACGCCGGGATCCCGTGATCGAACAGGTACTGCGAGGCCTCCTCGACCTCGACGTCGCCGGCGAGCGAGGCCACGATCGGCTTCTCGACCCCCCGGCCGCGGAACTCCTCCACCACCTCGGCCATCACCTCTGCGAAGACCATCGGCGGGGTCACGATCGTGTGCCAGTAGCCCAGCACCAGCGCGTGGATGCGCTCGTCCTCCAGCCCCAGCGCAACGGTGTTGCGATAGGTCTCGGGCGGCTCGCCCCCGGTGATGTCCACCGGGTTCCCCGCGGCCCCGAACGGTGGGATGAACTCCATGAACGCCTCGTTGAGGTCGTCCGGCATCTCCATCAGCTGAAGGCCGTTGTTGAAGCACGCGTCCGAGAGCAGCACCCCCGAGCCCCCCGCGCCCGTGATGATCACCACGTTCTCGCCCGTGGGCGTCGGCAGGATCGGCAGGCAGCGGGCGAACTGGAGCAGCTCCTGTAGACCGCGCGCCCGGACGACGCCGGCCTCGCGCAGGATGTCCTCGTAGACCTTGTCGTCGCCGGCGAGCGCCGCCGTGTGGGAAGCCGCCGCCTTCGTCCCGGCCGGCGTCGCGCCGGCCTTCAGGACCACGATCGGCTTCTTCTTCGAGACCCGCTGGGCCACGTCCACGAAGGCGCGCCCGTCCTTCAGGTCCTCCATGTGCAGCGCGACGCAGTTCGTGGCCTCGTCCTGCTCGAAGAACGTGAGCAGATCGTCCTCGTCGATGTCCGCCTTGTTGCCGAGGCCGACGATCGCCGACACGCCGAGCTTCGTGGAGCGCGCGAACCCCAGGATGCCCATCCCGATGCCGCCGCTCTGCGACGCGAGCGCCACCGGCCCCTTCACGTCGTACGGGGTGGTGAACGCCGCGCTCATGTTGCCCGGCGTGTAGTACACGCCGTAGATGTTTGGGCCGACGAAGCGGACGCCGTGTTCGCGGCCCGCCTTCTGGAGCTCCTTCTGCAGCTCCTCCTCGCCGGTCTCGGCGAACCCCGACGGAATCAGCACGGCGGCCCTGATGCCCTTGTCCCCGACCTTCGCCAGCGTGTCCGGCACGAACTTCGCAGGGATGCAGAACACCGCCACGTCCACGCCGTCCGGCAGGTCGTCGACGTCGGCGTAGACCTTCTTGCCGAGGATCTCGTCGGACTTCGGGTTGATCGGGTAGATCTCGCCCGTAAAGCCTCCGTTGACGAGGTTCTTCATGACGGAGTTGCCGATCTTGCCCTCGGAGCCCGAGGCGCCCACGACCGCGATCGCCTGCGGCTGCATCAGCGCCTTCATCGTCTCGAGGATCTCCTCCTGCGAGTACCGCGGGGGCGTGGTGTCGGCCTCGTCGAACGACACAACGAAGCGCGCGTCCACCGCCGTGGCGCCGTCCTCGCGGGCGAGCACCGGGTTGAGGTCGACCTCGCTGATCTCCTCGAAGTCCGTCACGAGCTGCGAGACGGCCTGGATCATCGAGGCAAGCGCCGCCCGGTCCACGCCCGCGCCGCCGCGCACGCCCTTAAGCACCTCGGCCGCGCGGATGCCGTCCACCATCTCGGCGGCTTCCTCGGCCGTCGTCGGCGCGAGCCGGAAGGTCACGTCGCGGAGGACCTCCACGAGCACGCCGCCGATGCCGAACGTCACCACCGGCCCGAATGACGGATCGGTGACGGCGCCGATCAGCACCTCCTGGCCCTCGGGCAGCATCTGCTGCACCTGGACGCCGGTGATGTCTGCGTCCGACTTGTAGGCCTTGGCGTTCTCGACGATCTGCTCGTAGCCCGACGAGACCTCGTCGGAGCTGCCGAGGCCGACCAGCACGCCCTTCGCCTCCGTCTTGTGGAGGATGTCGGGCGAGACGATCTTCAGGACGACCGGGTAGCCGATCTCCTCGGCGAGGCTCACGGCCTGCTCCGCGGAGGTGGCCAGACCCTCCTGCGGCACCTCGATGCCATAGGCATCGCAGACACGCTTGGCCTCCGGTGCGCTGAGGGCGGTCCGCCCGTCGGCGCGGACTGCGTCCAGGACCTCGCGGACCGTCCCCTGGTCGGTTGCGCTGACTTCTGTAACCGCCGATGCCATCAGACAGCCCCCGCCGCGCTCAGCCGCTCGAGCTCGCCCTCTTGGATGTCGAGCAGCTCCTCCAGGATCTCGGCGCTGTGCTCCCCGAGCAGCGGCGATCGCTTGACCTCCACCGGCGAGTCCGACAGCGTGAACGGGCACCCGACGGTCGAATACGTGCCCCGTTCGGGGTGTTCGACGTCGACGATGAGCCCCTCGGCCCTGAGCCCCTCGTCCTCGATCAGGTCCTTGGTGCTCAGCACCGGCCCACACGGGACGTTGATCGAGTTGAGCTCCTCGAACGCCTCCCACTTCGTCCGCTTGATCGTCCACTCCTCGATCACGTCGAAGATGTCCTGCAGGTGAGGCAGGCGCGCCTCGGGTGTGGCGTAGTCCGGGTTCTCGATCAGCTCCGGCCGGCCGATCTTGTGCATCAGGGCCTCCCAGACGTGGGGCTGGATGACGACGTAGATCCAGGCGTTCGCGCCCTTCTCCGTGGTCGGCTTGCAGCGCACCGCCCATCCGGGCTGCCCGCCGCCTGACGCGTTGCCTGAGCGCGGGACGAAGTCGCCGAACTCCTTGTTCGGATACTCCGCCAGCGGCCCGTGCTTGAGCCGCTGCTGGTCGCGGATCTTCACGCGGCAGAGGTTGAGGATGCCCGCGCGCATCGAGATCTGCACGCGCTGGCCGCGGCCGGTCTGCGTGCGCTGGTACAGCGCGGCGCAGATCGCCCCGAACAGGTGGACGGCGTTGCCCGAGTCGCCGATCTGGGCGCCGGTCGCGACCGGCGGCCCGTCCTCGAAGCCGGTGGTGCTCATCGCGCCGCCCGTCGCCTGCGCGATGTTCTCGTACGCCTTCGCCTTCTCGAGCGCCCCCGGTCCGAACCCCTTCAGCGAGGCATAGATGATCTGCGGGTTGATCTCGTGGATGCGCTCCCAGCTGTAGCCCAGCCGGTCCATGACCCCCGGGCCGAAGTTCTCGACCACGACGTCGCTGCGCTCCAGAAGCTTGGTGAAGACCTCCTGGCCCTCCTCCGACTTCATGTTGAGCGTCAGGCTGCGCTTGTTGCCGTTCAGCATCGTGAAGTAGAGGCTGTCGACGTCCGGCAGGTCGCGCAGCTGGCTCCGGGTGACGTCGCCGCCGCCCGGCCGCTCGATCTTGATCACGTCCGCGCCCATGTAGGCCAGCAGCTGCGTGCACACCGGCCCGGCCTGGACGTGCGTCATGTCCACGACCCGGACTCCCTCGAGTGCCTTGCTCATCCCCGCGGCCTCCTACTTGTACATCGTCTGGTTCATCGTGCCGGGCGCAAACGCGTTCTGGTCGATCCACACGTTGATCAGCGCCGGCTTGCCCGACTCCCGGGCACGCTCGAGGGCGGGACGGATGTCCTTGGGCTCGCGGACCTCCTCCCCGTGACCGCCGAGCATCTTGGCGAACAGGTCGTACTTCACATCGCCGAGCTTGTTGCCGACGTCGCCGCGCTCCTCGCCGTACTTCTGGATCTGCCCGTACCGGATCTGGTTCATGTACGAGTTGTTGCCGACCACGCCGATGAACGGGAGATCGAAGCGGACCATGGTCTCGAAGTCCCAGCCCGTGAGGCTGAAGGTGCCGTCGCCGAACAGGCAGACCACCTCGCGCTCCGGCCGGGCGAGCTTCGAGGCCATCGCGAAGGGAACGCCGACACCGAGCGTGCCGAGCGGGCCGGGGTCCATCCACAGTCCCGGTCCGCGCGGCTGCACGACCCCGCCGGAGAAGGTGACCACGTCGCCGCCGTCGCCGATGTAGACCGTGTTGTCGGTGAGGAACTCGTTGATCTCGTGCGCGAGCCGCAGCGGGTGGACCGGCGCGTCCTCTCGCATCAGCTTCGGGAGCCGCTCCTCCTTGGCCTTCTGCTCCTCGTCCCGCAGGGTCTGGAGCCAGGACTCCCGATCGCGCGCCGCGCCCTTCGAGCCCTGGCCCTCCGCGGCGTCGGCCACGGCGGTCAGGATGGCGCCCGGGTCGCCCACGAGCCCGAGGGAGATGTCACGGTTCTTCCCCACCGTGCGGTAGTCCATGTCGATCTGGACCACCGTGGCCTCCTGGCTCAGGCGCTTGCCGTAGCCCATGCGGAAGTCGAACGGCGTCCCGACGATCAGGATCACGTCGGCGTTCTTGAACGCGAAGCGGCGTGTCTGGTGGAAGTGGTGCGGATCGCCCGGCGGCAGCGTTCCGCGGGCGGCGCCGTTCATGAACGCCGGGATGTTGAGGCGGCGGACGAAGTCCTGCGCGGCCTCGGCGCCGCGGGAAGTCCAGACCTGGCTGCCGAGCAGCACACACGGGCGGTCGGCCTTGATGAGGATGTCCGCGAGGCGATCGATGTCGTTCGGATCCCCGGTGCTCTTCGTCGAGGCCCGGTAGTGGCCCGGCTCCGGGATGACCGCGCTCTCGAGCGGCACCTTGGCGTCGAGCACGTCGCGCCCGATCTCCAGGTAGGCCGGGCCCGGCGCGCCCGAGAAGGCCTCGCGGAAGGCCATGGAGCACATGTCCGCGACGCGCTCGGTGGTGAGCACGCTCGACGCGAACTTCGTGATCGGCTTCATGAGGTCCACGTGCGGGAGGTCCTGCAGCGAGCCCATGCGGTGCTGGTTGAGCGCCCCCTGGCCGCCGATCAGGAGCATGGGGCTCTCTGCCCGCAGCGCGTTCGCGACCCCGGTGACCGCGTCGGTGGTCCCCGGGCCGGCCGTGACGACGGCGCAGCCGGGTCGTCCCGTCACGCGCGCGTATCCGTCGGCGGCGTGGGCCGCCACCTGCTCGTGGCGGACGTCGACGACCTTGATGCCCTCGTCGATGCATCCGTCGTAGATGTCGATGATGTGCCCGCCGCAGAGGGTGAAGATCACGTCGATCCCCTCCGCGCGAAGCGCCTTGGCCACCAGGTGGCCACCCGAGATGGTCTCGGCTTCCGCTCCCCGGGGGGCGGGGGCCTCGGCTTGTACCGCTGTGCTCGTGGCGGTCACGTCGATCTCCTCTCCTTCTGGGGCGCTGCGCCGGGATCTTTATCCCCGGGGCCAGGCGTTTCAGTCCACGGGGCGGGCGTCCGCTCCACGTCGTCCGCGAGATCCAGGGCGTGCTTGCGGACGAGCCGCTCGGCAAGCTCGGCGTCGCGGCTCTCGAGCGCCTCGATGATGTGCATGTGGTCGACGATCGAGCGCTCGGCCCGGTCGTCCTCGCCGATCATGTGGCCGCGGATCGCGCGCACGTGTATGAGCAGGCCGGCGACGAGCGCGCTGATCACGGGCGAGCGGGCGAGCTCGATGATGCTCTGGTGGAAGCGCAGGTTCGCCTCCGAGTACTCGTTCAGGCGCAGCCGCAACCGGTCATCCTGGAAGTTGGAGAAGAGCTCGCGCAAGCTGCCGACCTCCTCGTCGGTCGCCCGCTCGCACAGCAGTCGCGCGGCCATGCTCTCGAGCGCCGCCCAGGCGCGGATCATCTCCGTGATCTCCGCCTTGCTCTTGCGCACGATGAGGACGCCCCGGCGGGGCATGATCTGCACCAGCCCCTCGTGCTCGAGCCGGGCGAGGGCCTCGCGCACCGGCGTGCGGCTTACGCCGAGTGCCGTGGCAAGCCGCTGCTCGTCTAGCCGCAGGTCGGCGTCCGGCCGGTAGACGTCCATGGCCAGGATCGCGTCACGCAGCGCCTGATAGGCCAGCTGGCCGACGCTCACCGCCTCGGCCCTCACCGGCGCGATGACCAGCGACCCGTCTCGCCTCTCCTCCAGCGGCTCGACTTGTGACGACGAAGTCAAACAGGTCTAGCGTTTCCTGGGATACCAGATACAAAACACAGCGAAGCGGAGGTGCTACCGCTCCCGCCACGCGCGCGCCATCGCCACCCGCTCGAGCCCGCTGGGGTGGCTGTCGAACAGGAACGCGAACCAGCCGGGCGGGTCCGGGTCCGCGAGGCCCCGGTCGGTGAAACGCCTGTGCAGCGTCTCCATCGCCCGCGGGTCCTCCGTAGCGTTGAGCGCGGCCCAATCGGCCTCTGCCTCGTAGCGACGCGACGCCGCCGCCTGCAGCGGCGCGGTGAGGAGGCTGAGGATCACCACGACGAACAGCGCGACCGGCACGGCGGCGGGGTCGGACAACCCTCGCCGCCGCGTGGCCACCGCCACGGCCAGCGCCGCGGGAAGCACCAGCAGCGCGAACCAGGCGATGCGCTTGGCGATGTGGTCGTGCTCGTGGTGGCCGAGCTCGTGCGCTATCACGGAGCGGAGCTCGCGTCGCGAGAATCCTCCGTCGGCCAGGGTGTCCCAGAGCACGACGCGCCGCGTGTCGCCCAGGCCGAAGGCGTAGGCGTTCGGCGCGTTCGTGAACTCGCGCACCTCCTCGACGCGAACGGGCACCGGGGGCAGCGACTCGGCGCGGGCGAGCTCGCGCGCGTCGCGGGCAAGGCGGGCGTCGGGACGCTTGAGGCCGGGGGTCAGGTAGGGACCGATGAACGCGAAGAGAGCGGCGAGCGCCACGAACACCGCGGTGGCCGGCAGCCACCAGGTCGAGCGCAGGAGGCGCGCCAGCGCCATGGTCACGAGCAGCGCGACACAGATGAACAGGAACTCGCCGCCAAGCGCCAGGAAGTCCTCGACCACGTAGTCGACGTAGCCGATCTCGACCACGTCATGGCGCCGCGACCACCACAGCTCGACGAGGCCGAAAGGAAGCTGCGCGAGCCAGACGAGCGCCAGGCCCATCATCCCGATCAGGAAACCGGTGCCTATGGGCCCGGCGGCCGACTCCCCCGCGAACCGTGCGCCTCGTCGCACGTACACCGCGAGCACAGCGACGAGGGCCAGCTGCGAGGCGACGAAGAGCCACCGGACAACCGCCTCGTAGTCCTCGGCCTCCTCCACTGCCGCGGAGTCGAAGGCCGACTCGGCGTCGAGCGCCGGCAGCTCGAGCCCGGCCGGAACGGTCGTGTCCCACAGCCGTGACGCGGCCCACAGCCACGCTGCGGCCAGCCCGGCGAGGGCGACCGCATAGGCCGCGCGCCTCAGGGCGCCTCCGGCGCCCGGCGCCAGTCCTCCGGCACCGCGCCCGGGGACGGCTCGGCCGGGGCCTCGTGGGCCTCGGTCGCCCGGCGGCCGTCAGGCCCCGTGTACGGATAGCGGTCCGTGAGCAGGAACCAGTACCCGTTGAGCTGCGCCTGGTAGCGCACCGCCCACCCGAGCAGGCCCTTCAATCCCTCCGGAATCCGGCCGACGAAGAGAGCCGCCCACCATGCGCCGATGCCCGCCACGAGCATGACGGTCGAGAAGGCGCTCCCGGCGAGGAACGCCGGCAGCGCGAGGAAGGCTCGGAACAGCGTCTTGAGCCGCGACTGCGGCTCGGGCGGGTCGATCTCGAGGTCCACCGGATAGCTCCCGGGGCGACCCAGGAAGCCCGGAAAGGGCCCACCGAGCACGTAGAGGAAGGAGATCACGTGCGTCCAGTAGCGGACGTACGCGGACAGGAAGCCGTGCAGCCATCCCGGGAGGCGGGCGAGGACGAGTGCCACCAGCCACGCTACGACCACGAGGACGAAGGCGACGATCGACCAGAGCGTGAGCCACACGAAATGCGGCACCGCAAGCAGGAGCCTGAACAGCACCAACAGCCGGTTGCGCCGCCGCTCCCCGTCGTCGCGCAGGCGCACCGGACGGTCGGGCATCGGCGACAGCGCGATCGCGTGCGGATCGCTCGTCGGGAATCGCTCTGTGAGCAGGAAGAAGTAGCCGAACACCTGTGCCGCGTAGCCGAGGCTGTAGACCTGAGCGTCGCGCAGGCCCTGCGGGACGCGGGCGAGCGCGAGCGAGGCGAACCAGGCGAGAAAGGCGAGGACGAAGCCGAGACCGAGGTTGAACGAGGCGGCGACCGCGGCGGTGTCGTCGCCGCCTTCGGTGGAGCCGCTGCCCCAGCCCAGGCCGTTCCCGAGCGCCGCGGAGAGGACGAACGGCGGAATCGCCAGGATCAGCCGGAGCGCGATCGTCCATCGGCGCTGCGGCGCCGGCGCAGGCGTCTCGGCGTCCACCACGTAGCCCGGATCGCCCACGAACCCGGGGTAGCGCTCCGCCGCGAGATACCAGAACGCGTACACATGCAGCGCGTAGCGGACATAGGCGGCGTAGAAGCCATGCGCCCAGCCCGCCGGCCGCCCCATGATCAGCGCGATGACCCAGTGCACCGGGAGGAGGACGACGATCCCTATCCCCCAGAGGAGAAGCCAGATCAGGTGGGGGATGACGAGGATGAACCGGAAGAAGACGGTGACGCGGGACCGCGCCCCGTCGTCGTCATGGCTGACTCGGATGGGCAGCCCGGCGCCGGTCACGACTGGCCGGAACCTCGCTTGAACGCCAGCGCCGCCGCTGCGCTAGTCCCCCGTCCCACGTCGGAGACGATACCCCGAAGGGCGGCGCGCGAGGTCTTAGTCACTAGCCTTAGTCGATCGTCTAAACTAACCGACTGATGTCGCTCGCGAAGGTGACCCGCGCGGACACTGAGGACAGGTTCCTCGATGCGGCCGAGCGGCTCCTCGTCGAGACAGGGCACGCCGGAATCACGACGCGACGGGTGGCCCAGGAAGCCGGTGCGAATCACGGCCTCGTGCACTACTACTTCGGCTCGATCGAGAACCTGTTCGTGCGCGTTCTCGAGCGCTTCACGGACCGGCTGATCGATCGCCAGCGTCGGATGTACGGGAGCGACGTGCCCTTCATCGAGAAGTGGCGGACGGCGATGCGCTACCTGGATGCCGACCGCGACTACCAGCGGATCTGGTACGAGCTCCAGGCGCTCGCCTGGAGCCGTCCCGAGCTGCGCGAACGGGTCGCGAAGGTCAACGCCGAGTGGCGCGCCGTGCTGCGGGAGGCGTTCGCCGGTCCCTTGAAGCGCTACGGACTTCCGATCCCGCTGGAGGCGCTCCTGGCCCTGGTCGTGACCTTCAACGAGGGAATGATTCTCGAGCGCCTCTCCGGCATCGACGTCGGCCACTCCGAGCTGCTCGAGTGGATCGACAACTGGCTCGCACAACTGGAGGAAGACGCATGACCATCACCCAACGCGCGGTCGCTCGGGCCGAGCAGACGCGCGCCCGCTATCCCGATGCCGACGGATTCGTGGAGCGCAGCGGCGTGCGGACCTTCTACGAGGTCTACGGCCATGAGGAGCCGACCGTCCTGCTCATGCCGACCTGGTCGATCATGCACTCGCGCTTCTGGAAGATGCAGGTCCCCTACCTGGCGCGTCACCACCGCGTCGTCGCCTTCGATGGGCGCGGCAACGGGAAGTCGGACCGGCCGCCGCAGCCGGAGGCCTACGGCGAGCAGGAGTTCGCCGACGACGCGCTCGCGGTAATGGACGCCACCGGCACCGAGCGGGCGGTCGTGGTGTGTCTCTCCCGCGGCGCCGAACGGTCGCTACTCCTGGCGGCGGGCCACCCAGAGCGGGTCGACGGGATGGTCTTCATCGCGCCGGCGCTGCCGCTCGGCTCGGTCATGCCCCGCGCCCGAGCTCGACAGGATTTCGACTGCGCGCGCGAGAGCTACACCGGCTGGGAGAAGTGGAACCGCCACTACTGGCTCGAGGACTACGAGGACTTCCTCGAGTTCTTCTTCTCTCAGTGCTACACCGAGCCCCACTCCACGAAACAGCGCGAGGACGCGGTTGGGTGGGGCCTCGACACGGACCCCGAGACGCTGATCGCGACTCAGCTCGCGCCGCGCTTCGAGGACGCCGCGAGCGTGCGTGAGGTGACGGACCGGATTCGCTGTCCCGTGCTCGTCATCCACGGACGGGACGACGCCATCCGGCCCCATGACTCCGGAGCCGCGCTTGCCGAGCTGACCGGCGGCGCCCTCGCAACGCTCGAAGGCTCCGGCCACTGCCCCCAGGCTCGCGATCCGGTGAAGGTGAACCTCCTGCTCCGCGACTTCGTGGAGCGCGCCGGGCCGAGCCGCTCAGGGGCGATACCCAGGACGACCAACTGGACGCGGGGCCGTTCCCGTGGCAAGCGGGCGCTCTACATCTCCTCGCCGATCGGGCTGGGGCACGCCCGGCGCGACGTGGCGATCGCCCGCGAGCTGCGCGCCCTCGTCCCGGACCTGGAGATCGACTGGCTCGCGCAGGATCCCGTGACGCGAGTCCTGATGGGCGAGGGCGAGCGCATCCATCCGGCGAGCGCCGGGCTCGCCAACGAGTCCCACCACATCGAGACCGAATCGGCCGAGCACGACCTGCACGCGTTCCAGGCGATCCGCCGCATGGACGAGATCCTGTGCGCGAACTACATGCTCTTCGACGACCTCGTCTCCGAGGAGCACTACGACCTGTGGATCGCGGACGAGGGCTGGGAGGTCGACTACTACCTGCACGAGAACCCGGAGCGCAAGCGGGCCGCCTACGTCTGGCTCACGGACTTCGTCGGCTGGCTGCCCATGCCGGACGGCGAGGAGCGTGAGGCGTTCCTGACCGCGGACTACAACGCGGAGATGATCGAGCACATCGCGCGCTTTCCGCGCGTTCGTGACAGGGCTCTGTTCGTCGGCAATCCGGACGACGTCGTGCCCGACAGCTTCGGGCCCGAGCTGCCGGCGATCCGGGACTGGACCGAGCGGCACTTCGAGTTCCCGGGCTACGTCAGCGGCTTCGACCCGGGCGAGTTCGCCGACCGCGAGCGCCTGCGCGCCGAGCTCGGCTACGCCCCCGGCGAGCGCGTCTGCATCGTCACCGTCGGCGGCTCGGGCGTCGGCGCGGCGCTGCTTCGGCGCGTCATCGCCGCGCAGCCGCACGCGCGCGAGCACGTCCCCGACCTGCGGATGATCGTCGTCGCCGGCCCCCGGATCGACCCCGGCTCGCTGCCGGAGATCGAAGGGCTCGAGGTGCGGCCCTACGTGCACGACCTCTACCGGCACCTCGCCGCCTGCGACCTCGCGATCGTGCAGGGCGGCCTGACCACGTCGATGGAGCTGACCGCCAACCGGCGGCCGTTCCTGTACTTCCCGCTGCGCCACCACTTCGAGCAGAACTTCCACGTCTGTCACCGCCTCGACCGGTATGGCGCGGGCAGGCGGATGGACTACGAGAGCGACGGGCCGGCGGAGATCGCCGTGGCGATCGCCGAGGAGATCGGGCGTGAGGTCGACTACGCCCCCGTCGAGACCGACGGCGCCCTCCGCGCCGCCGCGCGGATCGCGGAGCTGCTGTGAAGCTGTCGCGGGAGCTGCTCGACCGCCTCCACCGCGCCGCCTGGGCGCTCTCCGGTTCGATGCACGACGCCGAGGACCTGGTGCAGGAGACCCTGGCTGGTGTGTTGGCACGGCCCCGGCGGCTGCGCCGCTGCGACCCGGGCCCGTACCTCATGCAGGCGCTTCGCAACACCTACCTGACAGGCGTGCGCAAGGCCGGCCGGCGTCCCCGCACGACCGCACTGCCGATCGACGAGAGCGCGGTGATGGCGTCGTCGATCGCCCAGCCCGAGGTGGCCCTCGAACAGCGGCAGGCGGTCGCGGCGATCGCCGGGCTCCCCACGGAGTTCCGGCTCGCGCTGGTGGCCGTCGACGTGGTGGGCCTCTCTCAGCGAGAGGCCGCACGGGCCCTGGACGTGCGCGAGCCGACGATCGGCACCCGCGTGTTCCGCGCCCGGGAGCGGCTGGCGCTCGCGCTCGCGGCGGACGGGTGATCCCCGCGGCGCCTCGCCCCCCCGCTCGATGTCACCCAGCGGCTCCAGCGGAGCGCCGGTCTGCGGCGAGCCGTGGTGCCACACGACAGTGAACGCGTCGGCGGTGTCCGCCCCGCGGTCGTACACGCGCAGTCTGCGGCCGTCGGCCAGGCGAACGTCCCGCTCCGAGACCATCGGAGCAAGCTAGTGGCTAGGCAGCCGCGGCGCTCGTCTGCCCCTCGGCCACGCGGGCGATCCGCGCCGCGGCGCCCTCGAGCTGCGGCCGTCGGCCAGGCGAACGTCCCGCTCCGAGACCATCGGAGCAAGCTAGTGGCTAGGCAGCCGCGGCGCTCGTCTGCCCCTCGGCCACGCGGGCGATCCGCGCCGCGGCGCCCTCGAGGGCCCCGGCCGAGAGCAGCGCCGACGTGGCGTTCGCCACGAGGCGGCCGGTGAAGCCACCGCCGCGGCGCATCGAGACCGACGCGATCAGCTCGGCGCCGGTGTCGTCCTTCGTCAGCTCGTACCGAACGTCCAGGCCGACGGGGCCGTCCGCCGACAGCTCGAGGATCGTCTCGTCGGCTGTGTGGATCTCGACGTCGAAGCCAACCCTCACGCCCGCGAGCCGACCGGTCACACGTCCGCGCGTGCCCGCGGCGAGACGGTGGCTGTCGAGGTCGTCGAGGTCGAAGTCGACCGGCGACCAGCGACGGATCTCCTCAGGGAGGGTCAACACCTGCAGCACCTGGCAGGGCGTGGCGTTCGCTCGCGCTGTCGCCGTCCACTCGGACATGTGACAAAGCTCGCATGAGCTCCGCCGAAGTTGTGAGCGATAGAGCACAGAACTCCTGCATGACGAACGTCATGTGCACAGCCGCATGGAGGCGATCCGGGTGGCCGAGGAGCGCGGCTGGCTGTAGCCGTTATCAGGGCGTTCACGGGACCTCCGCGGGGGTCGCTAGGTTGGGTCCTGACTCGTGACCAGCAAGGAGATTCGCAACCGCCTGATCCAGCAGCTCCGCCGGGCGAGCTCAATGGAGCTCGCCGCGGCAACGGCGCTCGACCCGCTCGTCGAGGGGGCCGCGGACGGCAGTCTCGCCAGCCTTGTCAGCACACACCGCCGCAACTCGCGCCGGCACCGTGAGCGCGTGCTTGCGCGGCTGAAGGCGCTCGGGGCGGGTACGCACGGCGGGGCCGGCGCGGGCGCGGGGATCCTGGCCGCGGCCCGCGGGATCGCCCGCGGCCGCCGCGGCGCGACCGAGGAGGAGCGCCTCCGGCAGGCGGTCCTAATGAAGCAGCTCGAGGTGGCCACGTACGACACCGTGGAGCGCCTCGCGGAGCGCGCGGGCGACGACGCCACCGCCGAGATGGCGCGGGAGGCTCGCGTGGACGACGAGGAGCTCGCCCGCCGCCTCGCCCGGCGCCGGCTGCGGCTGCAGCGCCACCGCCGCGGCTAGCAGCGCCTTCGGATCGCCTATTCCAGCGGGACGCTCTTCGGCACGCTTCGCTGGCGCATCCGGTTGTAGACGCTCACCATCACGGCGGTCGGCGTGCGGCCGTCCGGCGCCCTCAGAGAGGTCTCGCCCGTCCGGCCCGCGGCGCGGACTCGCCTCGTGGCGATCACGAGGTGATCCTGGTGGAGCGTCACGTACAGGTGCCGACCCCTCCGCCGCGGGGCGAGCTCCCACTCGACCGTCACGCGGTTGCCGTCTGCACGTGCGCTCAGCTCTGCCGGCTCGCGCGGATAGGTGAGGAAGCCGAGCCGGTGGAACACGCGCCCCAGCAGCACTCGCAGCTTGCGGTGGCGGAGCTTCCGGTGCCAGGCGTGGGGGGCACGCCATTTGTCCCCCTGGTGGGCGGGGCTCGACGGCCCCCGGCCGATCCGGTCCGCCAACGAACGCTCCGGGTTGCCCCACTTGCCCGGCCAGGAGGCCCAGTCGCCGAACTCCGCGAGCGGCAGGTCGGCCGGCGGGCCGTCGGCCCGCGGATCGTCCACCCCGAGCACGTACGGTTGCGACCCGGGCTTGAAGTAGGAGGCGTGCGAGAACGGCGCCACGTAGACCACCGGCCGGTTCGGGTCGTGCTCGGCGAAGTCCATCGCCCCGCTCCTCCACGGCCGCGCCTCGCCGGAGTTGTGCTGCGCGTAGCTCGCCACCTCGGGTTCGAGGTCCTCGCCCAGTCCGATCTGGATCATCTCCCAGTCGCCCTCGTGCTTGCCGAACCCGAACAGGTGCTTCGGGTTGTAGTAGAGCCAGAACCAGTACTGGAGCCACGTCCGCCCGCCGTCCCGCGCGACGCGTCCGTAGATGCGTCCGCGGTGGTCCTCCTCCCATTCCATGCGCCCGGCGTCGCCGGGGTAATCGGCGGACAGCGCGAGGAAGTCGCCGGGCTCGGGCTCGTAGTCGACGAGCGAGGCGAGCCCGAGTGGGGTCGACTCGCTGCTGCGCGCCACCACCTCGCCGTGCTCCCTGAGCAGCGAGTTGCCGGGGTTGGCCAGCGCGGAGCTCGCACTCAGCGCGCGGTAGTCGTACTGCGGGTCGAACTTCAGGATCGGCTTGTGGCGCTCGAGCAGCTCCCGGTCGGTCATCGCGCTCCTCACCAGGGCTCGCGCTCGATCGGCGTTCGATGGCCGAGCACGAAATAGCTGTAGAAGACGTTGAGCCAGGGAAAGCCGAGCTGGAGGTAGGCCTTGCCCAGCATCAGCTCGTGATCGCCCGGGTTGGGCAGCACCACGATGTCACGGATGACCCGGAGCGGGGTGTCGCGCCAGGACCTGTTGAGGTCGACGTTGTAGTCGAAGAGCACGGCGTGGGGATAGTCGCCGTGGGGAGGCCGCCGCGGCTCGTCCTCGACCAGCGCGACCCGGTAGTAGCCGATCCGCCGCGGCTCGCCGTCCCTCATCTTGACCCTCCACTCGCCGCCGTACCCCTTGCCGTCCTGGTGGCAGACCTCGTTGTAGCCAACCCGCCGCTCGTCTTTGCGGCGGAACGCCTTCTTGAACTTCTCGCCGGTGAGGCGGCTCACGCGCTCGTGGTTCCAGCCGCGGTAGAGGTATCCCTCGAGCTGGTCGTACTCGGGCGGCCGGCCCGCGCGCAAGACCTTCTCGAGGTTGCCGCGGTCGGACGCCGCGAGCGTCTCGAACGTCCAGGGGGTCACGTGGCGTTCGCGATGCCCGGCGCGGCGTAGTCCGCGAGCGCCATCACCGTGAGCTGCGGGTTCACGGTCGTGGCCGTGGGGAACACGCTGGCGTCGCACACGAACAGGTTCTCGAAGCCGTGGACGCGGAAGGACGGATCCACGACGCCCTTGCGTGGGTTGCCACTCAGCGCGTTGCCGCCCTGCGGATGGCCGCTGCCGATCGAGAGGTAATCGCTGTTCTTCACGTAGTCGTCCAGCCGGTCGACCTCGCTCTCGTCCCGGAACTCGTGGAACCGGAAAGTCGACGGCATCACCCGCCGCGCGCCGGCTTTCAGATAGATGCGGCAGAGCGTCTTGAGCGCGTCCACCAGCGTTTCCACGTCCTCGCGCGCGGGCGTGTAGTCGATGTCGATGCCGCCGAGCAGCGCGCGACCGAGGCGGCCCGGCTTGGTCGTGCCGACGAGCACGCCCGCGGCGGTGAGGTGCCGGAAGCGCTCCATGTTCTTGCGGTGGTCGTCGAGCCAGCCCGGCATGTTCAGCGCCTGGCTGACGACCGGGTTGAACCAGCTCTCCATCACGAACCCGGCGCCCGCCTCGGGCTGGAGGTAGTGGGAGATCTGGACGCCGTCGAAGGAGTCGAGCACATCGTCGAACTCGGCGGTGATCGGCGAGCCCATGTTGAAACAGAGGTCGCGCCCGGCGCGGCCCTTGGCGATCTTGCTCTCCATCAGGAGCCAGCTCGAGGCGATCGCCCCGGCCGAGACCACGACGGCGTGGGCCTTCACGCGCAGCTTCCGGCCGTCGCTCAGCGTCGCGAGCACGGCCTCGGCGCGCCCGTTCCTCGTCTCGATCCGCTCGGCCCGGCACTCGGGGAGGATCCTGAGGTTGTCGGCCCCGAAGCGCTTTTGGCCGTCGGGCAGGACCCTGTCGAGCATGGACAGCTTCGTGCCGTACGGGCAGCCGATGTTGCAGTAGCCGCTCCCGGGGCAGTTCGCGATGTTCGTCTCGACCACGTCGACTTCGCCGCCGAGCTCGAGTGCTTTCACGCCCGCGACGAACTTGTCTGCGCCGCGCTGGAGGTGCTTGCTCGGCGGCCTCCGAACGTCCAGCCAGCTCCGCACGCTCACGAAGGACTCCCCCAGCCTCGCCTCGTCGAGACCGGCCTCGTGCTCCGGGCCGTTCCAATGGTCCCGCACGTCGGCCGGGAGGTCGAAGCAGACGGCGTTGTTGACCACGGTCGAGCCGCCCACGCACATTCCCTGCAGGACCTGGAAGCTGAAGTCGCGCGAGATCTGGAGCGCGCCGTCCGCGTAGAGATTCGAGATCTGCGTCACCTCGTCCTCCGCGAACTCGGACGGGTGGAGGTGAAGGCCGCGCTCGAGCACCAGGACGCGCCTCCCGGCCTCCGCGAGGCGGTAGGCGACGATCGCGCCGGCCGCGCCGCTTCCCACCACCACCGCGTCGGCCTCGACGGTGTCGCCGTTCAGGTCGGCGGGCGAAAGGCACGTGAGGCGCGGCAGCGTCGCCGGGACGTCATTCAGCTTCGGGTCGAAGCGGTCGCGCTGCGTGAACGGCCTGTACCCCGTGATGTCGAACGTCTCGGGGTCACCGTAGTAGCCGAGGTAGGCCATCTGCGACGAGAGCCGGAACATCGCTTGGATGAGCCGGCGGCCGATGCGAACGCGGCCGTAGGCGACGTCTCGAATGAAACGCTTCTCGACGAACTCGCGGCGGGCTTCGCGCTTGATCATCGGGAGGGGCGGCTTGAGAAAGCGCAGCGGGTATAGCCACAGCCCGATCAGCGCCGCCTTCACGACCCACTTCCGCTGGGCACGGAAGCTGCCCATGTACCGGTCCACGTTCCGTGCCACTTCGTCGGTCGGGAGGCGCTCGGGGTCGACCACGACCTCGGCGAGCGCGGCGAGCGCCTTGCGCGCCGGCCCGGGGAGGAAGCGGCCCGGCCGCGCAGGGTCGGACGGCCGCGGAGCGGCAGCCTCGATGGGGGCGGCAATCCTGATGCCGCGACTGTATGGCGCGAGCGCGACAGACCGCAAGCGCCTGCCGCTCAGACCGACACGCCGTATGCCTCCGTGAAGGCGTCCTCGGCGTACGCCAGCGAGGCGTAGCCGAAGCCCTTGTCGCCCCAGCTCGTGCCCCAGCTGTTGCGAACTATGAAGCGGTCCGGCGTGTACCCGACGAGCGCGACCGCGTGGCCGCCGCGGGCGGTCTCGGGCCGGTAGATGTCGAGGTTGCCGGAGTTGTCGCTTGCGTCGTACCACGTGCGATCGACGTTCAGCCGCGTGAGGATCGGCCCCTTGGTGGCGATCCAGCGCTTCCACTCGTCGATGTCGCTCGGGCGGTTCGGCGTGAGGTTGAAGTAGCTCGAGATCTTGAACTCGGCGGCGCGGGCGTAGAACGCCTGCTCTTCCCCGGTGAACAGCTTGCCGTTGAACGGGAGCACCTGCTCACGCACGGCGCCGTACTTCCGCGACACGTCGAGGGCCGCCTTGAGGCTCGTGCCGGCCACCTCGATGAAGGTGGTGGGCGCGGAGAAGAACTGGTCGGTCTCCTTCGAGGCCATCCAGGTGAAGCGCGGCGCGAGCTTCTCGCTCTGCCTGAGCCGGCCGGCCTTGACGAAGTGCCAGCGCAGGATCGCGTCGGCGGTGGCCCAGCCCACGCACGAGCCGCTCGCGCCCTGGTCGCCGATCTTCCACCAGGCGGTGCGCAGGTCCTTCGAGGCCGGCACCGCGGCCCGGCGTGCCGCAAGGAGCCCGGCGTGGTCGGCGTGCTCGATGCGCCAGTCGCGCTCGGTGTCGCGCGACGGCAGGACGTTCAGGATCCTCTTGACCTGTTTCCTCTTCGCCACTGGGGGCCTCCGATGGTTGTGGGGGGTAGTCCTGGGGGTCATTCTTTCCGCGATGACCGACAAGGATCAATACGCGGACCTGGTCTTCGAGGGAGGAGGGGTGAAGGGCATCGGGCTGGCCGGCGCCTACGCCGCGCTTACGGAGCGCGGCTTTGAGCACAAATGCGTCGCCGGCACCTCGGCGGGCGCGATCACCGCCGCGGCGGTGGCGGCCGGTTACTCCTCGGCGGAGGTCGACGACATCGTCAGGAACCTGCCGTTCGCCAGCTTCAAGGACCCGGACTGGATGGACCGGCTCGGCGCGCCGGGGAAGCTGGCCAGCCTGATCCGCGAGAAGGGAATCTACGAGGGGAAGTACTTCCGCGACTGGATGGCGAAGCTGCTCGCGGCGAAGGGCAAGACGCGCTTCGGCCAACTGTCCTTCGAGACCGACGACCCGCCCGGGAAGAACTACGCCCTCAAGGTGATCGCCTCCGACATCACCCACCGGCGAATGCTGGTGCTGCCGGACGACGCCGACCACCTCGGGGTGGATCCCGACGAGCTCGAGATCGCGGATGCCGTGCGCATGAGCATGTCGATCCCGATCTTCTTCGAGCCGGTCGTGCACGAGAACCCGAAGACGGAAGAGCAGCACCTGATCGTGGACGGTGGGATGCTGTCGAACTTCCCGGTCTGGCTCTTCGACGCGCACGGCCGGGAGCCGCGCTGGCCGACGTTCGGGCTGATGCTCGTCGAGCCCGATCCGAAGGTCCCGGTCGGGCGTCGTCTCCGCCGGGAGGAGGACCACGGCGTGCCCCCCGGCTCCCTGCTCGACTACCTGAAAAGCCTCGCAACCACGATGATGGCGGCGCGCGACCGCCAGTACCTCGAGAACGCGACGTTCGCTCGCACGATCCCGATACCGACGCTCGGGGTGGGCACCACCGAATTCGACATCAGCGCCGACCGGGTGACCGCCCTGTACCAGTCGGGCTTCGACGCGGCCATGACCTTCCTCGACGGGTGGGACTTCGAGGCCTACATCGAGCAGTTCAGGCGGGGCAAGGAGGCCCCTCGCAGGACCGACCTGCTGCGCAGCACTTGACGTTCGGCCAGCTCATGCGCAGGTGTCCCTATTCGCCGCGCATCTTCAACGCCCTGGGGGCCCAGGACCCGGTCCACTTCTCCGCGAGCGGCAGATAGGGCGCAGCGCGCACCCGGCCGTCGGCCATCCGCAGCGGCTGCCGCGGCGGGCGGCCGAGCTTGAACAGGACCCGGTCGAGAGCCCGGGCGGGTGCGAACAGCGCGGGTTCGCGAAGCGGCCAAACGCCGCATCGCTCCGCGTCCGAGCCCGAGCGCTCGAGGATCGCGTTCACCGCGCGCCGGGCGGCCTCATTAGCCCCCTCCATCGTCGCAAGGTCGGTGTGCGTGCGCACGTAGTCCGAGGCGAGGAGGAGGTTGTCGACCTCGGTCCGCGCGCTCGGGCGGTCGCTCCAGGAGCCGACCGTGTTCACGAGCAGCGGCTCCAGGTTCGCCGCCTCGGTCGGGTTCGGGTGCACGATGCTCGGGTCGAGGAACGAGTCGAGCACGCGAACCCGGTCGAGCTCGCGCGTGGCGTCGTCGTCGAGGCTCTCCTTCAGCTGATGCCACACCTCCGCGGTGATCTCCTCGCGCGAGCAGTACATCGCCTGCTTTTGGATCCCGCTCCCGATCGCCTCCCAATCCGAGACGTCGACGGACAGGATGCCTCGCGCGCGCCCGTCCCCCAGGCGCTCGGGCTGGAAGCGCGACTCCCAGAACTGCGGCTGGGAGATCGAGGTGAGGGCCCAGTGCGAATCGATGTAGACCGTGTGGCCATGCACCGCCCTGACGTCGCGGTCCAGGTAGTAGACGATCCCGTTCATCCAGCGGGTCCGGAGCCGATGGAGCCGGGCCAGACGGGGGTCGGCGAGCATCAGCTCCTCGCTCGCCAGGAGGCGCATCACCTCCACCGGCAGGGCGGCGACGTACCAGTCGGCGTCGTGCCGCGACGGGCGCCCCCCGGCCACGACCGTCACGCCGCTCACTCGCCCGCGCCGGCAGTGGATCGCCTGAACCTGGTGGCCCGTGCGGAAGTCCACCCCCATCCCCTTCAGCCGATCGAGCCAGGGATCGATCCAGACGTCGCTCGTGGGGCCGTTCAGCACGCGGTCGACCTGGCCGTACGGGTCGGCGAGGTCAAAGAGCAGCTGGAGCAGGGTGTAGCCCCCGGTGCGGGCGCTCATCTCGCGCGCCCGGGCGGCCACCAGCGTGCGGGTGAGCCCGTCGGCGAGGTACTTGGCGTACGCGCCGCCGCGCGCGGCGGCGCCCGAGAACTGCCACCAACTCTGCTCCTCGAACTCGGCGAAGCGCCGCTCCTCGCAACTGGTCAGGAGCAGCAGAAGGCGGTTGACGAAGTGGGCGGCGTCCTTGGGCGATATGCCCACGCTCCCGGCGTAGTCCAATAGGAACCGGAAGGCCTTGTCCAGGTCGCGGAGGTTGCGGGGGAGGTGGGCAGGCGAGAGAAGCTCGCGGCCGTCGGCGCGCGCGATCTGGACCTCGGTGGCCGTGACGAGATTGCCGAACACGTTCCCGCCGTGGCTCCCGTAGGGAATGCGCCGCATCGTGTCCGGCAGGTGGCGGTAGAAGCCCGGGAAGAACCGGAAGCCGTGCTCGCCCGGCAGCGGCAGGCGGCCCGGCGTGGCGCTGCCCGGAAACGGGAAGCTGCGGGCCTTGCCTCCCGGGGCGTCCCGGCCCTCGAAGACCACCACCTCGAACCCGCGCTCGGCCAGCTCGTGAGCGGCGCTCATACCGGCCACGCCGCCGCCGAGGACGATCACCCGCATGGCCAGGGGGCCTCTCCCGACATCGGGAGCATTGTGCCTCGAACAAACGTCCAGTCGCCGTTTCGGGCACGGGCGCGGGTGCTAGCTTGCCTCGGCCCCTCCTCCCCCCCAAATCGAGCAGCATGCGCCCCCCGTCCCCCACGGACTCGCTCGCACGTGCCCCGGGCCCCCCGCCGACGGCACAGCCGCTCACGGCACTCACTCCCACGTCGTGGGCCGCAGGGTGCGAGCTGGCGGTGTCGGAATGGGTCGAGCAGGGGCGTTGCCTGGGCGCGATCGGCCGAGCCAGCGGCTGGTGGATCGGCGACTGGGTCCGCTACGGCAGCGCGCGGTACGGCGACAGGTACGCCGCGGCCTCGCGGGTGACCGGCTACGACGTGCAGAGCCTGATGAACATGTCGTACGTGGCGAGCCGCTTCGACGCGTCGCGGCGCCGGCCCGGCCTCTCGTTCAGCCACCACGCCGAGCTTGCCTCCCTGCCGCCCGAGGACCAGGAGCTGTGGCTCGACCGCGCCGAGGTGGGCGGCCTGTCGGTGCGCGCCCTGCGAGCCGAGCTGCGCCAGGCGCGGCAGCGATCGGCGGCGCGCGCGGCCATGGCACGAGCGCGCCTACGGGCGCCGCCCGACCCGGCGCCGGCCGAGCACGGCGACGTGCTGGAGTGCCCGCACTGCGGGCGCCACTTCGCCCGCTGAGGCGGCGTCCCTACCAGCCGTCGGGCACCAGCTTCGGCCCCACGATGTGGCCCACCTCGTGCTCGTGCACGTCGTGCGTGAAGTGGGCCGCGTACCAGACCACCACGTCCGTGTCGCGGATGGACTCGCCGTTCACGAACCTGTTGAGGTGGGCGCGCGCCTCCGCGGGGTCGGTGGTGAAGCCCACGCCGTCGTCGATCTGGCCGGGGCGGTGGCGCAGCGCCCACATGTCCCCCACGCCGAAGGCGTCGGCCTTCCCGTCGTTGCCGCCGGGGATGAGCGTGTAGCTCTCACCGGTCTGGGTGTTGCGCACCTGCCAGCGGCGCTTGCGGCTCGCGTCGCGCTTGCGGCGGATCTCGTTGCGCAGGCGGCGCCACTTGTTGCCGCCTGCCAGCGGCGGGTCGTTGAACTCGCGCACCTCGTTGTGCTCCCGGCCGGCCACGTCGAAGTCGAGGCGCCAGTAGGCGTGGTGGAAGTGCTTCCGGCAGACGCAGCTGCTGTTCACCGCTCCGAACCCGAAGCGCGGCGAGATCGTGCCGTCGGCGTGCAGCCGCCACCGGCTGATGTAGCGGTACCAGCCGGCCTCGAGCTCGCTGACCAGCACCACCTCCTCGCCGTCCACGTAGATCGCGACGCCGCGGAAGTTGCCCTGGTCCTTGCCCGATTCCAGGACCGTCTCGGCCTTGTTCGGGCAGAGCCGAAAGCCGGGCGCCACGTCCGCCCCCGCGGCCTTGAACATGCCCTCCTCGTACTGCCAGTCGCGGTAGGGCCCGCAGGCGTCGTTTCGGTACCGCACGTTCAGGATCGGCACGTGCGCGCGGCGCAGGACCGGCTTCCCGCGGTAGGCCACCCGGCGCAGCTCCACGCCCGAGCCGACGGTGCCCGACGAGGCGGCCGGCCGCACCGCGACCAGGGTCCAGAGCGTCTCGCTCCCCCGCGTGACCGTTATCTTGGCCCGCCCGGGCGTGCCCCGGTCGGTGGTGCGCTGGCCCGCGTTCGCCACGCCGCACGCGTGACGCTCGGCGAGCGACGCGTCCGGCGCTCCCCCATCGAAGCGCACGACCTCGCCGTCGGCGAGCCTGACGCCCACGATCTCGTGACCGTCGCGGTCGTCCACCGCCGGGCGCAGCCCGACCGAGATCGTGCGCGCCACCGCGCCGTCCTCCGGCTCCTCGAGCGCCAGCGGCGGCATGGGCCGGTACGGCACGAGCTGGTCGTTCCCGAGCGCCGGGCCGAGCTCCGCGTCGTGCGAGAGGGCCTCCACCGCCGCGTCGAACTCCTCGGCGGTCGGGAGCGGCTGCTTCACCGTCTCGCGCACGGTTACGCCGTCCTGTCCCTGCAGGCCGGCGTCGATCACCAGCGTGCGCTCGCTGGTGTAGTCGTACACGGTGGCTCGCACGTGGGTGGGATCGGGCACGTCCTCGTTCCCCGGGCCGGGATCCGGCTCGATCGGCGTCACCGACAGAACCCGGTGCTCCGCGCCGTCGAGCTCGCTCCTCACCTCCGGCAGCTCCAGCGCGGCGTCGACCACGGAGTCCATCTCATCCGGGTCCGGGCCCCACGGCTCGACCTTGACCTTGAGCTGCGCCATCAGTCGATCACGATCCCGACGGTCACGCGGTTGCGGTCCACGAGACGATTCACTGAGCCTCCTGGTTTGGCGGGGGGCGGGCGGCGCGAGCCTAGCGGCACGCCCGTGGGGTTAGAGTCCCCGGATCGCCGATGCCCGCACCCACATGTCGCGCGGCCTGCTCAGCGTGGAGCCCGGACTTCCGCTCACGGAGGTGGCTGAGCGCATGGTCGCGCGGGACGTCGGCGCGGTGCTCGTCATGGAGGGCGAGCGGCTCGTGGGGATCCTCACCGAGCGGGACGTCCTGCGCGCGGTCGCGGGCGGCATCCGCGACGACACCGTAGTGGCCGACTGGATGACGCGGGATCCGGAGACGATGGAGCCGGACGAGCCGATCCGGCAGGCCGCGGTCCTGATGATCCACGGCGGCTTCCGCCACATGCCGATCGTGGAGGGTGAGAAGCCGGTCGGGATGCTCTCGATCCGCGACCTGATGCGCGTCGTACTCGAGGACTCCTCGCCGCGCGGGGCGTAGGCCTAGCCCCTGCTCCTGCGGTGGCCGCCGAGCGTCCCGGGGGTGGACGACTCGCATGGCCGCCCGTCGGCCCCGAGGAGCGTCCACGTGCGGCGGCCGCCCTCGAGGTCGAGCAGCAGCCGCTTGCGGCCGAGCCCGCCGCCGTAACCGGTCAGCGCACCCGACGCCCCGATCACGCGGTGGCAGGGGATCACCACCGCGATCGGGTTGCGCCCGTTGGCGGCGCCGACCGCCCGGTGGGCGCCGGGCCGCCCGACTGCCGCGGCCAGCTCGGTGTAGCTGATCGTGCTGCCGTATGGAATCTCGCGCAGGGCGGCCCACACCCTGCGCTGGAATGGTGTGCCCCGCGGGTCGAGCGCGAGGTCGAACTCGCGCAGCTCGCCGGCGAAGTAGGAGCGCAGCTGCTCGGCGGCCTCTCGGAAGGAGCCGGGGTCGCGCCGCCAGCCGGGGCAGGACAAGCCATTCATCCGGACCGCGGTGAGGGCATCTCCGTCGCCGGCAAGGAGCAGCTCGCCGAGCGGCGAGTCGACGGTGTCGTAGAGGATCGCGTCCGTGCTCGTCATCGTGGCATCACAACGGCGGCGGGCGCGTCGTTGTGATGTCCGGCATGCACGAGCTGCTCGGCTTCCTGGCGGCGCGCGCCGTGCCCGGCCTCGAGGAGGTGACCGGGCGGTCCTACCGGCGCTCGATGGCGCTGGATCACGGCGCCGCGGTGGCCGACGTGACCGCCGGCGAGGAGGAGGTCCGGATCGAGCTCCGGCTGGACGACGAGCGCGACCGCACCGACGCGGCCGCGCGCTGCCGGCGCCTCCTGGACCTCGACGCCGACACGGCGCACATCGACGCGGCGCTCGACGCGGACCCGCTCCTGGCGCCGCTCGTGCGGCGACGCCCCGGCCTGCGGGTGCCCCGCGCGACGGACGGATTCGAGCTCGCCGTGCGTGCGATCGTCGGCCAGCAGGTGACGCTCGCCGCCGCGCGCCGCACCGGGGCGCGGCTCGTGGCCCTGTACGGGCGACCGCTCGACGAGCCCGCCGGCTCGGTCACCCACCTCTTCCCCACGCCGGCGGCGGTCGCCGAGGTGGACTCGCTCGAGCTGCGCCTGCCGCGCGTGCGGGCGAGCGCGCTGCGCGCCCTCGCCCGCGCCGTGCTCGACGGCGAGCTCGACCTCGGCCCGGGCGCCGAGCGCGCCGCCGCCACCAGCACGCTCCTCGCGCTGCCGGGCATCGGCCCCTGGACGGCGAGCTACATCGGCATGCGCGCGCTCGGCGACAGCGACGCGTTTCCGCCGGGCGACGCCGCCGTGCGACGGTCCTTGGAGCGGCTCGGCCGGGACGGGCGCCCGGCCGCGGCGCAGCGGGTCGCGGAGCGCTGGCGCCCATGGCGCTCGTACGCGCTGATGCACCTCTGGCGCGCAGACTCGTAGGGCGGCCGCCTACAGCTCCCGCTCGTAGAAATAGTTGACCGGCCCGTCCGGCTTTCCCTCGGTGTTGCTGAAGCCCAGCTTCTCGTACAGCGCGCGGGCGGCGGTGTCGGTCTCTGCGGTGCCCAAGTCCATGTAGCCGGCGCCTTCTGCACGCGCCGTCTCCATCGCGGCCTCCATCAGCGCCCGTCCGAGCCCCCCGCCGCGCCGGTCCGGGACCACGTAGAGCTCCTCCAGGTAGCAGTCGAGTGTCTCGGACCACAGCGACGGCCTGAAGCGCAGCACGGCCAGCCCGTCGGGGCCGTCTCCTCCGAGCAGAACCGTCACGTCGGCCGACGCCAAGAGCTGGCCGATCCGCCTGCCCATCGCCTCGGCGCCGGGCGTGTAGTCGTCGTACTCGGTATTGAAGTCGTGGAGCAGCCGACCGACGTCCTCGGCGTCGGCCACCTCGGCGCGGCGGATCGCGTGCTCCGCGGTCACGCCGCGATCTCGACCGCGTTGCGCCACGGGTCGCGGGCGAAGAACCCGCCCGGGCGGTCCTCCACCTCCGCTCCCGTGGCCGCCACGCGCTCGCGAACCGCCGCCACCTCCGCGGAGTCCTGCAGCAGGATCGTCCAGTGCCGCAGCCCGACCACGCCTTCCGGCTGTGGCGGCACCCCCTCCCCCCGCCAGGTGTTGAGGCCAAGGTGATGGTGGTAGCCGCCGGCGGCGATGAAGGCCGCGCTGGGAAACGCGGTCATGACCTGGAAGCCGACACCGTCGCGCCAGAATCCGAGCGCTTCCTCGATGTCCCCCACGTGCAGGTGCAGGTGCCCGACCTTCAACTCCGGCGAGGCCTCCGCCCGGGGCTCCTCCTCGTCCACCATGGCGAGCAGGTCCTCCAGGTCGAGCGGCATGGGCCCGCCGATCGTGGTGGGATCGCTCAGGTCTCCCCACCTTTCGCGCGGCCGGTCGGCGGCGAGCTCGATGCCGTTGCCGTCGGGATCGGGCAGGTAGATCGCCTCGGAGACGTTGTGGTCCGATGCGCCGCTGATCGGTGTCCGCGTCGCGAGCAGGCGCTTCGCCGCACGGGCCAGCTCGAGTCGCGAGGGGTTCAGCAGCGCGAAGTGGTAGAGCCCGGCGTGGCGGCCGGCCCGCCGGGCGTCGGGCTGCTCGACCAGAACGAGAAGGTCCTCGCCCCCGGCGCCGAGCACGGCCTCGCCGTCTCCGCGGCGGTGCGGGCGCAACCCGATCGATCTCCCGTAGAAGTCGACGGACCGGTCGAGGTCGGTGACCGTCAGGTGGACGGGTCCCAGCCGAAGGGTCGCGGGCAGGGTGGCGGCGGGTGCGGTGGTCATGACGGGACGGGCCTCCCTCGGGACTGGGCGCGGTACGCCATCGGCGAGTCGCCGAAGTGGCGCTTGAACGCGCGCGAGAAGTAGAGCGGGTCGTCGTAGCCGACCCGCAGGGCCACCTGCTGCACGGTCAGGTCGGTAAAGCGGAGCAGGCGGGCGGCCTCCGACATCACCCGGTCGACCACCATCTCCTTCGTGCCCTTCCCGGTCACCTGTGCGAGCGCGCGCGACAGCGCCGCCGGCGGCACACGCAGCTCGTCCGCGTAGTGGCCGGCCTCGTGGTGGGTGGCGTAGTCGCGCTCGAGCACGGGGACGAATCGCCTGAGGAGCTGCACCTCGCCCTCGTCGGAGTCCGGATGATCGGCGCGGTCGGCGTCGTACCAGCGCTCGAGCCAGAGGAGCGCGACCGAGATCAGGTGACCGCGCACCTCGGACGACTGGGGACCGGTGGGCCGCCGCAGCTCGTCGTCGAGGGCTCGCAGCAACGCCTCGAGCCGGTCGGCCTGGTCGCCGGGGACAGAAACGCTTCGCCCGCAACGGCCGCTCAGCAGCCAGGCCGCCGGCAACCGCCCGTAGGCGCCCGGCAGCAGCTCGTCGCGCAGCCGCAGGATTGCCCCGTGAAGATCCTCCCCCTCCTCGAACACGTGTACCTGACCGCGGCCGATGATCGTGACGCTGCCCTGCTCGATGGGGAGGGGCGCACCGTCGATCAGGTGACGGCCGGTGCCCGACCGGATCCAGATCAGCTCGTGGTAGTCGTGCCTGTGGGGCTCGCGCCGGTCCTCCGCCCGCACGTCGCGGCCCTCGAGCCAGACCACCTGGGCCGCCTCGGTCGGGTCGGCCAGCCGGTCGACGGTGAGTTCGCGGGGGGAGGTTTGCACACCCCCTATGGTGTCAGCCGCGCGCCGGCGGTCCGAGGAATACTCCCGGATGCGGCTTCTGTGACGCACCCCCCACAAGCGCGCTGACCCGCGCGCGAGAGTGCGCGCATGACACCCGCCGAAGCCGCGTTCCGGGCCGAGGTCGACGAGTACTGCGCGGTCCGGCCGGAGCTTCTGACGGTCCACTCGGCCGGCGACGGCCGCTTCGAGATCCACGTGGAGTGGAGCGGAGGCGAGAGCGTCTTGCGCGCCGTGTTCGTGCGGCGGGTGCTCGCGGCGGCCGGCGTTGAGGCGCACCCGTCCAGTGCCGACGGCGGGCGCGCGTGGGCGCTCCGCATCGGTCCCGTGCCGGCCGAGCGCGTGGGCGAGCTGATCGACTCCTGCATCTGGTAGCACGGGTGACAGTAGACTGGCCGTGAGTCGTGACGGTCCAGGATGTCGATGAGGCGCTTCTAGACACCGTCTGCTCCCGCCTCCGGGAGCACCTCAGCGGCGGCGAGGCGACGCAGGCGGAGGCGTTCGCACGTCAGTACTACCGCTGGGTGTCGCCGGATGACATCGCGGACCGCAACGAGCTCGACGTCTACGGCGCGGCGCTGGCCCACTTCGACCTCGCCCGCCGGCGCACGCCCGGCACGCCGAAGGTGCGGATCTACAACCCGCGCTTCGAGACGCACGGCTGGCGCTCTACGCACACGGCGGTCGAGATCGTCACCGACGACATGCCGTTCCTGATCGATTCGGTCGGCATGGAGCTGAACCGCCGCGGCTTCGGGGTCTACCTGACCATCCACCCGGTCATCCGCGTGCGGCGCGACGAGTTCGGCTGCCTGCTCGAGGTGCTCCCGCACGGCACCGAGGCGGAGGACGCGGTCGCCGAGTCGGTGATCCACGCCGAGGTGGCCCGCCACACCGACCCGGGGGAGCTCGCACAGCTGGAGCGCCACGTGCTCCGGGTGATCGGCGAGGTGCGGGCGGCGGTGGAGGACTGGCCCGCGATGCGCGCCCGCGCGCTGGACGTGGTGGCGGAGCTCGGCACGGACCCGCCGGCGATCGACGGAACCGACATCCCCGAGGTGAGGGCCTTCATCGCCTGGCTCGAGGACCACAACTTCACGTTCCTCGGAGCGCGCGACTACGAGCTCTCGCGCGACGACGACGGCGAGCCGCGGCTGGTGTCGGTGTCCGGTTCCGGGCTCGGGGTGCTGCGCCAGGCGGGCGGCCAGTCGAGCGCACGTGGGTTCGACAAGCTGCCGCCGGCCGTTCGCGCCCGCGCGCTCGAGCCCTACCTGCTGAACCTCACGAAGGCCAACTCGCGCGCCACCGTGCACCGGCCCTCCTACCTCGACTACGTCGGCATCAAGCGGTTCGACGAGGAGGGGAAGGTGGTGGGCGAGCGGCGCTTCCTCGGCCTCTATACGCACACCGCCTATCACGCCAGCCCCAGCGAGATTCCGATCCTGCGGCGCAAGGTCGACGCCGTGCTCGAGCGCGCCGCGTTCCCCGCCGGCAGCCACAACGAGAAGGCGCTGATCGAGATCCTCGAGAGCTACCCGCGCGACGAGCTCTTCCAGATCTCCGACGACGAGCTCTTCCGGATCGCCATGGGGATCCTGCACCTGGGCGAGCGCCAGCGGATGCGGCTGTTCGCCCGCCGGGACACATTCGACCGCTTCCTCTCCTGCCTCGTCTTCGTGCCGCGCGACCGCTTCAACACGGAGAACCGGCGCCGCATAGAGGGGATCTTGCGGCGCGCCACCGGCGCCACCAGCATCGACTACACCACGCGCGTCTCGGAGTCCGTGCTGGTGCGGCTGCACTACCTGGTCTACGCCGAGCCCGGCAAGCTGCCCCGGATCGACGAGCGGGAGATCGAGACGCTGCTGGTAGCGGCCACCCGCTCCTGGGCGGACGACCTCGAGGAGGCGCTCCTCGAGGAACACGGGGAGGAGCGCGGCAGCCTGCTGTTCCGCCGCTACCGCGACGCCTTCCCGGCCGCGTATCGGGCCGACTGGGTGCCGCGCTCGGCGCTGGCCGACATCGGCCAGATGGAGGCACTGCGGCAGCCCGACGACCTGGCGCTGCGGCTGTACCGCCCACTCGAGGCGCCGCTGGGGACGCTCCGGGCGAAGGTGTTTCGGGCGGGGACGCCGCTCGCGCTGTCCTCGATGCTGCCGCTGTTCGAGGACATGGGCGTGGAGGTGGCCGACGAGCGCCCGTACGAGATCACGGCGACCGAGTGCGACCGCGTGTGGATCTACGACTTCGGCCTCACCTTCCGCGGCGAGGAGGCTCTCCAGACCGACCTCGTGCGGGAGACGTTCCAGGAGTCCTTCATCCGCGTCTGGCGCGGCGATGCGGAGAGCGACGGGTACAACCGGCTGGTCCTGCGCGCCGGGCTCACCTGGCACGAGACCACGGTGCTGCGGGCGATCGGCCGCTACCTGCGCCAGGCCGGGACGACGTTCAGCGACCGCTACGTGGAGCAGGCGCTGGGCACGAACGCACCTGTGGCGCGGCTGCTGATGCACCTCTTCCGGGCCCGCTTCGAGCCGGGGCACGCGGACGCGGAGGAGGTCGACCAGCTGGTCGAATCGATCGGCGAGGCGATCGACGCCGTCGAGAGCCTCGACCAGGACCGGATCCTGCGCAACTTCCTCGACGTGGTGCAGGCGATGCTGCGTACCAACTTCTTCCAGCCCGCCGCCGACGGTGCCAAGCCCTGCCTTTCGTTCAAGCTCGATCCGTCGCGGCTTCCGTGGCTGCCGTTGCCGCATCCCCGCTTCGAGATCTTCGTGTACTCGCCGCGCACCGAGGGCGTCCACCTGCGCGGCGGACGAGTGGCGCGCGGGGGGATCCGCTGGTCCGACCGGCGCGAGGACTTCCGCACCGAGGTGCTCGGGCTGATGAAGGCCCAGATGGTCAAGAACGCGGTGATCGTGCCGGTGGGCGCCAAGGGCGGGTTCGTCGTCAAGCGCCCGCCGCCGGGGGGCGACCGGGAGGAGATCCTCGCCGAGGTGGAGGCCTGCTACCGGATCTTCATCGGCGGGCTGCTCGACGTGACCGACAACATCGTCGACGGCGAGGTGGCCGCGCCGCCCGGCGTCGTGCGCTACGACGAGGACGACCCGTACCTGGTGGTGGCGGCCGACAAGGGCACGGCCGCGCTGTCGGACGTGGCCAACGAGGTGTCCGCCCAGTACGGGTTCTGGCTCGGCGACGCCTTCGCCTCGGGCGGCTCGGCCGGCTACGACCACAAGAAGATGGGCATCACCGCGCGAGGAGCCTGGGAGTCGGTCAAGCGCCACTTCCGAGAGCTCGACCACGACGTGCAGAGCGAGGACTTCACCGTGGTCGGCATCGGCGACATGTCCGGCGACGTGTTCGGCAACGGGATGCTGCTGTCACCGCACATTCGCCTGGTCGCCGCCTTCGACCACCGCCACGTCTTCGTCGACCCGGACCCGGACGCGGCGACGAGCTTCGAGGAGCGCAGGCGGCTGTTCGAGCTCCCACGCTCGTCCTGGGACGACTACGACCGCGAGTTGATCTCCGAGGGCGGCGGGGTATGGCCGCGTACGGCCAAGTCGGTGCCGCTGTCGGAGCAGGCGCGGGGCGCGCTGGGCGTGGAAGACGAGGCCCTGCCCCCGAACGACCTGATCTGGGCGATGCTGCGGGCGCCGATGGACCTGCTCTGGAACGGCGGGATCGGCACGTACGTGAAGGCGAGCGGCGAGACGCATTCCGAGGCCGGCGACAAGGCGAACGACGCCGTGCGCGTGGACGCGAGCGAGCTGCGCTGCCGGGTCGTCGGCGAGGGCGGCAACCTCGGTTTGACCCAGGGCGCCCGGATCGAGTACGCGACGGGCGGCGGCAAGATCAACACCGACGCGATCGACAACTCGGCCGGCGTGGACTGCTCGGACCACGAGGTCAACATCAAGGTCCTGCTGGACGCCGCGGTGAGCGACGGCGATTTGACCGCCAAGCAGCGCAACGAGCTGCTCGTCGGGATGACGCAGGCGGTGGCGGAGTCCGTACTGAAGGACAACTACGAGCAGTCGGAGACGCTCAGCCTGGCCGAGGCGCAGGCGTCCGCGATGGTGGACGTGCACGCCCGCTTCCTCGACCGACTCGAGTCCTCGCGCAAGCTGAACCGCGAGCTGGAGGCGCTGCCGGGGGGCGAGGAGCTGGCCGAGCGCAAGCGGGCACACCAGGGGCTCACTCGCCCGGAGCTGGCGGTGGCGCTCGCCTACAGCAAGATCGACCTGTACGCGGAGCTGCTCGACTCGGACGTGCCCGAGGACCCGCACCTGTCGCACGAGCTCGACCGCTACTTCCCGGACCCTCTGCCGGAGCGCTTCGGCGAGCTCATGCGCGCCCACCGGCTGAGGCGCGAGATCATCGCCACTCAGGTGGTCAACAACGTGCTGCACGGCGGCGGGACCACCTTCACGTTCCGGCTGCACGAGGAGAGCGGCGCCCCCGCCTCCGAGATCGCGCGCGCGTACGCGGCGGCGCGCGACATCTTCGGGATGCGGCCGCAGTGGGGCGAGATCGAGATGCTCGACAACCGCGTGGAGGCGGGGGTGCAGATCGAGATGCTGCTGGCGGGGCGGCGGCTGATCGAGCGCGGCTCGCGCTGGCTGCTGCGAAACCGCCAGAGACCGCTCGACATCGGGGCCACCGTTCACTTCTTCGCGCCCGGTGCGACTGTGCTCTACGACGCGGTCCCGCGGCTGCTGGGGGCGTCCGACTTGGAGCCGCTGGCGGTGCGCGCGGAGGAGCTCGAGGAGGCCGGCGTGCCGTCCGAGCTCGCCATGCGGGTGGCGTGCCTCGGCACTATGTTCGCGACCTTCGACATCGTGGAGGTGGCGGAGGAGGCCGGCCTCGACGTGGAGCAGGTGGCCGCGGTCCACTTCCAGCTGGGCGAGAAGCTCGAGCTCCACTGGCTGCGCGACCGCATCGTGGCGTTGCCGCGCGACGACCGCTGGCGCGCGCTCGCCCGCGCTGCGCTGCGCGACGACCTGTACGGCCTGCACCGGGCCCTGACGGCCGCGGTGCTGCGTGATGCGCCGACCGCCGGCAACGCGAGCGAACGCGTGGACGCCTGGATCGCGGCAAACCCCGCCGCCGACCGCTGCCTCCAAACGCTGGCCGAGATCCGCGTAGGCCGGGTGTTCGACACGACGACGCTGCCGGTGGCGGTGCGCGAGGTGCGCAACCTGCTGGGCGCGCCCTCCCGGAGCTAAGGCCAAAAAGTCCATACATCGGCGGGCTCCTGCCATAGGCGAACCCCTGCTGGCCGTACATAATTGTACGTGCAAGTAGTTTCCATGTGAGGGAGCAATCACCAATGTCCGTAGCCACTCGCACGGTCCTGCCGACCGGCACCTGGACCGTGGATCCAGCCCACACCAACATCGAGTTCTCCGTCAAGCACCTGGGCATCGCCACGGTGCGGGGCAGCTTCAACGAGTTCGAAGGCAGCTTCGAAGTCGGCGAGGACGGCCGCGCCCGGGCGCGCGGGACCGTGAACGCGGCCTCGATCGACACCAACGAGGACCAGCGCGACGCGCACCTGCGCTCGGAGGACTTCTTCCACGTCGAAGTCCATCCCGAGCTCTCGTTCGAGTCCACCGAGGTCCGCCCGCTGGACGAGGACTCCTTTCGGGTCTACGGCGACCTGACGATGCGCGGCGTGATCCGCCCGGTCGTCCTCGAGGCGGAGCTGCAGGGCACCGAGATCGACCCGTGGGGCAACGAGCGGGTCGCGCTCGAGGCCCGCGGCGAGCTGAGCCGCGGCGACTGGGGCATGACGTTCAACCAGGCGCTCGGCAGCGGGAACATGCTCGTGTCCGACAAGGTCAAGCTGACTCTCGACATCTCAGCGATCAAGCAGTCCTAGCGACCATGCGATGAGCATCGCCCTCGCCGCCGGTCTAACCGGGTATGGCCACCTGGTACCAGCAGCGCGGCGGGGGCGATTCGCTCGTCCTCCTGCACCCCGGGATGGCGGATGCAAACGCGTTCGCGCCCAACATCGACGCACTCGCCGATCGCTTCCACGTCTACACCCCTGAGCGGCGCGGACACGGGCGCACGCCGGACGTGGACGGTCCGATCACCTATGAGGGGATGGCGCGCGACACGATCGACTTCATCGAGACGATCGTGCGCGGCCCTGCGCACCTGCTGGGATGCAGCGACGGCGCGATCGTGGCGCTGACCACGGCGCTGCTGCGGCCCGACCTCGTGCGGCGCCTGGTGCTGGTGGCCGGTGTCTTCCACCGCGACGGCTGGCACCCCTCGGCGGTGAGCTGGCCGGACGGGCTCGACCCCGACAGCGTGCCTGGCAAGATGGCCCGCATGCACGGTTCGGAGCCCACGCTGAGCGTCGCCGACCTCGCCGGCGTCGAGAGCCGCACGCTCGTCATGGTCGGCGACGACGACGAGGTCTCGCTCGAGCACGCCGTCGAGATGTACCGCGGCCTGCCGGACGGCGAGCTCGCGGTGGTGCCGGGCACCTCCCACGGCCTGCTGGTGGAGAAGCCCGGGCTGTGCAACACCATGGTCATCGACTTCCTGACCACCGACCCCGTGCCTCAGATGGCGCCGATTCGCCGCGCGTGATCGTCGACCTCGTCCCGTTCATCCTGGTCAGCGACGTGGCGCGCTCGATCGCGTTCTACGAGGCGCTCGGCTTCAGCGAGATCAAGCGGCACGAGTCGAAGGGGCGTCTCGAGTTCGCCGGGATGGAGGCGTCGTCCGCCGCGAAGCTGATGCTCGCGCGAGTGGACGAGGTACCGACCTGGGACCCGGACGAGTCGAGCCCCGGCTTCCTCTACCTGTACACGCCGGACATCGAGGCGTTCCGGCGGCAGCTCCAGCGCCGAGGAATCGAGCCTGGCGAGATCGAGGAGGGACCGGGCCCCGGCCCGAGCCGGCAGCTCTGCGTGCGCGATCCGGACGGACACGGCCACATGGTCGCCGAGCTCTTCGAGGGGTCGGTGGGGAGCGAGCCGCCGCGGTAGCCTGCGGCGCCCGTGCGCGAGCTCCTCTCGGACCTGATGGACGCTGCCGCGAAGCGGGCCGAGTACGCCGACGCCCGCTTCGTGCACACCTGTGTCGAGCGGCTGTCCACGCGCAACGGCGCGATCGACCGGCTCGACTCCATCGAGGAGGAGGGAATCGGCGTACGGGTGCGGGCCGGCGGGTCGTGGGGGTTCGCGGCCACGGGCGGTACGGGCAAGGCGGACGCCGAGGCCGCGCTCGAGCGGGCGCTTGCCGTGGCCGCCGCCCAGCCGCCGGCCTCCGGGGCGCCGCTCGCTCCGGAGCCGCCGGCGCGGGGCCACTACGAGAGCCCGGCCGACCGCGATCCGTTCGCGGTGCCGCTCGAGGAGAAGCTCGCCGTGCTCGTCGCGGCCGAGGCGGGCCTTCGCACAGAGCCGGGCGTGGTCCTGACCCTTGCTCGCTTCGAGGCTCTCCGCGTGGACAAGCTGTTCGCGTCCACGGAGGGGGCCCTGTGCGGCCAGCGCCTCACCGAATGCGGCGGGGGCCTGACCGCGGTCGCGGTGAACGGCGACGACAGCCAGAGCCGCTCGTTTCCGGCGTCGCACGGCGGTCACGTGGAGCAGGCCGGCTACGAGCACTTCATCTCACTCGATCTCGCAGGGGCTGCGCCGCGCGTGTCGGAGGAGGCCGCGGCGCTGTTGCGGGCGCCCGCCTGCCCGCCCGGCCGGCGCACGCTCGTGCTGGCCGGGGAGCAGCTCGGGCTGCAGGTGCACGAGTCGCTGGGCCACGCGGTGGAGCTCGACCGGGTGCTCGGCCGGGAGGCCTCGTACGCCGGCACGAGCTTCGTGCCCCCCGACGCGATCGGCTCGCTTCGCCTCGGCTCCCCCCACGTGAGCGTGACGGCCGACGCGGGCAGCCCGGGCGGGCTGGGCTCCTTCCGCTGGGACGACGAGGGGGTGGAGGGGCGGGCGGTTCCGATCGTGCGCTCCGGCGTGCTGGCCGGCTTCCTGTCCTCGCGGGAGACCGCGGCCGAGATCGGCCTGGAGCGCTCGGGCGGCTGCATGCGGGCGCAGGGCCACGCACGGCAGCCGATCGTGCGGATGACGAACGTGAACCTGGAGCCCGGCGACGCCGGCACGCTCGACGACCTGATCGCCGCCACCGACGACGGCCTGCTGATCGACACCAACCGCTCCTGGTCGATCGACAACCGGCGGCTGCACTTCCAGTTCGAGGGCGAGGCCGCGTGGGAGATCGCGGGTGGAGAGCGGGGGCGGCTGCTGCGCAACCCGAGCTACGCCGGCGTGACGCCGCGCTTCTGGGCGAGCTGCGACGCCGTCTGCTCGCCCTCCGAGTGGGGCCTCGTCTCGCTGCTCGACTGCGGCAAGGGCGAGCCGGGACAGGTGATGCGGGTGTCGCACGGCTGCGCACCGGCGCGCTTTCGCGACGTGGAGGTCGGCGTGGCGTGAGCACCGTCGAGCTGGCCCGGCGGGCCGTGGCGGAGGCGCGGGGCGACGCCCTGGCGCACGTGACGCGGGAGCGCTCGCTGATGCTGCGCTTCGCGGACGGCAGGCCGACGCAGGCGACCGCCCTCGAGGACGTCTCGGTGGAGCTGGCGGTGGTGCGCGACGGTCACGTGGGGCGGGCCGCGACGAACGACCCCGACGGGGAGGCGCTCGCCGGCTGCGCTCGCCGCGCCGAGGCCGCCGCCGACGCGGCGGCGGCGGCCTCGCGGCGCGGGGTGCACCCGGGGTTCGGGGCGATCGGGGCGGCGCGCGACGGCACCGGGGAGGGGCACGACCCCTCCACCGCCGAGCTCGATCCGTCGGTGGGGGGCGCCGCGCTGTCCGAGGTCTTCGCTGTCGCGGCTCACCATGGCCTCTCCGCACACGGGATCTGGAGCGCCGCCGAGCAGGAGCGGGGCGTCGCGACCGCTTGGGGCCACGCCGCGGTCGACCGCACCACGGACGCCTACATGAAGGTCATCTGCATCGCACCCGGTGGCCGCTCGGGCTACGACGCCCAGACCGCGGTGGCCGCCGGGGCGCTTCAGGCCGGTCGGCTCGCCGAGCGAGCGGCCGCCAAGGCGGCGGTGCCCGGCGACCCCGTCGAGCTGCCTCCGGGCGAGTACCCCGTGGTGATGGAGCCGCACGCGACCGGCTGGCTGCTCGACCTGCTCGGCGACACCGCGCTCAACGGGCTCGCGCACGCCGAGGAGCGCGGCGCGCTCGCCGGCCGGCTCGGCCAGGCCGTCGCCGCGCCCACGGTCAACCTGGCCGACTCCCCGCGCGCGGCGTCCACGCTGCCCCGCGCCTTCGACGCGGAGGGTGTGCCGAAGGCGCCGATGCCGCTGATCCAGGACGGCGTGGCGTGCGCCGTGGTGCACGACCGGCACAGCGCGGCGCTGGCGAGCACCGCCAGCACCGGACACGCCACAGCGCCCGGCGGCCACCAGCACGGCCCCAGACCCGTGAACCTCGTGCTCGCGGGGGGCGGCGCCGCCGACCTCGACGAGCTGTGCGCGCCCGTCGAGCGCGGCATCTACGTGACCCGGCTCTGGTACGCGAACGTGGTTCGCCCCAAGGAGACGTTGATCACGGCGGTCACCCGCGACGGCACCTTCCTGATCGAGGACGGGCGAGTGACGCGTCCGCTCAGGGACCTCCGCCTGACCGACTCCGTGCTCCGCATCCTGTCGCGCACCTCCGACCTGACCGCCGGGCAGGAGCTCACGAGCGACGGCGAGTTCTACGGCCGCAGGTTCGCCTACGGCGTCCTGTGCCCCGGGCTCCGGGCGAGCGCCGTGCGCTTCACGGGCCCCGCGGGGTGAAGCGGCTCAGATCTTCAAGAGGACGATGATGTTCGCCACGAAGATCAGCGCGAACGCGACGGTCCAGCGGTTCAGGTTGCGCTCCACTAGGGAGCCGCCGCCGAACGGGCCGGCGCCGGTCCCGACGCCGAACGCGCCGGACAGGCCGGAGTCCTTGCCCGAGTGCATCAGCACGAGGGCGATCAGGACCACACACAGGATGATCTGAAGTCCGCTGAGAATCGCTTCCATCCGCCTGGGAGCTTAGCTGCCCGGATCCAGGCTCAGCTGGGCGTGCGACCCTCGAGCCGGTCCAGCTCGCGGAGGATCTCGATCGCCTCGCCGCGCAGGTCGCGGTCCACGGCCCGCCAGTCCTCGCGCGAGACCTTGCCCATCCGGTGGTCGAGCTCCGCGTCGCGGATCTCGCGGTACTTGGCCTCCTTGGCGGCGAGCAGCTCCTCGACGCGGGTTTGATCCTTGCGCTCCGCTCGATCGCCGCCGCGCAGCGGACGCGTCACGACGACGGCGATCACGGCGGCCAGCACGATCAGGGCGACCGCGTACTCCATGCGCCTGACGTTAGCCGGGCCCGCCTCTCGCTTGCTCACGAGTGTGGGCTGTCTAAGTCCCGCATATGGCGCCTTTGACAGCCCACACTCCCCGGGCTCCTCAGGCGCGGGTCAGCTCGCGGCCCACCCGGGCCGCGTAGAGCGAGCGCACCCGGCGCAGCCGCGCCTCCGGCGACGGCCAGACGGCCACGAGCGCGCCCAGCACCGCGATCGCGCCGCCGATCCAGATCCACGCCACCAGGGGCGAGACGATCGCCCGGAAGGCGGCCGGCGGCGGATCGTCGCGGTAGAGCTCGGCGAGCGTGCGGATAACGAACGCCTGGACCTGTCCGGGCGACTCGCCGAACTGCCGGTCGGCGCGGGCGATCGGCTCCTCGAGCGACACCAGATCGGGGCGCACCGCCAGCCACAGGTCGCGCCGCAGGCCCCAGCGCACGTCCACCTCGCTGGTCGCCTCCCCCTCGAAGAATCGTGAGATGGCGCCCTTGGAGGGATCGGAGGTGGAGTAGTAGTTGCGCGACGGATGCAGGGTGAAGGCCTGGTCGCCGCGGCGCACGTCCAGGACCGCGCCGAGGGAGATCGGCGCCCCCGTGCCGCCGCCGTCCCCGCCGAGCCGGGCCGTCGCCTGGCGGTAGGTCACCTCGTAGTCGTCGATTCGAATGCGCTCGCCCGGGGAGAGCCGCACGTCGCGCTGCTCGATGAACGCCGACGACGCCGCGACCCCGAGGATCAGGACGGCGATCCCGGCGTGCACGAGGTAGCCGCCGTAGCGCCGCCGGTTTCTCCCGGCGAGGCGCACCAGGGCGCGCGGCCATGACTCAGAAGTCATCACGCGACGCGCCGAGGCCCCCCGCACGAACTCCTGCGCCACAACCGCCAGGACGAAGGCGACGAAGGCGAACATCACCAGCGACGTCCCGCTGTTGGCTGCCTCCGTGAACGCGAGCATCGCGACCAGCACCGAGAGGGTGACCGCGCCGGGCACAGCGAGGATGCGCACCAGCCGCCCGGGCGTCACCCGCCGCCAGGCAAGCACGGGCCCGATCCCGGTGAGCAGCACCAGCACCAGCGCCAGCGGGGTCACGATCCGGTTGAACCACGGCGGCCCAACGGTCTCCTCGGTGCCGGTCAGGGCCTCCGAGATCAGGGGGAAGAAGGTGCCCCACAGCACCACCAGGCAGAGCGCCACCAGCACCAGGTTGTTGAGCAGGAAGAACGCCTCGCGGGACAGCAGCGAGTCGAGCCGCGCCTCGGAGCGCAGGTCGGGCAGGCGGGCCAGGATCAACCCCGCCGACAGGGCGATCACGCAGGCGATGAAGACCAGCATCTGCACGCCGATGGTGGAGGCGCCGAAGGCGTGGATCGAGTCGAGGATGCCGCTCCGCACCAGGAAGGTGCCGAGCAGCGCGAGCGTGAACGTCGCGCAGATCAGCGAGACGTTCCACACCTTCAGCATCCCCCGCTTCTCCTGCACCATCATCGAGTGCAGGAACGCGGTGCCCACCAGCCACGGCATCAGCGACGCGTTCTCCACCGGGTCCCAGGCCCAGTAGCCGCCCCAGCCGAGCTCCGAGTAGGACCACAGCGCGCCCAGCAGGATGCCGGTGCCGAGGAACGTCCAGGCGATCAGGGCGAAGCGGCGGGTGGCGCGGATCCAGTCGGCACCGGGGCGGCGGGCGACCAGCGCGCCGATGGCGAAGGCGAACGGGATCGAGAAGCCGACGTAGCCCGTGTAGAGCATCGGCGGATGGATCATCATCGCCGGGTGGCGCAGCAGCGGGTTCAGGCCCGCGCCCTCCTGCGGCACCACGGCGAGCGTGTCGAACGGGTTCTCCCAACCCACCATCAAGAGCAGGAAGAACCCGGCCACGCACGCCAGCACGGCGGTGGCCCAGGGCGCGATGTCGCGCAGCGTGCGCCGGGTCAGGAAGAGGACCGCGCTCGCGAAGAGGGACAGGAGCGTCGCCCACAGCAGCAGCGAGCCGTCCTGGGTGGCCCAGACCGCCGTGACCTTGTAGAAGGCCGGCGTGTCCGTGGACGACCCCTCGGCGACCAGCGCGTAGGAGAAGTCCGAGCGCAGAAAGGCCGACTCGAGGATCGCGAACGCGGCCACGCAGAGCGCGGCCAGGCAGTAGATCGCCCGCCGGCCGGAGGTGACCCACACACGCCGCCCGGTGACCGCGCCGTACGCGGAGGCGCCGGCCGCGTACAGGGCGGTCAGCAGGCCGACGGTCAGGCAGGCGGAGCCGACGCCGGGGAGCACTTAACTCGACTTGTCCTCGGTGAACTTCGAGGGGCACTTGGTGACGAGCGAGTCGCGCTCGGCGACGAACGTGCCCCTGGTCAGCTCGCCGGAGACGATCACCTCACGCCCCTCCCGGAAGGGGTCCGGGACCACGCCGGTGTAGACGACGGGTACCGACGCCGTGCCGTCGCGGTCGCGGATCTCGAAGCGGAGCTCGTCGCCCCGCCGCGCGATGGAGTCCTTCACGACCTTCCCGGTCAGGTCGTAGGAGCGGCCCTCGCGGAGCTCCGACGGCTTCGCCGCCTCGGACGAGGCGCTGAAGCTGGTGTAGACGAGCACCGCAGCGAGGGAGACGGCCGCGCCGAGCGCCACCGCCAGCCTGAGCTTCCGCTTCCGGGCCGGGTTCATCGCCTGGGATTTTGGCAGGCGTCAGTGGCGCCGACTCGGATGCCCGTCCCCCGGCCAGGGGGAGAGCAGCAGGATCAGGCGCGCGTCCGCCGTGGCCCGCACCTCGTGGCGCTCGGCGGGCTCGAAGTGGGCGAGGAAGCCGGGGCCGCCGCTGACCGTCTGCCCGCCCTGCTCCACCTCGATCTCCCCGGAGGCCACCACGAGCCACGCCCGCTCGTGCACCTGGTGCTCCTGAAGTCTCTCGCCGCCGGGCAGGTTGATCGCGATCACGCGCGTCTCGTCGTCAGAGCGGAGCACCTCCGGCTGGCGCGGCTCCACGGCGAGCGATGCGACGTCCCAGGTGTCCATTCTCGAATACCCCCTGAGGGCCTCCGGCCCTCGGTCGGATGCTATACGGCGCCATCCAGGCGCCGTAACCGGCCCGGCTTCGCCGGGCCTCATGCCGCAGCGCCCGGGCCTATGCCACGACGCGATCGGCCTCGCGCTCGGCACGCCGGGCCATCCACTCCGCGCCCGGATGGTCGGTGAGCCCGTGGGCGATGATCGAGGCGAACACCGCGAGCGCGGCGATCCCCGTGATCCGCTCGGCGTCCGGCACGGAAGAGCCGAGCACGAACAGCGCGAACGTCATCGTGGCCACGCCCTTAGGGCCGAACCACGCGATGAACGCCTTGGCGGCGGTGTCCACCTGCCGGGTGCCGGCCAGCGCGGTGAAGACCGCGACGGGCCGGGCCACGACCAGCGTGAACGCCGCGATCGCCACGGCCGCCCAGCCGTCCTCGAACAGCATGTCGAACGTGAGGATGGCGCCGAACACCAGGAACACGCCGAGCTTCACGACCTCGAGGATGTCCTCGGCTCGCAGCTCGAAGCACTCCCGGATGTCCGGTCGCCAGATGCCGAACGCGATCGCCGCCACGAACACGGCGATGAAGCCGTTTCCCTCCGGCGGGAGAACGGCGAACCCGTAGGTCGCGAACGCCACGCCGAGCGCGTACATCGACTTCTGGTGCGCGCTCGGACCTCTTCCCAGCCCCTTGTCGCGCGGCATGAGGCGCGCCGCGACGAACGCCACGGCCAGCCCGGTCGCGAACCCGAAGCCGATGTCCTGGAGCACGAACTCCCACCAGACGAAGTCTTCGTCCGCCGCGGCGGCGGCGATCAGGGCGAGCACGGCCGGCAGCGCGAGCCCGTCGTTCAGCCCGGATTCCAGGTTGAGCGAGTGGCGGATCAGCCGCGGCACACGCGGGTTGGTCACCACGCTCGAGGACAGCACCGGGTCCGTGGGCGAGAGGAGCGCGCCCACGAGGAAGGACTCCGTCCAGCCCAGATCGGTCACCGCATACGTCACGACCGCGACCAGCCCTGCCGTGATCGGCATGGCGAGAACCAGGTTGCGGAGCGGAAGATGCCATGCCTTCTGCAGCATCTCCTCCTCGACCTCCAGGCCGTCTCGGAACAGGATCAGCACGAGGGCGATCACCGCCAGGCCCTGAGCGAAGTCCGAGGTCGGGTCGATGTCGAGCACCTCGAGGCCGCCCTGGCCGAGGATGAATCCCGCGACCACGAACGCTGCCGTGAGCGACAGGAAGCTGCGCCGCGCCAAACCAGCCACGAGCGCGCCTGCCATCAGCAGCGCGCCGAAGACGGCGGTCGGCTCGTACAGGAAGTCCACTCCGGCGGCGAGGGGCGGCACCGGCGAAACTGTGGCAGGTAACCCGGGTTCCGACACCGTGTGGCAATCCGGCTACGGTGAGAGGCGCGTGAGGAGGGCGCTCGCCCGAACAGGAACCGCGTTCGCGCGGATGGTTCGCATGGTCGCGACGGCCGCCGCCTTCGCGGCGCTGCCAGCGGCCGCGGCCATGGCCGCCGAGCTGCCGCGCGCTCAGACGCTCTCGAGCGGTTGGGAGATGCGCGGGCAGCCGGCCGCCCCCGCTCCGCCGCAGCCGCCACCGCCTTTCGAGGGCCAGCCCGAGGGCGTGCCCGGCGCGCCGCAGGCGGCCCGCTCCCCGCGCGGACGGGTGAGCCAGGCGCCGACCGCATGGACGGAGGTGACCGTGCCGAGCGTCTTCAACTCGACGGCGGTCGCCTCCGAGTACGGGGGAGCCGTGCGCCGCTACCGGCTGCGCTTCACTGGCCCCACCACACCGAAGGGCTTCCGCTGGCTGATCCGCTTCGAGGGCGTGCGCCGCGCCGCGACGGTGCTGCTCAACGGCCGCCGGCTCGGCCGCAACACCGATCCCTATACCCCCTTCACCTTCGAGGCGCGCGGCCTGCGGCCGGGGCGCCCCAACCAGCTGCTCGGGGTGGGCGGCA
>Ga0081538_10000369_pt1 | contig 51269 bp, 50 predicted proteins | sample TabmetS5T2R1_FD_71022 | JGI IMG/M metagenome (GOLD analysis project Ga0081538, IMG submission 71022) | Tabebuia heterophylla rhizosphere microbial communities from the University of Puerto Rico - S5T2R1 | ecosystem: Host-associated > Plants > Roots > Rhizosphere ...
CCGTCTCGAGCAGCTGGCGCCCCATTGCCCCGAGCCCGCCGAGCCGGGCCTCGAGCAGCCCGCGCATCTCGTGCGGCAGCGGCTCATCCGCCGGCTCACCGCCCGCGCGCAGCACCGCGAGGTACTCGGCCACGAAGAGCGGCAGGCCCTCGCTCTCGACATAGATCCGCTGCACGAGCTCCGGTGCCGCGGACGGCCGCACGGCATCCACCAGCACCGCCACCTCGATCTCGTCCAGGCGCTCGAGTCTCACGACGGTGGCCGCTCCGTCCCGCGCGAGCTCCGTGACCAGCCGGCGGAGCCGGTGCCCCGGTGGGATGCCCTCGCTGCGCCAGCCGAGCACAAGGAGCAGCGGCCGGCCGCGCAGCCGGCGACCGAGGTAGCCGAGCGCGTCGAGCGTTGCCTCGTCGGCCGCATGGACGTCGTCGACGAGCACGAGGCCGGGCGCCGGTCCGCGGCAGGCGGCGGCGAGCACGGCGGCCACGCCCTCGAGCAGACGGGCCTGCGCGCCGGGTCCGCTGAGTGAGACGGGCGCCGGCGGCTGCGCGAGCAGCGATGCGAGCTCCGGCAGGAGCAACGAGGCATCCGCGAGGCGTTGAGGTGGGGCCGCCTCCGCCAGTGAACCCGGCGCTACCCGGAGCGTCTCGCGCAGCAGGTCCACCATCGGGCCATAGGGGAGCCCCGCCTCGTCGTCGTGACAGCGTGCGGCGAGCATCACGCCCTTCTGCGCCGCGACGCTCGCGCCAAGCTCCCGGCCGAGACGTGTCTTGCCGATCCCGGCCTCGCCCTCGATCACGGCGAGCCTGCCGTCCGGGAACGCCGCGTGCCACGAGGCGACCAGCGCGGCCAGCTCGGCTTCGCGACCGACGAGCGGCAGCTCGGCGGGCGTGGCCGGGGCCGAGGCGACCGCCACGGACTTCGGCGCGCTCCGCGGCGGCGCCCCCTCGCTCACCTGCTCGAACAGCACCGCCGTCTCCTCGACTGGCGCCACGCCGAGCTCCTCACTGAGCGTCCTGACGCAGTCACGGTACTGGGTGAGGGCCGCTGCCCGGTCTCCGTTCAGCGCGTAGAGCCGGATCAGCTCGCGGTGCGCTGGCTCGTGCAGCGGATCGAGCTCGAGCCAGCGGCGCGCGTGGGCGATGGCGCGCGCATGGTCGCCCTGCTCCCGCAACAACACGACGAGGCGGCCGAGCGCGGAGGCGAGCTCGCGGCGCAGAAGGTCCGCCTCGTACACGTGCCAGGCATCGAACTCGGGGCTGCCACGGATCGAGAACCCCTCGAGCAGCTCGCCGCCGTAGAGCTGGACCGCCGCCGCGAGCCCGTCCGGCGAGGCTACGTCCGCCGTTAGCGAGCGAAAACGCTGCACGTCGATCTCGAGGCCGTCGCCGGCCCGCAGGGACACGCTGTCGGCAACGGTCTCGATCCACTCCTCACCGATCGACCTGCGCAGCGCCGAGAGCGTGCGGCGCAGCGCCCCGCGGGCGTGCTCTGGGTCGTGCGCGGGCCACAGGAGCTCGCAGAGCGCCTCCCGCGAGCGGGGCCGCTCGGCCAGCGCGAGGTGTGCCAACAGGGCAGTCGCCTTGCGCGTGTCGAAGGCCACCGGCTCGCCGTCACGTGCCACCCGCGGCGGGCCGAGCAGGGTGATCTCCAGGGCCGGCGCCCGTTGCGCCAGGACCGCGAGCTCGAGTGCCGGGTCCTGCGCCAGGATCGCGGCGTGGAGCGAGCGCAGCTCCGCACCGGGCTCCACACCGATCTCGTCCACCAGCGTCTGGCGTGCACGACGGTACGCCTCGAGCGACTCGGCCTGCCGGCCGCAGCCGTAGAGCGCGAGCATGAGCTGGGCGTGCAGACGCTCACGCAGAGGCTGCGCGGCAACGGTTGCCTCGAGCTCGCCGACGAGATCGGCGTGGCGCCCGAGCGCGAGCTCCGCACCGACCCGCTCCTCGAACGCCAGGAGGCGCCGCTCCTCGAGGTGGGCGATCTCACGCTGCGCGAACGCCTCGTAGGCGAACTCGGCCAGCGGCTCCCCACGCCATAGGTCGAGCGCCTGCCGGAAGGCGGCGGCCGCGGCGGCCGGGTCGTTGTCGGCGGCGAGCGCCCGACCGCGGTCCAGCAACTGCTCGAAGCGGTCGACGTCGAGCTCACCCTCGCGGACCCGTAGCCGGTACGCGCCGCGCTCGGCGTCGAGTCGCCCGTCGTGGCCGAGTGCGCGGCGCAGCCCGGACACCTGGTTCTGCAACATTTTGTTGGCGGTGCGCGGGGGCGACTCACCCCAGAGCTCCTCCACCAGGCGCTCGCTCGGGACGAGCTCGTTGGCCCGCAGCAGCAGCAGCGCAAGCACCGCACGCTGCTGCCCGGACCTGACCGCGATCTCGAGTCCACGGTCGTCGGCCACCTCGAGCGGGCCAAGCAGACGGAACTCCAACCTGTCGCGAACGTAGCAGCGGTCTATCGGCTTCGCAAACGGCCCGCCGGCCCCGCGACCGCCGGTGTTACGGCGGAATGGGTGCGCGATTACCGAGGGGGCGGAGGCTGTTCCCCGATCGACCGCATCGGGCGGTCGCCCAGAGCAAGGAGCTCACATGACCCGCACCTTCAGGACCTCGAGGCTCGCGGTGGCGCTGACGGGTGCAGCGCTCGCCACCGTGGCGCTCGCCCCCGGGGCAAACGCCCTTCCGTACGAGGACCTGCGCTCGCCGGACACCGTCGACGCCGCCCGCGCGGCGGGCGACGCGCCGCCCGCGTCCTCGATCGCGGCCTCGGCCGGCGGCGCCTATCAGGACCTGCGCTCACCCGACGCCCGCGATGCCGCCCTGCCTCCGGAGCTGCGGGCCACGGGCTTCGAGTCGGCACAGGACCTGCGCTCGCCGGACACCCGCGACGTGGCCACGGGCTACAACCCGACGATCGCTTCGCAGCCGGTGGTGGACGAGTCGCCGGCCTCCGACGGGTTCGACTGGACATCGGCCGCCATCGGTGCGGCCGTCGGCGCAGGCCTGCTGCTGGTCCTGATCGCCGGGTTCATGGGCACCGGCAAGATCGGCCGGCGCTCGATCCCGGCTCGCGGACGGAGCACGGCGAGCGCCTGACCCCATCTGGTCCTCCGTCGTGATTGCGGCCGCCCCGCGCCCCGGCGCGGGGCGGCGCCGTAACGATCCCCGGACGCCCGGCTGAGAGCGTGACTGAATGCAGCGGTTGCCCATGACAACGGTCGCGGAGAGAATGGAAGCGATGCGACTGAGCTCGCGCGGCCCTGCGCGGCTGGCCTGGATGCTCTGTGGACTCGCGACGGCGGCGACCGTGCTCGCCGTCGCGCTCGACATCCTGATCGCCGGAGCGAGTCACGACGTGCCGGCCGATCTCGACGTTGGAGCAGGCGACCTGGTGTGGCCCGTCGCGGTGTTCGGATTCGCATTCGTCGGCGCGCTGGTCGCCTCGCGGCAGCCCGGCAACGCCGTCGGGTGGGTCTTCTGCGTCGGCGCCGTGGCCTTCACCCTCTCGGGACTTACGGAGTCGTATGCCGTCTACACCCTGTTCGCCGATCCCGGCGGACTGCTCGGAGGTGGCGAGACGATGGCCTGGGTCTCCGTGTGGGTGTGGGTGCTGGGCGGCGTTCCCCTGCTCATCTTGTTCCCGTTGCTGTTCCCCAACGGAACGCTGTTGTCCCCGCGCTGGCGGCCAGTGGTTTGGGTCGCTATCGCAGCGCTCGTCACCCTCGCGGTCGGCATCGCGTTCGCTCCCGGCCCGTTTGATGACTTCCCCGAAGTCGAGAACCCGTACGGAGTGGGGGGTGCCGCCGGCGACGCCTTCAGCGCCATGCAGGGACTTGGCTGGTTGCTGCTGATCCTCTCCCTCATCGCGGCCGCGACCTCCCTGGTCCTGCGCTTCCGTCGGTCCCGCGGAGTCGAGCGGCTCCAGCTCAAGTGGGTAGCCGCGGCCAGCGTCGTCCTCGTCGCCTGCTTCCTGCTCTGGGAGGTCTGGGAAGGCATGGCGCCGCTCGGCATCGTTGCGATGGTTGTCGCGGCGGGCATCGCGATTCTGCGCCACCGCCTCTACGACATCGATGTCGTCATCAACCGCACGCTGGTCTACGGCGCACTCACCGCGACGCTGGCGGGCACCTACGCCGGAGTTGTGCTGCTGCTGCAGTTGGTACTGAGCCCGGGATCGGATCTCGCGATCGCAGGCTCGACCCTGGCGGTGGCAGCGCTGTTCCGGCCCGCACGGGCGCGTATCCAGGCCGTGGTTGACCGGCGGTTCTACAGGCACAAGTACGACGCGCAGCGGACGCTCGAGGGCTTCGCCGGCCAGCTCCGGGACGAGGTCGAGCTCGACTCGCTGAGCGCGGCGTTGCGCAAAGTCGTGGCGGAGACGATGCAGCCCGCCCACGTCTCGCTGTGGCTGAGGGCGGACCGGTGACTGCTCCCCGCCTGGCCTGGGGCAGCGCCGCGCTGGCGGTACTCGTGCTGATCACCGGCTCGGCCCTCTCGGTCGCGGGCTCGAGCCCAATGTCGGTGCTGCTTGCCGCGATCGTGATCGGGTTCGCGGCGGTGGGAGCGCCGATCGCGTCGCGTCACCCCAGCAATCTGATCGGCTGGCTCTTCTGCGGTATCGCCGTGGCCGGGTCGCTCATGAGCCTCTCGCGCGGGTACGTGGAGTACTGGCTCGACGGCAACTCGGCTTCCACGACCCTCGGCGAACTGGCGGCCTCGTATGGCGACGTCAGCTGGATTCCCGCGATCCTCCCCGCCGCGACGTTCCTCCTGCTCCTGTTCCCGAACGGGCGCTTGCCGTCGCGAGGGTGGCGGCCGGTCGCGTGGTGCGCCGGACTCGGGATCGCGCTGTTCTTCGTGGGCGACTTCACCGACCGCGGCCCGCTGGTGGACTACCCGGGCATCGTGAACCCCTACGGCGTCGACAGCCCAGTGCTCGAGCTGGTCCAGGGGCTCGGTGCGCTCCTGCTCCTCGTTGCCCTCGTCGGCTCGCCGCTGTCGCTCGTGCTCAGATTTCGGCGTGCCGGCCACGACGAGCGCCAGCAGATCAAGTGGCTCGCGCTGGCGGGTGCAGTGGCCGCCGCCACGTTTGTAATCGCCGTCGTCACCTCGGACCTCTTGGGCGAGGCGGCCGCGAACAGCGTGATCATGCTCAGCATCCTCGCGCTGCCGGTGGCCGCCGGCGTCGCGATCCTGCGCCACCGCCTCTACGACATCGACGTCGTGATCAACCGCACGCTGGTCTACGGCGCGCTGACGGCCACGCTGGCGGGGGCCTACGTCGGGAGCGTGCTGTTGCTGCAGCTCGTGCTGAGCCCGTCCTCCGATCTGGCCATCGCCGCCTCCACCCTCGCTGTGGCGGCGCTGTTCCGGCCCGCGCGTGCGCGCATCCAGGAGCTCGTCGACCGGCGCTTCTACCGGCGCAGGTACGACGCGCGGCGGACGCTCGACGACTTCGCCGCTCGCCTCCGCGACGAGGTCGAGCTGCCGGCACTTACCGGTGAGCTCGCGGCCGTCGTCCACCAGACCATGGAGCCCGCCCACGTGTCCTTGTGGCTGCGCGCTCCGGAGGTCGGCCAATGAACCGCCGCGCCGAGCTCGCCGCCTGGGGGCTGGTCGGCCTGGCCTTCGCCTGCCTCTTGGCCGCACCCGTGGTCGAGATCTCCGCGGGCGGCAAGTCGCTCGGCGACGCCCTTGGGAACGTGGCCGACATCGGTCTCGTCTTCTCGATTTGCTTCCCCGTGCTCGGTGCCTTCGTCATCCGTCAGCGCGGGAGCCACGCCGTCGGATGGCTGCTGTGTGGCATCGGCGTCTCGATCGCGCTGCACAACCTCGTCGACACCTGGCAGAGCACGGCGCACGACAACCCCGGGTCGCTTCCCTGGGGGGACTTCGCGCACTGGGTCGGGACGTGGCTGTGGTTCCCCGGTTGGGTGGCTGTCACGACACTCCTGCCCACGCTCTTTCCGGACGGGCGGCCGACCGGGCGTCGACGGTTGCTTGCCTGGGTGAACGCGGCAGGCATCGCGGCGGTGACTGTCGCCTTCGCTGGGGTCACCTGGCAGCTACGTGGGATCTACGACGAGTCGCGCAACGACCCGCCGTCGGTGGCCGCCGTGTACGTGGCCGGCGTCCTCGTGGTGGCGCTGCTCACGTTCGTCTCGCTCGGATCTCTCGTGGCGCGATATCGCCGCGCCGACCCGATCCTGCGTCGCCAGATCGCCTGGGTTGTCTACGGCGCCGCTGTGGCCGTGGTGATGTCCGTGATCGGCGCCGTGCCCAGCGTGAGCTCGATCTTCCAGGTCCTGGAGGCCTTGGCGATAGTCGGGGGCCTCGCGGTCGCGATGTTCCGGTACGAGCTCTACGACATCGGGGTCGTCGTCAATCGCACGCTGGTCTACGGTGCCTTGACGGCGACGCTGGCGGGGGTCTACCTCGCGAGCGTGCTGCTGCTGCAGCTGGTCCTGAGCCCGTCGTCCGACCTCGCGATCGCTGCCTCGACCCTTGCGGCGGCGGCGTTGTTCCGCCCGGCGCGATCCCGTATCCAGAGGCTGGTGGACCGGCGCTTCTACCGGAGCAGGTATGACGCCCGGCAGACACTCGACTCGTTCGCCGGACGGCTCCGGCATCAGGTCGATCTCGACGCGCTGGGTGCCGATCTCCGGGGCGTCGTGGCCGAGAAGATGCAGCCGGCGCACGTGTCGCTCTGGTTGCGGGACCCTGGGCGGGTCACATGAAGGCGCGGCTAGGCCCGGCGCTGTTCTGGATCCCGGTCGCGCTCGCCGTCCTCACGATTGCCGCGATCGTCGTCGGGCGAGGGCGACTCCTGGAGTGCGTACCGATGCTGGCGGGGCTCGGCTTTGCCGTGGTCGGGCGGCTCCTCACCTCGCGCCGGCCGGAGAACGCGGTGGGCTGGATCCTAGCCTTGATCGGGATCGTCTTGGCAGTGGCGGCCCTGACCGAGGGCTATGTCGCCGGTGCCCCCGGGAGCGACCCGCTCCTTGCGCTCGAGCTCGCCGGCTGGCTCACCCAGTTCATCTGGTTCCTGTGGCTCCCCGGCCTCGTCGGGATCGCGCTCCCGCTGCTCTTTCCCGACGGCCACCTGCCGTCGCCGCGCTGGAGGTGGATCGCATGGGCGGGAGTCGTCGGGACGGTGCTCGGCACGCTGGCCACAGCGTTCAAGCCGGGCCCGATCGAAGTGGACGCCGCAGTGGACGTCGAAAACCCGGTCGGCATATCGGGCGCAGGCGAGCTCCTCTCCGTGGTCGAAGGCCTCGGCTTCGTGCTGACCTCGGTGGGCGTCGTCGGCGCCGGAGCGGCGGTGATCGTGCGACTGCGCCGCTCACGGGGCGTCGAGCGCCAGCAGCTCAAGTGGTTTGCCTACGTAGCGAGCATGATTGTGGCCGGCCTTACGGTCGCGACGCTCTCCTCGACGGTCGACGAAGACTCCACCTTGGCACAGGTGCTCGGTCCGGTTGGGTGGTTCACGGCGCTCGGGATGGTGGGTATCGGAATCCCCCTCGCCACCGGGATCGCCGTTCTGCGCTATCGCCTTTACGAGATCGACGTCGTCATCAACCGCACGCTCGTCTACGGCGCGCTGACGGCGACGCTGGCGGTGGCCTACCTCGGCAGCGTGCTGGTGCTGCAGTTGGTGCTGAGTCCGTCGTCCGACCTGGCGATCGCCGCGTCGACGCTCGCGGCGGCCGCGTTGTTCCGCCCGGCACGCGGCCGAATCCAGGCCGTCGTTGACAGGCGCTTCTACCGCCGCAAATACGACGCGCAGCGCACCCTGGAGTCGTTCGCAGGTCGCATGCGCAACCAGGTGGCCCTCGACGCGATCGCCGTCGAGCTGCGCAGCGCGGTCGCAGAGACGATGCAGCCCACGCACATTTCCCTGTGGGTGCGTTAGCGATGAGCACGCCGCACGTCGAGCCGGAGTGGGCGATGGTCACGGTGCTGTTCGTCGACATCCGCGGCTTCACCGCGTTCGCCGACCGAAGCACGGCCCGTGAGGCCGTCGATTATCTGAACGAGTTCTTCGACGTGGCCGTTCCCGTGGTGCAGAGGCACGGCGGGCGGGTCAACAAGCTGCTCGGCGACGGCCTGCTCGCCTTGTTCGCCGCCCCGGACCACGCCGATCGGGCGCTGGCGGCGGCCACGGGTCTGCTCGCCGCGGTGGACGGGCGCTGCCGGGTCGGAATCGGCGTGAACTCCGGCCTGGTGCTGATAGGGACGATCGGTGCCGGGAACGTCGTCGAGCTCGGCGTCGTCGGCGACCCCGTGAACGTGGCGGCGCGGGTGCAGGACGCGACGCGGGAGCTCGGCGAGCCGCTGCTCTTGACCGAGGCGACGCGGGTGTTGCTCGACGCCGAGCCCGACATGGAGCCCTGCGGCGCGCTCGAGCTGCGCGGCAAGTCAGAGGCAACGCCGGTCTATTCCGTAACGCTTCCTGGACGCCCGCGCCGTACAAAGGAGCTCGCATGACGGCCCTGACGAGACCCTTCCGGCGCAGGCTCCTGGGGCGCCGGCGCGCGGCGGCGGACGCGGGGCCACGGAAACAGGCGCCCACGCATGCCGAGCCCCCTCCCGAGCAGGCGCCCGTCGAGATCGCGCCGAACGACCCTCTGCTCGCCTACTTCCAGTCCTCCGCCGAGGCCGTCGACATCGAGGCGCTCGAGCTCGACTCGCCGGCCCTGAGCGAGCTCAAGGCGGCAGGCGTCAAGCTGGCCGTGCCGCTCGTAAGCCAGGGCGAGCTGATCGGCGTGCTCAATCTCGGCCCGCGACTGTCCGAACAGGAGTACTCCTCGGACGACCGCAAGCTGCTCGACAACCTCGCGGCCCAGGCCGCACCGGCGCTGCGGGTGGGCCAGCTCGTGCGCGAGCAGGAGGCCGAGGCGGCCACCCGGCAGCGCTTCGAGCAGGAGCTCGAGGTCGCCCGCCTGATCCAGCAGAACTTCCTGCCCAAGGAGCTGCCCGACCTGCCCGGCTGGCAGGTGTCCGCGTATTACCGGCCCGCCCGCGAGGTGGGCGGTGACTTCTACGACGTGATCCCCCTGCCCGACGGCCGCGTGGCCTTCGTGGTCGGCGACGTGACCGACAAGGGCGTGCCAGCGGCGCTTGTCATGTCGGCCACGCGCAGCGTGCTCCGTGCCTCCGCCCAGCGCCTGATCGAACCCGGCGCCGTGCTCGAGCGCGTCAACGAGCACCTGTGCCCGGACATGCCCGAGAAGATGTTCGTGACCTGCCTGTACGGGGTGCTCGACCCCGCCAGCGGCCTCCTCCGGTTCGCGAACGCGGGTCATGACCTGCCCAAGGTCAAGACGGCCGAGGGCGCGCTCGAGTTGCGCGCCCGCGGTATGCCGCTCGGCTTGATGCCGGGGATGTCGTACGAGGAGAACGAGAGGCTGCTCCAGCCCGGCGACAGCGTGCTGTTGCATTCCGACGGCATCGTCGAGGCGCACGATCCGGAGCGCCAGATGTTCGGCTCCCCGCGCCTCATGGAGACCGTCACCCGGACCCCGGGCGGGCAGCGGCTGATCGACCGGGTAATCGAGGAGCTCGAGGCCTTCGCGGGCCGCGACGCCGAGCAGGAGGACGACATCACGATGGTCACCCTCGAGCGTTCGGCGGGCGCGGCCCGGCTCGCTGCCTCGGCCAACGGCAGCGTGCTCGACGAGTTCGAGCTGCCCAGCGCGCCGGGCAACGAGCGCGAGGCGACCGCGCGGGTCGAGCGCGCGCTCGCGGGCGTCGGTCTCGACGCGGCGCGCCTCGAACGGCTCATGACCGCGGTTGCGGAGGCCACGATGAACGCGATGGAGCACGGCAACGAGTACCGGCCCGACCGGCCGGTCTCGATTCGCGTGCTGCGCGCGGCCGACGCCGTGCGCGTCCAGGTCAGTGACCTGGGCGCCGCCGGGGAGCTCCCGGCCGCCGAGATCCCCGACCTGGAGGCGAAGCTCGCGGGGCGCCAAAGGCCCCGCGGCTGGGGCCTCTTCCTGATCGAGAAGATGGTCGACGAGGCGCGCGAGACGGGCGACGGGGGCCGCCACACCCTCGAGCTCGTGATGCGCCTGCAAGGAGGCGACGATGCCCACGCGTGAGCTCGAGGTAACCGTGCGACGGCGTGAGGGCGCGGCAGTCATCGACCTCGCCGGCGACGTCGACGCCTCCGCCGAGGCCGCCCTTCAGCGCGGCTACAACGAGGCGGTCACGGGCGACGGGCCCGTAGTCCTGAACTTCGCCGGCGCCGAGTACATCAACAGCACCGGCATCGCCCTGATCGTGGGCCTGCTCGCACAGGCTCGCGCACGCGGGATCGACATCACCGCCTGCGGGCTGTCCGACCACTACCGCGAGATCTTCGAGATCACGCGGCTGGCCGACTTCATGAGGATCGCTGACAACGAGGACGGCGCCGTGAAAGGCGCGGAAAGGACCCACGATGCCTGACGCGGCGACCATTTTCGAGGTGCGCGAGGCCTCGCCCCTTGTGCGCGTGATCGACATAACGGGCGACATAACCGCGGCCAGCGAAGACGTGCTGATGGACGCGTACGGCCGAGCCAGCGGTGAGGGCGTGCGCGCGATCGTGCTCAGCTTCGAGGGGCTGGACTACATGAACAGCGGCGGCATCGGCCTGCTGGTGACGCTGCTCGTCCGCGCCCAGCGCCAGCGTCAGCGCGTCCTCGCCTACGGCCTGTCAGACCACTACCGGCAGATCTTCGAGCTCACGCGCCTCGACGAGGCCGTCGGGATCCACGAGACCGAGGCCGAGGCAGTGGAGGCGGCGCTGTGAGCCGCGAGGAGAATTGGGCCAGGGACATCTCGCGGCTGACCGTCGAGCAGACGCCCGAAGGGGCGCTCAACCTGAACGTCGAGGGCCGTCGGCTGACGTCGCCGATTCAGGGCTTCGGGAAGATGTGGCAGAAGACCTATCGGGTGCGCCTGCCCGCCGACCGCGTTCCGGCTGCCGAGCTGATCGCCACCTGGAAGCAGCGCTTCCCGGACTTCTGGCCGGACGGCAACCGCTTCTACGCGCCGCTGACCGGGATCGCGCCAGGTGAGGTCGCCCTCCTTAACATGACCCTGCCCGGCCGCATGAAGCTCTCCACCGGCGTGATGGTGCTCTACGCGGACGCGGAGTCGTTCACCCTGATGACCCCGCAGGGGCACATGTTTGCCGGCTGGATCACCTTCAGCGCGGCCGAGACGGGCGGCGAGACCGTAGCCCAGGCCCAGGTACTCATGCGCGCGAGCGATCCGATCTACGAGCTCGGGCTGGCGTTCGGCGGCCACCGCCAGGAGGACCGCTTCTGGCAGCACACCCTCACCGAGCTCGCGGCCGCCTTCGGCCACGAAGCCGAGGTCGACACGCAGGTCGTTTGCGTCGACACGAAGCGGCAATGGTCGAGGTGGAGCAACGTCTGGCAGAGTGCGGCGATCCGCTCCACGCTTTACACACTCGGGGCGCCCGTCCGACTGTTCCAGCGCGGCCGCCCGGTTGGCTGACGCCGGCCGCGCCACCGTCGTCGGCTCTGGGCCGAACGGGCTCGCGGCGGCGATCGCGCTCGCCGCGGCCGGCCGCAGCGTCACCGTGCTCGAGGCCGAGGACAGCCTCGGCGGCGGTTGCCGCTCCGCCGAGCTGACGCTTCCCGGATTCGTGCACGACACCTGCTCGACGGTGCACTCGCTGGCGCTCGTGTCGCCGTTTCTCAGTCGGCTGCCGCTCGCCCGTCATGGGTTCGAGCCGGCGCACCCGGAGGCGCCGCTCGCCCATCCGCTCGACGACGGGTCGGCTGTTCTGCTGGAGCGCTCAATCGACGAGACCGCTCGGGGGCTGGGGGTGGACGCCTCGGCATACCGGCGGCTGTTCGGGCCGCTCGTGCGGGAGGCCGAACCGCTCTTGAGGCAGCTGCTCGGACCGTTGCGGCCGCCGCGCCGTCCGCTGCTGCTTGGGCGCTTCGGCGTGAGTGGGATCCGCACCGCCGTCGGGCTCGCCCGCTCTCGTTTCGAGGGCGAGCGCGCCCGGGCCCTGTTCGCCGGCTGCGCCGCCCACTCGATACTCCCGCTGAGCGCCCCGGCCAGCGCGGCCTTCGGCCTCGTCCTCGCCTTGAGCGGCCACGCCGTCGGCTGGCCCGTGGCGCGGGGTGGGTCGCAGCGCCTCGCCGACGCACTCGCGGCACACCTGCGCGAGCTCGGCGGCACAGTCGAGACCGGGCGCCGCGTTGAGTCGCTCGACGAGCTGCCGGCCGGCGCCCTGCTCCTCGACGTCACGCCCCGTCAGCTGCTCCGCCTGGCCGGTGAGCGTCTGCCGGGCCGCTACCAGCGCGGGCTGACGCGCTACCGCTACGGCGCCGGCGTGTTCAAGCTCGACTGGGCGCTCGAGGGCCCGATCCCGTGGACAGCGGCGGAGGCCGCCCGTGCGGGCACCGTGCACCTCGGCGGAACCCTGGACGAGATCGCCGCGGCCGAGGACGCGGTCGGGCGTGGCGGGCATCCAGAGCGGCCCTTCGTGCTGCTCGTCCAACCGACCTTCTTCGACCCCTCCCGCGCGCCTCCGGGCAAGCACACCGCCTGGGCCTACTGCCACGTTCCGAACGGATCGACGGAGGACATGACCGACGCGCTCGAAGCCCAGGTCGAGCGCTTCGCACCCGGTTTCCGCGACCTGGTCCTGGCCCGCTCTGCGATGGACACGGCGGAGGTCGAGCGGCGCAACCCCAACTACGTTGGCGGCGACATCATCGGCGGCCGGCAGGACCTGCGCCAGCTCTTCACCCGGCCGGTCGCGCGCCCGGTGCCCTACTCAACACCCCTCCCGGGTGTCTTCCTCTGCTCGTCCTCCACGCCCCCCGGCGGCGGCGTGCACGGCATGTGCGGCTACTGGGCGGCCCGCGCGGTGCTGCGGCACTGAGGGAACCTCGGACGGCCGGCGGTTGTAGACGATGCATGAGCCGCATCGTCATCGCATGTCTCCTGCTGGCCGGCCTGGCCCTGGTCCCGAGCGCGGCCGCCAAGGGCCCACACGCGATGGTGGCGTCCGGTCCGGGCGGCATCGAGCCCGGCGAGCCCTGGGTCACCACGCTCACGCTCGTCGAGTTCGGCGGCCGTGAGGTCGCCGCAGCCCGCCCGGTCGTGATCCTGCAGAGCGGCTCCGACAGCTTCGCCGTCAGGCCGTCGCGCCTGGGCGCCCACGTACCGGGCCGCTCAGACGTGCTCGCCGAGGCGCGCTACCGGTTGCGCGTGGTGTTCCCGCGCGCGGGCCGCTGGTCGTACACAGTCCTCGACGGCACGCCGCAGCGGCGCCGCTTCAACTTCCCCGCCGCGACGATCGGCGGCAACGCCGAGCGCGTGACTACGGGCTTCGTGGCGTTCCCCGAGGGCAGTCCGGAGGAGGCCCAAGGCGCGGGCGGCGCGATCCTCGGCGATGCCGCGCCCGCGGCGGGTGGCCGCGGCGACTCGCTTCCCCCCGAGGTCGTGTCGCCCGCGACGGGCGGGGGCGACGGCGATGGGCTCCCGCTCTGGCTCCCGGCGGCCGGGCTCGCGCTGGCCGGGGCGGGAACTCTGACGCTCATGCGCCGCCGCAACCGCCGCTAGGCGGCGCTGGTTTATCCTCGGGCGCCGTGACCCCGCAGCGCGATCTCTTCGCGAACTTCGAGCGCATGCGGCGCGAGATCGACGAGCTGTTTGGCGACGTCTTCGAGCGTCAGACGGGCCTCCGCGGCCGTGGCTTCTCGCCGTCGGTGGACGTGTACTACGCGGACGATCCGCCGCGGGCGGTCGTCAAGGCCGATCTGGCCGGCGTCGACATCCAGGACGTGGCGCTCGAGATCCGCGGGCGGCAGCTCCTGATCGCCGGCGAGCGCCGTCCGACCGCGGCCACCGGGAGGCTCTACCAGCAGATCGAGATCGAGCATGGGCCGTTCCGCCGGCTTGTCGAGCTGGGCGCCGAGGTCGAGGCCGACGCCGCCCGCGCGTCCTACGAGGACGGGATCCTCGCGGTGGAGATCCCGCTCGCCCGGCCGGAGCAGAGCGCGCGGCGGGTGCCGATCGAGGAGGGCTGATGAGCATCCACATCCCGTCCTCGAATGGCGAGCCCGTCGAGCCCGCCATCACGACCGCGCTTCCGGAGGCGCTGCCAATCCTGCCGCTGCGCGACAGCGTTCCGTTCCCGGAGACGCTCACGCCGCTCGCCATCGGGCAGGAACGTTCAATAGCGCTCATCAACGATGTGCTCGCCGGCGACCGCATGCTTGCGATGGTCGCCTCGCGGGACCCCGAGGTCGAGGAGCCTGGGCCCGAGGATCTCTACGGGGTCGGCGTCGCCGGCGTGGTGGCCCGGATGCTCAAGGTTCCCGACGGCACCCTGCGCATCCTCGTCCACGGCGCCCAGCGGGTCGACCTGAAGGAGTTCAGCTCCACGCAGCCCTATTTGGTCGCGCGGATCGAGGAGGCCCCGGACATAGTCGTGCCGTCCGCGCAGCTCGAGGCTCTCCACCGCAACGTGCAGAGCACCTTCTCGCGGATCATCGAGGAGGTGCCATACCTGCCCGAGGAACTGCAGGTGGCTGTGACGAACCTCGACGATCCCGCGGAGCTCGCGCACATGATCGCGGGTGCGCTCCGGATCAAGACCGACGAGAAGCAGGCGCTGCTCGAGGAGCGCGACGTGACAAAGCGGTTGCGCATGCTCTCCGAGCTGCTCGCGCGCGAGCTCGAGCTCGTCGAGATCGGGACCAAGATCCAGACGCAGGTCCAGTCGGAGATGGAGAAGGGGCAGCGCGAGTGGTTCCTGCGCCAGCAGATGAAGGCGATCCAGGAGGAGCTCGGCGAGTTCGATGAGCAGGAGCTCGAGGCGCAGGAGCTCCGCCGGCAGCTCGACGAGGCGGACCTGCCCGAGGAAGCCCGGAAGCAAGCCGAGCGCGAGCTGGGGCGCTTCGAGCGACTGCCTCCGCAGGCCGCCGAGCACGGCGTGATCCGCACGTACCTCGAATGGCTGGCGTCGCTGCCCTGGTCGAAGTCGACGACGGACAACCTCGACCTGAAGCACGCGCGTGAGGTGCTCGACCGCGACCATTACGACATCGAGGAGGTCAAGGACCGCATCCTCGAGTTCCTCGCCGTGCGCAGTCTCAAGCCCGACGCCCGCTCCTCGATCCTGTGCTTCGTCGGCCCGCCCGGCGTGGGCAAGACATCACTCGGCAGGTCGATCGCCGACGCCATGGGGCGGGAATTCGAGCGCATCTCGGTTGGGGGCGTGCGTGACGAATCCGAGATCCGGGGTCACCGGCGCACCTACATCGGCGCCTTGCCGGGGACGATCGTGCGCGCGCTGCGGGACGCGGGCTCGAACAACCCGGTCTTCATGATCGACGAGATCGACAAGATGGGCGCGGATTTCCGCGGCGACCCGGCGAGCGCGATGCTCGAGGTGCTCGACCCCGAGCAGAACTCGACCTTCCGCGATCACTACCTCGACTTGCCGTTCGACCTCTCGAGCTGCTTCTTCATCTGCACGGCGAACCTGCTCGACCCGGTCCCGCCCGCGCTGCGCGACCGCATGGAGGTCATCGAGCTGTCCGGCTACACCCACGAGGAGAAGCGCGAGATCGCCAAGCGCTACCTCGTGCCCCGCCAGATGGAGCGGAACGGGCTCGGGCGCTCGAAGATCGAGTTCACCGACGAGGCGCTCGACCTCATCATCGACGGCTACACGCGCGAGGCAGGCGTGCGCGGGCTCGAGCGTGAGATCGGCTCGGTCTGCCGCAAGGTGGCGCGCGAGTTCGCGGAGGGCAAGCGCCGCTCCAAGCGCACGATCCGGGCGGCAACCGTGACCGAGCTGCTGGGCAAGCGGCGCATCCAGCCGGACGCCCAGCGCCGCACCGGCGTGCCCGGCGTGGCCACAGGGCTTGCGTGGACCCCGGTCGGCGGAGACGTGCTGTTCGTTGAGGCGACCGCCTACCCCGGTGACGGCAAGCTCCAGATCACCGGGCAGCTCGGCGAAGTCATGAGGGAGTCGGCGGCCGCGGCGCTCTCCTACGTGAAGACAGCCGCCGAGTCGTCGGAGGACGGCGAGGTGTCGCCGGACTGGTTTCGCAAGCACGACATCCATGTCCACGTGCCGGCGGGGGCCATCCCGAAGGACGGCCCGAGCGCCGGCATCACGATGGCCACCGCGCTGGCCTCGCGGATCAGCGGCCGGCCCGTGCGCGCCGACACGGCCATGACGGGCGAGATAACCCTCACCGGCCAGGTGCTCCCGATCGGCGGCCTCAAGGAGAAGGCGCTTGCCGCCCAGCGCGCCGAGATCAAACGGCTGATCATTCCGCGCCGCAACGAGCCGGACATCGACGACATCCCCGCCCACCTGCGCAAGCGGCTGAAGTTCATACTCGTCGACAGCGCCGACGAGGTGCTCGATGCCGCACTCGAGAGGCGCCGCGCACAACGTGGCTCCGGCGGGTGAGCCGCCGCGATCTGGGTAGAGTGTCCGCAGCCGACAGCGGATCGAGGAGAGCAATGGCATCAAAGAAGGAGAAGGCCGCAAAGGCCGGCGACCGAGCGGCCGCCGCCGGCAAGGCCATCCGCTCCAACCCCTACGTGCAGAAGGTCATGGAGGACCCCGAGCTGCGGGAGAACCTCCGCAACGCCTTCGAGTCCGCCCGCAAGGCGTACGGGCGGATGAACGGCAAGAGCCCCGTCAAGGCGGTCACGGAGGACAAGAAGGTTCAGAAGGAGCTCAAGCACGCTGCGGACGCGCTGAAGGAGGCCGCGGGCTCCCTGCGCGAGCCCCAGAAGAAGAAGGGCCGCCTTGGCAAGCTGCTCCTGCTCGCCATCGTGGGCGGGATCGTGGCGCTCGTGGCGAGCGAGGGCCTGCGCAAGAAGGTCCTTGACGCGCTGTTCGGCGCCGAGGAGGAGTTCGAGTACACGGCGAGCACCACCCCGGAGCCAACGAGCAGCACACCGCCCAGCGGCGACGAACCGCCAAGTACGGGCGAACCGGTGGAATCGACCACCTGAAATTCGACAAGGGCGCCTTCGGGCGCCCTTTCGTTTGGCCTCGTTTTGACCGGGTAGCCCTCGAGGCAGAGGGAGAATGCGACGTTGGTACCTGCTTCTAGCCCTGCCGTTCCTGGGGCTCCTTTACCCGCCGCTCTACTCGGCGGAGGACCCGGAGCTGTTCGGCTTCCCGTTCTTTTACTGGTACCAGTTCGCGTGGGTGCCGCTCACGGCCGGCCTGACCTATCTCGTCTATAGGAAGACGCGCCCGGCCGAGCGCGCGCCGGCTCAAGGCAGCGGGAGGTTCAGCCGCACGTGACCGAGGGCTTTCCTGTCGACGGCGTTGCCATCGCCGTCTTCTCCGCGCTGTTCCTGCTCGTGACCGTGCTCGGCTTCGTCGCCGCCCGCTGGAAGCGCGGCGACCTCGGGCTGCTCGACGAGTGGGGGCTCGGCGGGCGCCGCTTTGGCACCGTGATCACGTGGTTCTTGCTCGGCGGCGACCTGTTCACCGCTTACACGTTCATCGCGGTGCCGGCGCTCGTCTGGGCCGTGGGCGCTGGCGGTTTCTTCGCCCTGCCCTACACGATCCTCGTCTTCCCGCTCGTATTCCTCGTCATGCCGCGGCTCTGGTCGGTGGCTTCGAAGCACCGCTACGTGACCGCGGCGGACTACGTGAAGGGCCGCTATGCGAGCCGCGGCCTTGCCAGCGCCGTAGCGTTTACCGGCCTGCTGGCAACGATGCCCTACATCGCCCTCCAGCTCGTCGGCATCCAGTTCGTGCTGGGCGGGCTCGGGATCGAGGGCGAATGGCCGCTCGTGATCGCCTTCGCGATCCTCGCCGCCTACACGTACACGAGCGGCCTGCGGGCGCCGGCGATGATCGCGCTCGTCAAGGACACGCTCATCTACGCGACGGTTCTGGTGGCGATCATCTACATCCCGTCGAAGCTCGGCGGCTGGGACGCGATCTTCTCGTCCGCCTCCGAGGAGCTCCCGAATCGCGACGAGCCCGGCGCCCTGATCCCGTCGGGCGCCGACGCCCAGGTCGCCTACGCGACGCTGGCCCTCGGCTCGGCGATGGCGCTCTTCCTGTACCCGCACGCTCTGACCGCCGTGCTCAGCTCGCGCTCCCAGGACGTAGTGCGCCGCAATATGTCGCTGCTGCCGGCCTGGACCTTCCTGCTCGGGTTGATGGCGCTGCTCGGCTACATGGCGATCGCGGCGGGCCTCAACGTGAGCGAGCCGAACAATGCCGTGCCCGCGCTGTTCGTCGACATGTTCCCGTCCTGGTTCCTCGGCGTGGCGTTCGCGGCGATCGCGATTGGCGCGCTCGTGCCCGCTGCGGTGATGTCGATCGCGGCGGCCAACCTGTTCACGCGCAACGTCTGGAAGGAGTTCGTCCGCCCGGACTGCTCCGACGCGGAGGAGTCACAGGTCGCGAAGATCGTCTCGCTCGTAGTCAAGGTGGGCGCGCTCGTATTCGTGATCTTCCTGCCCACCCAGTTCGCGATCGACCTGCAGCTGCTCGGCGGCGTCTGGATGCTGCAAACGCTGCCCGCGGTGATGATCGCCCTCTATACGCGCTGGTTCCACCGCTGGGGCCTCCTGGCCGGCTGGGCGGTGGGCATGGTCTTCGGCACCTGGGTCGCGGCGTCGCAGGACTTCGTGCCCGTGTGGGAGCTGCCCGTGCTGAGCGTGACCGCCTACACCGCGCTCGCCGCGCTCGCAGTCAACCTCGTGGTGGCGGCCGTCGTGACCGTCGTGCTCGGAGCGCGCGGTCGCGCCGACGAGCTCGACGAGACTCGGCCGCGCGTGTACGAGGAGCTCGAGGAGACCCGCGAGCCGGCGCCGGTCGTCGAAGCCGGAGTGCGCTGACAGATATCCGGCTGGCCAGCCAGCTAGCATGTGCCGCGAGGGATGGAAGCTGCGGCAACCGACGTACCGCGGAGGCTCGAGGGCGAGAAGGCCCAGCGGATCATCGCGGCAATGCGGAGGAGCGTAGGCAGGCGCGGCGCTGCCGCTTCGACCTTCGACCACGTCGCCCGTGAGGCGGGCGTCTCGCGCGGGCTCCTGCACTACTACTTCGGCTCCAAGGAGCGGCTACTGGTCGAGGTCGTCCGCCACGACTGCGAGGTCCGCAACCGCAACATGGACGACCGCCTCGCCAAGGCCGGGAGCGCCGACGAGATCCTGGACGCGCTCGTCGTCGGGCTCAACGAGTTCATCGAGGACGAGGAGGGCGGCCAGGCGGTCATCTACGAGATGCTCTCGGCCTCCCGTCACTCGGAGGAGATCAGGGCCGAGCTTGGCGAGCTCTACCGCCAGTCGCGCGAGCGGCTGGCCGGATGGCTGCGGGTAAAGGAGCGCGAGGGCGCGATCCGTCTCCAGGCCGAGCCCGGCGCGATCGCCTCGATCCTCTTCTCGCTCGGCGACGGCTTCGGCATCCAGGTCCTCTCCGACCCGGACTGGGACCAGCAGCCGGCCTTCGAGCTGGGCGTGGCCACGGCGCGGCGGATGCTGGGCGCGCCGGACTAGGCCGGACGGACAATGCGACCCCTCAGGCGGCGAGCTTCGGCGAGCGCCACCCGCCGGCCAGCCTGCGCTGGAGCTCCTCGCCGAGCTCGTCCAGCGGAACGCGGACCTGCTCGAGCGAGTCGCGGTCGCGCAGCGTGACCGTCCGGTCCTCGATCGTCTGACCGTCGACGGTCACTCCCCACGGCGTGCCGATCTCGTCCTGGCGCCGGTAACGGCGCCCGATCGAGCCGCCGGCGTCGTACTCGGCCGGCATCAGCGGACGCAGCTCCTCGTAGATCTCACGCGCGAGCTCCGGCATGCCGTCGCGGTTCACGAGCGGCAGCACGGCGACCTTCACCGGCGCCACCTTGGGGTGAAGGCGCAGCACCGTGCGCTGGCTGCCCGCGACCTCCTCCTCGTGGTAGGCGTCGCACAAGAGCGCGAGCATTGTGCGCGCCACACCGGCCGCAGGCTCGATGACGTGCGGCACATAGCGCTCCTGGGTGGCGGTGTCGACGTACTCCAGCTTCTCGCCTGAGAATTTCGCATGCTGGGTGAGGTCGAAGTCGCCTCGGTTGGCAATCCCCTCCAGCTCTGACCAGCCGATCGGATAGAGGTACTCGATGTCGCTGGTGGCCGACGAGTAGTGCGACAGCTCGTCGGGCCCGTGCGGCCGCAGGCGCAGGTTGTCAGGCTCGATTCCGAGCTCCACGTACCAGTCCATGCGGGCCTGCTTCCAGTGCTCGAACCAGCGTTCGGCATCGGCCGGCGGGACGAAGAACTCCATCTCCATCTGCTCGAACTCGAGCGTGCGGAAGATGAAGTTCCCGGGCGTGATCTCGTTTCGGAACGACTTGCCCACCTGCGCAATCCCGAACGGCGGCTTGCGGCGCGCGTACTGCAGGGTGGTCTTGAAGTCGAGGAAGATCCCCTGGGCCGTCTCCGGGCGCAGGAAGACGGTCGAGGCGGCCTCCTTGACCGGGCCGATGGTGGTCTCGAACATGAGATTGAACTCGCGCGGGTCCGTGAGGTCGCAGTCCGGGTGCTCGCCGGGCAGCTTCGAGGGCGCCCTCCCGCAGCGGATCTCCGGGTTGTTGCCCACGCCGGCGCGCTCCTCCTCGAGGTGATCCGCGCGGAAGCGCAGGTGGCACGCCCGGCAGTCCACCAGCGGGTCGGTGAAGCCCTCGAGGTGTCCGGACGCCTCCCAGGTGCGCGGGTGCTGGATGATCGCCGAGTCGAGCGCCACCACGTCGTCGCGCTCCTGGATCATCGACTTCCACCACTCGGCGATCACGTTGTTCTTCAGGAGCACGCCGTAGTGCCCATAGTCGTAGGTGTTGGCGATCCCGCCGTAGATCTCCGAGGCGGGGAACACGAAGCCGCGGCGCTTGCAGAGCGCGACGACCTTTTCCATGGTGACCACGGCCCGCCACCCTACCCGGCGCGGGCAGCGGCCCACCCGCAGGCGAAAGGTCGGTAATTCCGCCCTTTCACAGGGCCGTTTGCTTCGGACGCCGGTACCTGGGGTACGGTGGTCGTCGATGGTCACGACGGCCCTGCGCCCGATCGGCCACCTAGCCGCGTGGCTCGTGTGGCACAGCATGCGGGTGTCGCTCCTCCACGATCTCGAGCGGCCCCGCCCACCTGCCGACTGAGCCTCTGGTTGGCACTCCTATACTCAGAGTGCCATGCCGATCTACGAGTACCGCTGTGAGCGTGGCCACACCTTCGAGGTCATGCAGCGCATGACCGACGACCCGCTCACCAGCTGCTCGACGTGTGAGGCCCCCGTGCAGCGGGTGTTCCACCCAGTGGCGGTGCACTTCAAGGGCTCCGGCTTCTACACCACGGACTACGGCAAGAAGAAGTCCGGCGCCGCGAGCTCTTCCACGTCGGAGGCCGGCTCCTCGTCCGAGGGCTCGTCCTCCAAGTCGGAGACCTCGAAGAAGGAGTCAGGCTCGAGCTCGTCCGGCTCCTCCTCGAGCTCGTCCTCCAGCTCGGACTAGCTCCCCTCGAGCAGCTTCCCTACGGCGTCCTCCTTGGCGCCATCGGTGACGAACAGGTTGCTGCCGTTGCAGCAGGTGGCCTCGAGCACCTCGGTGTCGCTCGAGTTGCCGGTCGCCATGTCGGCGAACAGCCCCATCAGCTGAAAGCCGCCCATGTCGGTCTTGAGCGTCCTCGGCGCCGTCCAGCTGACCCAGGGCAGCCGGAAGAAAGTGCTCGGCGACTTGATCTGGTCGCCGATCGCGCTCAGCACCTCCTGCTGGCGCGCCGCACGATCGCGATCGTCTTCGCCTGGCACGCAGGAGTTCTTGCGCACCCGGGCGAACCCGAGGGCACGCGTGCCGTCGAGTTCGTTCTCGCCCTTCTTGAAGTTCAGGCCCTTCCAGAAGTTGTCGAACGGGGGCGAGCAGATACGCGTCTTCGAGTCGACCGTGATGCCCCCGAGCGAGTCGATGAACTCGGGGAAGTCCTCGAAGTCGACCTCGACGAGATGGTTGATCTCGAGCCCGTTTCCGAGGAAGGACTCCACCGTCTCGATCGTGAGCGCCGCGCCGCCGATCGCGTAGGCGGCGTTGATCTTGTTGACGCCGTGGCCGGGAATCTCGACCTCCACGTCGCGCGGTATCGAGAGCTTTCGCACGCTCCCGAGCGAGGCATGGACGAGCATGATCGTGTCGGATCGGCCCGGTCCCTGGTCGCTCTGGTCGATCGACTCGCCGGTCCGCTGGTCGGAGCCGAGCACGAGAATCGTGCTGCCCGTGATGAGGTTGCCGCCTGACGACAGAGCCCTCTCGGAGGCGGGCGACACGCCCTCCTGCGTCGTCGCGCTGATGAGGAACAGGACGAGCGAGAGGGCGAGCCAGCCGGCGATCGCGAGCGCGACCCACTTGATGACCCGCCCAGGGGTGATCCGGCGCTTGTCGCGCGCCGGCGGTGGGGCCTCGTCGCCGCGGCTTCTCGACAGCCGGCGGCGCAGCGCATCGAGGTCGCCGGCGCGGGCCAGCGGCCGCTTCCGCGCGCGGTAGACCTTGTACTCCGGGGGTTTCGGAGGGCCAGGAGTCGAATCGTTCACCCCCCTCTGTATATCTACCCGCCATGCCACCGAGGCGGGTAATCGGGATCGACGCCGGCGGGACGAAGTTACTGGGAGGGGTGGTCGACGAAGGTCTCGTGGTGCATCACCGCGTCCACAGGGTGTGGCGCGGAGCGGATCGCCAGGAGACACTCGACATCTTCCTGGAGGCGGTCGAGGAGGTGCGCGCCGCGGCGCCGGAGGTCGAGGCGGTCGGCTTCGGGATCCCCGCGCTGGTGGAGTGGGAAACCGGCGTGGCGCGCTGGAGCAACCACCTGCCGCTCGAGGACGTTCGCTTCCGGGATCTGATGAGCGAGCGGCTCGGGCTGCCCGTGGTGGTGGACAACGACGGCAACGCGTCCGTGCTGGCGGAGAGCCGGGCCGGCGCGGGTGCCGGGGCGAGGCACGTGGTGATGGTGTCGCTCGGGACCGGGATCGGCACCGGGCTCTTCCTCGACGGGCGCGTCTACCGCGGCTCCACGGGGCTGGGGGCCGAGCTCGGTCATTCGGTGCTCGACCTCCACGGCGCGGAGTGCCCGAGCGCCTGCCCCGGCCGGGGCTGCTTCGAGACGCTCGTCTCCGGAAACGCGATCGGGAGGGAGGGCCTGCGCTTGGCCGCGGAGCGTCCGGATTCCGCGCTGGGGCGGCGCCTCGCCGCCGGGCGTGAGATCACGGGCGGGATCGTCACCGAGCTGGCGCACAGCGGAGACGAGGTCTCGCGCGGCGTGCTCGCGGAGGTCGGCGGCCGGCTCGGCTACGGCCTCGTCGGCGTCGTCAACGTCTTCAACCCCGAGGTGATCGTGATCGGTGGCGGGGCGATCCGAGCTGGCGAGCTGCTGCTCGAACCGGCTCGCGCGGTGCTCTTCGAGAGGGCCATGCCGCCCGTGCGCGAGGGGGTGCGGCTCGTGCCGGCCCACTTCGGCGACGAGGCGGGGATGATGGGCGCGGCGCTGCTCGCCTTCGACTACCTGGCGGAGGCTTCCGCGTGAGCGGCCGGCTGGTCGTCTGCCCCACGCCGATAGGGAACCTCGAGGACGTGACGCTGCGCGTGCTCTCGGCGCTGCGCGACGCGGACGTGGTTGCCTGCGAGGACACGCGCCGAACGCGGATCCTCCTCGACCGCTACGGGGTCAAGGCGAAGCTCGTCTCCTACCACGAGCACAACGAGCAGGCCCGCTCGGCGGAGCTCGTCGGGCGAATGCGCGAGGGGGCGGTGGTGGCGCTCGTGTCCGATGCCGGCATGCCGCTCGTGTCCGACCCGGGCTACCTGCTGGTGCGCGGCTGCGTTGCCGCGGGGCTGCCGGTCGAGGTGCTGCCGGGCCCGTCGGCGGCCATCACGGCGCTCGTGGCCTCCGGCCTGCCGGCGGACGAGTGGCGCTTCCACGGCTTCCTGCCACGCAAGAAGGGCGAGCTGCGCCGCGAGCTGAGTGAGCCGGGAGGGACGCTCGTGGCGTTCGAGTCTCCGCGCCGGGTGCCCGGGACGCTCGCGCTGCTGGCGGAGATCGACCCCGAGCGCGAGGCGGCGGTATGCCGCGAGCTCACGAAGGTGCACGAGGAGATCGTCCGGGGGAGCGCCGCGGAGCTGGCCGCCCGCTACGAAGGCTTGCCTCCGAAGGGAGAGGTCGTGCTCGTGATCGGCCCTCCGGCGGCGGGCGCCGCGGATGCCGGTGCCGGCGAGCCGGCTGGGGTGGACGCGCTCCGCCGGCTCGTGGACGCCGGGGCCCACCCGCGCAAGGCGGCGTCGGTGGTGGCAGAGCTGACCGGCACGAGCGCCAACTCGCTCTACAAGGCGCTCACCTCTGGCGACTGAGTAACGGTCCCGTCAGATTGAGTGACGGTCGCGTCACAAACCGTCACGGGACTGCGACGGCCCGCGATGAGCCGCGGCAGGGCGGCCTTACGGTCCGGCCATGCGCCGCCTTCTGCTCGTCTTAGCCGCTCAGTTGATTGTTGTCCTGCTTGTCGCCGCGCCGGCCAGGGCGGCGTGGGTCTGGCCACTGCACGGCGAGGTCATCACGCCGTACCGGAACGGCGACGACCCTTACGCGGCGGGGCAGCACCGCGGCATCGACATTGCGGGAGCGGTCGGGGCTCCGGTCGTGGCGGCCGCCGGCGGCGAGGTCAGGTTCGCCGGGACGGCGGGCTCGTCGGGGCTCACGGTGAGCGTTCGCACCTCCGAGGGCTACGACACCTCCTACCTCCACCTGTCGTCACTCGCAGTCCGGACGGGGGAGCGTGTGTCGGCCGGCGGGCGGATCGGGGCAGTCGGCACCTCCGGCACGCGCTCGGCGGAGGCGCCGCACCTCCATTTCGGAGTGCGGGAGGCCGGGGAGCGGCACGCGTACCTCGACCCGCTTGCCTTCCTGCCGCCGCCGGCGCCCGGCGCGCCCGATGGGCCGAGCCCGGCGCCCGCTCCGGCGCCGGTGCCGGTAGCTCCGCCCGCGGTCCCGGTGCCCATGGGCGCTCCCGCGCTGCGGCGCGTGCCGGCGGCCCGCCGCGTGCCATCAGCCCGTCGCATACCGGTCGGTGGGCGCGTACCCGCCCGTCGTCGCGTTCCGGTGCGGCCGCGCGTTCCGGCGGGCCGCCCGCTTCCGGGCGCTCGCCGTGTGCCTGCCGCGCGTCCTGTTCCGGCCGCGCCCGGCGCCCGCGTCGCTCGTCCGGCCCCCGATGCCGAGCGAGCGACGGCCCCGCGGCCATTGCCAGGGGACGCGCGGGAGTCGGCCGGGCGGCGCGCAGCCGCTACCACGGACGCCGCGGACCTCGTTCCAGGCGGCCGGCTCGTGCCCGGCCTCGGGGAGGCGCCTGGGGCCACCGCCTCGGCGCCCGCTTCTGCGGGCTCCCACGACGATCGCGGCACCTCCCACGCCGAACGCCGTGCACGCGCCGGCCCCGACCTCGGCTGGGTCATCGCCTGCGCGGGACTCCTACTGGCGGCGGCGATCCTCGTGCTGAACGGCGACGGCCGGCAGGCCGGCCGGCGCGGCGGTGCCAGGCTCGCCGCGGCCATCCGGCCGCTGCTGGGCAGGCGATGAAGGGCCGGCCGGCACGTCCGCGGGCGGTTCCCGCGGCACGGGTAGCATCGAATGTCCATGTCGTACTACGTGACCACGCCCATCTACTACGTGAACGGCGAGCCTCACCTCGGGCACGCCTACACGACCATCGCGGCCGACGTGCTGGCGCGCCACATGCGCCAGCGCGGCGAGGACGTGTTCTTCCTCACTGGCACCGACGAGCATGGGGAGCCGGTGGCGCAGGCGGCGGAGAAGCTCGGCATCACGCCGCGCGAGCTCGGCGATCGCAACGCCGTCCGCTTCAAGGAGCTCGCGGCTGCCCTCAACGTCACGAACAGCTTCTTCATTCGCACCACCGACCCGGAGCACATGGCGAAGGTCGCCGAGGTGGTGCAGCGCATTCACGACAATGGGCACGTCTACGCTGGCCACTACGAGGGCTGGTACTGCCCGCGCTGCGCCGACTTCAAGACCGAGTCCGAGCTCGAAGACGGCAACCTCTGCCCGATCCACAAGATCGTCCTCGAGATCGAGCAGGAGGACAACTGGTTCTTCCGCCTCTCCGAGTTCCAGGAGCCCCTCGAGCGCCTGTACGCCGAGCGGCCGGACTTCGTCACCCCGCAGATCCGCTACAACGAGGCGCTCGCCTTCATCAAGAGCGGCCTGCGCGACCTCTCGCTCAGTCGCCAGCGGCTCAAGTGGGGCGTGGAGGTTCCTTGGGACCACTCCCAGGTCATCTACGTCTGGATCGACGCTCTCCTCAACTACTACACGGCCCTCTCGTACGCGCGCCCCAACGAGGACCTGACCGAGCGCTTCTGGCCGGCCACCGTCCACTTGATCGGCAAGGACATCCTCAAGTTCCACGCGGTCATCTGGCCCGCGATGCTGATGGCTGCCGGCATCGAGGTGCCGCGGCGTGTGACCATCCACGGCTTTCTGTTGCTCGGCGAGCACAAGATGTCCAAGTCGCTGGGCAACGTGATCGAGCCGTTCCAGGTCGCGGACCTGTACGGGCCCGACGCGCTGCGCTTCTACGTACTGCGCGAGGTCAGCTTCGGCGCGGACGGCGAGGTGTCACCCGAGGGGTTCGAGACCCGCTACACGACCGAGCTGGCGAACGAATACGGCAACCTGGCGAGCCGGACGCTCGCCATGATCGATCGCTACCGCGACGGCACCGTGCCCGAAGCCCGCCCGCCGGAGCTGCTGGCCGGCGAGTTCAAGGGCGTCGTCGATGCGGTTCGGGACGCGCTCGACAGGGTCGAAATCACCGTCGCGCTCGACGAGATCTGGCGGCGCATCAAGCTGCTCAACCGCTACGTCCAGGACGAACAGCCGTGGCAGCTCGCCAAGGACGAGGCCCAGGCGGAGCGGCTCGACGAGGTCCTCTACGGCCTCGCCGAGGGCCTGCGCGTGGTGTCGGTGCTGCTCCATCCGTTCATGCCGACGTCGGCCGGGCGGCTGCTCGAGGCGCTCGGACGCCCGGAGCTCTCGCTCGAGGACGCGCGCTTTGGCGCGGTTGGAGGAGGAGCGAGCATCGGCGAGCTGGGGCAACTGTTCCCGCGCGTCGAGGCAGAGACCCCAGCGGCCTGAGCGTTGATCGACACGCACTGCCACCTCGACGCGTGCGAGCCGCCGGTGGAGGAGCTCGTCGAGCGTGCTCGGGCGGCGGGCGTCTCGCGGCTCGCAACAGTGGGCACCGACGCCGCCTCGATCGAGAATGCGCTCACAGCCGCACAGGACCACGAGGAGGTGATCGCGATCGTCGGCCGCCACCCCCACGAAACGGCCGGCTTCGGCGATGGCGACCTCGCCGGGATCGAGCAGGCGGCGGCGGACCCGCGGGCGCGCGCGATCGGGGAGACCGGTCTCGACTATTACCGCGACTACGCGCCGCGGGCCGATCAGTGGCGCGCCTTCGAGGCCCAGCTCGAGCTTGCGAGCCGGGCGCAACTGCCCGTCGTGATCCACACCCGTGCCGCAGAGGACGACACGTTCGCGTTGCTCCGCGAGCACTCCGGCTCGCTGCCCGCGGTGATCATGCACTGCTTCTCCGCACCGGACCGAATCGAGGAGTGCGTCGAGCGCGGCTACCTCTGCTCGTTTGCGGGCAACGTCACTTACCCAAGGGCGACCGACCTTCAGGCGGCGGCGCGCGCGCTCCCCCTCGAGCTCCTGCTCGTGGAGACGGACGCGCCCTACCTGTCGCCGCAGCCCGTGCGCGGAAAACGCAACGAGCCCGCCAACGTGGTCCACACCGCGCGCTTCGTGGCCGGGCTGCGGGAGGTCTCCTACGAGGACCTCGAGCGCAAGATCGAAGCGAACGCGGCGCGCGTGCTCGGACCGTGAGCGACGAGCCGGGGGCCGGTCCGCGCGGCGAGCCGGAGGCCGGCCCGCAGGCCGGCCCGCGGCAGGCGAGTCTCCGTCGTCTGCGCGAGTTCTCGGTCCGTCCCAACCGGGAGCTCGGCCAGAACTTCCTCATCGACGACAACATCCTGCGGCTGATCGGCGCCGCTGCCGAGCTGACGAGCGGCGACGTGGTGCTCGAGGTGGGCGGCGGCCTCGGGGTCCTGTCCGAGTACCTGGCCCCGCGAGTCGGGCACCTGCACGTGGTAGAGGTCGACCGCTCGCTGGAGGCGCCGCTGCGGGATGCGCTCGAACCGTTCGCCAACGTCGACCTGCACCTGGCCGACGCCGCAAAGCTCGACCTGTCGACGCTCGACCCAGCGCCCGGCAAGGTCGTCGCAAACCTGCCCTACGGGGTGGCGGCGACGGTGCTGCTCAAGTCGATCGCAGAGCTCCCCGGCGCCACGCTCTGGGTCGCCATGGTCCAGCGCGAGGTGGCCGAACGGCTCGCCGCGGCGCCGGGCGGCAGGGGCTACGGCGCCACCTCCGTGCTCGCCCAGCTCTCCTGCGAGGTGCGCTTCCTTCGCAAGGTGCCGCGCACCGTGTTCCACCCGGCGCCGAACGTCGACTCTGGGCTCGTGCTGCTGCGACGCGCAGCGCCCGCGCCACCTACTGGTGTGGTGGCGCTCGTGCACGCCGGCTTTGCCCACCGGCGCAAGGCGCTGGCCGGCTCGCTCGCCCTCACACCCGGCGCGGGCGCCGACCTCCGTGACGCCACCCGCGCCGCACTCGAGCGAATCGGCCAGCGGCCCGACGCCCGTGCCGAGCGGCTCGCGCCGGCCGATTGGACTCGACTGGCGCAGGAGCTCGGGCCAGACCGCGTCGACGCGCTGAGGCCCCGCTGAGCCGGTCTAGCCTCCTCCCGTGCCCTTTCACGAGCGCGCCTACGCCAAGCTCAACCTGATCCTGCAGGTGGGGCCGCCCCGCGACGCGGACGCGCTCCACCCGCTCTGCTCCCTGTTCGCCTCGATCGACCTCGCCGACGAGATCGAAGGCAGCGGGACGGCCGCCGGCTACGACAGCGTCGAGTGCCCGGGGGTCCCCGGCAGGAACCTGGCGCTCGACGCCATCGAGGCGTTCCGCGATCGCGTCGGGGTTCAGGGTGGCTTCGTGGCCGTGCGTATCGACAAGCGGATACCGGTGGCGGCGGGCCTGGGCGGGGGAAGTGCGGACGCCGCAGCGGTGCTGCGCATGCTGAACCGCATGAACAGCTCGCCGCTCGACTCGGGCGAGCTGCGGGACCTCGGCGCGCGGCTCGGCGCGGACGTCCCGAGTCAGGTCGAACCCGGCCACGCCCTCGTGCAGGGCGTGGGCGAGCGCGTCGAGCGGGTCGAGCTGCCGGCGCTGACGGCGGTGCTCGTCCCGAGCGACACGGGCCTGCGCACCGCGGATGTCTACGCCGAGCTCGACCGCCTCGGTGGCTGGCGCGAACGCCTCGACCCCGAGCAGCTCCGACGAGCCGCCGGCGCGGACCCGGCTCGCCTGGCTGCCGCCCTCGAGAACGACCTCGAGCAGGCTGCCCTGTCCCTGCGGCCCGAGCTGCAGCGCACTCTCGCCCGCCTCCACAGCACCGATGCGCTCGGCGCCGCCGTCAGCGGCTCCGGACCCACCTGCTTCGGGCTGTTCGAGACTCGCGCGGCGGCCCGGGCGGCTGCCGCGTCGATCCCAGGCGCGATCGTGAGCGGATTCCGCGACGCCTGAGCACTGGATCCCGCTTCGCCTCGCTGAGCGCTTCCGGGGGCTGCCCTACCCTCACGCCGGATGGACACGCGGGAGGTAATCGCCGCCGTCGCGGCAGTCCTGGTCGCAGCCTACGTCGTGTGGCGCTGGCGCCGGATCTCGACGGAGTACAAGGCGATCGGCATCCTGGTCGTGCTCGGGCTGGCCGTCTACGCCAGCGGGGTTCTCTCCGAGCTGCCCGATCCGAAGGCTGTGATCGGCGACATCGCGGAGGCGCTCGGCCCCTGGACCTACGTCCTAGTCGGCGTGCTGGCCTTCCTCGAAACGGGGGCCTTCGTCGGTCTGGTGGCGCCGGGCGAGACCGTCGTTATCGCGGGGGGAGTCGTAGCCGGTGAGGGGACGATCGCTCTCCTACCACTGATCGGGCTCGTCTGGATCTGCGCCGTGCTCGGCGACACCACGAGCTTCTACATCGGCCGCCGCCTCGGGCGCGGCTTCCTCGAGAGGCACGGGCCGCGCGTGAAGATCACCCCCGAGCGGCTTGAGCAGGTGGAGAGCTACTTCGACCGCCACGGCGGCAAGACGATCCTAGTCGGGCGCTTCATCGGCCTCGTGCGCGCCCTGGCGCCGTTCATCGCCGGCTCGTCAGGGCTCAGCTACCGGCGTTTCGTCCCCTACAGCATCGTCGGGACCGGGCTCTGGGCGACGACCTTCTGCGTGCTCGGCTACATCTTCTGGCGCTCGTTCGACCGGGTGGCGCACATCGCGGGCCAGGCGATCTTCGGCTTCGGCGTGACGGTGGCGGTGATCGTCGGCGTCGTGGTCGCCTACAGGCGCCGCGCCGAGATCAAAGCCTGGGCACTCGCCCACGAGAGCCATCCGCTCATGCGGCCGCTGTTCGCGGTTGGCCGGCCCATCTATCGCGGTGTCGTCCGGCCCGTCGTCCAAGTGGTCGCGCCCCAAGTGCGCTTCCTGTGGAACCGCGTCACCCCCGGCGACCTCGGTCTCGAGCTGACGACCGCGCTCGCCGTCGGAGGCGTCGGGATCTTCGTGTATGTGCTCTACCTGGTCGAGCTGTCCGGCAACCTCGGGCCCACGCCGCTCGACACCGAGCTGCTCGACCTCGCCGACAAGCTCAACAACCAGATGCTCGTGGACATCGCGAAGCTCGTCAGCGGGTTGGGCGCCCTTCTCACCGTCCTTGCCCTGGTCGGCGCCACCTCGATCGTGCTGGCCGCATTGCGCCGCTGGTCGGAGCTGCTCGTGCTCGTGGTCGGACTCGGGCTCATCTACGCCGCCGTGCACGTCGCCAAGGCCGGGATCGATCGCCCGCGCCCGGCGGACCCGCTGGTCGATACCGCCCTGTCGTCCTACCCGAGCGGCCACGCGGCCTACGCGACGGCGTGGATCGCGGTCGCGTTCGTCCTCACCCGGCGGCTTGGGCTGGTCGCCAACGCCGCCCTGGTGATCGTGGGGATTGCGATCGCCGCGGCGGTCGGCCTCTCGCGGATCTACCTGCGCGCGCACTACTGGTCGGACGTGGCGGGCGGCTGGGGGATCGGCTGCGGGATCTTCGCCACGCTGGCGGCGATTGCCCTCGTCGTCGAGTACATACGCCAGAATGGCGAGCGACGCGAGCAGGAGCCACCGCTCGCGAAAGCCGAGCGATGACAAACCTGGATCTGTCCACCACCGAGATCGCGATCGCGCTGGCATCCGGCGTGGTTGGCGCCTGCTACATCGCGCTGATACTTGTGCCCGCGTGGCGCTGCTACGGCCGGCTATGGGAGAAGATCGCCGCGAGCTTCCTAACGCTCTTCATCCTCGCCACGCTACTGGGAGTGGGCGCCGCGATCGGCCTCGCGGTCGTCTGGACCTACGACACCTACGCCTGATGGCCATGAGCCGTCAACCTGTCGGCGTGGCCGGTCAGTCGCGCCCGTTCCTCGAGGCGCTCGACGAGGTCTCCGAGGCCGTCGAGTCGGGTGCTGGACTGCCATCCGTCACCCGCGCTGCCGGGCGGGCGCTCGATGCGAGCGTCATCGTGCTCGACTCGTCGAGCAGCGTCCTGGCCGTGGCGTGCGAGTCATCCGAGGATGAGCGCGCGGTGATGGCCGGCGAGGGCGGGACAGAGACGGTGGCCCTGCTCGTGGCCGACGCGGTGGTCGGCCAACTCCGCTTCCGAGTTCGCGGCGAGCCGCCCCCGGCGGCGCTGTTGCGCCTGGTGGCCAACCTCATCGCTCTCGAGCTCGACCGCGCCAAGGCGCCCGAGCGGGCGAGCGAGGAAGCGGTCGGCGACTTCCTGGGCGATCTGCTCGCTCGCCGCATAACCGACCGCGAGAACATCGCGGCCCGCTCCGCGGAGCTCGGCTGCGACCTGGCCGGCGGCGCGACGGCGCTCGTGGTCCGGGCGCGCCCGCAGCACCCAGAGGAGGGCGACTGGCGTGCCCGCGTGCTGACGCTCGCCGAGCGCGGAGCACGCGCGGTGGAGCGCACCTCGCTGGCGGCGCTCGTGGCCTCGAGCTGGGGCGCCGGGCCGAACGAGCACACGGGCCTGCGCGGCGAGCGGGAGCTCGTGATCCTCGCACCCGGCCCGCCCGGGAACGCCGGCCGGCGGGTCGCGGCCGCGGTCTTCCGCGAGCTCGAGGCCAATCTGCCCGGCTTTGCCGTGACCGTGGCACGCTCGCGGCACACCGCCGACCCGGCGGACCTGCACCGCGCCGGCGCCGAGGCGCTGCTGGCGGCCAACGTTGCGGAGGCGCGCGGCCACGCCGAGCTCTCCTTCGAGGAGACGGGCGCGTACCGGCTCCTCCTCCCGGCGATGAGCGAAGACCCGGGGGAGCTGCAGGGCTTCTTCGACGAGACGGTCGCACCGCTCGTGGCCTATGACGACCAGTACGAGACCGAGCTCGTCCGAACCCTGGAGACCTTCCTCGACGCCGACGGCAACGTCGCGCGAACGGCCGAGAAGCTCTTCACCCACCGCCACACCGTCCGCTACCGCTTGGAGCGCGTGAAGGAGCTGACCGAGCTCGACGTATCGTCGACCGATGGTCGCGAGCGCCTGTCGCTCGGGCTCAAGGCGATGCGCGTGCTCGGCATCGTCGCGCCCGGCGGTCCGATGCAGGAGAAGGGAACCGAGGCAGGGCGGGTGCCGAAAGAGCAGAAGGACCGCTGATCCACCCCGTGCTCAGCGCGGGGAGGCGGCCGGCTCGCCCGTTTGCGCCTGCTCCCACTCGATCGGGTCGCCCGATGTGAGCACCGGCGCGCCCAGCTCGGCGAGTACTCCGGCGAGTGCCTCGCGGCGGACCGCGCCGTAGCTCAGCACGTGGGCGATGACCCCACCGTACGTGAAGGACTGCGGCGGGTCGCAGAGTGCGTCGACGAAGGCGTCGTCCCATGCCCCGCGGTCGCGGATCCGGCGTGCGAGCCGCGCGAAAGCGACGGAGGCGCGCTCGAAGCGGGGCAGCAGCTCGCCGCCGCCCTCGGGTGCCGGCTGGCCCTGGATCGCCGCGACCCAGACCTCGAGCGTGTAGACCAGCCGCTCGGCCATCAAGGCTGCACTGGCCTCCTCGCCCTCGAACCAGACGACCACGAGGCCCGGGCGCAGCTCGCGCTCGAGCTCCGCAGCCGGCAGTGTGGCGGCCGCTTCGAGCAGCTCGCGCACGCGGGCGAGATGGTGGGAGATCATGCGGTCCGTCAGGTCGCGCCCTGGCGGGGTCTCGCGGGCGCCCGGGATGAGGAGGCCCGCGGGCGGGTGGAAGTGGATGCCGTTGGGCGCCTCGAGGAGGAACGGTCGGCCGGAGCCGGCGAACTCGCTCGGGGCCACGCCGTGGGCGCGGGTGAAGGCGCGCGAGAACGCGGCCAGCGAGCCGTAGCCCGCGGCGGGCGCCGCCTCGCCCGGTGTGGCGGCTCCCGTTTGCAGCTGCCAGGCGGCGCGCTCGACCAGCAGCCGACGGCGCAGCGCCACCGGTGACTCGCCCGTCGCCGCGGCGAGCAGGCGATCGAGATGGTCGCGCGAGAAGTACGCCCGCTCAGCGAGGGCGCGGCCGTCGGCGTCCGGCTCGTCGAGCGAGTCGAGAACGAGGTCGAGCAGTTCGCGCAGGCGGTCTGCCACGGCACAATCCTTGCGCGCCGCGGGCTTGATCGCATTCGACCTCCTCGTGGACGCGGGGAGCCTCGTGCGCAACGCTGCCGGTCATGCCAACCTGGACCGAATTCGAAGCCGCGGCGCCGGAACTCTCCAAGAGCGTCAGGGCACGCCTCGATGCCCACACCCACAAGACCCTCGCCACCCTGCGCCGCGACGGCTCGCCGCGCATCTCCGGAATCGAGACCGCCTTCGTCGACGGCGATCTCTGGATCGGCTCGATGTGGCAGGCCCTCAAGGCACGCGACCTTCAGCGCGACCCGCGCTTCGCGCTGCACACCGGCTCCATGGAACCGGCGGAGTGGGAGGGTGACGCCAAGCTGGCGGGAATCGCCGAGGAGATCACGGACCCCGAGCGCGTCCGGGAGATGAACGCCGACGCCGCCCCGGACGGCCCCTCCCACCTGTTCCGGCTCGACCTCCACGAGGTCTCGACGGTCGGCCTGGACGCCGCGCGCAAGGCACTAGTGATCGAGGTCTGGACACCGGAGCGGGGCGTGCGCACGATGAAGCGCACGTAGGCGGTCAGGCCGCCTCACGCCGTTCCTCCGCCTCGTACCAGCGGAGCCACTTGCGGATCGCGTTATCCGACACCCCGTACTTCCTGCCTACCGCGAGATAGCTCATCTGCGCGAGGTCGGCCTTGAGCTGGTCGTGGCTTGGCCGAGGCACCTTGCGGATCTCCGGACGCGGCACACGGAGAGGAGACCGATCCCATCGAATTCCGCACTCGCGCGAGCAATAACGCTGGCGCCCGTCCGCGGGCTGAAACTCCTGGCTGCACCTCAGGCACTGACGGGGAGGTAGCCGGTTCTTCCGGCCGCAATGGGTGTCAAGGGTTGCGGCGCAGTTCGGGCAGAGAATCCTCAGGTTCTCGAGACGATTGTCGTTACGGATGCCGTTGATGTGATCGAGGATGAGCGCCATGCGGCGGCCGCGCCACACCTCCCCTTGTCCGCACGACTCGCAGGCTCGCTCCTTGTATCCCTCTTCGAAGAGGCGCCGTTTTAGATGGGCGCGGTGGTAGTTCGACCCCTCCCGAAGCAGCTCGGCCAGCGGCATCCGAGTGCGCCGGGAACTCAACTCGCGACTCGTCGCGTAGGGATCGAAGTGGTCGGTTGGGATCTCCCAGACTGCGAGCCACTTCTTCAGCACCGCGTGGCTCCCGCCCGCAGGACACATACCGAGTCGTCGCAAAGTCTCGGAGTACGAGCGCGAGGCGGCCGCGGCCTCTCGGGCTTCCTGCTCTGAGTACCGAGGTCCCGCCATCCGAACATATGTTCCCTATCGATTCGGATGGACATAGTCGGGTGGCTTGGCGCACGGTGGTAGCGCGGTAGCGGGCTGGCGGCGGTGGAGCAGGCCGTGGGGCGGCGTGAGCACGGGTACGCTGCTGGTGTGGTGAGGGGACTTCGGGGTGTGGGTTTCGTACTCGGTCTGGTCCCGTTGGTTGGTGCCTCGTTGATGTGGCTCGCTCCCGGAGTTCTTGGGCTGGCCGACACCACTGCGGACGGGCCGGCTGCGAAGCGGGTGATGTTCCTGCTGCTGGCGCTGACTGCCGTCGGCGCGGCGGCCTGGGCGCGGCAGCGTGGAGCGTCGTGGTGGGCCGTGCTCTGGGGTGTGGCCGGCGGAGCGGTTGCCCTCGTGCTGTTCTTTGTGATCGCGGTCGTCCTGTTCGCCGTCGCGCCGGGCGAGACGGGCTGCCCGGAGGGCAGGGTCTACTGCTGAGTGCTCGCCCGTTGGGCGGGTGGCGGAGGCGGGGACGCTAGGCGGTTCCGGACTGGTCGCGGCTGGAGACGTGGGTAAGCGAGACGACGCCAAGGGATCGTCGTTGGGGGCGCTGGTGGGCGGCGTGGCCGCTTGGTGAGGTAGGTGCGTTCGCGTAGCCGGAACGCCGAGGCGCGGCCGTCGGTCTTGCCGCGCAGGTCGAGCGCCATCAGCGCGAGCAGCTTGTTCATGCGGGCGGGGTTCGTGAAACGCCGGCGCGGTTTTCGAGCCGGCGCTTGATCTCCGCCAGGGGCGCTTCGATGGGCGAGGTCGAGTTGGGGACGTTTGGGTCGCGCGTGGCTGACCGGTGCGCGATGAGCGGGCCGTGGTCGTCGATCCAGTCCAGCAGCCCGGTGAGCTGCCCCGTGCGTTTCGGCTCGGTGCTCGTGCTCGACGGCGTCGACGAACGCACGCCAGCGCGCCGGCGCGTAGAAGGCGGGTCCGAAGCGTTGCATGGCCGGGCTGGCCGAGTCCGCGGCCATGCCGTCGGGAATGCGGCGGCGCAGCGCGCGGCCGAGGTGCCACTCGCCGATGCGCATGTCGGGCAGAAGCCCGTTCTGGCCGGCGAAGGCGTTCGCCACCCCCAGGCGGGTGGCGTTGTCCATGTCGCTGATCACGACGCTGGGGACGCCCCGAAAGGCGCCCGGCAGAAACGCTCGACGGCGGCGGCGTCCTTCATCGGGCTCGCCTCGAGCCGCCGCGCCCGCAGCGGCCCGAGCGGCTGTGCTTGGTCCGCACGATCACGCCCCACAGCTCCGATCACGTGGAAGCCCTGGCCCCGGCGGGGGCCGCTCTTGACCCGCAGGTCGATGCTGTCGATCACCAGCACCTCCGCCCAGGCCTCGGGCAGCAGACCCGCGCACAGCGGCTCGGTGAAGACATCGACCCAGTTGGCCACCAGCTGACCATCCCGCGCCGCATCGCGGCGCTGGGCCCCGGCCGCTCAGGCGCTCGGCGGGCGGCCGGTCGCCCTGGCGGCGAGCGGCGAACGCCGCGTCGCGATAGGTCGCGCGCCGCGCCACCAGCGCCAGCGCCTCGCCGACCTCGCGAGCCGCGAACCGATAGCGCCGCGCGCCGGCCTGGCCCTCCCACGCCTCGACCCGCGTCGAGCACTCAAGACAGAACCCGTGCGGCGCCGCCAGCGCGTGCTGCTGGCGCGCGTCAGCGTCGGCGTGAAGCGATGCGGCGGATCACCGTTGGCCGGCTTGCACCACCAGCGCTGGCGCCGATGCGGCGGCTTCCCATACCAGCCACCACGGACCACCACGCCGCCCGTATGAGCCGGATCCGTGCAGCTCGGCACCTCCATCCACCCGAGCAGTCACCACCAGCCCCAACTCCTGACGATCCATATCCATCCGAATCGAGAGGGAACACATGTTCCCCTATCATCCGGACGGAATCTGAGGCTGGGGAGCCAGGATTCGAACCTGGTCTTGAGCATCCAAAGTGCCCCGTGCCGCCAGATACACCACTCCCCAACGGTGTCGGTTGAGCGTACTCGTTCAGCCGTCCCGCGGACCGCTACGCTCACGTCCCCATGGCCGAGTCCTTCACGGTCCTGATCATGGCCGCCGGCCAGGGCACGCGGATGCGGTCACGCACCCCCAAGGTGCTGCATCGGGTCTGCGGGAAGCCTATGGTCGAGTGGGTCGTGGACGCCGCGCGGGAGGCCGGGGCGGAGAGGGTCGTGTGCGTCGTCCGCCCGAGCGACGGCGTTGCCGCGGGGCTGCCGCCCGGGGTCGAGGCCGTCGAGCAGCACGAGGGTGAGGGCACGGCTGCCGCGGTGCTCGCCGCGCGCAGGGCCGTCGACGAGGGCCCGGTCGTCGTCCTGTCGGGCGACCATCCACTGATCACGGCCGAGCAGATCGCGGGCCTCCGTGCCGCCCGGCACGCCCAGGACGCGGCGGCGGCGATTCTGACCACCGACCTGCTCGATCCCACCGGATACGGGCGGATCGTGCGCGACGCCGGCGGGCGCTTCGCGCGGATCGTCGAGACCAAGTACGTCGATGGGGTTCCGAGCGAGATCCTCGCCATCCGCGAGATCAACCTCGGGAGCTACGTGTTCGAGGCCGGCCAGCTCTTCTCGGCCCTGAGCGCCGTGCAGCCCACGGACGGCGAGCTCTATCTCACGGCGGCGTTCCCGCTGATACTCGCTCGCGGCGGCGGCATTGCCCTCCACCCGACCGATGACCTGGCTGTCGCGCTGGGGGTCAACGACCGCGCGGGGCTGATGCAGGTCGAGGCGGTCGGGCAGCGCCGCATCATCGAGGCTCACGCGCTCGCGGGCGTGACCTTCCTCCAACCGGAGACGACCCGCGTAGAGGCCGGCGTCACGATCGGCGAGGACACCACCGTCGGTCCCGGCGTGAGCCTGCTCGGCGAGACGAGCGTCGGCGGCGGGAGCGAGATCGGCCCGCACACGACGCTGCAGGATTCGCGCGTGGGCGACGGGGTCATCGTCCGGCAGGCGTACGTGGTCGAATCAGAGATCCACGACGGCGCCCTGATCGGCCCGTTTGCCTACCTGCGCCCCGGCAGCATCGTCAGGGCGGGCGCCAAGGTCGGAACCTATGTCGAGGTCAAGAACTCGGACATCGGGCCCGGCGCAAAGGTCCCGCACCTGTCCTACATCGGCGACGCCGAGGTGGGCGAGAAGGCCAATCTCGGGGCGAGCACGATCGTCGCGAACTACGACGGCCGCCGCAAACACCGCACGAAGATCGGAAAGAGCGCGAAGACCGGCGTTCACACCTCCTTGGTGGCCCCCGTGGACGTCGGCGATCGGGCGTACACTGGGGCCGGTTCGGTCATCACGGACGACATTCCCGAGGGAGCGCTTGGGATCGCCCGCGAGAGGCAGACAAACGTGGAGGGTTACGCGGACCGCGTAGAGGAGGATCCGGAATGAGCAAGCTCCTCGAGACGGCCACTTCGCCGGCGTTCTCGTCGAGCATTCCCGCCGGCTACGAGAAGCGCCTGATGGTGACCGCCGGTCGCGCGAGCCTGGAGCTTGGCGGCAAGATCGCCGACAAGCTGGGCGTAGGGCTGACGGATGCCGGCCTCAAGACCTTCGCGGACGGCGAGGTCTACTGCCGCTACGCCGAGTCGATTCGCGGCGCCGACCTTTTCATCGTCCAGTCGATCTGCGGCTCCGAGCGCGAGGGGCTCACCGTCAACGACGCGCTCTGGGAACTCCTCCTCATGATCCACGCGGCCAAGCACGCCTCGGCCCACCGGATCGTGGCCGTGACACCGTGGTACGGCTACTCGCGCCAGGACAAGAAGTCCGCGCCCCGCGAGCCGATCTCCGCCCGGCTCGTCGCCGATGTGCTCGAGAGCGCGGGCATCGACCGGCTCGTGACGATGGACCTTCATGCCGGCCAGGTGCAGGGCTTCTTCTCGAAGCCCGTCGACCACATGACCGCGATGCCAATCCTCACCCAGTTCGTGATCGACCGGCTCGGGGACCAGGAGCTCGTGATCATCGCCCCTGACGCCGGACGGGTGAAGCTCGTCCGCAAGTTCGCGCAGAAGGTCGGTGCCCCCTACGCGCTCATGGAGAAGGAGCGCCCGGCCCAGCAGGTGGCCGAGATCGGCTACGTGATCGGCGACGTCAAGGGCAAGACCGCCGTGATCGTGGACGACATCATCGACACCGGCGGCACCCTGAGCGCGGCGGCCCAGACCGTGCTCGACGAGCGCGCCGAGCGCGTGTTCGCGGTCGCGACGCACGGGCTCTTCTCGGGCCGCGCCTTCGAGATCCTGGAGACCGGCCCGTTGTCCGGCATCGTCGTGACCGACACCGTGCCGCTGCGAACCGGCGCCCCCGAGCTGATCACACAGCTCACCTGCGCCGACATCCTCGAGGACTCGATCCGGCGCATCTTCACCGACGACTCCGTCTCCGAGATCTTCGCGGGCGAGAACCAGTTGTTCTGAGCCCCGTCCGCGTCGCGGCTTAGGCTCGCCGGCGGATGTACGAGCTCTGGCTTGCCATCCACATCCTGTGCGCCGTGATCTGGGTCGGCGGCGGCGTGTCCGTGCACGTGCTGGGACGCTGGACGGTCAAGCGTGGCGATCCCGAGCGGATCGTCGCCTTCAACCGCGACGCGGTGAAGCTCGGCACCGTCTTCTACGCGCCCCTCTCGGTAGTCCTCATCATCGCCGGGGTCCTGCTGGTCGAGGAGGTGGGCTACGGCTACGGCGACCTCTGGATCACGCTCGGATTCCTCGGCTGGCTCTTCAGCCTCGCCCTCGGGATCGCCTTCTACCCACGGCAGGCGCGGAAGGTCGCGGCGGCGGTCACGGCCGGAGGCCCGGCAGCGCCCGAGGCGCAGGCGACGATCGGCCGCATCCTGCTCGTCAACTCGATCGAGATCGCCATCCTGCTGCTCGTGATCGTCGACATGGCGGTCAAGCCCGCCGCCTAACGGGCTAGGGCTCCGAGGCCGGGCCGCGCGTTCGCCACGGGCCGGCGGAGCGGCCGAGCCGAGCCCGCACCCAGGCCTGCTCGCGTTGGCCGAGCTCCGTTGCGGGCGGCTCGCCGAACCACCACTCGCGGCCGATCCGGTGCCAGTTGCGAGTGGCCTCGAGCTGTCCGAGCACGGCGAGCACACCTGACTCCATGCGCCTTCCCATCAGCTCGTTGGCGGGCAGGTTCTCGCGCCGCATGAGGCGGTAGAACGAAGAGCGCGGGTCGGAGACCGCAGTGATCGCCTCCATCACCCGGGCCGAGTCGATCGTGACCTCGCGGTCCTCCATGTACCAGCCGCCGATCGCGCGCACGTGCTCCATGAGGAGCTCGGCGTCGATCTTGCGCGGGTCGTTCAGGAAGCCGAGATCGTGGAGCGCCACGCGCAGTTCCTCGGGATCGTCGTCGAAGATGGCCTGCAAGGCGGCGATCTCCAGCTCGATCTGGTCCCTGTCGAGCTGCTTGGTCATCCCGAAGTCGAGGAACGCGACGCGCCGGTCCGCCATGAGCAGGTAGTTGCCGGGATGGGCGTCGGCGTTGAAGTGCTGGAGGTGGTAGATCGAGCCGAAGCAGAAGCGGAAGACGATCTCGCCGAAGCGGTCGCGTTCCTCCTGCGGCAGTGCGCGCACCTCCTCGAAGTCCGCGCCGTCCACCCATTCGCTGACCAGAACGCGCTCGGTCGAGAGCCGCGTCACAACATCCGGCACGTGGATGAACGGATGCCCCCGATAGCCGCGGGCGAAGGCGCGCTGGGACTGCGCCTCGAGCTCGTAGTCGAGCTCCTCCATCACGCGCTCCTTGAGCTCGGCGGCCGCTGCGCCCGCGTCGAGTCCCGGGGCGAGTGCCTTCGCCATCCGCAGGATCAGGCCGGCGTTCTGCATGTCGGCCGCGATCGCCCGCGCAACGCCGGGGTACTGCACCTTGACTGCCACGCGGCGGCCGTCCGGCAGCACCGCTCTGTGCACCTGGCCGATCGAGGCCGCCGCGGCTGCATCGTGCTCGAAATCCTCGAAGACCTCCTCCATCGGGTCCGCCCACTCCTCGTCGAGCACGGAGCGCACCGTCTCCCACGACATCGGTGGGGCGGTGGAGCGCAGCGTGGCTAGCTGCTCCTGGTAGAGCTCGCGGTACTCGGGCGGCAGGAACTCGGTGTCGATGAACGAGGCCAGCTGTCCGACCTTCATCGCGGCGCCCTTCATGCGCCCGAGCGTCTCGACCATGCGCTCGGCCGCCTCCAGGTGGCGCTGCTCGAGCGCCTCCGAGGCCTGCTCTGGCGAGCGTGCGATGTTCGCCGCGCGCGTGCCGGCGTAGCGGGCGCCCTGGGTGCCCACGACCGAGCCGACCTGCGCCGTGCGGCGAATCCACCCGGTCGGAATCGTGTCTTCCTCACGCGGCGCCACAGCCGCCAGGATAGGCCGCGGCATCGCTACACTGGCCAGCCGTCATGGCCTCTTCACAGCGCCCCACACTCACCGCCAGCGAACGCGCCGAGCGCGGCTCGCGCGCTTCCCGGCGCCTCCGGCGCGACGGTTTCGTGCCCGGCGTCGTCTATGGCGGCCAAGACGGCGAGACGACCTCGTTCAAGGTCGACAGCCGCGCGCTGCGGCAGGTGCTCGTCGACGGGTCGGCGCTCATCGACCTCGAGGTCGCCGGCAAGACCCGCCCGGTGATCGTCAAGGACCAGCAGCTGCACCCCGTGCGCGGCAATGTGATGCACATCGACCTGCTCGAAGTCCGGCTCGACGAGAAGATCCAGACCACCGTCGCGATCCACGTCGAGGGTGCCGAGGAGGCGCCCGGGATCAAGGAGGGCGGCGTGCTCGAGCAGGTGACCCACCAGCTCAACATCGAGGCCCTGCCCACGGCGATCCCCGAGTACGTGGCGGTCGACGTGTCCGGCATGGAGATCGCGGCGACGATGAACCTCTCGGAGGTCGCCGTACCCGAGGGCGTGACCTTCCTCGACGACCCCGAGGAGACGATCATCGCGACGGTCGTCGTGCCGACCGAGGTCGAGGAGCCGGAGATCGAGGAGGAAACCGAGCTGGTCGGCGAGGAGGTCGAGGGTGAGGAGGTGCCCGCCGAGGAGGGCGAGGCGCCTGAGGGCGAAGCACCCGCCGAGGAGGGCGAGGAGTCCTGAGCCTCTTCCGCCGCTCGGAACGCGGCGGCGGGAAGGTTGACTGGCTCATCGTCGGGCTCGGCAACCCCGGCGACCGCTACGCGCGCACCCGCCACAACGTCGGCTTCGAGGTCGCCGCGCTCGCCGCCGAGCGCTGGGGGCTGCCGAAGGCCAAGAAGAAGTACGGCGGGCTGTTCACCGACGGCCGCACCGGGCCGGGCGGTCCGCGCGTGGGCGTGCTGCTCCCGCAGACCTACATGAACGATTCCGGCAACGCGGTCGGACCCGCACGGGGAGCCCTCGGCGTCGATCTCGATCACGTCGTCGCCATCCATGACGAGATCGACCTGCCGTTCGGCCGGATCGAGGCCCGGCTCGGCGGCGGCCTAGCGGGGCACAACGGGCTCAAGTCGCTCAAGCGCGGGCTCGGCAGCGGCGACTTCCGCCGCATCCGGGTGGGCGTCGGTCGCCCCGACACGACTGACCCGGAGATCGTCTCAGCGCACGTGCTGGGCCGCTTCTCGGAGCCAAAGGACGAGGTGCGCGCGCTCGTGGAGGCGGCCGCCGACGAGCTCGATCGGGTGGTCTCGGCGCCTTCGTAGAATCGATCGCAGAGCCGCGCGGACGCCCCGGGCGGCCGAAAGCCGTGGCTTCGCACCGGGCAACGCCGGTGCTCGCCCAAGACGCATGCTCAGGAGCCTCCTCACATACGCACAGCACGACCCCTCGGTCAGCGCCCTCGCCGACGCCGCGCGCAGCGAGCCTCAGCGCGCCTTCGTCTCGGCCAGCATGCGGCCCTACCTGCTCGCGGCGCTGATCGACAGCGAGCCCGAGCGCCCGGCGCTGGTGGTGGCGGGCGACGATCGCGCCGCGCGCGATCTCGCGGCCGACCTGAAGGCGTTCCTGAGCCCGCGCAAGGTGCGCTTCTACCCGGCGCGCGGCATGCGCTACGAGTCGCACCTCGCGCCGCCGCCGCACTTGGTCGGCCTGCGCATCGCGGCCCTCGACGCGCTGCTGGGCGAGGAGCCCGCCGTGCTGGTCGCGAGCGCGGTCGCCCTCGCCGAGAAGGTGCCCGACCCCGACCTGCGTCCGCACGGATTCGAGATCGAGAAGGGCGGCCTGCTCGACCTGGACGAGGCCGCGGCGCAGCTGGTGGCGTGCGGCTACGAGCGCGTCGACCAGGTGGAGGAGCGCGGCCAGTTCGCCATCCGCGGCGACATCCTCGACGTCTACCCCGCCACTGAGGAGCGCGCGGTCCGCTGCGAGCTGTTCGACATCGAGATCGAGCGCCTGACCTGGTTCTCGACCTTCACGCAGCGCTCGCTGGAGGAGGCTGACAGCGTCGAGATCGCGCCCGCCGCGGAGCTCGGGCCGGAGCACCGCGAGCTGGCGGAGATCGCGGCCCTGACCGAGGAATCCGAGCGCCCGGACGTGGCGGACGTGCTCCCGGTCGACCGCTTCCGGGAGCTGCTCGAGCTGCTCCCGGACGGCGCGCTCGTCGCCGTTTCGGCCGAGGAGGAGCTGGCGCCCGCGCTACGCGACTACTGGGAGGACGTCACCACCAGCTTCCACGACGAGGACGCGCACCACCTCTACGTGAAGCCGGACGAGCTCGACGCCGCGCTGGGCGAGCGCGCGGCGCTCCGGCTGTCGAGCATCGCGCAGGATCAGCCGCACGAGTTCCGGGCGCAGTCCGCCGACACCGCCGCGCGCTCGCTGCGCGACGCGGAGCCCGAGCTCGAGAAGCTCGTGCGCTCGGGGTACCGCACGTTCGTCGCCTGGGCGCGGCGCGGCGAGGCGGAGCGGGCGCGCCTCAACCTGGCCCGCATGCAGCCCGCGTTCCTCGACGGGCGTCCCGCGCCCGAGGACGCCTCGCTCACCTTCGCCCACGCGAGCCTGCGCGACGGCTTCATTGCGCCGAATCTCAAGCTGGCCGTGCTGCCGGAGCACCGGCTGCTGCGCCGGCGCCGGGCCGAGCGCCCGGTGGGACCCCAGGCCGGCACGATCGCCTCGTTCACCGAGCTGCGCGCCGGCGCCCCGGTCGTGCACGAGGACCACGGCATCGCGCGCTTCACGGGCTTCGAGACCAAGACCGTCGGCGGCGTGACGCGCGACTACCTCGAGCTCGAGTTCCTCGACGGCGACCGCGTGTTCGTGCCGAGCGACCAGCTCCACAAGATCAGCCGCTACGTCGGCGCCGACGCCGGCGACCCGCCGCTCTCGAAGCTGGGCGGCAAGCAGTGGGAGCGGATGAAGCTGCGTGCCAGGCGCGCGGCGCAGGCGCTCGCGGGGGAGTTGATCAACCTCTATGCGGAGCGCAAGCGGCGGGCCGGTCACGCGTTCCCGCACGACGGCGAGTGGCAGCGTGAGTTCGAGCAGAGCTTCCCCTACCGCGAGACGCCTGATCAGCTGGAGGCGATCGAGGCGGTTCGCGCCGACATGGAGGAGGCGCGCCCGATGGACCGCCTGATCTGCGGCGACGTCGGCTACGGCAAGACCGAGGTGGCTCTGCGCGCGGCGTTCAAGGCCGCGGAGGACGGGAAGCAGGTGATGTTCCTGGTGCCGACGACGGTTCTCGCCCAGCAGCACCTCGGCACCTTCTCGGAGCGCCTACGCGACTACCCGTTCAGGATCGAGGTGGCGTCGCGCTTCCGGTCCACGGCCGAGGTGCGGGAGACGCTGGCGGACTTCACGGCCGGCAAGGTCGACATCCTGATCGGCACCCACCGGCTGCTGTCGCGCGACGTGCGGCCCAAGGAGCTCGGCCTGCTGATCGTGGACGAGGAGCAGCGCTTCGGCGTCAAGCAGAAGGAACTGATGCGCCAGCTTCGCCTCAAGGTCGACGTCCTGTCGCTCTCCGCCACCCCGATCCCGCGCACCCTGCAGATGTCGCTCGCAGGGCTGCGCGACATCTCGGTGATCGAGACCCCGCCCGAGGGCCGGCGTCCGGTTCGGACGTACGTCGGCGACTACGACGACGACCTGGTCGGCAAGGCGATCCGGCGCGAGCTGGCACGAGGCGGCCAGGCGTTCTTCCTCCACAACCGGATCGACACTATCGACGAGACCGCTGAGCGCGTGCGCGCCCTCGTCCCGGACGCCCGCGTGGCGGTCGCGCACGGCCAGATGGCCGAGGGAAGCCTCGAGGCCGTCATGCTGTCGTTCCTGCGCGGTGAGGCGGACGTGCTCGTGTGCACCACGATCGTCGAGTCCGGCCTCGACATCCCAAGCGCAAACACGCTCATCGTCGAGCGGGCCGACGAGCTCGGCCTCGCCCAGCTCTACCAGATACGAGGCCGGGTGGGCCGTTCGCGCGAGCGCGCCTACGCCTACCTCCTCTACCCGAGCGCGGCGGCGCTCTCGGAGGAGGCCGGCCAGCGGCTCGCCACGCTCTCCGACTACACCGAGCTCGGGTCCGGCTTCAAGATCGCCATGCGCGATCTGGAGATCCGCGGCGCCGGCAACCTGCTCGGCGACGAGCAGTCGGGCCACGTGGCAGCGGTGGGCTTCGAGCTCTACGTGGGCATGATCGACGAGGCGGTGCGCCTCCTCAGCGGCGACTCGGCCGAGGAGGCCGCCGAGCCGGTGCGCATGGACCTGCCGGTGGACGCCTACGTACCGGGCGAATACGTGCCCTACGAGGCGGCCAAGATCGAGATCCACCGCCGCGTGGCGGGGGCGCGGGAGATAGCCCAGCTGATAATGCTGCGCGAGGAGCTCGCCGACCGCTTCGGCCCGATCCCCGAGCCGCTCGAAAACCTCATCAGGCTCCAGGACGCCCGCATCAAGCTCGGCCGCGCGGGCGCGGCGTCGGTGGACTTCACCGGCGGGCGCATGGCGGTCACGCCGATCGAGCTGGACTCGCGCGGCGCGAAGGCGCTGCGCGAGCGCGTGCCCGAGGCGATGTACGAGTCGGGCCGTGAAACGGTGCGCGTCCGGTTGCCCGACGATCGAGACGAGCGCTTCCGCGCGGTGGTGACCGCGGCCGAGGCGATTCTCGAGGTCGCGACCGAACCCGAGAACGCCTGAAAACGCGTTCGCTACCCTTCGCCACCGCTCCGGCCCCGGAACCGCTTAAGCGAGCTTTACTCAAACGCCCTACACATGGCTGCGATGAAACACGTCTCGATCAAGTTCACCCTCGGAATCGCCCTTCTCGCACTCTCGGCGATCGCCATCAGCGCCTGCGGCAACGACGTTCCGTCGGGCGCGGTCGCCACGGTCGGCGACGAATCCATCAGCCAGCAGGAGTTCGACAGGTGGTTCAAGACCGCCTCGGCGGCCCAGGCGCAGGGCGGTCAGGTGGCCGAGCCGGATCCGCCGGACTTCGAAAAGTGCGTGGCGGCCAAGAAGAAGTTGCCGCAGCCCCAGGGTCAGGACAAGGCGACCGACTCGGAGCTCAAGAAGCAGTGCAAGACGGAGTACGAGACGCTGCGGACGCAGGTGATGCAGTTCCTGATTCAGGCCGAGTGGGTCCAGCAGGAGGCCGAGAAGCAGGACGTCAAGGTCACCGACGCCCAGATCGAGAAGTCACTCGAGGACCAGAAGAAGCAGGCGTTCCCGAACGAGAAGGCCTACAAGCAGTACCTCGAGCAGTCGGGCCTGACCGAGGAGGACGTCCTCTTCCGGGTCAAGCTCGACGAGCTGCAGCGGAAGCTGACGCAGAAGATCACCGAGGACGCCACGAAGGTCACCGACCAGGACATCGAGGAGTACTACGAGAAGAACAAGAAGCGCTTTGCCCAGCCTGAGCGCCGCGACCTGCGGGTGGTCCTGACCAAGACCGAGGCCAAGGCCGAGGAGGCCAAGAACGCGCTCGAGGACGGCGACAGCTTCAAGCAGGTTGCCAAGCAGTACTCGATCGACGAGGCGTCCAAGGCGCAGGGCGGCAAGCTGCCGGCCATCACCAAGGGCCAGCAGGAGAAGGCCTTTGACGAGGCGATCTTCAGCGCGGACAAGGGCGAGCTGGTCGGCCCCGTCAAGACCCAGTTCGGCTGGTACGTCTTCGAGGTCGACAAGATCACCGAGGCCTCGCAGCAGACGCTCGAGCAGTCGAAGGAGACGATCAGGAACCTCCTTCGCTCACAGGGTCAGCAGAAGGCGCTCGACGACTGGATCAAGAACTTCCGCGAGGAGTACAAGGACGAGACGAGCTGCGCGGACGACTTCCGGATCGCCGAGTGCAGCAACGCACCTAAGGAGGAGACGGACACCGGTCCGGCCTCCGGAGGCAACCCAGGAGGCACGCCCCAGCCGGCCCCGGCTCCCACGCCGCAGACCCCGCAGCAGTAGTGGCGGACGATCTGTCCGCTGCCCTGCTGCGGCTGGACGAGATCACGCGCAGATTGCGGGAGGAGTGCCCGTGGGATCGGGAGCAGGACGAGCGCTCGATCGTGCCGCACACGGTCGAGGAGGCGTACGAGCTCGCCGACGCCGCCCACTCGGGCGATGACGCCAAGCTGCTCGACGAGCTCGGCGACGTCTTGTTCCAGGTCTACTTCCTGGCCCTGCTGCTCGAGGAGCGGGGACAGGGCTCGCTCGCCGAGGTGGCCGACCACTGCCGCGAGAAGCTCATCCGCCGCCATCCCCACGTCTTCGGTGATCGCGCCGCGGAGACGGCGGGCGACGTGGTGCGCAACTGGAACGAGATCAAGCGAGACGACGAGCGCGGCGGCGAGATCTTCGGCCACATCCCCGAGACGCTCCCCTCGACGCTCTACGCGAAGAAGATCCTGAAGCGCGCGGAGAGCGCCGGCCATCGGCCGGGCAGCGACGCCGGTGAGCCCGGAGAGCGCCTGTTTGCCGCGGTGCAGGAAGCTGTGGAGGCCGGGGTCGACCCCGAGCTCGCCCTGCGGCGAGCGGCGGACAGCTTCCGAGAACACGTGGAGAGCAGTTGAGCGAGATCGAGAGAGTGCACGGGCGGCAGATCCTCGACAGCCGCGGCAACCCGACGGTCGAGGTCGACGTCCTGCTGAAGTCGGGCGCCTCGGGCCGCGCGGCGGTGCCGTCGGGGGCGTCGACCGGCGAGTTCGAGGCGGTCGAGCTTCGCGACGGCGGAGACGCCTGGGGAGGAAAGGGCATCAGCAAGGCCGTCGCGAACGTCAACGAGGAGCTGGCCGAGGCGGTGCGGGGCATCGACCCGGCCGACCAGCATGGCCTCGACCGGGCGCTCATCGATCGCGACGGTACGCCCAACAAGGGAAGGCTGGGCGCCAACGCGATCCTGGGAGTCTCGCTCGCCGGGGCCAAGGCGGCTGCGGCCGAGGCGGGCCTGCCGCTCTGGCGCTACCTCGGCGGAGAGGCCGCCCACGTGCTCCCGGTGCCGATGATGAACGTGTTGAACGGGGGCGCGCACGCGGACAACAAGGTGGACTTCCAGGAGTTCATGGTCGTCCCGGTGGGGGCCGCAACGTACAGCGACGGACTGCGGATGGGCGCCGAGGTCTTCCACGCCCTGAAGCGGACGCTGCACGACCGCGGCCTTTCGACCGCGGTCGGGGATGAGGGGGGCTTCGCACCCGACCTCGACTCGAACGAGGCCGCCCTCAAGGCCTTGATCGAGGGCATCGAGGCCGCCGGATACCGGCCCGGCGACGACCTCGCGATCGCGCTCGACCCGGCGACGAGCGAGATCTACTCGGACGGCGCCTACGTCCTCGAGTACGAGGACCGCTCGCTCTCGCCCGCGGAGCTGGCCGCCTACTGGGCCGAGATGGCCGGTCGATACCCGATCGTGTCGATCGAGGACGGGATGGACGAGGAGGACTGGGACGGCTGGAAGGCGCTGACCGACGAGATCGGCGAGCGAGTGCAACTCGTGGGGGATGACCTCTTCGTGACCAACACCGACCGCCTGCGGCGCGGGATCGGCTCGGGGGTGGCCAACTCGATCCTCGTGAAGGTCAACCAGATCGGGACGCTCACCGAGACGCTCGACGCGGTCCGCACCGCGCAGGGCGCGGGCTACACGGCGGTGATGTCCCATCGCTCGGGCGAGACCGAGGACACGACCATCGCCGATCTCGCCGTTGCGACGGGCTGCGGTCAGATCAAGACGGGCGCTCCCTCGCGCTCAGACCGCGTAGCGAAGTACAACCAGCTGCTCCGGATCGAGGAGGCGCTCGGGGCCGACGCCTCCTATCCGGGGCGCGACGTCTTCCGCGGCTAGGCCGGGGCGCCTGGCAGGAGGCCGGCGCTCGGCGGCGAAGCCAGTCCGGATGGGACGCGCCGCCACCTTCCCGAGCCGCCGCCGCTCGGGGATCCGCTGGGACCGCCTCGGGCGCTTCGCCCTGCTGGCGACGCTCGTGTTCATCCTCCTGCTGTACATCTCGCCCGCGAAGCACTGGATCCAGCAGTCCCGCACGGCCGGCCGGCAGCAGGAGGAGCTCCGCGAGCTGACCGCTGACAACCGGGCGCTAAAGCGCAGCGTGCGCGCCCTCGGTAACCCGGGCGCCCTCGAACGCGAGGCGCGCCGCCTCGGGATGGTGCGCGAGGGCGAGCGCGCCTACGTGATCGAGAACCTGCCCTAGGGGCGTCAGGGCGTGCGCGATGTCTCTTGCCGGACTCCCTCCGGCGCGCCTCGGCACTGACGGCGTGCGGTTGGGCACCGCGACCGGTCCCTGGCGGCTCCCGCGAGGCGCTACGGCTTCGAATGCGTCTCGCGTGCGCGCCCGCCGGCGAAGTCGGAGGCCTCGCGCGCGTAGCGGTTGAAGGCGGCGTCGACGACCGCCGTGGCGTCGCTGCCGGCCGCATGGCGCCAGGCGAGGTCGGTCGCCCAGTCCGTACCTGCCGCGTAGAGGTTCGCCAGCTCGTCGACCACGAAGCTCGAGCCGAGCCGCCGGCGCAGCTCCTCGATCACGGCGTCGACGGCGAGTTCCAGATCCGCGCGCGCGGGCTCGGGCGTTCCGGCGAGGGTCCGCTCCCCGTCGCGCCATTGGTAGAGGGCATTCTCGAGCGCGTACGCCATGAAGTCCCGAGAGTAGCCGTGGTGCCGGTTAGGAGTCGTCGTCCTCTTCGCGGTCGTCTTCGCCGGCGCGACTGATGACGATCCGGTCGGGCTCGACGGATACGGTCACGGGACGGTGGCCCGCCCAGTGCTCGGCGTACACGGGGTCGTCCTGGACAGCCGGATCGAGCCACAGCCCATAGCCCTCCTCGCCGTGGTCGAAGGTGCCCTCGAGCGCCCTCGGCCTGCGCCGGCGACCGCGCCCTCCACGGCGCCCGCGCCTGCGCCGGCGAGGCCTGGTCCGGTCCTCGTCCTCGTCACCTTCGTCCTCCGAGCCCTCGTCTTCCGACTCTTCGTCCTCGGACGGCTCCTCCTCGGCCCGGCGCTCCGCTTCGAGCGCCGCGGCCACGAGCGCGTCGTCCTCGGCGCGCAGGTCCTGCTCGACCAGGTCGGGGCCGGCCGCGGAGGCCTCGCCCTCGGCCTCGCCGGCCTCGGCCGGGGCCAGCTCGTGCTCGCGCTTGAAGGCGCGGATGTCGGCGACGGAGACCTCGAGCTGATGGGCGATCCAGGCGTCCGTGCGCCCCTGGCGGACCCAGGTCCGGATCTGGTTCAGCTGTGGCTTTAGCGATCTCCTTGCCAAGCGGCGCGGACACTAGCAAGGGGTCAGAGCCACCAACGCTTGTCCATTGCACGAGCAGGTAGCGAGATCTCGGTTCTCGCGATCACGGGTGAGAAGGTCCGCATCGGAATCGAGGCGCCGCGCGCGGTGCCGGTATTCCGGCGCGAGGTTTACATCGACCGGCTCAGCCGGCCAGCATTGCGAGGGTCTCGAACATGACGATCGCCACGATCACGGCCGTGGCGATCAGCGTCAGCGCCAGCAGGACGAAGCGGAGCTTGCCGGCCTTGCGCGAGCGCTGCACGCGCCGGACACGGGCACGCTGAGCCGACTGCTTGCGCAGCCGCTCCCGGCGTTCGATCGACTCGGCGGCTTCCTCGCGGAAGGCCTCCTCGAACTGCGCGAGCGATTGGCGCATCCGCATGGTGGGCGGAAGGCTACCACCGGGATTCGGGGCGAAATGCGTCCGCACCTTGAGGCTCATGCCCTGGCGGGCTCCTTGGCG
>Ga0081538_10000370_pt1 | contig 51234 bp, 52 predicted proteins | sample TabmetS5T2R1_FD_71022 | JGI IMG/M metagenome (GOLD analysis project Ga0081538, IMG submission 71022) | Tabebuia heterophylla rhizosphere microbial communities from the University of Puerto Rico - S5T2R1 | ecosystem: Host-associated > Plants > Roots > Rhizosphere ...
CGGGTCTCGTCAAACCGGTCGTAGCCGTCCCAGGCGCGCAGCAGCGTCTCCTGCACGGCGTCTTCCGCCTCAAACGCCGACCCCAGCATCCGGTAGCAGTACCCGGTCAGCTCGCCGCGGTGCTGCGCCAGCCACGCGTGCGCCGGCGCAGGCGTACGTCCTCGGGCGCTGCCTGCGGCACCCGGCTCCACCACCACAGGGTCAGTCATCCGCGTCCCTTCGCAACCCATGCCCCGCTCGCAGTCCATGCCCCCAGGTGATCGCGCTGAGGCCTAGCGCCATCCTAAGGATCGCAGGGAACCTCCGGTGGCGGCAGGTCAGGTCACCCAACCGGTCCGGGCCGCAGGTGGCGCCGCCGCGACACCCCTGACCACGTCGTCTATGCCGCCATCAGCCTCACCTTCGAGCGGGCAGCCCTGCCCCGCAGGTCATGGCGGCCGTGCTGCTGTGCCTGGCCGCCGGCGGCCCGGGCATCGCCGACAGGCTGTCGGCCTGGACCGGCATCCACGGCTCCGGGGCCGGCGAGGAGGACACCAGCGAGTACCTGCTCAGCACCGCCCCCGACTTCCGGCGGGCGGTCGAGTCGCTGCGCCCGGCCCACCTGGGGCCGCCTGCCGGCCGGAGTGGACCCGGGGCGGTGCCCAGCGGCTGGCCCCCGACGACCGCGAGCTGCTCACCCTGGTCGCCTGGGGGAGAACGGCGGCCGGATGTCAGGGCGCTCGGCGACACTGTCTGCTGACATCATCAGCGGCGATGAGGGAGACGGCATGAAGGAACCCGACCAGCAGGTACCGGAGGGCACCACGCGGGCCGGGCGGCGGGAGTGGATCGGGCTGGCCGTGCTGGCGCTGGCCTGCCTGCTGTACGCGATGGACCTGACCGTGCTGCACCTGGCCGTGCCCGCGCTGAGCGAGGACCTGCGCCCGAGCAGCGCCCAGCTGCTGTGGATCACCGACATCTACGGCTTCATGGTCGCCGGGTTCCTGGTCACCATGGGGACCCTGGGCGACCGGATCGGGCGGCGCCGGCTGCTGCTGACCGGCGCGGCCGCCTTCGGTGTGGTCTCGGTGGTGGCCGCGTTCTCCACCACCCCCGAGATGCTCATCGTCAGCCGCGCCCTGCTCGGCATCGCCGGGGCGACCCTGGCGCCGTCCACGCTGTCGCTGATCTTCAGCATGTTCCACGACCCCAGGCAGCGCACGACCGCCATCGGCATCTGGATCACCAGCTTCTCGGCCGGCGGGGCGATCGGCCCGGTGGTGGGCGGGGTGCTGCTGGAGCACTTCTGGTGGGGCTCGGTGTTCCTGCTGACCCTGCCGGTCATGGCGCTGCTGCTGGTCCTGGGGCCGCGGGTGCTCCCCGAGTACCGCGACCCGGGGGCGGAGCGGCTGGACCTGCCCAGCGCGGCCCTGCTGCTGGTCGCCGTGTTGACGGTGATCTTCGGGGTCAAGGAGGTCGCCCAGGGCGGGCTCTCCCCGCTGGTCGTCTTCTCCATCCTGGCCGGGCTGGTGGTCGGCGTCGTGTTCGTGCGCCGGCAGTTCCGCCTGGCCGACCCGATGATCGACCCCCGGCTGTTCCGGGTGCCGGCGTTCAACGCATCGCTGGCCACCAACCTGCTCGGCATCTTCATCGCCGTCGGCTACTTCCTGTTCGTCGCCCAGTACCTCCAGCTGGTGCTCGGGCTGTCGCCGCTGCAGGCGGGCCTGTGGTCGCTGCCGTCGGCCGGCGGCTTCATCCTCGGGTCCAACCTCGCCCCCCAGCTCCTGCGCCGGGTCCGCCCGGCCTATGTGATCGGGGCCGGCCTGGCCATGGCGGCCGCCGGTCTGGTGCTGCTGACCCGGGTCGGGGGGTCCGCCGACCTGTCCATCCTGGTGGTCGCCTCCTGTGTCATCTCCCTCGGGCTGGCGCCGGTGTTCACGGCCACCACCGACCTGATCGTCGGGTCGGCCCCGCCCGAGCGGGCCGGGGCGGCCTCGGGCATCTCGGAGACCGGCAGCGAGCTCGGCGGGGCCCTCGGCATCGCGATCCTGGGCAGCATCGGGGTGGCCATCTACCGGGCCGGGCTGGCCGACAGCCTCCCGGCCGGCGTCCCGAGCCAGGCCTCGGTCGCCGCCCGTGACACCCTCGGCGGCGCGGTGGGCGTCGCCCAGCAGCTCCCGGCCGGCGTCGGTGCGGCCCTGCTGGCCGCGTCCCGCGAGGCGTTCACCACCGGGCTGAAGGTGACCGCGGGGATCAGCGCGGTCGTGGCCGTCGGGATCGCCGTGCTGGCCACGGTCATGCTCCGCGGCGTGCCCACGACCGCGGAGGCCGCGGAGGCCGCGGAGGCCGCGGAGGCCGAGCCGGCCGAGGCGCCGGCCGCCGACGTCGAGCCCAGACAGGTCGCCCGGCCCGAGGAGCCCGTCCAGCTCATCCGGACCGGCGGGGGCTGTGTCGCCTGCCCGAGCGAGCACGGGCCATCCAGCGGCCAGCGCCCCCGGTTCCGCCGCCCCGACCCCAGTCCGAGCGACCGGGGAGCCGGCGCGGCCTGACCCGGTCGGTCAGCCCCGATCGACTGCCTTCACCAGGGCGTCGCGGACCCACCGCTCCGGGGGCTGGCCGGCGAGGCGGTGGGGGTGGCGGTACAGGCGGCAGTCGAGGGTGATCTCGGTCGGCGGGTCGGCGCCGGGCTCGACGTCGCGGCCGTCGACCCGGACGGTGGGGGAGCCGGGGAACCGGGCCCGCTCGGCGGCCTCCTGGTCGGCGATCAGGACGGCGCGGACCTCGGAGGTGACGCCGAGCACGTCGCGGACCCGCTCGACCAGGGCCACGGCCTCCGGGTAGCACGGGCAACCGTCGCTGTAGAGGACCTCGATGACCGGCTCGCGGACCGGCGGGCGGCCTTCGTCGACCGGGCCGCCGGCCCGGGGCTGCCCGTCGGTGGCCTCGGGGGTGGGGCCGGGGACGGCCAGGGCCCGCCCGGTGGCCCGGGACCAGTCCCGGGCGCTGGCGGGCAGGACCCGCACCTGGTCGTGGCCGCGCTGCTGGAGGAGGCTGGCCGCGGTCATGGCCCGCTGGCCCGCGCCGCACATGACCGTGAGTGGGCCGTCGGGCACCGCGGGGGCCGGGTCGCCGGCCAGGGACCCCAGCTCGATGGCGACGGCCCCGGGCAGGTGGCCCTCGGCGACCTCGCTGGCCTGGCGGACGTCCAGCACCGGGGCGGCGCCGGCCTGGTGGGGGCCGACCACCGGCACGGCCTGCTCGTCCAGGCCGGCGGCCCGCCAGCTGGCCATCCCGCCGGCCAGCTCACCGACCAGCCGGTCGTGGCCGATGGTGCGGCACTGGCGGACCAGCTCGGCCCGGTCCTGCTGGTCGTCGAGCACGAACACCAGGGGGCGGTCGGGCTCGACCAGCCAGCCCAGCCAGGTGCCGAACTGGGGCCGCAGGGCGATCGACAGGGCGCCGGGGATGTGGCCGGCGGCGAAGCGGGTGACCGGCCGGGCGTCGACCAGCGTCGCCCCGGCGGCCAGCTGCTCGCGCACCTGGTCGACCGAGAGCTCGGCCAGGGCCCGCCAGCGCGGCCCGAGCAGCTCCGGGCCCTGCCGGTTGCGCTCGCGCAGGCCGCCGAAGTAGCGCGGGTAGGAGCCCAGCCCGGCCTGGAGCATGGCCGCGAAGCTGCCCTCGTCCTCGGCGGCGGCGAGCCGGTTGTGGCGTCGCTCGGCGCCGATGGTGGTGGTCCGCCGGTCCCCGGCCGGCGCCGAGCAGAACGACCCGGTCCCATGGGTGGGGTACACGGCCAGGTCGTCGGGCAGCTCGAGCAGCCGCCCCAGCGACCGGTGGGCGGCCCGGGCCAGCGGTTCGGTCTGGCCCGGGCTGATCAGGTCGGTGCGGGCCACCGCCCCCACCAGCAGCGCCCCCCCGCTGAACAGGGCCAGCGGCCGGTCGCCGTCCATCAGCAGATACGCCAGGTGCTCGGGGGCGTGCCCGGGGGTGGCCATGGCGCACAGCACCAGCCCGCCCAGGTCGACCCGCTGGCCGTCCTCCAGGCCGCGGTGGAAGTAGCGCAGCCGGCTGGCCCTCGGGGCCAGGATCTGGGCGCCGGCGGCGGCCAGCTCCCGGCTCCCGGTCAGGAAGTCGGCATGCAGGTGGGTCTCGAGCGTGTAGGCGATCGTCAGCCCGAGGCGCTCGGCGACGGCCAGGTAGGCGCCCGGGTCCCGGGCCGGGTCGACCACCAGGGCCCGCCCGTCTCCCAGCTCCACCACATAGGCGCTGTTGCCCAGCCCCTCGTCGACCACCGGGTGGATGCCGACCGTGGCCGGCCCGGCGGCCGGCTCCCGGTCACTGCGCGGGTCAGCCACGGGCGACCGCCAGCCCCTCGGCCTCCCATTCGGGCCACCCGTCCTCCAGCCGCCGGGCCGAGAAGCCCTCGGTGCGCAGCAGGGCGATCGCCTCGTGGGCGAAGGCGCAGAACGGGCCCCGGCAGTAGGCGACGATCTCCTGGTCCAGGGGCAGCTCGGCCAGCCGCCGGCGCAGCTCCTGGATGGGGATCGACACCGCCCCCGGCACGTGGCCGGCCGCGTGCTCGCTGGCCGGGCGCACGTCCAGGACCACCAGGCGCTCGCCGTCGCGCAGCCGCCGGGCCAGCTCCTCGCGGGTCACCGCCTCCAGCTGGTCGCGGGCGCCGAGGTAGGCGGCGGCCAGCTGTGGCACCGCCGCCAGGCGCCCCGAGGCCACGCCCCGGAACAGCCGCCACAGGGCGAACACGGCCGGGTCGGCCAGCCGGTAGTAGACCGACGTCCCCGCCCGCCGGGTCGCGACCAGGCCGCCCTGGCGCAGGACCTGGAGGTGCTGGCTGGTGTTGGCCACCGACAGGCCGGCCTCGCCGGCCAGCGCCTCCACCGTCCGCTCGCCGTTGGCCAGCACCTCCAGCAGCTCCATGCGCCGCCCGGAGGCCAGGGCCTTGCCGACCAGGGCGAGCTCGTCGTACAGGGCCGTCTTGGCCTGCTGGTCACCCATCCCAATCACCTCGACCGCGAGCCGCTCTTCAAGCAATCAGCTGATCACTTGACCGCTGGGCACACTAGCCCTCGGCCGGCGGTCAGGCAACCCGCTCAGGGGAGAGTGCGGCGACGAGCGCGTCGACCAGGTCGCGGGCGACCCGCCGGTCCGGGTCCAGGGTCGGGTTGAAGATGGCGATGTCCAGGCCGACGGCGCGGCCGCCGGCCACCGCCATGGCCAGCACGGTGGTCAGCTCCTGCCAGCTCAGGCCGTCGGCAAGGCGGTAGTCGACCGCGGGCATGAGCGTGTCGTCGACGACGTCGACGTCCAGGTGGACCCAGAAGCCGGTCGGGCCGTCCTGCCGTTCCAGGTGGGCCAGGGCGGCCCGGGTGGCCTGCTCGGCGCCGCGCTCGCGGACCGACCACAGGTCCATCGCCAGCAGGGTCGGCGGGAGCGGCTGGCTTCCCTCGGCGGCGGCGTGGGCGGCGTCGCGGTACCCGAACACCACCACGTCCTCGTCCCGCATCAGGGGGCGGCGGCCCTCCAGGTCGGTGACCAGGGCCGGGCCGCGGCCCGTCACCAGGGCGAGCTCCATCGAGGCCGCCTCGCCGCTGGGCTCGGCCTCGGGCTGGTAGAAGTCGGCGTGTCCGTCCAGGAAGAGCAGCCCGTAGCGGCCCCGGCGTCTGAGGGCGAGGGTGATGCCGAGCAGGATGCTGCAGTCGCCGCCGAGCACGACCGGGAACGCCCCGCCGTCCAGCAGCGGGCCGACGGCGTCGGCCAGCCGAGCGGCGTAGCTGCGCAACCCGGTCGGGTTGAGCAGCCCGGTCTCGGGGTCGATGGTCGGGTCGAAGGCCGGGGCGGCCAGCCGCTCCCCCAGGCGGGCGCCCAGCCGCTCGCCGAGCCCCGCCGCCAGCAGGGCCTCGGGCAGGTCCTCGACCCCCTCGGCGCGGAGGCCGAGGTGGGAGGGCGCCTGGACGATGGCGTAGGCCGGCCGTGGCCCGTCAGGACTCGCTTCGGTCATGGCGCCATTCTCCCCGACCGTCGCGACAAGCGGGCTCAGCTCATGACGTAGCCGCCGGCCACGTCCAGGGTGACGCCGGTGAGGAAGGCGGCGCTGTCGGAGACCAGGAACACCGCTGCCTGGGCGACGTCCTCGGGGGTGCCCAGGCGGCGCAGCGGGATCGCCGCCGCCATCTGGTCGCGCCACTCCTGGGGCGCCGCCCGCTCGATCTGCTCGGTCAGGATGGTGTGGGGGGCGAGGCAGTTGGCCCGGACGCCGGAGGGGCCGGCCTCGCTGGCCACCTGGCGGGTGAGCATGACCACCCCGGCCTTGGCGGCCATGTAGGGCGCCGGCGCGCCCAGCCCGGCCAGCCGGGCCGCGCTGGAGGCCATGGTGACGATCGCGCCCCGGCCACGCCGGAGCATGCCGGGCAGGAAGCTCTTGAGGGTCAGGAAGGTCGCGGTGAGGCTGCCGTCCAGGGTCGACTGCCAGTCGGCCTCGGGGATCTCGGCCACCGGTCCGGGTCGGGCCCGCCCGCCGCCCACGAACGCGGCCAGCACCTCGGCCGGCCCCAGCTCCTCCTCCACGGCCCGGCGCAGCCGCTGGACCGCGGCCGGGTCGGTGCAGTCGCCGGTCACCCCGGTCGCCTCGCCGCCGTCCCCGCGGATGGCGTCGACCACGGTCTGGATCCTGGCCGGGTCGCGGCCGTTGACCGCCACCCTGGCGCCGTTGGCGGCCAGCAGCCGGCAGGTGGCCGCGCCGATCCCGCCCGAGCCGCCGGTGACCACCGCCACCTTGCCGGCCAGGTCGGGGTAGCTGGGCAGCTTGCCATCGGTTGGCATCGACAGTCTCCTCTTCCGGGGCATGGTGTCGGTCCAGCTAAGCATCATCGGGGCGGGGACCGCGGACAGGACCGATCGATGGGAGGCGCAGTGAGCAGTTCCTATGTGGTGACGGGAGGAGGCCGCGGCATCGGCCGGGCCCTGGTCGAGCGGCTGCTGGGGGACGGGGCGAGCGTGGTCGCGGTCGAGCTCGACCCGGCCGCGCTGGCCTGGACCGGCCGCCACCCCGCCGGGCCCAGGGTCATGGCCGTGGCCGGCGACGCCGCCGACGAGGCGGTGGCCGCCCGGGCCGCCGACCTGGCCCAGGGCGCGGGCACGCTGGCCGGCTGGGTCAACAACGCCGCCGTGTTCCGCGACGCCTGGGTCCACTCCGACCCGCCGGCCGCGGTGCTGGAGCTGATCGAGCTGAACCTGGGCCCGGCCGTGGTCGGCAGCGCGACCGCGGTCCGCCGGTTCCTGGCCGCGGGCACGGGCGGGGCGATCGTCAACGTCTCCTCCCACCAGGCCCGCCGGGCGGTCCGCGGCGCCCTGCCCTACGCGACCGCCAAGGCGGCCATCGAGGGCCTGACCCGGGCGCTGGCCGTCGACTACGGGCCGCACGGCATCCGGGCCAACGCCGTCGCCCTCGGCTCGATCGCCACCGAGCGCTACCAGGCGTTCCTGGAGCGGCAGGAGCCGACCGCGGCCAGGCGGATCGAGCGGGAGATGGGCCTGCTGCACCCGCTCGGCCGGATCGGGCGCCCCGAGGAGGTCGCCGCCGCCGTCGCCCACCTGCTGTCGGAGGACGCCAGCTTCATCAACGGCGCCACCGTGCCGGTCGACGGCGGCCGCTCGGTCCTCGGCCGCGACCCCGAGGCCCGCGACCCCATCCCCGAACAGGACGTGTGAGCCCTCACCGCGATGGCCCGGGCCGTCTGGAGGGTGAAGTGCGCTACCCACCGGGCGGCCGGCCGGGTAGTTCGGGTTTCGAACCGGGCCCGGTCACCCGCCGTCGGGTGGGCGGTGGGTGTCGACCTCGTAGTGGCCGCTGGTCAGGTCGCGCTCGACCAGGAACCGGTCGTCCTCGGGGTAGAAGACCGCCCGCTCGTAGTCCTCCCCGGCGAAGCCCTTGACCGCCTCCAGCGAGTCCCAGAGGGTGAACATGAGGAACTCGGTGCGGTCGTCGACGTCGCGCCGGAGCATCCAGACCCCGCGGTTGCCGGGCGTGCCGGCGTAGCCGGGCACGCCGGTCCGGCGCATGTACTCGGCATAGGCGTCGCCGTCGGGCCGGCGGACGGCGCCCTTCCAGATCCGGGCGATCACGGTCTTCCTCCCTGGGGTCGTCTGGCCACCAGCAGCCGGCGGCCGAGCAGGGCCAGACCGGCCAGGATCAGCAGGGTAGCCAGGATGTAGCGACCGGCGGGCCCGCTCCGGTGGCCGCCGATCCCGATGACCACCTCGAACAGGACCGCGAAGCTCAGGAAGCCGGCCAGCCCGGCGCCGATCAGCCAGCCGCCCCCGGCGACCAGGTCGCGGCGGCCACGGGTGATCCCGACCAGCAACCGTCCCGTCCCGGCGCCGGCCAGCAGCACCAGGGCCCAGGCGTAGGCCCAGGTCTCGAACCGGTCGGCCGCGTTCTGGACCAGCAGCACCAGCCCAGCCATGGCGACCACGCCGCCGGCCATGGCCAGCACCTCGCCCAGCCGCCCGGGCGCGGCCAGGCCGAGCCCCAGCAGGCCGAGTCCCGGGACGATCACGAAGACCGGCCAGCCGACCCGTCCCAGGTCCAGGTCCAGGGCCTGGCCGAGCAGGACCAGGATCCCGAGCAGCAACAGCAGCCCGCCGACCACCGTCTCCGCGCCCAGCCGCCGCCGTCCGCCGTCGTTGTCCACGATCGCCTCCCACCTGGGCCGTCCACCGCTTGGGGTGATGTTGGCAGCGGCCGAGGGCCCGGTCATCGCCCCCGCTGGGGAGATCGGCGGCCGCCTCCCTCCCCCTGGTGGGGGACCCCCGCGGCGACGGCTGCTCAGTCCTGGTGGAGGTTGACCAGGTTGCCGCAGGTGTCGTCGAACACCGCGTCCATGCCGCCGTACTCCATCCTGGCCGGCTCCCTGACGAACACCACGCCGTTGGCCTTGAGCCGCTCGGCGTCCCGGCGGCAGTCGTCGGTGCGCAGCGAGAACACCGGCCGGCCCATGGCCCGGCTGGCCTCCCGGAACGCCCGGGCCGGCTCGTCGGTCAGGTGCAGCGCCAGCTCCACCCCGTCGGGCTCCTCGGGGGAGACCACGGTGAGCCAGCGCTCGCCCGGCCCGTAGGGGACGTTGGTCTTGATCTGGAGCCCGAGCACCTCGGTGTAGAACCGCTCGGCCTGGTCCTGGTCGTCGACGAAGATCCCGGTGATCCCGATCCGCATCAGTTTCCCCTTTCCGTTCCCACCGGCTCGCCCCGGTCGCGGGCGGTACGGTACCGGAGCAACACGATGCCGGAGCGGAACGGCCGGGTCTCGGCAAGGCGGAGCCTCGGCACGCGGGTGGCATCAGCGAACAGTCGCCGGCCTCGGCCGAGGACGACCGGATAGACGAACAGGCGGTACTCGTCGACCACGCCGCCCGCGATGAGCTCGGGCATCAGTGACACGCTGCCCGTGGCGACGATGCCCTTGCCCGGTTGCGCCTTCAGCTTGCGGACCTCCTCCAGCAGCGGCCCGCGCAGGACCGTCGAACGCTCCCAGGCCGGGTCCTGCAGGGTTCGCGAGAGGACATATTTGTGCGCCTCGTTGAGGTGGTCGCGGACGCCGGTGACGTCGTCGGTCTGCTGCGGCCAGAAACCGCGCATCTGCTCGAACGTCACACGCCCGAAGAGGAGTGCGTCGGTGGTCGCCATCCCCTCGCGAACCGCCTCGATGACCTCCGACTGGTCGGTCCCCTCCTCGCCCGAGGGTTCGAACCAGCCCTCGGCCGCATCGATGACGCCGTCGAGGGTGATGTTCTGGGTGACGATCAGCTCCCGCATGACCTTGGCCTCCGTTCCTCCAGTCATCGGATCGGCACCCGGCTTCTTCCCGACGGGTCGTTCGTCCCTTCGGGCGTTCAGCGGGGGTGCACGGGTGTTCAGCACTCCCAGCGGATGGGGGCGCGTGGGTCGGGGGTGTAGGAGCAGTAGCGGCCGGTGCGGATGGTGGAGGACAGGTGCTCGCCCAGGGACGGGTGGGCCCGGGCGAGGTTGGCCATGGCCGCGCGGATCGCCCTGGTCGCGTTCAGCCGGGCGCGCTCGGCATGGGAGGCCGCCCGCCGGTCGCGGCCGCCCAGCCCGACCGCCCTGGCCAGCTCGGCGGCCAGGAAGTCGAGCTCGGCCTGGGCCCGGGACGCCCGCACGGGGTCGTTGCCGGACCGCGCCTCCTCCAGCTCGGCCCGCAGCTCGCCCAGCCGCGCCCTGTAGGCGGCCTTGGCCGGGGCGTCCAGCAGCGTCCCCGCGTCGCCCAGGTCGGGGCGGACCTCCAGCTCGCCGGCCCCCCGGGCCCCCGGGCCCGCCACCGCCGTTCCCGCCGGCCGGCATTCGGCGGCCTCCAGGTCGACGGCGAGCACCTCCCGCGCCGGCTGGGCGAGGAGCCGGGCCAGGTGGCGCAGGCCCTTGGTGTCCCTCAGGCGGACCACCGAGCCCTCGTAGGCAACGGTCCAGTACTCGCCCTCCCGGCGGAACACGGTCCCGGCGACCTCAAGCGGAGCGGCGTCGGCCGGGGCGGGGCGGCCCGCCCGGGCCCGGGCGGTGGCCAGCCCCAGGAGCAGCCGCCAGCGGACCGGGTCGTCGGGGCCGGCGAACCGCAGGGCCTCCAGGGCCCGCCGGTACTGCGCGGCCGCCTCCTCGTAGGCGCGCAGGCCCATGGCCCGCTCGCCGGCCTGAAGGGCATAGGCCAGCGCCCTGGCGGCGTCGCCGGCGCCGGCGGCGGCGGTCTGGGCGAAGTGGTGGGCGAGCTCGGCGACGTGGGCCCCCGAGCCGGTGCCGTGCCGGGCCTCGATCGCCTCCCCGACCCGCCGGTGCAGGTCCATCCGGGCCGGGATCGGCAACCGCTCGTAGAGGACCTCGCAGATCAGGGCGTGGCGGAAACGGTACCGGCCGACGGCGCCCGCCTCCTCGGTCACCACGTCCAGGGCGGCCGCCTCCGACAGCCCGGCCAGGACCCGCTCGACCGGCAGCCCGCAGGCCGGCCCGACCAGCGACAGGTCGAAGCTGCGGCCGACCACGGCGGCCGCCGACAGCACCAGCACGGCGTCGGCGGACAGCGGGGCCAGCCGCCGCCCGATCACCGTGCGGACGCTGCCGGACAGCGGCACGCGGAGCTGGCCCGGGTCGGCCAGGGTGACGTCGGTGGCCAGCAGCCGCACGGTCTCCCGGACGAACAGCGGGTTGCCCTCGGTCGCCTGGTGGACGGCGGCCGCCATCGCCTCCGACGGCGTGGCCCCGGCGATGGCCTCGATGAGCTCCCGCACCTCCCCCCGGTCCAGGCCGCGGAGCCGGAGCAGGTGGCCCTCGCGGACCAGCTGCCCCATGGCGTCGCCGATCCCGTGCACCCGGTCCGCGGTCACGTTGCGGTAGGTCCCCACCACCAGCAGCCTGGCCCCGTGGACGTCCTTGACCAGGAACTCCAGCAGCAGCAGGGAGGCGTCGTCGGCCGCCTGGAGGTCCTCCATGACCAGCATCAGCGGCCGGGCCGCGGCCGACCGCCGCAGGAACCCGCAGACCGCCTCGAACAGGGAGAAGCGGGCCGCGTCGGGCGAGGGCGCCGGCGGGGGCGGGGCCATCCCCAGCCGCCCGCCCAGGTCCGGCAGCAGCTGGGCGACCCGGGCCGCTCCGGCGCCCAGCCGGGCGGCCAGGGCCTGGTCGTCGAGGTCGCCGGCCAGGGCCCGGAGCACCTGGGCCCACGGCCACAACGGCGGCGCGCCCCCGCCCTCCCAGCAGCGGACCCAGAGCACCCGGGCCCCCCGCGCGGTCGCGTGCCCGGCCAGGTGCTCGGCCAGCCAGGTCTTGCCGATCCCGGGCTCGCCGGCGACCAGCAGCAGCCGCATCCGCCCGCGGACCGCGTCCTCGAGGCCGGCCACCAGGTCCGCCACTTCCCGGTCCCGGCCCACGAACGCCCGCCCCGCTCGCCGACGGGGCGGGTCCCCCTTGTCGACCATCGCGCAGGTCAGCCTATCGCCAGGCCCCCACGCCCGGAACGCCCCTTGCGGTCAGCTGCTGCCGGCGGCGGTCACCAGCGGGGCGGACGCCAGCCGGCGCGGCCCCGGCGGCCGAAGAAGAAGAAGATCCACAGCAGCGGCCACGGGAAGAACCAGACGCCCCGGGTCACCACGGCCAGCACGACCAGGGCGGCCAGGACCACCACGAGCGGCAGCAGCCAGGCGAGCTCCGGCGGGGGAGTGGGACGCCGGCGGCCGGGCGGCCCGGCCGGCGGCCGGGCGGGCCCCTGGCTGGCCCGCCACTCGGGCGGGAGGTCGGCGACCAGCCGGTCCAGCTCGCCGCGGGTGCGGGCGGCCAGGGCGGCCCCGAGCCGCTCGTCCACCTCCTCCAGGGTGAGGTAGCCGGCCGCGTGGGCCTCTTTGAGCAGGTCGGCGGTGCGGTTGCGGTCGGCGTCCCCGACCCGGTAGCCGCCGGCCCCCTCCAGTTCGGTGCCCATTGGATCCTCCTCCTCCCAGTTCAGTGTAAGTCTGTAAGTGCCGACGTCAACGGCTGGGACCAGGCACCCTGTGCGGGTGGACTTCGACGGCATGGTGGTGCTGGTCACGGGCGGCTCCCGGGGGATCGGGCGGGCCGTGGCCGAGCGGTTCGCCGCCCAGGGGGCCACCGTCGCCGTCCAGTTCCGGGCCACCCGGCAGGCGGCCGACGACACCGTGGCCGCCCTCGGCGGCGGCGGCCACCTGGCCCTCCAGGCCGATCTGGCCGACCCGGCCCAGGCGCGGTCGCTGGTCGAGCGGGCGCTCGACCGGCTCGGCCGCGTCGACGTGCTGGTCAACAACGCCGGCATCTACCGGGAGCACCCGATCCTGGCCACGACCTACGAGGAGTGGCGGCGGATCTGGCGGGAGACGATCGAGACCAACCTCATCGGGCCGGCGAACCTGCTGCACGCCGTCGTCCCCTCCATGGTGGCCGCGGGCGGAGGCCGGATCGTGAACGTCTCCTCGCGGGGCGCCTTCCGGGGCGAGCCCGACCACCCCGCCTACGGGGCCAGCAAGGCGGGGCTGAACAGCCTGGGCCAGTCGATGGCGCGGGCGCTCGGTCCCCACGGGATCTCCGTGACCACGGTCGCGCCCGGCTTCGTCGACACCGACATGGCCGCCCCGCTGCTCCACGGCCCCGCCGGCGACGCCATCCGCGCCCAGAGCCCGCTCAACCGGGCCGCGACCCCCGAGGAGGTCGCCCGCGTGGTCGTCTTCCTGGCCAGCCCCGGAGCCGAGTACCTGACCGGCGCCGTCGTCGATGTCAACGGCGCCTCCTACCTGCGCACCTGAGCGGCAGGGGGCCGGCTAGGGGCGGGGGCGGGCGGCCGGGTCGAGGTCGCCGGTGATGTAGCGCTGGATGGTCGGCCCGACCGTGGCCGCGACCACCTGGCCGGGGGCGGAGGCCAGCGGCTCGACCCGCAGGATGTAGCGGGCCACGGCCAGGCCGAAGATCTGCGAGAAGACCAGGCTGGCCCGCAGCTCGGCGTCCTCGGTGCCGACCGCGGCGGCGACGCGGCCGAACAGCTCGCGCACGGCGAACTCCCGCAGCAGGGTGGCGGCGTGCTCGTCGGTCACGGCCGAGCGGATCAGCCCGATGAAGACGTCGCGGTTGGCGGCGTGGTCCCAGACCGACAGGAAGGTGCCGATCAGGCGCTCGCCGATCCCCTCCGGCTCGCCGGCCAGCAGCCTGGCCACCAGCTCGGCCGGGTTGATCGGCAGCTGCATGGCCGCGGCGAACAGCTCGGTCTTGGTGCCGAAGAAGTAGTGCACCAGGGCCGGGTCGACGCCGGCGCCCCGGGCCACGTTGCGGATCGTGGTGCGGTCGTAGCCGTGCTGGGCGAACTCGCGGCGCGCCGCCTCCAGGATGGCCTCGCGGGTGCCGCTCTCACCCGGCCGCCGCCCGGTCCTGCCGGAGGCCCTCCCCGCGGCCATCAGGCCGCGCCGGCGCGGTCGGGCGCCGGCTGGCCCGGCTCCCCGCCGCTGAGGGCCACGAAGGTCTCCTCGAAGGTGGCCGGCACGGCGCGCACCTCGGCCGCGACCCCGGCCGCCTCGAGCACCGCCCCGACCCGTGACGGGTCGGCGGCCGGGACGCGCAGCCGCCGGCCGACCAGCGCGGCCGGCAGCCCCGCCCGGTCCAGGGCGGCGAAGGCCGCCTCCCACCGCCGCGGGCGGACCTCGACGGCGGTGGCGTCCCCGACGATCTCGGCCATGCCGCCGGCGGCCACCACCCGGCCGGCGGCCATGACCACCAGGCGGTCGCACTGGCTGGCCTCGCTCATGAAGTGGGTGCTGACCAGCACCCCGGCGCCGGTCAGGGCGGCCTCCCGGATGGTCTCCCACAGCCGCGCCCGGCCCAGCGGGTCGACGCCGGAGGTGGGCTCGTCCAGCACCAGCAGCTCCGGGTGGTGGGCGAGGACGGCGGCGAACGCGACCCGCCGGCGCAGGCCCAGCGGCAGCTCGGCGACCAGGTCACCGCGGACCCCCTCCAGGATGGGGTCCAGCCCCTCCGGCGCCCGCGCCCCGAACGCGCCGGCGGCGAACACCAGGTTCTCGGCCACGGTCAGGTCCTCGTACAGTCCCAGGCCCTGGGGGACGTAGCCCAGGCGGGCCCGGGTGCGGCGCGAGGGCGGCTCGCCGAACAGCCGGATGGTGCCGCCGCTCGGCGGCAGCAGGCCCAGGACCAGCCGCATCAGCGTGGTCTTGCCGGCCCCGTTGGCGCCCAGGAGCCCGACCACCTCGCCCGGCTCGACGGTGAGGTCGACCCCGTCGACGGCGGCGACCGCACCGAAGCGCTTGCCCGCCCCGGCGACCTCCACCAGCCTCATGCCGCCACCTCCCCGGTCCCGTGCCCCAGCCGTGCCAGCTCGGCCACGATCACCGCGTCCTCCAGGTCGAGCTCGGCGCGGGCGGCGCCGGGCGGGATGGTCCCGTCCGGCGACCAGGTCCGCCAGCGCACGCCGCGCAGCCATGAGCGCACCGGGTCGAGCCTGGCCGCCGAGTCGACCACCGCCCCGGGGGTGCGGGCGACGACCTCCTCGGGCGAGCCGTCCAGCAGCACCTGGCCGTCGGACAGGACCGCCACCGTCGCGGCCCGCTCCGCCTCGTCGACATAGCAGGTGGCCAGCGCCACCGCCGCGCCGGCGGCGGCCGCGCCGGCGATCAGCCGCCACAGCTGGGCCCGGCTGACCGGGTCGATGCCGGTGGTCGGCTCGTCCAGGACCAGCAGCTCCGGCTGGTGCAGCAGGGCCATGGCCAGGGCGAGCTTCTGGCGCATGCCGCCCGACAGCTGGCCGCCGAGCCGGCCGCGGGCCCCGCCCAGCCCGGTGCGCTCCAGCAGCTCGTCGGCGCGTCGGGCGGCCTCGGGGCCGCGCACGCCGTAGGCGCGGGCGCTGAAGGCGAGGTTCTCCTCCACGGTCAGGTCGCGGTAGACGGCCTCGCCGGCCGGCATGTAGCCGATGCGGCGCTCGTCGGGCCGCCGCACGCCGCCGCCGGCCGGCGCGATCGCGCCGGCCAGCACCCGCAGCACGCTGGTCTTGCCGGCGCCGTCCCCGCCGACCAGGGCGGCGATGGTGTGCTCGTGGACGGCGAAGGTGACCCCGCCGACGGCCTCCCGGCCGCGGTAGCGCACCCGCAGGTCGGTCACGCCGTAGCCGTTCATCGCGCACCCGCCGGGACCGTGGGGGACTCCTCGGCCGCCCGCGACCGGGTCCGGCCGCTCGGGGCGAGGTCGCGGCGGAAGCGGACCAGCGACAGGCCGAAGACGGCCACGCCGAGCACGGCCAGCATGGCCAGCGGGAGCACGAGCGCGTCGATGGGGGTGCCGCGCACCATGACCCCGCGGGAGAGCTGGATGAAGTAGGTCAGGGGCAGGATGTAGCCGATCCAGCGCACCCCGGCCGCCATCGAGTGCAGGGGGAAGAGCAGCCCCGACAGCAGGATCTGCGGCAGCACGGTCATGAACGCCAGCTGGATCGCCTGGCCCTGGTTCTGCGACACCGTGGAGATGAGCACCCCCAGCCCGAGGGTGACGAACAGGAACAGCGTCGCCCCCAGGGCCAGGGTCAGCACCGAGCCGCGGAACGGCACGTCGAACAGCGTGTTGCCGACGATGGTGATCACCGTCAGGTCGATCGCGGCGATCAGGAAGTAGGGCAGGATCTTGCCGACGAACACGTCGGCGGGGCGGAACGGCATCACGGCCAGCTGCTCAAGGGTGCCGGCCTGGCGCTCCCGGACCACCCCCAGGCTGGTCGCCACCACGCCGATGAACACCAGGATCACCCCGACCAGCCCCGGCACCATGATCACCGAGGTCTCGAGGTCCGGGTTGAACAGCACCTCCGGCTCGGGCGCCGGCTGGCCGGCCTGGGCGGCCGCCTGGCGCAGGGCGCTGACCGCGGCCCGGGCGGCGAACAGGTCGGCGCCGTCGACCAGCGCCTGCGGCTGGCCGCCGGTGACGATCGCGGCCTGGGCGCGGCCGTCGCGCAGGGTGGCCACGGCGTCCTCGCGGGTGGAGGCCGGCTCCACCCGGTCGACCACGAACGGCGCCGGCAGCCGCTCGGCCGCCGCCTGGGCGTCCGGGCCGACCACCACCGTCTTGATCTCGGTGACGTCGAAGCTGGCCGCGTAGCCGAAGACGACCAGCAGGACCAGCGGCATCACGATCATCATGGCGACCGTGCGGTGGTCACGGCGCAGCTGGCGGAACTCCTTTTGCACCATCGCCCACATGCGGCATCCTCCACGGGGGCAGGAACTCATCGCTTGATGAAGTCTACGGGCGTTGAAGAACCCGGTCAATGGGAGGCCGCTTATCCCGGTTTGACGTGCCGGCCGCTAGGGTGGGGGCACGCGAAGGGGAGTATCCCGCGTGCGGTCCACCGTCATCACGGCGTCGAGCCCGGTGCGGCCGGCCCGGCAGGGTGGAGAGACCTTCGACAGCAGCCAGCGACAGGAGGACTCCATGGCGTCGGTCACCAAGCTCATCAAGGACTTCGCCCGCAGCCCCCGGGGCCAGCAGCTCGTCGAGCAGGTCAAGGAGCAGGCCAGCAAGCCGGAGAACCGCCGCAAGCTCGAGGAGCTGCGGCGGCGCTACGCCAAGCGGCGCTAGTCGGCGGCCGCGGAGGCCTTGGCGCGCTCCGGTTCAGGCCACGGGAAGCCGGTCCCCCGTGGGGTGGGGCTGGTGCCGGAGCAGCTCGACGATGGGACGGAGGGCGGTGCGGAGGGGGACGAACCGGGCCACCGTGTTGCGCAGCCCCGACAGCGCCGGACTGCGGAGGAACATCAGGCGGGCGAGCTGGCGGGAGTTGGCCTGCGCCGCCTCCACCCTGGGCCGCTGGGCCTCCTCGTAGCGGCCGAGGACGTCGAGGACCCGGTCCGGCGCCGCGGCGCCCAGCAGGCCGGCCAGGACCCAGGCGGACTCCATGGCCATGGCGGCGCCGATCCCGGCCGTCGGGAGGAACCCGGCCGCGGCGTCGCCGACCAGGGCCACCCGGCCCACCGACCAGGCGTCGGACCGGCAGTCGGTCAGGGACCAGTAGTAGGCGTCGGGGTGGCGGGCGACCACGTCCAGGGCCCGGTCGATCCGGGAGCCGACCGACCCCGAGCGGCGGCGGACGCGGTCGACGAACCGCCCGGTGCCGGCGGCGGTGTCGGACCGGGGGCCGGCGACGATGACCCCGACCCGGCCCTTGACCGGGTAGGTGCCGACGAACACGCCGGCGCCCCAGAGCTCATCGGCCAGGTCGACGTCGGCGTCGGGCTCGGCCCAGGCCACCCAGCCACCCCAGCCGGAGTCGTAGGTGGCGACCTGGTCGGGGCGCAGGACGAGCCCCCGCGTCGCCGAGTGCAGGCCGTCGGCCACGACCACCAGGTCGAACTCGGCCTCGTGGGCGGCCGACCCGTCCTCCAGGGCGGCGGCCACGGCCGCCGGGCCCTGGCGCAGCGCCGTGACGGTGGCGCCGTAGGTGACGGCGCCGCCCCCGGAGCCGAGCACGGCCAGCAGCTCGCCCCTGCTGATGCCGCGGTAGTCGCCGAAGCGGCCGAGCAGCCCGGCCAGGGAGTACTCGCCGAGCCTCCTGCCGGCGCGGTTGCGGAACCGGTAGCGGTCGAGCCCCTCACTGCCGGCCAGGTACGCCTCCCGCACCCCGAGCGCCTCCAGCACCGGGTCGACCAGGGGCATCAGGGCCAGCATGTAGCCGCTGCCGGCCTCGCGGGGCGACCGTTCCACCAGCACCGGGTGCAGCCCCTGGCCCCGGAGCAGCTGGGCCACGGTCACGCCGGCGACCCCGGCCCCCACGACCAGCACGCGCAGCCGGTCCTCCCGGGCCTCGGCCAGCTGGGCCCGGATCGACCTCGCCTCGAGCATGTCCTTCCTCCCTCGCCGTCGTTGTGGACCACCTGGTCCACTCCCAGGCTAGCAACTGTGGACCACCTGGTCCACAGGCTGGTACCGTTCGCCCCATGTCGAACCGTCAGGCGGGGGTCATGGCGCCCGGACGGCGGCGCCTGCTGCTGGAGACGGCGGCCCGGGAGTTCGCCCGGGCCGGCTACGAGCGGGCCTCGCTGAACCGGATCATCCGCAGCTGCGGGATGAGCAAGAGCTCCTTCTACTACTACCTGGGGTCAAAGGAGGCGCTGTTCGACGCCGTCGTGACCGAGGGCGGGGCGGCCCTGGTCGCCGCCCTGGAGGTCCCGGACCCGGCCTCCTTCGCCGACGGCGACTTCTGGGGCCGGGCCCGGCGGCTCCTGGACCGGGTGGTGGCCCTCGGCCAGCGGGAGCCCTGGTTCACCGACCTCGGCCGGGTGTTCTACCTCGACGACGCCCCCAGCGGCCCGGGCACGGCCCTGGGCCGCGCCCTGGCCGCCGTCGACGCCTGGCTGGAGGGGGTCCTGGCCGCGGGGCGGGCCAGCCGGGCCGTCCGCGACGACCTGCCCACCTCCCTGCAGCGGCAGCTGACCTTCGCCGTCCTGCGGGCGATGGACGACTGGTCCCTGCGGCACCTGGAGGACCTCGACCCGGCCCAGCGCCGCCGGCTGGCCGAGGCCCAGTTCGACGCCATCCGCCGGCTGCTCGCCGGCTGACCGCCGGGCGCCCGAGCGGCCCCGGCCCTAGCCGAGCAGGGCCGCGGCCGCGCGGAGCAGCTGGCGGTTGCCGTTGGTGAGGTCGGCCCGGGTGAGCTGGTGGACGGTGTCGGCGATGACGCCGATGTCCTCCAGGGGGAGGCCGGCCCGGTCGCCGACGCGGGTGGCGCGCCGGACGGCGACGGTGAAGGAGCCGCCGGCGGGAGGGAGGACGGGCCCGTGGTCGCCGTCGCCGAGGCGCTGGGCGATCTGGGCGGCCGTCCACACGTTGGCGCCGCCGGCGCCGGTGGTGGCGCTGGTGCCGAGGATGGGGCCGAGCCGGTTGTCCTGGAAGCCGGCGGCGAAGATGTCGGCCGCGCTGTAGGTGAGGGCGTCGGTGACCAGGACGACCGGGCCGCGGTAGCGCCGCTCCAGGGGGAGCTCGTTGGCCTGCTGCTCGCTGGTCAGGGGGAGGGCCTGGGAGTAGGGCTCGCCGGTCCCCACCGCCAGCTGGAGCGACGGGGTCCAGCGGCCGAGCTGGTCGGGGTCGGCGCGGCTCATGGCCAGGGTGAGGGTGGTGTTGGCCAGCGAGAACCCGGCCGGGACGATGTGGCGGGCGGCGAAGACCTGCAGCAGCAGCTCGGCGGTGGGGACGTTGCCGCCGGGGTTGCCGCGCAGGTCCAGGACCAGGCCGTGCCGGGGAAGCAGGCCGACCAGGCGGCTGGCCTCGTCGCGGACGGCGGCCGCGTCGGTGTCGGCGAAGGACCACACCCGCAGGTAGCCGACGCGCCGGTTGAGGGGCCGGGCGGCGAACACCTTGGGCCGGCCGGTGGGGACCCAGGGGTCGGCGGCCTGCCGGGGCGCGTACAGCTCACGGCGGGCCGCCTGGACGGCCTGGCCGTCGGGGTCCTGGGCGAAGGTCAGGGCCGCCTCCTGGCCGCCGCCGGCTGCCTGGTCGCCGGTGTCGATGACCCGCCAGCGGAAGCTCTGGTGGGCGGTGCCGCGGCCGCTGCGGTAGGTGACGGTCACCCACTCCTCGTCCGGGGGCGGCCCGTGCTCCAGGGAGCGGGCGACCAGGGCGTTCAGGCCGCGGCTGAGGCGGGCGTCGTCGGTGGCGCCGCGCTGGTGGTCGGCGACCCGCTCCACCGCCCGGTCGATCGGGATGCCGTTCCAGTGGGTGACCTGCACCCCGGCCTCGAACCCCTGGCCCCGGGGGCACCAGTCGGCCTGCTTGGACACCACGTGGCGGACGGCCCCGGAGGAGGCCCGGTAGCGCTCGACCAGGAACGGCAGCACCGCCGTCCTGCCGGCGTAGGGGGCCGGCGCCAGGTAGCCGGTGTGCCGGTCACGCAGGGCGGTGAAGATGGCCGCCAGCTCGTCGGTGAAGCCCTGGGCGGTCAGCCCGGTGAGGCGCCCGCGCAGCACCCGCAGCTGCTGCACCGGGTCCACGCCGTAGCGGGCCTGCTTCTGGCGCAGGTGCACGTAGGCCCCGGACAGCAGGGTGGTGGCCGCCTCGACCAGGGCGGCCCGCTCGGGCAGGGCCGGGGCGGGGGCGCCGGCCAGGAAGGTCGACAGCGCCTGCCCGGGTGGGCGGCCCGGCCGCCGGGCCGGGCTCATGCGTAGTCGCGGAGGCCGGAGAGGAGCCCGTCGTGGAAGGGGTTGGCGTCGACGGCGTCGAACCAGGCGCGGGTGGCGGTGATCGGCTGGGGGGCGGGGACCGTCACCGGCTCGGGCGCGGCCAGCGGCCCGGCGGTGGTGTCCTCGGTCTCGGGCGCGGGCATGTCGGGCAGCAGCACGAACGGGGCGTCGGGGGCGGCCGGCCCGGCGGCCGAGAACGCGGCCAGGGCGTCGGCGGCCCGCTCGGCGGCCGCCTGGGGGTTGGCCCGGACCCGCTCCAGCTCGGCCAGGACCTTGGCCCAGGTGACGCCGTCCTCGCCGTAGTCGACGGCCCGGCGGAGCCGGCCCACGCGCAGCTCGGTGGCGGTGGCCGCCCCGGCGGCGGCCAGCAGCGCCCGGGTGCCGTAGCGGGCCTTGCCGCCGACCACGACCAGGCGCACGTCGGTCTCGGTGGCCTGGATCAGGTTGCGGTAGGGGTCGGGGTGGCGGCGGGCCACCACCACCAGGTCGGCCAGGGCCCCGGCCTGGACGCGGCCGACCGGACGGGGCCAGACGCCGGACAGGGCCTCGCCGGGGTTGGCGGTGACCAGGCCGACGAGCTCCTGGTCGGTGAACACCGGCGGCGTCTGGGCCTGGTTCCACAGGTCGGCCACCTTCAGCTCCCAGAGCACGTTGCGGGTGCCCGACGGCGCCCAGTCCGACCCCAGGCAGAGCCGGACCCCGGCGGCCTTGGCGGCGGCGACGTCGGCGGTCCTGCCGTACAGCCACAGGTTGGAGAACGGCGACCACACCAGGGTGGCGTCGCCGGTGGCCAGCCGCTGGAAGTCGGGGACGGTGAGGGCGCCGCCGTGGATGACCATCAGCTCCCGGCGGACCAGGTCGGCGTCGACGAGCAGCTGGAACTCCTTGTGCAGGTCGGGCAGGGTGCCTTCGGCGGCGTGGCAGATGAACCCGCGGTGCTGCCCGACCGCGGGGATGATGTCCTCCAGGTCCTCCAGCCGCCTGGCGACGATCGTCCGGACCCGGATGAAGTCCTGGTTGGTGCCGAGGCGCTCGGTGTCGATGTTGCGGACCAGCTCGCCGTCCGGCGGGGTCGCTCCCCGCGGGTTGCCCTGGATGCAGGTGGTCCCGCCGACCAGCGCCCGGGTCTCCACATAGCGGAGCAGGGCCCGGCCCGCGGCCGCGCCCAGCAGCCGCGCCGGGGCGCTGACCTCGGTGGGGTAGCTGTCGGCGTCGACCCACTGGTTGTGGGAGGTCCACGGGGTGGTCCGGGTGGGCTCGGTCCACAGCGGCAGGCTGTTGTACAGCAGGTGGTTGTGCAGGTCGATCAGCCCGGGGTAGATCAGCCCGCCGGCGGTGACCCGCGGGGCGGTCGAGAACCCCGGGGGCACCGGGTCCCCGGGGGTGACGGCGGCGATCAGCCCGTCGTCGCCGACGTACACCTCGCCCCGGGCGGGCACCGCAGGTGGCCGCATCGTGACCACGGTTCCTCGCAGCACCAGCATGCCGGCCTCCTAGAGCTGATCGGCCGCCTGTTGCTCGGCCGGGCTGAGCGGCGCCGGGCCGAGCTGGGCGACCCAGTTGGGGGCGAACAGCTTCAGGTAGTCCGGCGACGGCTGGTCCAGGTCGAGGTCGGTGGGGCGGACGGCGCGGTCCCCGGAGCTGCCCACCCAGCGCAGGGTCCCGTACGGCAGGTCGACGCGGGGCAGCTGCCCGCGGCCCGAGCCGAGCTGGAAGCTCGGGTTGGCAAGGTCCCTGGGGTAGGTCCGGGTGGCCAGCTGGTCCAGGGCCGCCTGCCAGGAGGCGGCCGCTCCCGAGCCGCCCGCGGCGGCCAGCGGGATGACGTCCACGCCGGAGGGGGCCACCTGGGGGGCCAGGCGCTGGGCCCCCGGGCCGAGGGCCAGCAGCACCCCGGCCTGGGGGTTGCCGGCCCGGACCCGCCGCAGCAGCTCGCGGTGCAGCGCCCTGGTCTCGGGTCGGTCGACCAGGCGGTTGCGCCGGCTCTGGGTCAGGTCGAGGGTGTCGACCGGCAGGGTGCGGACGATCAGGTACCGGCGGGTGATCCCGGCGGCGCGCAGGAACCGCTCCAGCCGCTGCCCGGCCTCCCCGGACAGGGCCCGCCCACTGAACAGGTCGTCGTTGGAGGCCTGGTCGGCCAGCACCAGCAGGCTGAGGTCGCGGAACCGGCCCCGGTAGACGGCCCCGACCCCGAACGACGGGTGCGCGGTGACCCTGAGGGCGGCGAAGTCGGGCCAGGCGAAGCCGGGCTCCATCCCCAGCAGCAGCCGGGCCAGGCCGGCCGGCGGGCCGGGGTCGAAGGCGGTGGCCGCGGCCCGCGGCGGCTCATGGGGCAGGTCGCCGGGGTCGTCGTCGTAGCCGTCGCGGCTGCCGCCGGCGGTGGACCCGTAGCGCAGGCGGTCGCCGGCGCCGTTGTAGCGGCCGGCGGCCGAGAACAGCTGGATCGCTCGTTGAGCGTCGGTGCGGTTGCTGGAGGTCCCGCCGCGGCCTAGCCGCGGGCAGGTCCCGAACGGGAGGTCGCGGTAGGGGATGGCCCCCGACCGGTACTGGAAGGGGGCGGCCAGGTCGCGGGCGACCCCGGGGTCGGCCGACAGCCACCCGGGGTCGGCCTCGACCCGCTCGCGGACCAGGTCGCAGGCCCGCTGGAAGTCGGCCCTGATGGCGCCGGTCGACCCGCCCGTGGCCGAGCCCGGGTGCACCACCCCGACGACCCGCAGCCGGGCCGGCAGCGAGCCCAGGCTGGCCTGGTCCAGCCGTTCGGGGCTGGCGCTGCCCCCGTGGGCGCCGATCCAGGTCGCGATCGACTCCTTGGCGGCCCGGCCGACGGCGACGACCAGCCGCGCGTCCCCGTCCAGGACCGCCTTGTCGAGGATCCGGTGACGGTGGGCGACGATCGGGGAGCGCCGGTCCTGGGCCAGGGGGCGCAGGTCGTCGGTGTACTGGCCGAAGATCGGGTACACGAAGGAGTTCAGGAACACATAGGAGCGGTCCAGGCCGAGGTGGCGCAGCAGGTGCTGCATGCGGGCCCCGGTGCCTCCGGTGAAGGAACGGTGCGACAACGACTCGTCCTGGGCGCCTTCCTGGCCGACCAGCACCACCTTGGCCGAGCCGTCCAGGCGGCCCCGGAAGAACATGGGGCCGTGCTGCCAGCGGAACGCCTCCCGGCCCAGGACCGCCCGGCCCAGGCCCCGGTAGTTCGGCGTCTCGGCGAACAACGCCGCCCAGCCGCTGGCCGCGCTCGGCCCCGGGTCGTGCTCCCACGGGTCCCCGCGCTCGTCCGCCATGTCGCCTCCCGTCCCCGGCCAGTCGATCGGTCTGGACCTGCAACCGGCTCAAGACACCAGCGCCGGCGTCTTCGACGCCTCGGCGACGGCGGGCACGGCCACCCGCTGGAGGGCGACCAGGGTGATGTCGTCCTCCTGCTCCCACTCCGGGCCGGTGAACCCGTCGAGCTCGCCGAGGAGAAGCTGGATGAGCTCGGGCCCCCCGGGGCAGCCGTTCATGAGCTGGGCCAGGCGGGGGAAGCCGAACATCCTGCGCTCGCGGTCGTGGGCCTCGACCAGGCCGTCGCTGTGCAGCAGCACCGTGTCGCCGGGAGCCAGCGTCGCCTCCTTCTCCTCATAGGTCATGTCGGGCATCGCGCCCAGCGGCATGCCGGTGGCCCGCAGCTCGACCACCCCGTCGCGGGTGTGGACATAGGGAGGATTGTGGCCGGCGTTGGCGTAGCGCAGCCGCCCGGTGGCCGGGTCGAGCACGCCGTACAGGCAGGTGACGAACATCTGCGGCGGGATGTCATGGAGGAGCAGGTTGTTGGCCCGCTCCAGGACCTTGCCGGGCGAGACGAGCTGGGGTGCGTCGCCGCGCAGGATGCTGTGGGTGGTGGCCATGACCAGGGCCGCCGGCACCCCACTGCCGGTGACGTCGCCGCAGACCAGGCCGATCTGGCCGTCGGGGAGCTCGATGAAGTCGTAGAAGTCCCCTCCCACCGCCTTGGCCGGCTGGTAGTAGGTGGCCACATACCAGCCCGACAGCTCGGGCAGCTCGCGGGGCAGGAACTGCCGCTGGATGAGCTGGGCGACCTGGAGCTCCTGCTCGATGCGCTCCCGGGCCTGGAGCTCGGCCGCCTGCTGGCGGACCAGCCGGCGGACCAGCTGGGCCACCCGCAGCGCCGGGGCCGCCCGCTCGGCCAGGTCCTCCAGGAGCTTGCGGTCGTCGCCGGCGTAGTCGCGCTCGCTGCGCCGCGGCCCCAGGCCGAGCAGGCCGACCAGCCGGGCCTGGCTCACCAGCGGCACGACCAGCCGCATCCCGGCCGCCTGGAGCGCGTCGCGGGCCGGCGAGGCGTGCTCCAGCTCGTCCAGGGCGACCGGGGCGGTGACCTCCTCCAGGTGGGCGACGATCGGGTCGTCGGAGGCCACCCGGACCGGCACGACCTCGGCCCGCCGGGCCCGCGGCGGGGCCGCGTCCTGGTCCTGCTTGGCGGCCCCGTCGCCGGGGCGGAGCCACAGCGCCATCCGCCCTGGCTGCATCGTCTCCTCGGCGGCGGCCAGCAGCTCGTCGGCCACGGTGCCCAGGTCGATCTCGTCGCGGATCCTGGCGCTGAAGGCCTCGAGCGTCCTGGCGGCGTCGTACTTGCTCCGGTAGAAGCTGCGGTCGATGAAGGCCTGGATGTGGTCACGGGCCGGCCGGAACGCCAACGCGGCGGCGACGGTGAACGCCACCAGGAACAGGTTGTTGCGTCCGACGGTCGGCCAGATGAGCAGGTGCTGCAGCACAACCACGGTGCCCACATAGGCCAGGCCGAGGAGACCGGTGAGCATCCCGTAGACCAGGGTCTGGTTGATGACCCGGTCGATGTCCCAGAGCCGGTACCGGACCAGCACCGCGGTCAGGGTCAGGGGGATGGCCGCGAACAGCACGGGGAAGATCACGAAGGCGAGGCCTCGCAGCTCCTGCTCCCGTGCGGCCCCCAGGACCAGCCTGAGGGCGAACAGGAACAGGGCCGCCCCGAGTGCCAGGGACAGGGCCCACACGAGCACCCGGGACTGCTCGCGCTGCGCCGCCGAGGCGGCCTGGCGCAGCTGGAACGACTGCGAGGTGATGCCGGCGGTCGGGATCAGCAGGCCGAAGAAGGCGACCAGCCCTTCAGGGTCGCCGTGCAGCCGGACGTGGTTGAAGAACACCGCCCCGACCACGAGGAGGGCGGCCAGCAGTGGCCAGGTGACCCACCGCCGCCTGGTCCAGGCGGCGGGCAGCCGGCCGTCGGGGAACACCAGCAGGGCCAGGACATAGGCCAGCCCGGCGAACAGGTGGAAGCCGTCGTGCAGCCGCTGCGCCAGCCAGGGCAGCTCCTGGAGGCCGCTGTGCGCCGAGGCGTTGAACACGGCGGCCGTCCCCACCATCCCAAGGGCCAGCAGCCTGGCCGCGAGGTCGTTGGGGCGGAGCCGGATGAGCAGGATCCCCAGGCCGATGTTGACCGCGCTGAACAGGTACTCGAGCACGATCCGGGAGGCGGGGAGGGCGTCGTGCGACATGATCGCCGCCCCGACCGCGGCCGTGCGCAGGCCGGGGATCCAGCGGGCCCAGGCGGGGATCTCGTGGCCCCGCTCCACCGTCACGAGCTCGGCCGGCCCGGACTCGCTGAACTCGTCCTTCAAGACGTAGCGGCCAGCCCGCGGCGCGGTGAAGGTGATCTCGGTGTCACGGTCGACGACCGGCCGGGTCGAGAAGATCGCGCGGTTCCCGTCATAGACGGCGAAGTTGTGATAGTTGCCGGGGTCGAGGTTCTTGAAGTGGATGACGACCCGCGTGTCCGCCCAGACGGCGAGCTCCTTGGCCGCGACCCACCGCGCGTCGGGGGCCGCCTGCTGCCCCAGCTCGCCGTTGCTCGAGACGGTGACGTACCCCCGGTCGCTGGCGCCCCACCGGTGCAGGGTCTCGTGGACCGCGGGGATCCGGTCGGCCAGGATCGGCGGGATCCCGGACAGCAGCCAGATGATCGAGCCCGCCGTATAGAGGACGAAGAAGACCAGGAACGCCACATTCGCGATGCGCGTTGGCGACGGTCGCTCTGGCATCTGCACCCCCCTGCGCCTCAGCGCGCAGTGTAACCGACACCGCCATCGTCCACGCCGAGCGTCCTGGGACCGTTACGGTGAGCGTGACGGCATGGGGGTAGTGTGCACCGCCGGAGGCGGCCCGGCGATGGGTTAAGGAGGACAACGGCGTGCAGATCGGCATCGGCCTTCCCAACACGGCGCTGGGGGTTCCCGGGCGGCTCCTGGTCGACTGGGCGGCTCGGGCGGAGGAGCGCGGCTTCTCGTCGCTGGCCACCATCGACCGGATCGCCTACCCGAGCTACGACTCGCTGACCGCCCTGACCGCGGCCGCGGCCGTGACCGACCGGATCGGGCTGCTCACCAACGTGCTGCTGGCGCCGGCCTACCAGCCGGTCCACCTGGCCAAGGTCACGGCCTGCCTGGACCAGATCTCAGAGGGCCGGCTCACCCTCGGCCTGGGGGTGGGCGGCCGCCCGGACGACTACCAGCTCACCGGCCGCCCGTTCGCGGATCGAGGCAGGCGCTTCGACGCCGAGCTGGAGCTGCTGCACCAGGTCTGGGCGGGCGAGCCGGTCGTCGGCAGCCAGTTCCCGGTCGGGCCGCCGACCACCCGCGGGCGGGTCCCGCTGCTGATCGGCGGGCAGGCGGCCCTGGCCGCACCCCGGGCCGTCCGGTGGGGGGCCGGCTACACCATCGGCGGCGCCCCGCCGGAGATGGCCGCCGGCGCCATCCAGCAGTTCAAGGCGGCCTGGGAGCAGGCCGGAGGCAGCGGCCGGCCACGGGTCGCCGCCCTGGCCTACTTCTCCCTGGGCGAGGAGCACGTCGAGGAGTCGCTGCACAACCTGCGCACCTACTACGGGTTCCTGGGCGACTGGGCCGAGCAGGTCGCCTCGGGCGCGTCCCGCACCCCGGAGGCGGTCCGCAGGACGGTCGCGGCCTTCCAGGAGGCGGGCGTGGACGAGCTGGTCTTCGATCCCACGGTGGCCGACCTCGACCAGGTGGACCGGCTCGCCGACGCGGTCGGCGACGACACCGCCGGGCGGTGACGTAGGCTTCGGCGATGAGCGGTGGGCGGGCCGGCGGCCTGGAGCGGTGGGTGCCCGGGCTGCGGACCGTGCGCCAGTACCGGCGCTCCTGGCTGGGCAGCGACCTGGTCGCCGGGCTGGTCCTGACCGCCCTGCTGGTCCCGGTGGGCATGGGCTACGCCCAGGCGGCCGGGCTGCCCCCGATCACCGGGCTGTACGCCACCATCGTGCCGCTGGTCGCCTACGCCGTCTTCGGGCCGTCACGGGTGATGGTGCTCGGGCCCGACTCGTCGCTGGCCGCGGTGATCGCGGCCGTGATCCTGCCCCTGGGCGGCGACGACCCGGAGACGGCGGTCGCCCTGGCCGGCGCCCTGGCCGTCCTCACCGGCCTGGTCATCCTGGTCGCCGGCATCGCCAGGCTGGGCTTCGTGACCGAGCTGCTGTCGCGTCCGGTCCAGCTCGGCTACCTGTACGGGATCGCCGTCACCATCCTGGTCGGCCAGCTCCCCAGGCTGTGCGGCTTCTCCATCGAGGGCCGGGGGCTGCTCACCGAGGCCAGGGACTTCGCCCAGGGGGTCGCCGACGGTCGGGTCAACCGGGCCGCCCTGGCCGTCGGGCTGACCGGCATCGTGGTCATCCAGGTCCTGAAGCGGCTGTGGCGGACCGTCCCCGGGGTCATGGTGGCCGTGATCGTCGGCATCGCCGCCGTGGCCCTGTTCGACCTCGACGCCGAGGGCGTCAGGGTCATCGGCATGCTCCCCCAGGGCCTGCCCACCCTGGCCCTGCCGAGGTTCGACCCGGCCGACCTGGGGGCGCTGTTCAGCGGCGCGCTCGGCATCGCCCTGGTCGCGGTGGCCGACACCACCGTGCTGTCGCAGTCCCTGGCCGCCCAGCGCGACGAGACGGTCGACCCCAACCAGGAGCTGCGCGCCCTCGGCCTGGCCAACCTGGCCGCCGGCCTGTTCCAGGGCTTCGCCATCTCCTCCAGCGCCTCCAGGACCCCGGTGGCCGTGGCCGCCGGGGCCCGCTCCCAGCTCACCCCGCTGGTCGGCGCCCTCACCATCGCCCTGCTGCTGCTGTTCGCGCCCGGCGCCCTGCGCGACCTGCCCCTGCCCATGCTGGCCGCGATCGTCATCTGTGCCGCCATCGGCCTGATCGACGTGGCCGCGGTCCGGCGCCTGTACCGGGTCCGCCGCTCCGAGTTCGTCCTGTGGCTGGCCGCCTTCGCCGGGGTCGCCCTGCTCGGGGTGCTGGCCGGCATCTTCGTGGCCATCCTGCTGTCGCTGGCCGACTTCGTCCGCCGGGCCTGGCGGCCCCATGACGCCGTCCTGGGCCGCGAGGACGAGCTCAAGGGCTACCACGACATCGACCGCCACCCCAGCGCCCGGCTCATCCCCGGCCTGCTCCTGTACCGCTTCGACGCCCCCCTGTTCTTCGCCAACGCCGGCTACTTCCGGCGCCGGGTCCGCCGGCTGGTCGCCGAGGCCGCCCAGCCCGTCCGCTGGGTGGTGGTCGCGGCCGAGCCCATCACCGACATCGACACCACCGCCGCCGACACCCTGCGCCAGCTGCTCGAGGAGCTGCGCCAGGCCCAGGTGACCCTGGCCTTCGCCGAGCTCAAGGGCCCGGTCAAGGACCGGCTCCAGCGCTACGGCCTGTTCGAGGCCGTCGGCCCCGACCGCTTCTACCCCACCGTGGGCACCGCGGTCGACGGCTACGTCGAGGCCACCGGCACCACCTGGGTCGACTGGGAGGAGCGCTCCCCCGAGCCGCGCTGAGCGGTCGCCACCGGGTCCGCCATGTGCTACACCTAGCGCATGTCTAGACAACTGCTGGACCTGGGCGCCTACGAGGTGGTGGTCGTCGGCTCGGGCAGCGCCGGGTCGACGGCGGCGGTGGCCGCCGCCCGCAACGGGGCCAGGACGCTGCTGCTGGAGAAGCTGCCGTTCCTCGGCGGGGTCTCGACCGCGGTGCTGGACACCTTCTACGGCCTCTACACCCCGGGGTCCCGGGCCCGGAAGGTGGTGGGCGGCCTGGCCGACGAGGTCGTGGCCGGCCTGCGCCGGCTCGGCCCGGTGCTGGAGCGGCCCAACACCTACGGGGCCGGCACCGGCGTCACCTACCTGGCCGAGCACCTCAAGGTGGTCTGGGAGTCGCTGGTCACCGGCGCCGGGGTGACCGTCCTGCTCCACGCCTTCGTCCAGGACGCCGAGGTCCGCGACGGCCGGCTCCGGCGGCTCACCGTGGCCACCAAGGCCGGGCTGGCCCGGGTCCGGACCGGGGTGGTGGTCGACGCCAGCGGCGACGCCGACGTCTGCCACTTCGCCGGGCTGGGCTACGAGCTGGCCGGCGACCCGGAGCCGGCCCAGAGCCTCACCACCACCTTCCGCCTGGTCAACGTGGACACCGAGCGCCGCCGGAGCATCGGCACCGAGCGGCTGCACGAGCTCATGCGCCAGGCCGCCTCCAGCGGCGCCTACGACCTGCCCCGGCGCGACGGCTCGGACCACGTCACCCCGGTCGAGGGCATGACGGCCACCATCATGACCAGGCTCCCCTCGACCCGCGGCGACGGCGGGCGGCTGCGCAACGCCACCGACCCGGCGCTGCTCACCGAGGCCGAGATGGCCGGGCGCCGCCAGGCCCTCGAGTACGTGCGGTTCCTGGTCGACCGGGTCCCGGGCTACGAGCGGGCCCGCCTGGCCGCCCTCAGCACCCAGGTCGGCGTCCGGGAGACCCGCCGGGTCCACGGCGATGCCCGGCTCACCGCCGCCGACGTGCTCTCGGCCCGCCAGTTCGACGACCAGATCGGCCTGTGCGGCGCCCCCATCGAGGACCACCACGGCGGCGCCGGCACCACCTGGCGGTACCTGCCCGACGGCCAGGCCGTCGGCATCCCGTTCGGCACCCTGGTGGCCCGCGACGCCGCCAACGCGCTGGTGGCCGGCCGCTGCTTCTCGGCCACCCACGACGCCCACGCCTCGGTGCGGTCCATGGGCCAGTGCATGGCCATGGGCCAGGCCGCCGGCACGGCGGCGGCCCTGGCCGCGGCCCGGCGGGTCGACCCCCGCGACCTGCCCTTCTCCCGGCTCCGGGCGGCGCTGGTGGCGGCCGGGGCCATGCTCACCCCCGACCTGGTCCGGGCCACGCCATGAGCATCGTGCGGACCGTCCTCGGCGACGTCGACAGCGGGCGGCTCGGGACCTGCTGGGCGCACGAGCACCTGGTCATCGACGGCGGCGTGGTCAAGCTGGTCAACCCCGAGATCTCCCTGCAGCGGGTCGAGGACGCCGTGGCCGAGCTGGCCCCGTGCGTGGCCGCCGGCCTCCGGGCGGTGGTCGACGCCATGCCCGCCGACGCCGGCCGCAACGTGGTCAAGCTGGCCGAGATCAGCCGCCGCGCCGGCGTCCACGTGATCGCCGCCACCGGCCTGCACCACGCCCGCTTCTACGGCGAGCGGCACTGGGGCGAGCTGCTGGAGCCCGAGGAGCTGGCGGCGCTGTTCGTCGCCGACATCGCCGACGGCATCGACGCCCACGACTGCAACGGGCCGGTGGTCCGGCGCACCCCCCACCGGGCCGGGGTGGTCAAGGTCGCCGGCAGCGACGGCGGCCCCAGCCCCAGGGACCGCCGCATCTTCGAGGCCGCCGCCCTGGCCGTGGCCCGCACCGGCACGGCCCTGCTGACCCACTGCGAGGGCGGCACCGGGGGCCTGGCCCAGCTCGAGCTGCTCGACCGGCTGGGCGTGGCCCCGGACCGGGTGATCCTGTCCCACACCGACAAGGTCGCCGACCCCGGCTACCACCGCGAGCTGCTGGCCGCCGGCGCCTGGGTGGTCTACGACCAGGGCCTGCGCACCCCCGAGACCACCTTCCGGCTGGTCTGCCGGGCGGTGGAGGACGGCCACCGGGACCGGCTGCTGCTCGGCACCGACGGGGCCCGGCGGTCGCTGTGGTCGGTCCTGGGCGGCTCCCCCGGCCTGGCCGCCCTGGCCACCGGGCTCGGCCGGCGCCTGGCCGGCGAGCTCGGGCCGGCGGTCATGGACCGCATCTGGGTCGCCAACCCGGCCGAGGCCCTGGAGCTCAGACCATGAGCCGCCTGGAGGGGAAGGAGCGAGGCCCATGACCGACCGCTGGACCGTCGAGACCATCACCGAGGAGAAGGTCGCCGGAACGATCGACCATTCGCTGCTCAGGCCCGAGCTGACCGTGGACGAGGTGCTGGCCGGCTGCGAGCTGGCCGCCGCCTACCGGGTGGCCTCGGTCTGCTGCCGGCCGCTGGACGTGGGCCGCTGCCGCGACGCCCTGGCCGGCAGCGGCGTCCTGGTCGGGACGGTGGTGGGCTTCCCCCACGGGGCGAACACCTCGGCCGTCAAGGCGTTCGAGGCCGAGCGGGCCCTTGACGAGGGGGCGGTCGAGCTGGACATGGTCCTGCCCATCGGCTGGCTGCGCTCGGGCGAGGACGACTATGTCCACGACGACATCGCGGCCGTGGTCGACGTGGCCCACCCCCGCGGGGCCGTGGTCAAGGTGATCCTCGAGAACGCCTACCTGACCGGCGAGCAGAAGGTCCGGGGCTGCCGGCTGTCGGAGAAGGCCGGGGCCGACTTCGTGAAGACCTCGACCGGCTACGCGCCGTCGGGCTCGACCATGGACGACCTGCGCCTGATGCGGGCCAGCGTCTCGGACCGGGTCAAGGTCAAGGCGGCCGGCGGCATCCGCACCCTGGACCTGCTCATCGAGGGCCTGAACGCCGGCATGGACCGCTGCGGGGCCACGGCCACGGCGGCCATCATCGACGACCTGCGGCGGCGGAAGGGCTCGTGACCGCCCGCCACCTCGGCGTCGACGTCGGCGGGACCAACTGCAAGCTGGCCGTGGTCGAGACCGCCGGCGGCCGCCCCGGCCTGCTGGCCACCACCACCGTCCCCACCGGCTCGGGCGACCCCGGCGAGGTGGTCGACCGGGTCGCGGCCGCGGCCGCGGGGCTGCTGGCCGCCCACGGGCCGGTGGCGGCGGCCGGGGTGGGGGTGCCCGGGCTGTTCGACGAGGCCACCGGCCGGACCCTGCTGCTGCCCAACCTGCCCGCGGCCTGGAACGGCTACCGGTTCCGGGGCCCGCTGGCCGACCGTCTGGGCGTGCCGGTGGCGCTGATCAACGACGCTCGGTCCTTCGCCCTGGCCGAGAGCCGGCTGGGCGCGGCCGCCGGCTGCTCGACCGTGGTCTGCCTGACCCTCGGCACCGGGGTCGGCGGGGGCGTGGTGATCGACGGGCGGCTGCGCTTCGGCCCCCACGGCCGCGCCGGCGAGGTCGGCCACCAGGTCATCGACCCCGCCGGCCCGCCCTGCGGCTGCGGCAACCGGGGCTGCGTCGAGGCCTTCGCGGCCGGGCCGGCCCTCTGCCGCCTCGGCGGCCAGGCCACCCCGGAGGCCGTGTTCGCGGCCGCGGCCGCCGGCGACCCCCGGGCCGGGGCCGCCGTCCGGGCCGTGGTCGGCCGCCTGGCCGTCGGGATCGCCAACCTGGTCACCGTGCTGTGGCCCGAGCGGGTGGTGGTCGGCGGCGGGGTCGCCGCCGCCGGGGAGCAGCTGTTCGGCCCCCTGCGGCGGGCCGTGGCCGCCGCGGCGCCGCTGGTCGACCCGGCGGCCTACGAGGTCGTGCCGGCCGCCCTCGGCCCGGCCGCCGGGGCCATCGGGGCCGCCCTGTGGGCCCGGGAACGGGCCGGCCCCGGGCCCGGCCCGGGCGCGGTCACGGGTGGGTATGGACCACGTCGATGACGTAGCGGTCGGCGACGTACCGGGTCTCGGTGCGCTCGAACACCCGGCCCTCCTGGTCGAACAGGATCCGCAGCTCGACCAGCAGCGCCGACTGCGGGGCCAGGTCGAGCAGGTCGGTCTCGCTCGCCCTGGCCAGCCGGGCCGTGATCGTCCCGGTGGCCCGGGTCGCCACCACCCCCCGCCGCTCCAGGGCGCCGTGCAGCGACCCGCCGCCCAGGTCCTCGTCCAGGACCTCGCGCAGCTCGGGCACCAGGGCGGCGTCCTCCAGGGCCACCGGGACCCCGTCGGCCAGCCGGACCCGGACGATCCTGACCACCTGGCTGTCGGGGGCGAGGCCGAGGTCGAGGGCCTCGGACCGGCGCGGGTCGTCCATGCCCGCGTGCAGCAGCCGGCTGGTCGCCTGCATGCCCCGACGGCTCATCTCCTCGGTGAAGGACAGGAACACCCCCGGCCGCCGGTGCACCGGGCGGTGGGCCACGAAGGTCCCCTGGCCCCGCCGGCGCTCCACCAGCCCGTCGTTGGTCAGCTCCTGGAGCGCCTGGCGCACGGTCATCCGGCTCACCGAGAACCGCTCGCACAGCTCGGCCTCGCTGGGCAGGGGAGCGCCGGGCCGGGCCCCCTCGACCTGGCTGCGCAGGTAGCGTTCGATCTCCCGGTAGCGCGTCTGCCCAGCTTGGTGGGATCTCGTTGACGACGCCATGGCCCCACTGTATGGTCTGCACCATGTCTAGACAAGTGGGCTGGACACGAGCCGCGATCGAGCTGCTCGAGAAGCTTGACCGGACCCAGGGGGTGGCGCTGGACCGTGCGGCGGCCATCTGCGCCGACGCCATCGGCGGCGACGGCCTGGTCCACCTGTTCGGCACCGGGCACAGCCGCATGTCGGTGGAGGAGATGTTCCCCCGCTACGGCTCCTACCCCGGGTTCCACCCGATGGTCGAGCTGTCCACCACCTTCCACACCCAGGTCGTGGGCACCAACGGCCAGCGCCAGGCCATGTTCATCGAGCGGACCGAGGGCCTGGCCGAGGTCATCCTGCGCAACTTCCACCTGTCGCCCCCGGACGCGATGGTCGTGTTCAGCGCCCGCGGGGTCACCGCCAACCCCATCGAGATGGCCATGGGCGGCCGCCGCCGCGGCCTGCCGGTGATCGCCGTGACCTCGGTGGCCGAGTCGCGGGCGGCCACCCCCGGGCACTCGTCCGGCACCCGGCTGCTCGACCACGCCGACGTCGTCATCGACCTCGGCACCCCGGTCGGCGACGCCCTGGTCACCATCGACGGCCTGGCCACCCCGGTCGGGCCCGGCTCCAGCGTCGCCGGCGTGGCCGTCGTCAACGAGATCAAGGTCCGCACCGCCCGGTTGCTGGTCGCCCGCGGCGGCATGCCGCCCGTGCTGACCAGCGGGTCGGTGGTGGGCAACGAGGAGTCCGCGCGTCTGTTCGACGCGGCCTACAACGAGCACGCGCGCCGCCTGGCCCGGGTGCTCGCAGGAAGGGAGGAGCACGCATGAGGCGCCCCGGATGGATGCGGATCGGCATCCTGGTTGCCGCCGTGAGCCTGGCCGGAACGGCCTGCGGCGGCGGTGGCGACGACACCGCCGGTGGGGGCGGGGGAGACTCGGGCAAGAAGTACGTCGTCGGCGTCAGCAACACCCTGGCCGGCAACGGCTGGCGTGAGCAGATGATCTGCTCGGTCAAGGCCCAGGCCCTGGCCAGCGGCAACGTCAGCAAGGTCATCGCCATCTCCAAGAACGGCGGCCCGACCGAGCAGATCCAGGACCTCCAGAACCTCATCTCCCAGGGCGTCAACGCCATCATCGTCAACCCCTCGGACCGGGAGAAGCTCAACCCGGTGATCGAGCAGGCCACCAAGAAGGGCATCGTGGTGGTCGCCGTCGACCAGGCGGTCACGGCCCCCACGGCCTATGTCGCCACCAACAACCAGGTCGCCTACGGCCGCCTGGGGGCGCAGTGGCTGGCCGACAAGCTCGGCGGCAAGGGCAACGTCCTCTACATGCGCGGGATCGACGGCGTGCCGGCCGACTCCGACCGTGACAAGGGCTTCCAGGAGGTCATGAGCAAGAACCCGGGCATCAAGGTGAAGGAGGTCTTCACCGGCTGGGACTTCACCAAGGGCGGCGACATCGCCGTGCAGGAGCTGAACTCGGGCAACTACGACGGCATCTGGACCTCGGGCATCGACTACACGGTGGTCAACGCCTTCAAGACCGTCGGCAAGAAGCCGGTCCCGGTGATCGGCGCCGACAACAACCAGTTCATCCAGCAGCTGCTCGACGGGACCCCGGGCGCGGCCGTCACCAACCCGGCGGTCATCGGCGGGGTCGGCACGGCCATCGCCCTTCAGGTGCTCTCGGGCGAGAAGGTCAACCGCGAGACGCTGCTGACCCCCGAGGTCTGGGACGTCCAGAAGAACAAGTCGACCCTCGAGGCCAACAGCTTCCCCGACCGCGACGCCACCTTCAGCGCCGCCGTCTCGGTGAAGCCGTACACCACCTACACCAACGACCAGCTGTTCGCCTGCAAAGGCCCTGGCGAGTGAGGAGGGCCCTGACCGCCTGACATCCCTTTGACCGGCGGTGGCGCCGGGGCGACCGTCCCCGCGCCACCGCCGGCCGACCCCCGACGGAGCGATGCCAGCCCCTCTCCTGCAGACGACCGCGGTGGCCAAGGCGTTCGGGCCGGTGGTGGCCCTGCGCGGCGTCGACCTGTCGGTCGCCCCCGGCGAGGTCCACGCCCTGCTCGGGGCCAACGGCGCCGGCAAGTCGACCCTGGTCAAGATCCTCACCGGGGTGCTGCGCAACGACAGCGGGACGGTGGCCGTCAACGGCCGGCCGGTGGACCTGCACAGCCCGACCGAGGCCCGCGCCCAGGGCCTGGCCCCCGTCTACCAGGACCCGGCGCTGATCCCCGACCTCACCGTCGAGCAGAACCTCCGCCTCACCGGCGTCGACCCGGCGGCGGTCCGGCGCGAGCTGGCCGGCATGGACCTGGACGGGCTCGACCTGGGCGAGCAGGCCCGCGACATCCCCCTGCCCTTCCTGCGGATGCTCGACCTGGCCCGGGCCCTGGCCTTCGACCCCCAGCTGCTGCTGCTGGACGAGATCACCGCCGCCCTGCCCCCCGACCTGTCCGAGCGCGTCTTCGCCATCACCACCGGCTGGAAGCAGCGCAACCGGTCGGTGCTGTTCATCTCCCACCGGCTGGCCGAGGTGCGCGAGCACTGCGACATGTGCACCGTGCTCCGCGACGGCCGCGACGTGGCCTCCTTCCACCCCGGGCAGGAGGGCGGAGAGGGCCAGATCGTGGCCGCCATGCTGGGCGAGGCCAGCGCCGCCGTCCGGGACGTGGCCCGGGAGCGGCGGGCGGCCAGGGAGCGGGCCGAGGACGAGCGGCCCCGCCTGGTCGTGCGCGACCTGCTCATCGACCGCCAGGACGCCGGCGTCTCCTTCGAGGTCCAGGCCGGCGAGGTCCTGGGGATGGCCGCCCTGGAGGGCCAGGGCCAGGACCGGCTGTTCGAGATCCTGTCCGGCAACGTCCGCGCCGCCGGGGGCGAGATCCTGGTCGACGGCCAGCCGCTGAAGGCCAGGCACCCCTATGACGCCATCCGCCGCGGGGTCGTCCTGGTGCCCAGCAACCGGCTGATGGCCCTGCTGCCGCAGCGGCCCATCCGCGAGAACATCGCCATCCCCCTGTTCAACCGGCTCCGCCGCTGGGGGCCGATCAACATCGGCCGGGAGCGGCGCCAGGTCTCCGAGGCGGTCACCCGGTTGTCCATCGACACCCGCGCCGCCGCCCAGGCCCGGCGGCTGTCCGGCGGCAACCAGCAGAAGCTCACCATCGGCCGCTGGCTGGCGGCCGGGTTCCGCACCCTGCTGCTGTTCGACCCGACCCGCGGCATCGACGTCGGCACCAAGCACCAGATCTACGACCTGGTGCGCGAGCTGGCCGACGGCGGGGCCGCGATCGTGCTGTTCACCAGCGAGCTGCGCGAGATCGCGCTGGTCTGCGACCGGGTGGCCGTGCTCCACAACGGGGCCATCGTGGCCGAGATGCCGCCCACGGCCGGCGAGACCGACCTGCTCACGGCCGCCCACGGCCTGGAGGTGACCGCGGTATGACGACCGCCCCGCAGCCCGTCGCGGCCACCCCGCTGCCCCGGCCCAGCAGCCGGGCCAACCGCTTCCGCCGCCGCCAGGGCTGGGTGGTCGGCGTGGCCGTGCTCCTCGGGGCCCTGGTCTTCTGGCGCTACAGCCAGATCCCGGCCTTCGGCCCCTTCGAGGTCCGCGGCATCGTCGCCGGCACCATGACCCTGGCCCTGCTGGCCATGGCCCAGTCGGTGATCGTCATCTCCGGCGGCATCGACCTGTCCGTGGGGGCGATGATGGTCCTGGCCAACTGCATCGCCGCCCGCCTGATGCTCGACCAGGACCTCGGCCCGGTCGTCCTGGTCGCCCTGGGCGTGGTCGCGGTCGCCATGCTCCTGTCCGGGCTGATCGGGCTGGTCACGGTGGTCTCCGGGGTCCCCGACATCGTCGTCACCCTGGCCGCCAGCTTCATCCTGGCCGGGCTGGCCCTGGTCGTGCTCGACGGCCCCGGCGGCGGCACCCACCCCCGGTTCCAGGAGCTCATGGTCGGCGGCTTCGACCAGCCCCTGCCGTCGCTGCTGTGGCTGACCGGGCTGCTGGCGCTGGTGTGGGTGCCCTTCAAGCGCAGCCGCCTGGGCATCGCCACCTACGCCGTGGGCAGCGACCGGGCCGCCGCCTTCCTGTCCGGGGTCCGCGTCGGCCGCACCCGGGTGGTGGCCTATGTCCTCGGCGGCTTCTTCTCCGGGATGGCCGGGGTGGTCACCACCGCCTTCACCGGCAGCGGCGAGCCGCGCGCCTCCATCGGGGCCACCGCCACCCTGACCAGCGTGGCCGCGGTCGTGCTGGGCGGCGTGGCCCTGATGGGCGGGTCGGGGACCCTGCTCGGGCCGGTGCTGGCCGCCTTCTGCCTGTCGCTGATCCCGCCGCTGATGCTCGGACTGGGCTGGGACCCCAACTACGCCGAGGTGGCCCGCGGGATCATCATCATCGTGGTCGTGATGATCGGCGGGCTGGTCCAGGTCCCGCGGAGGTCCAGATGAGCGCCGTCACCGCCGAGCCGGCCGCCCGGGACTGGCGCCAGGCCCTGGTCGAGCGCCCAGCCATCGCCCTCACCGGCGTGCTGCTGGTCCTGTACCTGGTCACGGCCACCCAGGCCCCGGGCATGCTGACCCTCAACGGCATCCGGTCGACCCTGCTGCTGGCCTGCCCGCTGGCCGTCCTGGCGGCCAGCCAGACCCTGTGCATGCTGACCGGCGGCATCGACCTGTCCACGGTCATGACGGCCAACTTCGCCGCCTACGTGGCCGCCAACCAGAGCGGGCGGGGGCCGGTGGTCGCCCTCGGCCTGGCCCTGGCGGTCGGGCTGGCGGTGGGCACGGTCAACGGCATCGGGGTCGGGGTGTTCAAGGTCAACCCGCTGATCATGACCCTGGGCATGGCCAGCGTGCTGCTCGGCGTGGTCACCGTCGGGCTGGTCGGCGACGGGTTCCTGTCCGGGTCGACCCGCCTGCTCCCGGTGCTGCGGACCGTGGCCTCGGGCACCCTGGTCGGCCCCATCCCCACCAACATGGTCGTCTGGGCGCTGCTGGCGGCCGGGCTGATCTTCGGGCTGTCGCGCACCGGCCTGGGCCGTGCCGTCTACGCGGTCGGGGACAACCCGGTGGCCTGCCGGCTGGCCGGGGTCCGCATCTGGCAGGTGCTGTTCGCCGTCTACCTGCTGTCGGCGGTGCTGGCGGCCCTGGGCGGGCTGCTGTTCTCCGGCATCAGCGGCTCGGTCGGTCCCGACCAGACCAACGCCTACCTGCTGCCCTCGGTGGCGGCGGCGGTCATCGGCGGCACCTCGATCCTCGGCGGGGTCGGCGGCTACACCGGCACCATCCTGGGCGCGCTGATCCTCACGGTGCTGAACCGCCTGCTGCTCGCCCTGGACACCACCGAGGCGTTCCGCCAGATCCTCTACGGCCTGATCGTGCTCGCCCTGGCCTGGGTGTACGTGCGGGTCACGGGCCAGCGGGGGAGCTAGGCATGGGAGGTGCCGTGAGCAGGGCGGGCGCATACGAGACGTCGGTGAATCGGAGGGTGCGCCAGTGAGCGAGCTCGCCGGCATCCGGGTCGGCGTCGTCGGCACCGGCTGGATGGCCGCCACCCACACCGAGGCCCTGCGCCGCCTGGGGATCGAGGTCGCCGGCGTGGCCGGCCGGACCCCGGAGCGGGCCCGGGAGACCGCCGGCCGGCTCGGCCTGGCCACCGCCTACGACTCGGTCGAGGCCCTGGTGGCCGACGACTCGCTGGCCGCCGTGCACGTGACCAGCCCCAACGACGTGCACGCGGCCCAGGTCGCGGCCGCCCTGCGGGCCGGCCGGCACGTGGTCTGCGAGAAGCCGCTCGGGGTCACGGCCTCCGAGACGGCCGCCCTGGTCGAGCTGGCCGCCGGCACCGGGCTGGTCAACGCCGTCTGCTTCAACCTGCGCTTCTCCCCCCACAACCACAACGCCGCCGGGTTGGTCCGCGACGGCTCGGTGGGCCAGCCGCGCCTGGTGACCGGGAGCTACCACCAGGACTGGCTGCTGCTGGAGACCGACTGGAACTGGCGGCTGGTGGCCGAGCGCCAGGGCCGGCTCCGGGCCGTCGCCGACATCGGCTCCCACTGGATCGACCTGGTCTGCTTCGTGACCGGCCGCCGCGTGGTGGAGGTCCTGGCCGACCTGCACACCTTCGTGCCCGAGCGCAACCACCCCCTGGGCGAGGTCGGCACCTTCGCCGGCCACGGCGTGGCCGACGACGTCGAGCGGGTCCGGGAGCCGATGGTCTCAGACGACGCCGCCGGCATCCTGCTGCGCTTCGAGGGCGGCCTGCGCGGGCTGTGCTCGGTCAGCCAGGTCTCGGCCGGCCGCAAGAACCGGCTGACCTGGGAGCTGAACGGCTCCCACCGGTCCCTGGCCTGGACCTCGGAGGAGCCGGAGTACCTGTGGATCGGGCACCGGGGCCGCCCCAACGAGCTCGCCAACAAGGACCCGGGGCTGATGACCGACCTCGGCGCCGCCGTCACCGGCTACCCGGCCGGCCACGTCGAGGGCTACCCCGACACCTTCCGGGGGCTGTTCGCCGCCGTCTACGCCGACGTCGCCGCCGGCAAGCCATCGGCCGAACCCGCCTACCCGACCTTCGCCGACGGCCACGACATCGCGCTCGTCTGCCAGGCCGTCGCCGAGTCCGCCCAGGCCCAGGCCTGGGCACCAGTCAGGAGGAGCGAACCGTGAAGCTCGGGCTGCTCACCGCCGCCTTCCCCGACACCCCGCTCACCGAGGTCGCCGACTGGGCCGCCGCCAGCGGGTTCTCCGCCCTCGAGGTGGCCTGCTGGCCCCGGGGCGAGGGGGCGGCCCGCCGCTATGCCGGGGTCTCCCACATCGACGTGGCCGCCCTGTCCGACGGCGAGGCCAAGGAGCTGGTCGAGGACCTGGCCGGCCGCGGCATCCAGATCAGCGGGCTCGGCTACTACCCCAACCCGCTGCACCCCGACCCCGGCGTGCGCTCCGAGGCCCTGGCCCACCTGCGGGTCCTCATCGCCGGGGCGGCCAGGATGGGGGTGCCGGTGGTCAACACCTTCGTCGGCGCCGACGCGACCCGGCCGCTTTCCGAGAACATCCAGGCCGCCCGGGGCTTCCTGCCCGACCTGGTCGCCTTCGCCCGCGACCACGGGGTCAAGCTGGCCATCGAGAACTGCCCCATGATCTTCAGCCAGGACGAGTGGCCGGGCGGCCACAACCTGTTCTACGCCCCCGCCACCTGGCGGGAGATCTTCGGCTGGTTCGACGACGACACCCTGGGGCTGAACCTCGACCCCTCCCACCTGGTCTGGCAGATGATCGACATCGAGCGGGTGGTGCGCGAGTTCGGCTCCCGGCTGCACCACGTGCACGCCAAGGACCTCGAGATCGACCGGGAGGGCCTGTACGAGCACGGCATCATGTCGGCCGGCATCGGCTGGCAGGTCCCGCGCCTGCCCGGCCTTGGCGAGGTCCGCTGGGACCGGTTCCTGGCCGCCCTCTACCGGGTCGGCTACGACGGCTGCGTCGTCATCGAGCACGAGGACCGCGACTTCGAGGGCAGCGACGAGAAGGTCAAGGCCGGCTTCCTGCTGGCCCGCGACGCCGTCGGCCCCTACGTGGTCTAGGACGCCGGTCTACCCGACCACCCGGTCCAGGAAGGCGCCCGAGGCCGGGTCCTTGAGGATGAGCTTGCGGCGGCCGTCGGGCAGGTGCTCCTCCTTGATGACGACCAGGCCGTCCTCGCGGCGCTCGGTCCTGGCCACCCGGGGAGCGGTCCCGCCGCGCCACTCCAGCTCCACCGGCGCCCAGGCCCGGGTCTGGGCCGACCGGTAGCAGGCGTCCATGACGGCGTTGACGACGTAGCCGTCGTACAGGGTCTCGGCCGGCTCGCGGCCCTCCTCCATGGCGCCGAACATGTCGGTGAACATGTCCACATAGCCCAGCTCGACCACCTCGTCGCCCACCGGGAACTGCCAGCCGGCCTCGGCCTCGGCCTTCTCGGCCACATAACCGCCCTCGCCCGAGGTGAACATCTCGAAGCCGGTGCGCAGGAAGTGGTCGAGCCAGATCGTGCCCTCGGTCCCGGCGACCTCGTCGCGCAGGTCCATGCCGCCCCGGAAGGTCCAGCTGACCTCGAACTGGCCGACGGCGCCGCTCTCGAAGCGGATCAGGGCGATGGCGTTGTCCTCGGCCTCGATCGGGTGGACCAGGGTGTCGGCCCAGCACATGACCTCGACCGGACGGTTCCCCTTGCCCACGAACGACCGGACGATCTCGATGCAGTGGCAGCCCAGGTCGACGATGGCGCCCCCTCCGGCCTGCCCGGCGTCCCAGAACCAGGCGCTGTGCGGCCCCGGGTGGGTCTCGCGGCTGCGCACCCACAGCACGTCGCCGATCGCCCCCGACCGGGTCGAGGCCACCGCCCTGAGCGTCTTGGGGGTGTAGACCAGGTCCTCCAGGTACCCGCCGAACACCCCGGCCTCCTCCACGACCTCCAGGATCCGCCGGGCCTCGGCGGCGCTGCGGGCCAGCGGCTTGGTCACCAGCACGGCCTTGCCGGTCCCGGCCGCCGCCTCGACCGCCTCCAGGTGCATGTGGTTGGGCAGCCCCACCACCACCGTGTCCACCTCCGGGTGGCCGACCGCCTCCTCGATCGAGGTGGTCGACTCGGGCACCCCCCACCGCTCCCGGAACGCCGCCCCCCGCTCCTGCGACCGCGAGTAGACCACCTGCACCCGGTCGCGGCCCCGCTGCCCGTGCAGCGTCATCGTGTAGAAGTCGCCGATCAGCCCGGTCCCCAGCATCGCGACCCGGTGTGCGTTCGACATCCCGCGCCCCTCACCCTCGACGGCCGTCCCACATGTCTAGACATTCAACCATGCGAGGACGGCGGTCCGCGACGCCACCCGCGATGCCGGATCGGCGTACAGTGATGGATGCAGCTCCTTCTTCGTCGAGGCGTCATCTGGACGGTGGCGACAGCCCGGACCACGACTTCGGTCCCTAGCAGCGACGCCCTGTCGGCCCACTCGGCATCCTCGGCGCCCGCTCACCGACGCAGCCGGCGTCGCCGTGATCCCAGACCTGCCAGACATGAAAGAGGGAACACCAGCATGACTGTTGGGACCGTCAAGTGGTTCAACGCCAACCGTGGCTACGGCTTCATCAAGCCCGAGTCCGGCAACGACGTCTTCGTCCACGTCAGCGCCATCCAGGACGGCGGCTCGCTGGAGGACGGCCAGGCCGTCGAGTTCGACATCACCCAGGGCCAGAAAGGCCCCCAGGCGACCAACGTGCGGGCGGTCGCCGCCCAGTAACCCGCCGCGCCGGAGCACGTTCCGGCGCGGCGGTTCCAAGGAGCGGCTGACCTGCCGCTTGCCGGCCGGCCGCTCCCACGTAAGGAGGCCGCCATGGCCCCGCTGTTGCAGTCCGCCACCACCCCCGCCGACGGTGACGGCGTCGCCATCGTCACCGTGCGCGGGGACATCGACACCGAGACCGCCGGCCAGCTCTGGCAGTACCTGAGCTACCTGGTCGGGCAGGGCCACCACCACATCGTGCTCGACCTGCGGGGCATGATCCTGATCGACTCGTCCGGGGTCGAGGTCCTGGCCCGGGTGTCGGCCTGGACCCGCCGCAAGGGCGGCGAGCTGGTGCTGCGGTCGGTGAGCCCGGCCCTGGCCGAGCAGCTGGAGCTGGCCCGCCAGGCCGAGGCCCACCGCCACCATCCCTCGGCCACCGGCGACCGGCCGCCACCCGCGCCCCGGTGAACCCCGGCGGCCGTCCCGGGCTGGCCCTCGCGGCGGGACCGCGCTGAGGAGACTACGGTCCGGCGTCCCCGGCGACGCCCCACAGCGGGAAGGCCTCGGCCGCGCGGACCGCCAGGTCGGGAAGGATGATGTCGGTCCGGGTCTCCGGCAGGCCGATCTCCGGCCAGGCGCAGACGAGGCTGAGCAGCCCGTCGACGGGGAGCGGCGTCAGCCAGTAGGCGGCTTCCAGCCGGTAGCGGTCCTCGGACGCCGAGCTCGACGACTCGTAGGCGTGCAGCCACAGCGCCTCACCGGTCGGCGCGGTGATCCCCAGTCGCAGGACGTCGCCCTCGTCGAAGCTGGGGAGGTAGCGCCGTTCGATCCTGGCCTGCTCCAGCGCATGGTGCCGTTCGGCGGCCGCGGCGCCTTCCCGCTGGGCCGCGGCCTCGCTGTCGTGCTGGGCGGCGGCCTCGTCCTCCCGCTGGGCCGCGGCCGCGGCCTCTCGGTAGGCGGTCGCCGCAAGGTGGCGTCGGCCCGCGGCCTGGGCGTGGACGCCGCGGGCCAGGACGACGGTGTCCAGGACCAGCCCGGCCGGGAAGGCCGTGATCCGTCGCAGCCCGGCGACGACGTCCCGGTGTCGGCACAGGACCAGGCCGCTGTGGACCACGACCCCGAGGAGCTCGTCGTCGGGCCTCATGGCAACCTCCCGCGTCACGCTCAGGATGACCAGCCCGCCGAACCGCTCCGGTACTGGACGGTGTTGAGCCGCCAGCGTAGCCGAAGTCGGCCCATGGTCGGATGAGGCTCGCACGCAGCGGTCGTAGACTGCCTCGCCATCAGCCGCACTCCTGAGCAGATAGGAATGTCGATGACCGATGCCTCATCCGCGCAGCTGCCCGTCACGGCCAACTTCATCAACCCGGAGACGATGCACCACCCGGCCGGCTACACCCATGTGGTGGAGGTGACTGCTGGCCGACCGGTCTACATCGCCGGCCAGGTCGCCCTCGACCCCGACGGCGAGCTGGTCGGCCCCGGCGACATCCGCGCCCAGGCGCGGCAGGTGTTCGACAACCTCCAGACCGCGCTCCAGGCCGTCGGGGCCGGCTTCGAGCAGGTGGTCAAGCTCACCTACTACCTGGTCGACGCCACCCAGCTCCCCGTCGTTCGCGAGGTCCGCGACCAGTACGTCAACACCCACCAGCCACCGGCCAGCACCGCCGTGGAGGTCCGGCGGCTGGTCCGCGACGACCTGCTCATCGAGGTCGAGGCGGTCGCCGTGGTGGCGTCGTTCCAGCCGATGACGGCAACGGCCTAGGCGGCGGGCCGGGAACCGGTGGCCGGCGCTGGGGGACAGGGCGGGGATGATGCCGGCATGGCCGCCGGACAGGAACCGATCCGCGTCGGGAGCCAGCCTCCCTTCGCCGTCCCGCCCGGGCGTCGCGACCCGGCCCGCCGGTTGCGCGGCCGGCTGGTGGCGCCGGTCACCGTCTGGACCGCCGGCCGCCCACCGGGCGGGGCCGGCCTGACGGTCTCCTCGGTCCTGATCGCCGAGGGTCAGCCGCCACGCGTGCTCGGCCTGATCGACCCCACCTCGGCGTTCTTCGAGGCCGCCCAGGAGACCCGCGCCTTCGTCGTCCATGTCCTGGCCGCCGCCGACCGGGCCCTGGCCGAGCGGTTCAGCGAGGTCCGCCCGCCCATCCGAGGCCCGTTCGAGCGCCTGGAGGTCGCCGGGTCACCCTGGGGCCCGGTCCTGGGCGGAACCCGCCCCCGCGCGGCCTGCCGCCTGGCCGGATCTTCCCAGGTCGGCCACGCCGAGCTGGTGGAGGGCGTGATCGAGCAGCTGGACCTGCCCGACCTGGAGGACCCGCTGGCCTACCTGCACGGAAGCTACCGCTCGGTCCGTGAGCTCGGGGATCACGGCTGAAGCTCGGCCAGCAGGCGGGACAACACCGATCCAGGCCATGTACCATGCCACCTCGGTCGGAGTCCGCCCATGACAAGGAGGCCCAGACAGCACCCCTACACCGGCAGGAGGCTCAGCCATAGCTCCCTGCCAGGGCAGATGACTTCACTCGCCCCCTAGCTCAGTCGGCAGAGCACATCCATGGTAAGGAAAAATCTGGGGGCTATTCTCCTCGCCCGGTGACCAGCAGGAACAGCCATTCGTGCAGGTCATTGCTGATCCTAGCATCTGGATCAAGGAGTAGCGAGTGGCAGCAAGTAGCATCAGCTGGCGAGAAATGCTGATGAGTTTCTGATTCCGAACCGGACAAATTGCTTGGGGTTTCTCTCAACTGGTGGCCGACTTCGCGGCGGCCCTACGGCAGGGCGATGGCGGCGCGTACGTGACTTCCTCGGCGACGCGGCTCAGCGCGAGTCCGCCAGGCCTACCCAGGGCGGACCTCGGATCGGCTGATGGCGACCAAGACTCGCTACGATCCAACCAACCTGTTCCAGCGCAACCCGAACATCCCGCCGGCGAGCAAGCCTGCTGGACAGTAGGGACGACGAGGTGTCCCCGATCAGTGGCGCAGGGCGGCATCCTGCAGCAGCTCGGCGCCATCCCCGCCTGACCCAGTCCCCCGTGCGAGCTGTCAGCGGTCGCGGAGGGCGCCGGTGGTCTGGCCGACCTCGATCAGGTGGCCGTCGGGGTCGCGCAGGTAGCAGCGGATCTCGCGGCCGTGGTCCTTGGGCGGGGTGAGGAACTGGGCCCCTCGCGAACGCCAGAGGTCATAGGTGGCTTGGATGTCGGCCACCCGGAGGTTCAGGAAGGCGCTGGTCCGGGTGGGATCGCCGGGTGGCTCCAGGATGACGTCGGGCTTGTCGTCGGTCGGTCCGCCACCGACGTTGATGATCACCCAGCCGTTGGCCAGCTTGACGATGGTCGGCTCGCCGTCCAGGACCACCCTGCCGCCGAGCACGCCGACATAGAAGTCGCGGGAGCGGGCCACGTCCGCGGCGACGATGAAGTGGGTGAGCACGAACCCCTCGCTCGGGGCGGGGAAGTCGTCGCCTGCCATGCCATGCCTCCTTGAGCTTGTCCGTCTACTTTCGCGTTCTCTAACGGCGGCCCGTCGTGGGCCCGGCTGATGGAAGATGGTCCGCGCCATATCGTCCCAGCAGGAGGTCCCCGATGCCCGCGTTCGGCGGCTTCCCACCGGAGACCATCAGCTTCCTTCGAGCGTTGCGCGCCAACAACCGCAAAGAGTGGTTCGACGGCCACCGGGCCGACTACCAGGCGTACTGGGTCGCGCCGGCCACGGCGTTCGTGGTCGCCGCCGGCCAGCTGCTGGCCGAGGTCGCCCCACAGATCCGGGCCGAGCCCCGGGTGCTGGGCTCGATCCTGCGCATCAACCGTGACACCCGCTTCAGCCGTGACCCCAGTCCCTACAAGGACCACCTCGACTTCTGGTTCTGGGAGGGCGAGCGGCGCCGCGCCGTGAGCGGCTTCTTCGCCCGGCTCACCCCGGAGGTCCTCGGCGTCGGGGCCGGCTGCCACGGATTCGATCCCGAGCGCCTGGCCCGGTTCCGCCAGGCGGTCACCGACCCCACCACCGGTGCGGAGCTGGCCGGCATCGCCCAGCGGCTGGAGGCGGCCGGCTACCGGCTGGATGGGGCCGCGCTGAAACGGCCACCGGCGGGCTTCGCCGACGGCGGCCCGGCCGGGCGCTTCCTGCTCCACAAGGCCCTGTTCGTCCAGTACGACGAGCCCGCCGATGCGCGCGTCCAGACCAGCGCGGCCCCGACCATGTGCATGCGGCACTGGCGGGCCCTGGCCCCGCTGCACCGATGGCTGGTCGACCACGTCCAGGCCACCTGAACGCCACAATGTCCCAGTGATGCCAGCCGATCCGCGGCCGGAGCCAGGAGCCTGTACATGACCCGTTCCATCCCTCGACTGCTCGGCTATGCGACCATGGGTGCCGGGGTGGCCGCGGTCGGCTATGTCGGGCTGGTCACCGGCGCCTGCCCCGTCGATCTCGGCATCGGCCGGCGCATACGACCCCTCGGCCCGCAACTGGTCGACATGGCCGCCCCCCGCGAGGTCGTCTTCGACGTCATCGCCGAGCCGTATCTGGGCCGGGCCCCACGAGCGCTGGCCGACAAGCTCCGGGTGCTGGAACGCGGCAGCGACTTGGTGCTGGCGGCCCACTTCACCCCGCTCGGCGGGCGCCTCGGCCTGGTCGCCCAGACGGTGGAGACGGTCCGGTTCACCCGGCCCGAGCGGGTCGACTTCCGGCTGGTCCGCGGGCCGGTCCCCCACGTGGTGGAGGCGTTTGTGCTCACCGAGCAGGCCGGCGGGGCCGGCACACGGCTGGCCTATGACGGCGAGATCGGGGCTGACCTGTGGGGGGCGGGTCAGCGCTGGTGCGCGCTGGTGGCGCGCCGCTGGGAGCAGACGGTGGCGGCCTCCCTGGCCGCAGTCAAGGCCGAGGCCGAACGGCGGGCGTCGAGCGTCGTCGGCCGCCAGCGCCCCGGCCCCGGGTGACCGACCACACCCGACCCGGCCGGCGCCCGCCAGCTCCGGCGGCGGGCCTTGCTTGCCGGCCCACTGACCCGGCTACTTGGGCGGCAGCGAGGTGGCGTAGGCCAGGCCCCGGTCGACCCAGCGGCGCAGGTCCTCGTCCTGGGCGTACCCGTTGGCATCGACCAGCAGCCAGCCCTTCATCGGCCGACCGGTCAGATCGAACGGCCGGACACCCGGCTCCCCCCTGGCCGTCTCGGCGGTATCGGCGGCCACCCGCACGATCAGGTCGTCACCGCGCACCCCACAGGCCATGTTGCCACCCAGCAAGAAGGCGAGCCCGCCGAACATCTGCTTCTCGGCCAGCCCAGGCCGCTCGCCGAGCACCTCCCGGACCCGGATGGCCAGGCCCTCGTCGTACGCCATGGCGCGATCCTCTCATGGTTGAGCCGGCCGGGGGCGGGGGCAGCTGCCAGGCAAGGTCGGGATGACCGGCCAGGCGCACCGTCGCGACAAGCACGAATGCCACTGGCGACGGTGCGCTCGGCCAGGGCCCCCCGGACCTCGGCTACCTCACGGGCTGGGTGGGCCCCCGGAGGTGTCCATGACCGGCCGCAGCTCGACCCCGCCGCCGGGGGCGGGGCACTGCTTGGCCAAGGCCAGGGCCTGCTCGGGGTCGGCGGCCTCGACCAGGTAGAAGCCACCCAGGGCCTCCTTGGTCTCCACCAACGGTCCACTGGTCACGGCCTGGCCGTCGTCGCGGACCGAGGTGGCCGTGGCGGTGGGCTGCAGGGCCTCACCGCCCAGGATCTTGCCGCCCTGCTGGTCGACCGCCTGGGCGAACCGGCCGTGGGCCTGCATCATCCAGTCCCACTGCTCGGGCGTTGCCGGGGCGTCGGACTCCGGCCCGTAGATGAGGATCAGGTACTTCGCCATGTGGCCCTCCTCGGCCTGGAAGTGGTGCTGATACCTGACCGACGAACGGGCTCGACCGAAATCGACAGCCGATCGCCACCTCGCCACCATTTCGTCGGCTCCTCGGCTGCGTGGGCCAAGCGCCGCCGAAGGCGCCACCATCCAGCCGGCGAGGTTGGCCGCCGGCCCTGATCGGGCGTGACCGCAGCCGCGGCAAGGAGCCCGCCTGATCGGCCGCTCCGGCTTCGCGACGGCCCACAGAAGCTGCTGGGCGTGGCCGTGCGCCGCTCCATCACCCGTGACCTGCGCAACCTCAATCGGGTCTTTGGAGGACGGCCGCGGCCCTCTGGCCGCTGACGGTTAGCGCCCGTCGCCGTCGACGGCGAGGATGGCCTCGGCGACCTCGGCCAGGTCGGCGCCGACGATCTCGGGCCGCTCGACCAGCGGGTCCAGGACCTTGCCGGGCCGGGCGACGAACGCGGTGGCGCAGCCCGCCCGGGCCGCGCCGGCCACGTCCCAGGCGTGGGCGGCGATCAGCCGCACCTGGTCGACGGCGACCCCGAGCCGCTCGGCCGCCATCCGGTAGGGCTCGGGAGCCGGCTTGAGCCGGCCCACCGTGTCGGCCGACAGGACCAGCTCGAAGGCGTCGATCAGGCCGGCGTGCTCCAACTGCGCCCCGGCCACCTCCTCGGTCGAGTTGGTCAGGGCGGCCAGCCGCAGCCCGGCGTCGCCCAGCCGGCCGAGGGCGTCGGCGACCTCTGGGTGGGCGGGGAGCTGCCGCAGCTGGGCGCCGACCGCCTGCTTGTCGTCGTCGGCCAGCTCGACGCCGGCCTGCTCGGCGGTCATCTCCAGGGCGGCCATGGCGTGGGCGCCGAAGGGGTGGTAGGCGCCGGTGACGGTGGCGACCAGGGCGGACTGGATCATCTGGTGGAACCAGGTCACCCGCATGCCCGCATCCCCGAAGATCCGCTGGAAGTGCGGGTCCATCGCGGCCAGGTCGAGCAGAGTCTCGTTGACGTCGAACAGCTGCACACGGCGCATCGTGACCTCCTGGCGCTGGCCGGACCCCGGTAGCCTGCTGCCCAGCCTGTGGGGTCGGTAACCGAAAGGATCGCCCGATGGACGACGAGGGCCTCGCCACCACGGTCCGGGAGGTGCTCGGCGACCGGCCGGGGCTGGCCGTAACGCGGATGTTCGGCAGCCTCGTCTCCCTGCCGCCCAGGACGCCGTGACCCCGCCGGGCGACTCGCTGGACCCGACGGTGGTCGCCGGTGAGATCGACCGCGAGATCGGGGCGCTGCCCGCCGAGGGGGTCCAGCCCGTCCGAGCGGTCCGGCGCGCCTGGTCCAGGCGCCTGCGGCCGGCGCCGGGCGAGGCGGTCGTGGCCGTGGCCATGGCGCTGGTCGACCGGCAGCGGTGGGTCGCCTACGAGCTGCTCTCCCACCACCCCGACGCGCTGGACCACCTGAGCGTGGAGGAGGTGGAGCGGCTGGGGGAGGGGATGGCCGACTGGGGGGCGGTGGACGCCTTCGGCTGTCTGGTCTCGGGACCGGCGTGGCGGCGGGGGCGGCTCCCGGACGAGGCCGTCCACCGCTGGGCGGCCTCCCCCGACCGGTGGTGGCGGCGGGCCGCGCTGGTCTCCACGGTGCCGCTGAATCTCCGGTCCAGGGGCGGGACCGGCGACACCGGACGCACCCTCGACATCTGCCGGCGGCTGGCCGCCGACGGCGACGACATGGTGGTCAAGGCGCTGTCGTGGGCGCTCCGGGAATTGATCGTCTGGGACCCCGAGGCGGTGCGGCGGTTCCTGGACACCCACCACGAGGTGCTGGCGGCCCGGGTCAGGCGGGAGGGCCGCCACAAGCTGGAGACCGGCCGCAAGCA
>Ga0081538_10000371_pt1 | contig 51221 bp, 50 predicted proteins | sample TabmetS5T2R1_FD_71022 | JGI IMG/M metagenome (GOLD analysis project Ga0081538, IMG submission 71022) | Tabebuia heterophylla rhizosphere microbial communities from the University of Puerto Rico - S5T2R1 | ecosystem: Host-associated > Plants > Roots > Rhizosphere ...
CCTAGATGACTGATTCCAAACCCCCGCACCCACGGATGACGCGCCATACCGTCGCTGGATCGGCACCCACGTCCTCGCCGATAGTGCTTCGACTATCGGCTTCGTCCGCGGTCGCCGCCCAGCTCGGTCTGGCGCGCCCCCGCCGGCACGCGGATTCGGAATCAATCATCTAGCGTCGCGCACGCAGCCAGGCGACCCCGGCCGGGGCGAGACGGAGGAGGAGCCAGAGCGGGCGCCACAGGTAGGCCAGGGCAAGACCCAGCCGCCCGCGACGTGCGAGGCGCGACCAGTGGCGCATGAAGGCGGGCGTGGGGACGAGCTTCCGGGCGACGAGCGCAAGCTTGGCGCGCACGCCCGGCGTGGCGGCCAGGCGCGCGAAGCCAATCGCGGTGGAATGCGCGCCGGCCGCGCGCAGGGCGACCTCGGGGTCGCCGGCAACGGGCAGCCGGAGTCGTTCGGCGAGGGCAGCTCCCTCGGGGAGCAGGCGCAGGCCGGCCGCGAACGACGGTACCGCCTCGAGGCGCTCGGCCAGGCCGAGCGCTTCGTGCCACGTGTCGAGGCCGACGAGCCGGAGCGCTCGGCGTAGCTCCTCGAGCTGCTTGCCGCTACGGCGCCCGTGGTGGGCCGCGTGGAGGGCGACGATGAGCGCAAGCGCCGGCTCGCCGGGAGCGTCCGTGGGGACCCCGGCGACGTCGATCCTCTGGGAGTCGGAGCTGAGCGCCGTCCACAGCTCGACGGGCGCGGCCCTGATGCCCTCGATGCCGTGGTGCAGGTCAACGGCCACGGGCGGGCGCGGGCATATCCATTCGCTCGCATGGTCGACCGATTCGCCGGGGGCGAAGCCGGCCTCCCGGTGGACGAAGCCGAGCCCGGCGAGGACCGCCTGGGCATCCGTGCGCTTCTCCGGCTCGACGAGTAGGTCGATGTCCACGTAGGCGCGGGGCTCGCTCTCGTCATACAGCCAGCGCGCGATCGCGGGTCCCCGCAGGAGGATGCTCTCGATCCCGGCGCGCTGAAGCTCGGTTACGACGTGTGCCGTCGCCGTGTCGATTGCCATCGCCGTGCCGAGCCTGTGGCTGCGGGCGCCGGGGGTCGCGGCGCCAGCCCTCACGGCGCCGCGCCCAGCGCCTCGTTCACGCTGTGGCTCCGCGGCCGCGATCCGTCACCGCGGAAGGAGACCACCTGCGTCAAGCCCTCGAGCGAGTGCGGCGGCTCCTCGACCGGCTCCCCGCGCACGGTGACCCATGCGTGACCGCGAACGGCGGCCTCACCGCCTCTCACTCCGACGACCAGGTGCGGGTCGGCGCCGGCCGCGGAGAGGTAGCGGTAGAGAACGAGGCTCCGCTCGAGGCAGTTCCCCGGGCGAGAAACGTGCTCCGACCGGTACACGATGCGGGCCAAGTCGGCGATACGCGCCTCGCGCTCGGGTCTCACCCGCCGGGCCCGCTCGCCCGCCCACATCAGTCGCACGAGCCGCGGAAGGGGGAGCCGGCCCTTTACCAGCGGCAGCACGAGCCGCCAGCCGGCCATCCGCAGCGCGAGCCCGGCATCCGCCCGACTCGAGAGCACCGAGCGCACCACCCGACCGCGCCGCCCGAGGGTTGCCAACAGGCGCCGGGAGCCCCTCATCCAAGCTCGCGCTCCACCGCGTCCAGCAGCTTCGGTAGCCGGTCGATGTCGCGCCTGTAGCGAACGCGGAAGGTCGGGACGCTGGCAGCGAGTTGGAGATACCGATCCGCCATGAGACGCAGCCGGCGCTCGTCACGGTACGAAAAGCAATGGGCGTGATACATGAGGACGGGGAAGGCCGAGGCGTTGCGCAGCGCCACGATCTCGGGCATGGCGGCGTCCACCTCCACACTCGGCTCGAGCACGAACAGCGCCGCAAGCTCGAGTGAAGCTTCCCGCGGGGTGCCCTCGATCTCCTGCGGGTCGAGGTCGACCGGAGCCTTGCGCCCACGCCCGGTCTGTGCCGACTCGCCCGAGAGGTGGAGCCTGAAGGGAAGCGTGATCACGCGGACCGTGTCGCCGGCCGACTCGAAGAGGAGGGCGTCATCGGCGATGGGCGGGTGGCCGCGACGGCCGAACGCGTACGCCAACGTCGACTTCCCCACCCCGGACGATCCGCAGAAGCCGACGGCTCCGCCCGGCATCGCCACGGCGCTCGCGTGCAGCAGCTCGTGCCCCCGGGCCTGGAGCACGAACCGCAATACATGACGCCGAAACGCCTCCTCGACCTCCCCGGGGGGAATCGGGCCCGGCACCCACGCTTCGACCCATTCTCCGCCGACCGTGAACCTGAAAGAGCCAAGCTCGGGCAGCCGGATCCAGTGGTCGCCGTCGAGCGTATAGCCGTAGGCGCGCGGCTGGCCGCTCCAGTCCCGCCACACCTGCGCGTCACCGGGCACGGGCGGGACCGCCCCCGAACGTCTCAGCCTCAGCTCGAGCACGAACTCAGGGTTCCGAACGCCTCAGCCTCTGCTCGAGCGCGAGCTCACGGGGACGTTTCCTGCCAGGCGACGACCCACGCGAGCAGACTCGCGCCTCGACGCTGGCCGGCGCTTGCCCAGCGGGTGGAGCTTTGGCGCGCTTCTAGCCCCCGCCTGGCGGCTTGAACATTTCGCCGGGGTCGCCCGGCATGGGCGTCAGCTTGCCCCCGCCGCCCTCTAGTAGCTCGCCCACGTCGCCGACATAGGTAACCGTCATCGGCTCCCAGGCCTGCGTTGGCTTGTCGTCGCTCGAGCTGATCCTGTCCTCCTCTCAGGAACTCGGGCCTAAGCCCACCGGCGGACGCGGACAGCGTAACGGTTCGCTCCACGTTCGGCAAGGCGAGCGCGCCGCTGCCATAGACGTCGGTGTGTTTCAGACCCGCGCCCGGACCCACACTTCCAAGCTGACGAGGTGCCAGAGCCAATGGCTCGTCCGCCACTCGCGAGGGTCGGAGACGATCCGGCCGATGGCTTTGTCGATTTGCGCCTGATCGACCACTCCGAAATCGCGGAGGGTCCGGGCACCATCCATGTCCTCGAGTAGCTTCGGGAGCTCGCTGACGAACGCGTCGGTCGCGAAGCTGGTGGCGATCACCTTCTTCTGGCGCTCGAAGCCGAGCTCGGGGAACCTGCGCGCGAGCATCCCGCGCACGAGCCCCTTGGTGCGCCCGCCCTGGTTGAGGACGTCGGGCGGCACGCGGTAGAGGAACGCCTGCAGCTCGGCATCCCAGAACGGCTCCATGATTGGGATGCCCGTGCGGCGTCCCTCCTCGAAGAGCCGCTCCATCTCGAGCGAGACCGTGACGTGGTCGAGCGCCGCGCGGCATTCGTGGTAGTAGAAGTCCGACGGCGGCGGCCACTCGGCCACGTGCGCGAGCGCCCGGTCCACCATCTCCCGCCGGACGGCTGGGTCCGGACTGACCCAGGGCGGCGTGCGCGCCTCGATCTGGCGTCGCCAGCGACGCTCGAGCGCCGACGGGGCGACCGAGCCCACCGCCCTCCGGATCGCTCGCTGCAGCAGTGGGCGCGCTCCGAAGCGCCAGAGCGTCGACTGGATCATCCATGGCATCGACCAGGGGTACGAGCGGCGCAGCTCGCGGAACAGGCGCCACCAGCCCCGGAGGTCGAAGCGGGCCAACAGGTCGGCCGCAATGTATTGCGAGGGGAGCAGCATCTCGTCGCCCCCACCGCCGGTCAGGATCACCTTGCACCCACGCCGCTTCCCCTCGGCCATGAGTCGCCAATAGGCCGGTGGCCACAGCCCGATGAGCGGCATCGGCATGCGCCGGCTCCCCTCCACGGCCGCTTCGACGGGGCCCATCGGGGCGACAGCATCGTCGTAGCCGAGCATCGTCTGGGGGAGCCCGAGGCCCCCGGCGACGCCGCGCTGGACCTCCTCCTCGTTGCAGTCGGGATGCGGGAAGGCGAGCGACAGTGCCCAAGGGGCAGACAATCCGCGTTTGCGGCAAAGGTCCGTCGCCACAGCCGCCACGCTGACCGAGTCGAGCCCGCCGCTCAGGAAGATGCCCGCCGGATCCCCGTCGAGGCAGCGGTCGACCGCCTGGTCGAACAGCTCCTCGAAGCGGTCGACCTCGTCGTCGCCCACCCAGTCGTCGGAGTCGGCGGTGGGTACCGGGTCCCAGTAGCGGTAGAGGCGTCGTCCCTGACGACCCAGGACGAGGGCGTGGCCCGCGGGCACTCGCCGGATGGCCGCGTAGTAGGTGTCCTCCGGATCCGGCCAGCGACCGGCGAGGTGCTCGGCGAGCGCCACGCGGCTGATCTCGGTGGAGACGTGCTGCTGCCGGACGAGGTCCTCGAAGCCCATCGAGAAGGTCAGGCCGTCGCGGCTGGTCGCGTAGAACAGCGGTAGCCTGCCGAGTGGGTCGCGCGCGCACATGAGCTGCTCCCGGGCTCCGTCCCAGACGATCAGGACGAATACCCCCTCGATCCGGGCAAGCATCTCGGGGCCCAGGGCGCGGTAGGCGTGGAGGACGATCTCCGCGTCGTTCGCCTCCGTCGGCGCCCCGCCCAACTCGCGCAACCGGTCGCGGTTGTAGAGACGACCGTCGAACACCGCGCGGTACGGGCCGTCGACCGCGACTCTCGCCCCGGACTCGCTTTCGGCCTCCAGGACGAGCGCATCGCCCCGGGGGTCCCAGGTGGCGAGCCAGCACGGCGCGGGAGCCTCCAGCGCCCCCGGCAGCGCCTGGCTGACCTCAGTCACGCTCAACTATGCGCACGAGATCCTCGGCGGCCAGGCTGGCGACGAGTGCATCGACTTCGGCCGTGAGTTGCTCCTCGCCGACGTCGAACTCCTGCTGCAGCCGGGCCTCGATTTGGTCTCGGTTGCCCTCCTCATGGAGGAGGTCCCAGAACCGACCACCGGTCCGGTTGAGCTCGAAGATTCGATTGGTCTTCAGGTTGACGAGCACCACCTCGTCGCCAAGTCGCTGGCCGACGACGTCGTCGGCCGGCTCGAGCCACCGCGCAGCGGATCCCCCGCGCGGCTGTTCATTGCCTCCCGGCATGCCGCTCTCCATCGCCTCGAAAGCCTTTCTCCCGGCGCCTCCACTGGAAAACGCGCTCAGCTTACGATCAACCGCTGCCGGCCGCAAGCGTGGCGCAGAAGCGCCGGCCCTGGACGAGGACTCCGTCCGGGGGCCGTCAACGCTAGCCTGACCGCGTGACGCTGTCCGAAGCGCTCTTGCGCTCGCCAGACGCCCCGGTCGCTTGTCCGTCATGCCAAGCGATCCTGACCATGGACGGCTCACATGCTGTGGTGTGCACTCGCTGTGGCCGACGTTACCCCTTTGACGCGGAGTCAGCGATCGTGGATTTCCTACCAGGCATGTCGGACTCGCGTCCCTTGACGGAGTACGCCGATTGCTGGGATGACGAGGCGCTTCAAGACGAGATTGCTGCGGCAACGGCGGCGCCAAAGGACGTGTCTTCCGGCATCTTCATCAAGATGCCGCCCTTGCTTAGCGGGCTTGACTTCGATGACAAGGTGGCCGTCGACCTCGGATGTGGATATGGCCGGACGCTGATTTACTCACAACGTTTCGGGCGACCTTCCATGTCCATCGGCATTGACATCTCCCGCGTCATGCTCTCGAAGGCACGGGGATACGCGACGCAGTACGATGCTCATCCTCTGCTGCTGCGCGCGGCGATCGACGCCCTCCCGCTGCGGGCGGACTCGGTCGACATCGTCTACTCGAGCGGAGTTCTTCTCCATCTTCCCAAGGCAACGGCTCGGCGTGCCCTGCGAGAGGCCGCCCGTATTCTCAGGGTCGGAGGGACTGGGGTCTTCGAGCGCACTTTCGTGGGTTGGCTCGATCCGGACGGGATCCAGACGAAGCTCGTTACGTCCCTGGCCGGGAGGTGGTTGCGTCCGGCCTGGGTGCGTACATACCGTTACGGCGAGCTGCGTTCGCTCCTCGCGGAATCGGGTGACTTCAGCGCGGTCGAGATCACCCCCGAGTCACACAAGGTCGTGCCCACCTCGCTGTTTCACTTGAATGTGCCCTGGAAACGCTACGCGCAGCGCTTGAACGCTAAGGCTTCGAGCCGCCTCGAGTCGAAGCGCGCCTTCGTGACGAGCTGGTATGTGAAGGTCACGAAGTGAGACGACGTCGGCCGGGCGGGGATCAGTATTCCGCGATCGAGCCGGCGCGCCTGGCGAACCGTATCGCCGCGCGAAACGCCCACAGCGACAACGGCACCAGAGTCAGCGCGAAGAGCGCCAGAATGAGGAGATCATTCCCCCAATGCGAGCCGTCGAAGAGGGCCGACCTCAACCCGTCGAACGAGAACCGGGGCGGCATCACTTCGGCGACCAGCTGCAACCCGTCGGGGAGCACCGAGATGGGAAAGAAGGCACCGCTCAGGAGCCCGAGCGCGAAGACTCCTAGCCCGACGACCACGTCGCCCCGTTTCACGACCATCACCATCGCCGCGGAGGCGATCCCCAGGCAGGACAGCGTGATCCCGCTCATCCCGAGCACGAGAATGACTCCGAGCCAGTCGGCGTTCGGGAAGTTGAGGTCGAGGAGGATCACCGCGAGAAGCAGGTAGAGCGCCGCCCGCACGACCGCCGTGAGGAAGGGAAGGCCGGTCATTCCCGCGGCGAGCCCGGTCACGGAAACGGGCTGGCTGATGGTCGCCTCCAGCGTGCCGGTGAGCTGCTCCTCGCGGATGCGCGCCGCGACCGCGACCGCGGCGGCATTGATCACCGTCACCATGGCGATCCCCACGGCCGCGAACGCAAAGTAGCTCGGAGCGCCGCCGAGGTTGGCCGGCGCTGCATCGGTAAACGTGCGAGAGATGAAGTAGTAGAGGAGCAGGTTCAGCAGCCCCAACAGCACGTCGAGCACCAAGGCGACGCGGTAGGAGCGAGCCACGAGGAAGTCGCGCACGACGATCGCCCGGATGGCGTTCATTGCTCAGGGCCTCCGGTGAGAGCGATCTCACGGCCGCAGCGATCCACGTCCTCGGACCGGTGGGTGGCGATCAGGACGGCGGTCTCGGGTCGCCGGTCGAGCCCGGACCACATACGGTCGACGGCCTCGGGATCGAGCGAGCGCGTGGGCTCGTCCAGCACCAGCAGGGCCGGGTCGCCGAGCAGCGCGCGGGCCAGGGCGAGCTGCTGCACCATGCCCGTAGAGCAGTGGTCCACTCGCTCGGCGGCAATGGCCGCCAGCTCGAACTCCTCGATCAGCGCCTCCACCGCGCGCCGGGCTCTCCGCTCGCCGCGGAAGCGCAGCCGGGCGAAGAAGAGCAAGTTGTTGCGGCCGGAGAGGCGGAGGTAGAACGAGCGCTCCTGTGAGAGGGAAACACCCACCCGGCGGCGAGCCGCGACGGAGCCGGCCCGATGGCCGCAGACCTCGACCCGGCCCGCGGAGGGCGTCAGGGTGCCGGAGATGCAGCGCAGGAGAGTGGTCTTTCCGGAGCCGTTGGGCCCGGTGACCGCGAGCCGTTCCCCGGCGCCGAGCCGCACGTGAAGGTCCGTCAGGACCTCGCGTTCACCGAAACGCCGATCGAGGCCGACCACCTCGAGCGCGCTCCGCGTCTCGGGTGGACGCTTCTCGCGGCGCGGACCAACCACGGTGGGTCGTTCGGCCGCGCTCATTGCCGGTCCGGTAGCGCGGCGCGCGGGTTCCTGGCGAGCGCCCTGATGACGGTGCTCCTCGGATTCAGCTCGCTCGCCCGGCGGTAGAGGCGTCGCGCGGCCGGAAAGTCCCCACGCCGCACGGCGAGGTCGCCGAGGAGCACCCACGGCACGTGATCGTGAGGCTCGAGGCGAATTGCTTCGATGAGGGCGGCACGGGCGGCGCGGTAGCGTCCGAGCCGCGCGTAGGCGGCGGCCTTTACGTAGAGCGCCGGGAGCGACTCGTCGTTGAATGCGAGCGACTGGTTCGTCAGGCGCAGCGCCTCGACCGGGTCCGAACGCAGCTGGTCGCGGGCGCCGATCCGGTACTGGTCGGCGATCGCGAGCCGCCCGACCGAGTAGGCGGCGGCGATGGCCGCCACAGAGACGGCCACGACCACCACGATCCTCGCGCTCGTGATTCGGCGGCCGCTGGCGCCAAGCGACCAGGGCGCCACCAGCGCAGCGGCGGCGCACAGCGCGATCCCCGTCACTCCGGGCAGGTTGTGCAGCCAGTCGACGCTCGTGTGAGCCAGCCAGGCGACGAAAGCGCCGCCGCCGCCCACGGCCACGATCCTCAGCTCGGCCGAGTCCTTCGCTTGTCTGGCCGTCCTCCACAGGCCGGCGAAGACGGCCCCGATGAAGGCGAGAAGCATGAGCGCCCCCACCACGCCGAGCTCCGCCAGAGCCTGGAGCGGCAAGCTGTGCGGCTGGCGAATGTCCTCGACCGTGCGCCGCTCGGCGAAGTACATCCGGTCGTAATTGCCCGCCCCTTGGCCCCGAATCGGCGCGTCCCTCAATTCGAGCCAGGCAATTCGCCAGTAGTCGTAGCGGTTGCCACCGCCAGAGAGGAAGCGTGTGGCGCTCTGATCGCCCCCGCGCAGGTGGACGAAGTTGTCGTACTGCTCCTCGACCTCGTCCACGACGTCGCCAAGCGCGGCCGTCGCTACTACGAAGGCGAGCACGACCACGGCGCCCGCCAGCAGCGCTTCGCCACGTCGCAGTGCGGTGCGCACCGAAGGGTCGGTGCGTCCGAGGCCATCGAGCAGCGCTCCGATGGTCGCCCAGCCGGCGCCGACGATCGCCGCCGCAAGCAGCGTGAGGCGAGCGGCCTCCTTGATCAGCTCGGGTTCAGGGGCGGGCTGCGCCTGAGTCTCCCTGTAGACATCGAGAAGCGGCTCCGAGATCACGAGCAGGCCGAGCCCTACCGCAGCGAGTACCCAGATCCGCCGGGGACGCCCCGGCACGACCGCGAGGATCACGATGGCGGACACCGCCACCGCCGGCAGCACGGCCCGCGTTTGGCTCAGGACGAGCAGCGCGCCGAGGACCACCCCGCCGGCCGCGCCGAGCCCCGCCAGCGCCTTGCTCCGCGCCTGCTCGGCCAGCGCGATGCAGGGCCAGAACGCGAGCAGGAAGTAGCCGGCCTGGCCGTTCACGTAGCCGAGGGGGTTCTCGAGCCGGCCGCCCGAGAAGAGGACGTCGGCGTCGCCATCGAGCATCCGCACCAGGACGTAGAGAGCGACCGCGATTACTCCGCTGGTGGCGGCGGCCAGCGCCAGCCAGCGATCCCGCTGCGACCGCATCAGCAGCACCAGAGCGGTGAGCGTGGCGGCGTACAGGGCCCAGCGGCCGGTCGTGACGAGCGCCTCGTCGGCGGACTCCGCCCAGCGGGTCGACAGCCAGGACCAGAGCCATAGCGCGACGAGGCCTCCAACGGCGAGGGCGGGCACCAGGCGCGGCCTCCCCGCCGTGGCGACCACCAGGGCGACCACCAGGGCGCACATGGCCACGCAGATCGGTCCCCAGACGGTCAGGTCGTAGTAGCCGTCGGCGGCCCCGCTGACGCCCGATCCGAGCCCGAGCGCGACGAGCAGCGCGACCGCCACCGCGCCGGCACCGCGGGCGGGCACCTCGCTCGTCCGCGGGCGCGTCGGGGAAGGGCTTGGCTTCGCGGTCACCGGCGCGGTAGCCCCCGGCCGGCCGCTCGCCCTAGCCACGCTTCGAGGCCCGATAGAGGCTGACGACCACGTTTAGCATCGGCCGGCGCAGGCTACGCAGTTGCAACAGGGGCCTCGTGATGGCTCCAATAGGGGTTGCCAGCTCCACGATCTCTTCCCTAGTCTGATTACACCGTGCGGAAGCCCAAGGTAATGCTCATCTGCATGACGCTGTTCGGGACGCTCCCGGGAGCCGCATTCGCCCAGGATCCCGGCGTTCACTTCGATTCCGGCAGCCCGTCCGGCAAGGAGTACGCCATCCCGCTCGCTGAGGGCAGGGCGGAGGGGGCCGGCACGAAGAACCAGCGCGAGGCGGCCGATACTCCCTTCGGCGCGGGGATCAAGCCGCCGGGCGGGGGTGGCGGAGCGGAAGGCGGCGGCGGTACGGGCGGCGGCGGTGACGGCGCTCCAACGGGCTCTGGGCCGCCGCGTGGCGAGGAGCCGGTAGGCGCGAACGGCCGTGCGCAGAAGTCGCCGTCCGCGCGGCGAGACGCACGACGCGGAGCCGAGCGCGCCGCGCAAGCCGACGGCAGCGGCGGGAACCGGCCGGTCATTGAGGAACGCGCAGTCTCGGAGGCCGAGGCTCCGGTCGATACGACCGGACGCACGATCGCCATCGCGTTGGGGGTGCTGCTCGTGGGAGTCCTGCTGGCGGCGCTGCTGTGGTGGCGGCGCGAGCAGCCGGCTGCCTGAGCGAGCCGAGGAAGCGCTGATCACCGCCTGACCCTGTCGCGGGCCTCCTCATCGGCGAGGACCCAATCGAACTGCGCCCGGAGCCCCTCCTCGAAGTCGGTCTGCGGCCGGTAACCAAGGTCCGCTCGGGCGCGGGCGGTGTCGGCACCGGTGTCCCGTACGTCCCCTTCCTGGGGCGGCAGGTGCGTAACCTCGAGACGCCGGCCCGCAAACTGCTGGATCAGGTCGAGGGCGTGGGCTACCCCGATCCGGGAGCCTCCGCCGATGTTGTACACGCCGCCCACCGCGTCCGGCGCGTCCACCGCAGCGCGAGTGGCGGTGACGACGTCGCCGATGTATGTGAAGTCGCGGGTCTGGCGACCGTCCCCGAAGACCGCAACCGTTCCGTCATGGATCGCGGCGCGGCAGAAGATCGTGAAGGCCATGTCCGGTCGTTGCCTCGGTCCGAACACCGAGAAGTAGCGGAGGATGACAGCCTGGACTCCGTAGTTTCGGTGGTACAGCCGGCAGAGGTGCTCGGCAGCGAGCTTCGTCGTCCCATAGGGCGAAAATGGCTGCGGCGTCTCGGTCTCGCGGGTCGGTAGCTTCTCCGCCTGTCCATAGATCGACGACGAAGAGGCGAACACAAAGCGCTTCTCCGGCCACGCCTTCGCCGCCTCGAGGAGATGCTGCGTAGCCAGCACGTTGTTACGGAGGTAGTAGTCGAAGCGTTTGCCCCAGCTCGCTCGCACGCCTGGCTCGGCGGCGAGATGGAGTACCACGTCGCACGCCGCGACCTCGTCCTCGAGCTCGCCGCGGCTCAAATCGATAGGCACGAACTCGAAGCCGTCCCAGTCCTGAGCCCGCTCCAGGTTCCTCAGCTTCCCCGGTCGCGCGTAGTTGTCATTGAAGCAGTCGACCCCAAGGACGCTGTTCCCATCCTCGAGGAGGGCCTCCGTCAAGTGCGAGCCGATAAAGCCCGCGCATCCCGTGACCAGCGCGCGCATGTGCTCCTCAGTCCCCCCGACCTCGTGCGGGTCCTACCGTTCCAGTGCGAGCAGGCTAACGAACGACTTCTGGGTCGACGACGCCCAGCATGATCGCTAAGCGCTGGCCAGGACGTGCGCGAGCGGCAGTTCCGGCGCGTCGACGAGCGAGATCCGAAGCGTGTCCACGTCTGTAGGCGTCCGCCGGCGGGCGAGCAGGCGGAGACCGGCGCGGACCGCGGCGCGTCGGCGCGCGTCCGCGAGCTCCCAGTCGTGGAAGCACACGTGCAGGACCGGCTCGTCCAGGCCGCTCGGGCGGACCATGCCGCGCCAGAGGGAACCGAGTGAGCGGGTCAAGGGCAGCTCGAGTAGCCGTAGCCCGTCACCCATCGTCAGCCAGGCCGGACGGTCGAGCGTCATCTGCGGATCCCCCGGCCGGCGCCACGGAAGCGGAAAGCGCGTAGCGGAGGAATCGGCATAGCCGCGAGCGGCGAGCTCGCCGGCGAGCTCCGTGTCCATGTACCAGCCGCCGCCGCAGTACAGCGTCGGCGCGAGACCGGCTTGCTCAAACCATTCGGCCTCCCGGCGGAACCGGTCTACAGCGCCGGGCCCGGTCGGCCAGGCCCGACTTGCCCCGCCGAAATGGGTGTGGTGACCTAACGGCCCGCGCCCGGCGGCCGCGAACGCCCGTGCGATCCACCGCTCGGGGTCCTCGTCTTCGTCCGGGTCGGGGGGGCGTAGAAGCGCGGCTATCGCAAAGCCGCCCGGGCGCTCCTCCTGGAGGCGCTCGAAAGCTTGCCAAACGGTGTCGTCTAGCGGTCGCTCGACGTGGCACGAGGCGATTGCATAGCGTTTCTCGGGGATGGAGTCAGCGTATGCCGAATCGAAATACGACGCTCTCACCGAGGCCTTCGCCGAGCGCGTGTACGCCGACCCGGGCCGCACCTTTCGGCGCCGCTTGGACCTCTTTCGGCGGCTGGGACCATCGGTAGCGCCACCGGCGCGGGTGCTTGAGCTCGCTTGCGGCGACGGGACCTTCGCGGAGCTTCTCGTGCGCGCAGGTTACGACTACACCGGGATCGATTCCAGCCGCGGGATGGTGGAGACCACGCGGCGGCGACTCGGCTCCGACGCTCGCGCGGACGTCGCCGACCTGAACACATACCGTCCGCCGGAGCCCGTGGCGGCGACAGTGTGCTTCGCCGCGGGCTACTACGCTAGCGATCGAGCCGCCTTCCTAGGCCGGGTGGCCGGCTACACGGAGCGCAAGCTCGTCTTCGACTTCTCCCCACGCCAGGATCCTCCGGAGCAGTGGGTGGGTGACCTCCACGCCGCCGGCTTCACCCGCGTCGTGCTGCGCCCGTTCTTCGTCCCGCAGAGCTACTCGCTGCCGGAACCGCTCCAGGCCGCGCTGGAGCGCCTGGAACGCGCGCCGCGCCTGGCACGCCTGATCCTCCGCTGGCGCTTCGCGTACCTCTGCGCGGCGTGGCGTGAACCCTGACCCAGATCGCTAGCTCACCTCGCCGTAGACGGCGAGGGTGCGCTCGACCATTGCGTCGAGACTGAAGCACGCCTCGGCCCGCCGCTGGCCCGCGCGCCCCATGTCCGCACGCCGCTTCGGGTCGGCCGCGACCCCGGCGAGCGCGCGCGCTAGGTCGGCCGGGTCCGACGGATCGACCAGCAGGCCAGTCTCCCCCTGGATTACCAGCTCAGGTAGGGAGGTGACGGCGGTTGCTATTACCGGCCGCCCGACCGCCATGGCCTCCAGAGCAGCGAGCCCAAAGCCCTCCCCCAGCTCTGGTGACGTGGGGAAGACGACTGCGTCGCACGCGGCGAACAACCAGGCGACGTCGGGGACGAAGCCGAGGAACCGCACAGTGGCTTCTGGAAGGCGTCGAGCCTGGCGCTTCACTTCGTCCAGCAGTGGGCCGTCGCCAGCGACATAAACGCGCAAGGTCGGCGCCTCCCGCAGCGCTCGCTGCAGCGCCTCGATCAAGAGCGAGTGCCCCTTGCCACGGACGACCCGCGACGCGATCGCGATACAAACGGTGCCTGGGTCGGCGCCGAGCCGTGCTCGAGCCGCATCGCGCTGTCCTCCAGCCGCCGCCCACTGCTCCGAGTCGACGCCGTAGTGGACGACTCGAACGCGGTCCGGCGATGCCAGGCCGCGTTGCGCGATTAGGTCGCGGAGGTACCGCGATATCGCGATGACGCGGTCCGCGAGCGCAGTGGCTGCCGTTGCGACGACGCGGTACGGGGACCGTCGGTAGAAGTCGAGGGCACCGTGTACCGATGAAACTCGGGGGACTCCCAGCAGCCGAGCTGCCGGTTGCCCATGCACGTCGGCGTGGATCAGGTGGGTATGCACGACATCCGGGCGGAACCGACGGATCTCGCCGAGCAGCGCCGAAAACAGGAACGGATTGAGATCGGGGCCCGCCGGCACGACGACCGTCTCGATACCGGCGTGACGCAACTGCCTCACGAACCGGTCTGCAGCTCCGGCCGCCGCGACGCACATCCGCACGTCCACATCCCGCTCGAGCAAGCCGGGAAGCAGCGAAAGCAGATGACGCTCGGATCCCCCGACCCCTGCGGCCTTCTGGACGTGGAGAACGCGCATGGCTCGTAGTCCCCGAAGTCGAGGGCAACCCTACTCGGGCTTCGAGGCAACGACCGTCCGAAAGAGCGACTCGAGCTCGTCCGTCGTCCTATCGAACCGCCACTCGGCGGCGGTCGTCCGGCTCGAGGACGCCAGCCGGCGGCGCAGCGCGTCATCGCCCTGCAAGCGGCGGAAGGCGGCGGCGAATGCGGCGGGAGTCCGTTCGACTATCAGCCCGTTCGTGCCGTGCTCGACCACCTCGCGTACGCCGCCGACGTCGACGGAGACGATCGGCGTCCCGCACGCAAGGGCCTCGACGGCCGCGTGTGGCAGCCCTTCGTACTCACTCGCCAGCACGAGCAGGTCCGCGGAGGCGAGGCGTTCCAATACCGTCTCGTGGGCGCGGGCGCCCATGAACGTCACGCGCTCGGCGAGGGATAGCTCCTCGGCGCGCCGGCGCAGCCGCTCCAGATCAGGACCTCGCCCGACGACCTCGAGTCTCGACTGGTCCGTTAACGAGAGCCCCTCCAGGACGACATCGATGCGCTTGTGCTCGACGAGCCGCCCTACGAACATCACCTGCAAATCCCCTCCGTGGTCGCGACGGTCCGTCGGGACGTCCTTGACCTTAACCCGGTTGTAGATGATGGTCGGCTGAGGCTTGCCGCCCAGCCACCGCTCGACTACTCCACACAGGTAGCGGCTTGGGACCGTAACGGCGCGGGCACGTCTAAGGCTCCAATTACGCGCCGCCCGCATCACGCGGACCCGCACGCTTCGGCTCCGCTGCCGCTCAAACTGATCGAACGTAGCTGATGTCAGCGATAGGCGGCGAGCACGCTCCCAGACCTGGTCTCCCACGACCTTGGCCACGAGGGGACGCCTGGCAGATACCGCCCCGATCGCCGCATCCACGTGCAGGCCGGTCGCGTAGATCAGGTCGTACGACTGGCGCCGCCGTATGAGCCACGACGCGACGGCGGCCATGCGGAGCGGCCACGGCCACCAGCGTGGGTAGCGGACGATCCCAGGGCGACGGAGCGTGCGCGTTGCACTCCCGAGCGTGATCACCTCGACAGAATGTCCTCGATCGCGAAGATCCTCCGCGAGGTCAGCGGCGTGAGACGCCGGTCCGCCGATGTCGGGGGGGAAGATGGCGGTGAGGATCGCGATGCGTAGCGCGAGCTCGGTGTGCTGAGGAGCGCTGAGTTCCCCAGCTGAATGAGGCTGCGCAGCCCCGGCAGCCTCAGTCATCGTTCACGATCACGTCGTCATCCGGCACCGACAGCAGCACGATTGCCTGGATGATCGTGGAGCCCGCCTAGCGCCTGAACTCGATGCGCCCGTTGACGAGTCTCTTGTGCGCCTTGTCCGGGTACTGGAAGTCAGGGACTGGGCTGGCGATGACCATCAGCGTCGGGCCGAACTTAGCGACCGTTCGCAGCGCCGGGAGTGACGGGTTGCCGAGGAAGTCGATTTGGTACCCGGCGCGGGCGACGGTGTGGGCGAGCGTGCGGGGCGTGAAGAAGTTGACGTGGTCGGCAGCGAGGTATCCTCCCCACGGCCCCGACGCAAGACGTGTTGCTTGTGGCACGGCGACTAGCAGCCTGCCTCGCTCGGCGAGCGCGCGTCGTATGTCGATGAGGAAGGCGTGCGGGGCCAGAACGTGTTCGAGCAGGTTGGAGCACCAGACGGCATCGAACCGGCCCGCCAACTCATCGGGGATGCCTTCTCCGAGCTCCCACTTACGGGCGTCGAGCCCTTCCCGTTGGGCTGGTACGGGGTCGAGGTCGAGGCCGACCGAGCCGGGCCCGAAGTGCCGCAGGTATGTGCCTGGTCCGCAGCCGAGGTCGAGCACCCGCTTGTGCTCCAAGTCGAGGCGGAGCGCGAATCGCAGTCGGCGCGGCACGTCCATTGGCTGGGGGAGGCTAGCGGTATGACCGCTTTGCGCGTGACCGACATGAGGACCAGCGCTGAACTATTGAGCCCACCTCGCCGGCGCCAGTAGGTGTTCGTCGGCGTTGTCCCTTCGCGGCCGCCGGGCCGACAGATCTCCGCGGGTCCGATGAGGCGGCAGGGCCCTGATACAACGCGGGCATGCAGCCTTCGAGAGCTCGCCGCGATCCGCGCTCGTTCGATTCCATCGTGGCAGTCGGGGCGCACTTGGACGACATCGAGCTCGGGTGCGGGGGCACCCTCGCCGCCGCGCGGGCCAACGGCGCCGATGTGCACATGATCGTGATGTCGAGGTCTGCCTACGCCAACTACGACGGCTCGACTCTTAGGACGGAGGAGCAGGCGGTGGCGGAAGGCCAGGCCGCCGCCGCCATCATCGGCGTGACGAGCATCGACATCCTTGACTTTCCGACGAAGGACATTCCCTACGACGTTTCGAGCGTCGAAGCCTTGAATCGCCGCTTCGATGGCCTCCGGCCGGACCTGATCATCACCCACTCCCCGCACGACACGCACCAATCGCACCGCGCGGTGGCCGACGCCACGATCTCCGCCGGGCGCCACTACCAGTCGATCCTCATGTACGAGCCGATATTCCCCTCGGGCCGCTCCTACGTGCCCTTTCGCCCGCAGGCCTACGTCGACATCACCGACCACGTCGACGTGAAAGAGGACGCCCTGCGCGCACATCGCTCGCAGTGGGAGAAGTACGGTGACTCTTGGCTCGAGGCCGTTCGTGGACGCTCTCGCATTCGCGGATACGACATCGGGACGCAGCATGCCGAAGCCTTTGAGGTCGTTCGACTCGAGGTTCGAGTGTGAGCCTGACGGTCGTGGCCGCCGAGCGCACCCTCGTTGGATCCAAGCTGGAAGACCTCGTCGAGTTGGATCGCGTCCTGCTGGGCGAGTTAGGCGATCGCTACTCCGACGAGCCGTGGGGACCTGCCGAGTTTCTGGCGGAGTGGCCGGCAAAGTTCGAGATGTCCGCGCTCGCCTTTGTGGATGGGAAGCTCCGCGGGTTCTGGTTTGCCTCTCGGCGCAAGACCGGCGCTCACACCCATCGCGTCGGCGTCGCCCATGAATGCCGGCGTGGCCGAATGGCGACCGAGCTCGCCGGGGCTGTGCACGACCGCGCGCGGCGGCTGGGCGCCAGGTGGATGACCCTGTACGTCCACCCGGACAACGCAGAGGCGCTCTCGTTCTATCGGACGCTTGGCTACCGGTGCGCTTCCTACGGCAACCGGCTGACGCTCGGGCGATGCCTGTGAGGGTCACGATTCATCAACCCGAGCATCTTCCATGGCTTGGCTTTCTGGCGAAGGCCGCAAGCGCCGACTGCTTCATCCTTCTGGACACTGTTCCGTACCGGCACCATTACTTCCAGAACCGAAACCGCGTCCTGGCTAATGGCGCTCCGGTCTGGCTGACGGTGCCGGTAAAGCACCGGGGGCATCTGCAGACCGCAATCGCCGAGATGGAGATCGACAACTCCCGCCCCTGGAAGCGGAAGTACATCGGCCGCCTCGAGGACGCCTACCGGCGCGCACCGCAGGGCGATGAGGTGATCCCGCCTCTCAGGCGCCTCATCGAGCGCGCAGAGAGTCGGCTACTCGACCTCAACCTGGCAATCATGGGCTGGCTCTTCGGCATCTTCGCCATCACGACGAGGACCATCCTGGCATCCGAACTGCCCCGCCGGGGCACGCGAAGCGAGCTGCTGGCGTCGCTCGCCGACGCGGTCGGCGCGTCGACGTACCTCTCCGGGCCCTCGGGCCGCGAGTACCTGGACCGCTCGGCGTTTGTGGGGTCGGGCATTGCCGTGGAGTTCTACGACTTCGCCCATCCGTCCTATCCGCAAGGCCCGACCCGGGAGTTCGTGCCCAACCTCTCGGCGATCGACCTGATCGCGCATCGGGGGACGGAGGGCAGTCGGGAGGTTCTGGCGTCGGCGGTCTCGGCCTCCTCCCTCTCCAGGGAGTGAGAGTGGAGCCGCTCCAGCAGGACGACGCGCGATCGGCCGGAGCAGCCTTTCGCGAGCGGCTGGTCAGCTCGCTCGCCTGGTCGGCAGCCGCGGTGCCATTCGCCGCCCTGTTCCCGTGGCTGGCCTCTATCGTGCTCTACCGAACGCTCGGCACGGCGGGGTTCGCCACCTACGTCGTGCTCCGTAGCGCCGTGGACAGCGCGCTCCTCTTCAGCGACTTGGGGCTGTCCACGGTGGTCCAGCGGTTCCTCCCGGAGCTGCGCAATTGGAGCGAAGAACGGCGGCTTTTGACGGCGGTGATCGCTGTCAAAGGGGCTCTGCTCGGCTCACTCACCGTGCTGCTCCTCGTATGGCCCGAGCCGCTGCTTGCGGCCAGCGGACTCGATGACAGCTCAACTGCTGCGGTGATCATCGTGTTGGTGCTCGTGGCCGAGCGGAACGTTTGGCTGCTGGCTCAGGCGGTGATGACTGCAGACCTCAGGCTTCGCGCGCTGAGTCTCTTGCTGATCGTCTTCGGATTCGTGACCCAGTCGATGGTTGCTCTCGCCGCGGTCATCTCCGGCGACGCCACGGTCGCTCTTGGCGCCCTGGCATGCGGTGAGCTCCTGCAAACCACGGTGCTGATGGGCGTCGCCCTCAGAAGGCCTGAGAAGGCGCCGACGCCCAACGTGAAGCCGGTTGTAGCACGTCGGGCGGCCCACTACCTCGGCTCGGCCCTGATCCTGAAGCTCGGTCGCTACGTGCAGGGCCCCGCCTTCACGGCGCTCGTCTTGAGCGCTGTCGCAGGCCAGGAGGAGGTGGCCGCCTTCGCCGTTATGTTCACCGTCGTCGTTGGTGGCCTCGGGCTTCTGGCGACGCCGCTCACCGGGATGTCGACCAGCGTGGTCGCCACCGCCTTCGCCTCGTCCGCGGACCGGGGGCGGGCCACGATCATGGCACTGACGAAGCTGTCGCTGCTCCTCACGGTGCCGGCCGCGGTGGGGATGAGCGCGGTCGGTGCGCTCCTCATCGACGTGCTCTATGGCGCCGAATCGGACCCAAGTGTGGCCGTCATCAGTGTGTTGGCGGCCGTGTCCGTGCTGAGCACGGTCGGGTCGGTGGCGACCGTGTCGGTGCAGAACGTCGAGGCCTTTCGTCGACTCAACCTAGGCTCACTGGCCACGTTCGTCGTTGGCGGGGGTGCGGTGTTGGTGCTGGGGAACGCGTTCGGCATGATCGGCGTGGCGCTCGGGCTTCTAGTCGGCGCCGGCTTGGCGAGCGGCTGGGCCACCGTGCTTCTGTTCCTCGAGGCCGGCGTCCCGTTTCCGCTTGGGTTCGCGCTTCGCTTGGCGGTCGCTAGCGCGCCGCTGGGCTTGCTAGCCGGTGTCGGCCTCGCGGTGACGGATCTGCCGGCCGATGTGGTCCTGATCAGCGGCTCGCTGCTTCTTTCGTACACGCTCTTCCGCCTTCTCGGTGGGATCGGGGCGACGGAGCGCTCCCTCCTTGCGGCGACGCCGCACCGGGCGGGCCGGCTCATCAGCCGGGTCGTGTAGGCGAGCCGTCCCCCGGAGCGATCAAGTAGCGGAGGCAAGCGCCGCAAGCTGGCCGGCGACGTGCCTCGAGTCGTAGCGCGAGACCCAGTCGCGCCCTGCGTCTGCCAGAGCCCGCGCGGAGTCTGGCTCCGTTAGTATCTCGATTAGAGCGCGTGCTAACGACGGGGGAGACTCCCTATCGGCGAGGCGCGGTCGGTACGGATCGGGGACGATCTCACGGACGCCGCCGACGTCGGTTGCCGCGAACGGCACGCCGAAGGCCATGGCCTCGAGCAGGACGCGTGGAAAACCCTCGGTGTACGAGGGCATGAAGAACGCGTCGGCGCACTGATAGAGACGAGGGACCGCCTCATGGGGAACGCTGCCGATGAGGCGCACGCGGGCACTGAGCGAGCTTCCTGCGAGGCGGCGACGGAGCGCCGGCTCTTCCGGGCCGCCGCCGGCGATCAGGAAGCGAGCCTCCGGCACCGCGGCGGCCACGAGCTCCGGGACGGAGGGGACGTAGCGCAGCGTCTGCCGGACTGGCGACAGCCGGTGTACGGCGAGCACGACCTTGTCGTGCTGTCCCATCCCGAGCTCGGCACGAGCGGCGACCCGCTCCGCGTCGGTGGGCGGCCGGTACCGGTCGAGGTCGATCTCGTTCGGCAGCACCGAGACCCGCTCTCGATCGATCCCGTACGTGTGTGAGTAGTGGTCCGCCAGCGACGGCGTCCCGGTCACGACGCGGTGAGATAGCCGCAGCGCGAGGCGAAAGGGGAGCTCATGGGCCAGGATCTCTCGCAGCGCCAGTGACCTGAGACGCCGCTTGGACGCCTTTCCGCAGTTCCAGTAGAGCGTCCTGCCGCCGGTCAGCCGCGCCAGGACCGCTATCGGCACCGCCGCCGTAGTGGACGTTCGAACGAAGAAGGTCCCATATCCCCGCCGGCGCAGGCGAAGCACCATGCCGGCGAGCTCCAGCACCCGAAGGACGGGCATCGAATCGGCCCGCGACTGGGTCAACACCTCCACGCCGGGAAGGGGCGCAGGGGGCGAACCCACCACGCGCTCGACTATGACCGCGGTACTCACGAGCTCCCGCAACCGCTCGGCGAGCGCGTAGGTGTGGGCGAAGTGCTCGGCGGTCCCCCCGCCGGCCTTCGGGACCACTAGCACGACTCCTGGGCCGGCAGCCGCTCTTCCGGCGCCAGGCAGACTATGCGGCTGTTGAAGCTCGCGCTCCACCGTCGAGCCGCCCTCCGTGGACTGCGGCGAGGCGCCGTAGCCCCTCCTCTATGTCGAAGCGCATGGCAGTCTGCCGTGCGCGCCTGCCCAACTCCGCTCGGAGTCCCTCATCCTCGACCAGGCTCTTCAGTGCCTGGACTAGAGCGGCGCGATCGCCCGGCGGCACTAGGAGCCCGTTGACGCCGTGCTGGATCAACTCCGGTATACCGCCGACCGCGGAAGCCACGACCGGACGTGCCATCGACATCGCCTCGAGCACCGCGCGCGGCAGGCCTTCGTCGTATGAGGGGAGGACTACGATGTCGATCGCGCGCAGAAAGCGAGGGACATCAAGGCCCGGGAGGCGCCCGAGGAGGGAGATGCCCGGAGCGCCCGGGATCGTGGCTGCCTCTTGCAGGAGCGAGCGCAGCGGGCCATCCCCGGCCACGGCGAGGCGCACCGGTCGAGACCTGCCCAGCTCGAGGACCGCGTCCCGTAGCACGTCGATTCCCTTGGAGCCGTTCAGAGAGCCCAGAAAGCCAATGACCGGCGCGGAAGGATCACCGCGGAGACCGGCGCGCAACACCGCTGCCTCAGCCTTCCACCGCTCCGGGTCGAACAGCCCCGTATCGCAACGACTGCCGATCACCACGACTCTGTCCGGATCCACGCCCGCCTGGACGGCGTCGGTCGCGATCTGCCTCGAAACCGCACGAACGAGGTCGGCCCGTCTGGCCATCACGCGAGACACTGTCTGCACGACGGGCGTCAGTGTTCCGAAGCGGGTCCGTGGGAGGTTGAGCAGCTGACCCTGCACGTGGATGATCATCCGTGTGCCGGGCAGCGCAGCGGCCGGCAACAGGGCCAATGTCGAGCGCAGTGGATCGCTCGCCGCCCACACGCGCACCCCGCCGAGGCGGAGCGCGAGGGCCAAGATGGACGCGACGACTTGGAAGACCACGAGGTCGATGCCGCGTGGAGGCTTCGGGACCAGCACGTACCTGACGCGGCCTATGCGTTCAAGCCGGGGCCACCGTCCGCGGGTATTCGCGATCACCACGATCTCATCGAAGTAGCGGGCCATCCCGGACCACGTCCTTGCGTCCCCTTGTCGCTCGTCGAGGACGTCGGGATAGGTGACGGCGGCGACGACGCCGAGCTCAAGCCGGCTACGGCGCGAGTTTGTCCTTCGCAGCAGCGGTCGAATAGCCATCTACATCGCGCGAGCCGTCACGCGCACCATGTGCCGATGAGGCGAGCCCGCGATCTGGGATTCAAGCATCCACTCATGGGGCGAGCGTCCTCAACCAGCAGGATCCTCTCGCGGCGCCGCAGGAACCCCGCGCTCGCGCACCGAGCAGCACCCGAGGAGCAACAGCCAGGTCAGTGTGACGAAGCTGCCTCCGAACACAATGGATTCTGTCAGGGTTGTCGCGGCGAAGACAAGCAGCGCCGCCAGCGCTCCCTCGGATATTCGCCGTGCCGCTACGGTTGCGCTCACGACATAACCGGCGAACGCGACGCTCGTCAACAGCGTGAGATCGACGCCCAGGGCGAGCCATGTGTTGAACACGGGCAACCCACCCGGACTGCTGCCGAGACCGAGAGTGGAAAACGGGTGATGTGTCAGATACTCCCAGGCATTGGTGATCGAGTCGATGCGGACGCTGGTGCTACCGGCGTGGAGTCCGAGCAGAGGAGCCCCGATCGTGACCGCCGCGGAGAGGGCGACGATTGCGACGCCGGCCGTGAAGCCGACGAAGAATGCCAGGCCAGGCCGGCGGCCCTCCCGCAGCCTCGAGGCGAGCATGATGGTCGCTGCCACCACCGCGGCGCCCCACGCTCCGCGCGTGTTCGATCCAACGAGGCCAACAAGGAGCATCACCATGGTCAGCCATCGCCAGAGCGCAGACGGCAGCAGCTGCGGGGAGAATGCGAGGAGAAGCAGCGCCACAGCGACCGGGATGCCAAACTGGGCCGGGTCGCCCAGCGTGCCGAGATATCGCCCTATCCCGAGACCCGTGGGGTCAGTACCCGTGATGGAGAGCACCGCAGCCGCCACCTGCCCGATCGCCCACCCAAGCACGGTGGCAAGCACGACGGGTACGTCTCGCGGTGCAAGTGCTCTGGCGCATGTCAGACCGAGGACGAGATAGGCAGCGACACGTAGGAACGGCGTCACGCCACTGGGCGGGCCCATAGCTGTGGCGAGGCCCGCGAGGGTCACTGCGGCTATGCCGAGCCATGACGTAACAGAGGGTGCGCCCGCCCGCCAGAAGCTCCGCGAGGTCGCATTTCTCACCACCAGCGCGACGATGACGACGTCCACGACCGAGAGCCGCCCGACGGTCGAGCCGCGCAGGAGCTCGGGGCTTGCCGCGAGCACGAGGAGGAGGCCGAGAGCGAATCGGCGTGGCAGCGCCAGTGCCACCACCGCCATCGCAACTGCGAGAGGTGCGGGTGCCGCGTATGCGTCTCCGGCAAGCGCGAGTGCAAACACACCCGACGCCGACGCCAGCACGACCGCCCACGCCGGCAGGTTTCTCGCGGTCAACGGAGCGCCGGTCCGCCGAACCGCCCTGCTCGCACGCCGGAGTGTTAGGTGCGGTTGTCGCAGCGCCCGCGGAGCGAATGAAGCCAGTGCTGACCGGCGTGAGCGCAAGGGCGTGCTAGCGCAACTGCAGATATCCGAGCCCCTCGCCGGTCAAGCGGTTGAAGCTGATGGACGGACCGTCCATCAACACAAAGGCGACCATCCGTGCCGCTTTGACCTCTACACGCTCTCTGCTCCTCTGCAGGGTACGGCGTTTCAGCTGCCAGCTTCCCGCGGCGGGAGTCATGCGCAGGTAGCTTCCCGGATCTCGTACCCGTACGATCGGAGGCGCCGGTCCGCCGCCTCCCAACACAGGCGGGTCGACGCCAGCAGACATACCACCGACGAACACGTCCAGTGTTCGCGCGCCAGGCGGAGCCGCCACGCTAGCCTCGTATTGGTAGCCCGACGGGTCCTTTCGCAGCGTTAGCACTGCTTCATGCAGTGTCATGACGAAAGGAGACAACTCCGGGGCTCCCCAACGGAGAGCGTAGCTGCGCGCCGGTGAAAGGCTGATCGTCTGATCGCTCCTCGCGAGGCTGCTGCCGAGTACGCGCCTCCCATCCGTTACTACGAACGGAGAAGAGAAGGTGCCGAGCGGCAGCTCTAAGGGCCTTTCCACCGCCGATCCGGCTCGACGCATCGTGAGGCGGTACCCGTGGTGGCGGGTGAACAGGTACAAGCTCCCCTGGATCCCTCGGTACGAGAATGCGAGCCGCGCTGCCTGATTTGAGGGCAAGAATAGAGTCGCCGGGCCGGGATCGAGCGACTCGGCGGGCGACGGCAGCTTGGGGAGGGCGGACTGCTCGTCCAACTCGCCGTAAGTCTCGCGCGCTTCGAACAGACCCGGATTACGACTGCTGCCACGGTAATCGATCACAAGGAGCTCGGTCTCCAAGTGCACGTCGCGCACGGAGTCGAACCGGTAGGGGTTCGAGCTCGGGGCGATCTCAGTCCAGGAGTCCGAATCCCTCGCGCCGTTCTTGTCCCACGCTCGGAGCAGGGGTCCCGGGTCCACGTTTATCGCCGACGTATCCAGCACCCCCCCGAACAAGAGCCCAGCGATCACCATGCCGCTGACCAGCGCTCCCGCCACAACTCCGGAGACGTAGGCATGCCGCCGTAGCATTGGTTGCTTCATATACTGCCGAGTCGTGTGCTGCGGGGCGCCAGGGCCCTGAAGCCCAGCCTCCGCGCCCGTTGAGCCCAGATGCTAGGCCTTCTCACAGTACAAGTTCCCCTTAAGCGGCGCCGATACGTTGACTGACCGCAACTGGCCGCGTCGCTCGTCGACGTACCATACGCGGAGACCGATGTCTCGCAATCGCGCCACCAACTCGGCCGGCGTAAACCCGCCAGCCTTGAGCGCAGAGGTGTTAACTTCGACCAGCGCCGCGGCAGCGCTTGCACGTTCCAGTGTTCTCCGCATCCCCTGAGCCGCGAGCGGCTCTGCCCCTTCGAGATCAAGCTTCATTACGACCGCCACGCCATCCACCTCCTCCGCGACTTCATTGTCGATCGTGGTTAGCGCCACGGGATGTTTGCTCCAGGTGCTCTCCACCGAAGGGCGATGGAAGAGCGAGCTTGAGATCGTTCCCTGACTGACGTTGAAGACGCCGGTCCCTACGTGGTCCGCGAGGGCCTTTCTGTGCATGCGGACACGGTCGTGGTAACGGGCCAGATTTGCTCGGAGCGCCGCGTAGTTGAAGGGATCGGGCTCGAAGGCAAGGACAGCCTTCAGCTCCGGTTCATCCGCCACCGCCAGCTGACTGTAGAGGCCAATGTGAGATCCTCCGTCGATGACGATGGCTCCAGGGGTCAGGGCATCGGTGAACAAATCACGGCTAAAGCACTCGTAAGCTCCGGCACTGACCTCCTCAAGAAAGCTGCGGTGCCGCAGAAGCCCGCGCAGGTCGCGTTCGTCGATTCGACATGACAGGGGGAACCGGCCCCGGCGCGCGCACGTCACATCGATCAGGTCGCGGGTCCGGCTAAGCATTCCCCCCAATCCCAACTCTCGCGCGAGACGGGCGGCAGCGCCCAGGAGCGTCAGCCGATTCATACGGAGTCAGGCTCGTTTCTGGTGATCATGGCGGAGCCCCCACTGACTGAGGTTTGGCACCCCGGTTGCCTCAATCATCCGCCTTGCGGGCCACTATCAGATAGGCGAGCGCGAAGCTGCCCCCAGGTTGCCTCCACCGTAGCTTTCGGTCCAGCCACTCGGCGGCGCGCTCGATAGGGCGCTCGAGCGCCACCCAGCGCCGGCGCCGAAGCACGACGAGCACCGCCTGCGCGATCACGCTGAATACGCCGAGCGGCGCCTCGAGCGAGACCAGCCGGAGCTGCGCTGTGCTCAGGAGGTGCTGGATCCCGAGTGGGGTATATCGGTAGTAGTCGGTCGAATGAAAGGGATGCAGGAAGGGAACCCAGATGACGAGCGTCCCACCCGGCTTCAATACGCGCTGGACCTCCTTCAGCGCGGTAAGCGGGTCGTGGAAGTGCTCAAGGCTGTCGCAGCTGACAACCAGGTCAAACTTGCGATGGGAAAACGGAAGGTCATGCGCATCCCCCTTTACGGCACAGGGCCCCGTCGGAGTGATGTCGAGGTTGGTATACCTGTAACCCCGTGCGGTGAGCGGCTCATAGAACCGCCCATCGCCGCCGCCGAGGTCGAGCGCCGCGCCGCCTCCGTCAGGAACCTTCGACATCACCCAACGCGCGTCTGACGACATCGCTAGCGCCCGCGCCGCCCGTGCGAGCCAGTACCGCGGCGCTGCTCCTCCAAGACCAGCCCATTCCGCTCGATCAACTCGGTGTACAGAGAGTCGATGTCGCGCACGAGCCGCTCCGCGGAGAAACGCTCGCTGACGCGCCGGCGCGCCCTGTCGCCCAAGGTCGCCCGCATCGCGGGATCGCCGGCCAGGGCGACGATCCCCTGAGCCAACTGCTCGACGTCGCCACGCGGAACGAGGATCCCAGTCTCGGAGGTGATCACCTCGGAGACCCCTCCGACGGCCGTGGCTACGGCTGGCTTCGCGGCGGCCGCCGCCTCCATGAGGGAGACGGGCAACCCCTCGTTGTCGGAGCTCAGTACGGCGATGTCCGCGGCCGCCGTGACAGCCACCACGTCCGTGCGGTAGCCGACGAAGCGCACGTTCGCGCGAATGCCAAGCTGCGCGGCGAGCCGCTCGAGCTCTGGGCGAAGCGCGCCGTCGCCGACCACGGCCAGCCGGATCGGCGCACCGAGCTCGCGCGCACGGGCGAAGGCACGGAGGAGCAAATCCGCCCGCTTGATCGCCACGAGGCGGCCGACAAAGGTCAGCAGCACGTCGCCCGAGCTGGCGCCAATCTCGTCCCGGAAGGCGCGGCCCGCTCTGGGCGCGGCAGATAGGAAGGGCTCCAAGACGAGCCCGTCGAGGATGACCCGGAACTTCGACCGGGGGGCGATCGCCAGGCGCACGAGATCGTCCACGGTTGCCGAGCTGGTGCCGATCAGCGCGTCGCTGATCCTGCCGAGCCGCCGCTCGAGGCTCCGGTATGCGGCGTTGCGCACGGGGTCGAAGTACCGCTCTAGCACGTGGCCGTGGTAGGTGTGGACGATTACGGGTCGAGCGCCTCCGGCCAGAACCGCGCCGAGCCGCCCGACCATGCCGGCCTTCGCGGTGTGTGTGTGGACGATGTCCGGCCGCAGCCGTCGGATCGCGCGGACGAGACCCGCCAGCGCCCGGGCGTCGTCGTGAGGGCGAAGCTCGGGGCGCAGGCCGGGGACCTTGGCCGGGGTGACCCCCCGTGCACGGACCGAGTCGGCGAGCGAGGCTTCGCCGGCACCCACCCGACCGTGAAGCACGAGGCTCTGGTAGCGCTCCCGATCGAGCATGCTGCTGAGCACACCGACGTGGTGCGCCGGGCCGCCCACGTTCAGGCGTGCGATCACGATTAGCACCCGGATCGGCTGGGCGCCACGACCGGAGGTCGGGCGTTTGCGGGCTGCCGTCCCGCTCAGGAGCCCGGTTCGGGTTGGGCCGGTGCGGCGACCGCCGGCGCGGCCTCCGCTCCGTACGACGACTCGAGGCGGATGATCACAGCACAGCCTAAGATGACGTAGATCGTGCCGACGGCGAACACCGCGGCGGACGTGGTCTGGAACAGCGCGAGCCCGAGGAGGCACAGGGCGGCCTGGGTGAGCCCGAGCGCCAGCGCGACCGCGCGCGGCGTACGGAGCCGCCAGAGCAGGCGGTGCGTCACATGATCTCGGGCACCCGAGAACACCGTGGTGCCGCGGCGCGTCCTTGAGACAACCACGAGCGCGGTGTCCAGTGCCGGCAGGCCTACGAAGAGGACGGCCGCCACCACCACGGCCTGTCCAAGCTCGGCCTGCTTAGAGCTCTCCATCACCGCGGCGGCCACTATGAACCCGACCGGCATGCTTCCCCCATCCCCGAGGAAGATGCGTGCCGGCCGGGAAAGGTTGAACGGGAGGAACCCCGCGCACGCCCCGGACAAGCTCAGCGCCAAGGCCGCGAGCAGAATCTCCCCTTCGACGGCGGCGAGGGCCCCAGCGCCGGCCGCGGAGACCGCCCCCACGGTGCCAGCGGCCCCATCGAGGTTGTCCATGAGGTTGAAGGCGTTGACGACGCCCACCACCCAGACGATCGCCGCCACCAAGTTCAACGTCTCGCTATCAGACACGTGCCAGGCGAGGCCCGCGTCCCAGAGCGCCGTCGCGGCGGCTACCTCGGCAACGACGCGCGGGACCGGACCGAGCCCCACCCTGTCGTCCACCGCCCCGACGATCGAGAGGCCGAGGGCGCAGACGACGATCACGCCGAACTGCGACGCGCCGCCTCCCAGCAGGACGCACGCGGGGAGGAACGCGAGCATGACCGCCAGACCACCGAGGCACGGCGTGGGCACCGCGTGCTTCTTGTAGCCGACCGGGTAGTCCAGGAACCCCGTCCGCCACGCCAACCGGATCGCCAGCGGCACGGTGATGAGAGCTGCGCCGAGCCCAACGCCGAAGGCCAGCGTTAGGCGGAGCTCATCGGGCAAGCCCAATCCTCCGGTCGTCGGCGGGACTGGCCGCGGCGCGCGCGTGCTGGATCACGTCGTGGATCGCGTCGTCCACGGTACGGCTCGGCTCCCAGCCGGTCAACTCGCGCACCGCGGTAGTGTCCGGCTTGCGCCGGCCGAGCTCCTCGAACCCCTCGTCGTACGCCAGGTCGTACGGGATGAAGCGAATCTCGGAAGACGAGTCGGCGCGTTCAATAACCCGCCGCGCCAGCTCGTAGATCGAGATCTCGCGATCGGTGCCGACGTTGAAAACCTCGCCGCAAGCGGCCTCTGAGTGGAGCAGGCGGATGATGGCTTCAACGCTGTCGTTCACATGTGCGAAGCACCGGGTCTGCGTTCCGTCTCCGTAGACGGTGACTGGTTCTCCGGTTAGCGCCTGGCGGACGAAGCGCGGCAGGACCATGCCGTAGACCCCGGTCTGGCGAGGGCCCACGGTGTTGAACAGCCGAACCACGATGTTGTCCGCCCCGAGCTCACGGTGGTAGCCGAGGGCGAGCGCCTCGCCGAAGGCCTTGGACGTCGAGTAGTTCCAGCGCGCCTTTGACGTCGGCCCGAGGACGCGGTCGCTGTCTTCCGGAAGGACCCGGCCGTCGCTCTTGCCGTAGACCTCAGAGGTGGACGTGAACAGCACTCGCTTCTCGAGCGCTGCGGCGGCGGAGAGGACGGTGTCCGTGCCGCGCACGTTCGTCAGGAGCGTGTCGACGGGACGGTCGACCACGAGGCTGACGCCGACGGCCGAGGCGAGATGCACGCACACGTCGGCTGCGTCGAGCAGCTCGTCGACCAGGTCTCGATCGAGGACGGAACCCTCGACGAAGCCGACGCGGCCGGCTTCGAGCAGATGCTCGATGTTGCTGAGACGCCCCGTGCTCAGATCGTCTAGGACGAGAACGTCGTGCCCGTCGCCGCTAAGGCGATCGCAGAGATGCGAGCCGATGAAACCGGAACCCCCTGTCACTAGGTACGTCAACGCGAGGCCGATCTCCCCGTTTTAGAGCCTCTCAGGCGGAGTGTCCGGTCAGGCGAGTCCCCATCCATGGCCGCCCCTCCTGGCTGGGGCCCCGAGAACGATAGGGGGGATTGAGAACGGGTGCAACGTCCACCCACAGTCCGCGTACGAACCAGGCGCTCGCGCGCCACCGGCTAAGTGGCCCCCGAGCGCCGCAGCCCGCCGCGCACGGCCCGCGCGAGCGGTGCGAGCCCGATGAGCACGAGCGTCTGCAGCACCGCCAGCAGCGGGGTGGTCGCCCGTGCCCAGCCGGGCACACCGCGGTCCTCGCAGATCCGGCGCCGCACCGCGGCGGCGTGCGCGAGCAGGTGGCGCCGCGAGCGCCGGCTCTCCCACAGCGACTCCCCCAGCCGGCGGTACACCCGCCCCGGGCGCTCGTGTAGCTCGATCCAGCCCCGAAACGCCAGCGAGACGCCGAGGACCCAGTCCTCGCCGCTGTTGGCGTCGGCGTACCCCTTCGAGTCGCGGACCGCTGCCGTGCGAATGATGGTCGCGCCCGTCGTCGGGAAGAGACCCCAGATCGCGTGGGAAAACGCGAAGAGGCGCGGGTGTCGCGCCAGCCGGGCGCTCCAAGGCGGCGGCCAGCGGTGCCGGACGCGCGGCTCGTCCTGAACGATCGCGGCCGCGACAGCCACGAGCCGTGGGTCGGCCCGGATACGCTCGCGGAGAAACCTCAACGTGCCGGGGAGCATCAGGTCGTCGGCGTCCCAGAAGAGCACGTACGGCGTCGTCACCCGCTCGAGGCCGAGATTGCGCGCAGCCCCGACGGTCAACCTGTGCGGTGTGCGCACTACCTCGACGCCCTCGAATTCCGGTAGCGGCTCGACGGAGGCGTTCTCGACGATGATGATCCGCGCCGGTACGTCCTGCTCGAGCAGGGTCGCGATCGCCTCGCGCAGAGGCGACCCGGCGTATGCGCCCCAAGCAGGCACGATTATGGAGACATCGGCCTCGGTCGTGGGCGTCCTCCGCTCAGGCTTGGTCAAACGCGCGGTAGCGTAGTGGCGCGGTTCGAAGTTGATCGGATTGGCCCAGTGATCGGCATCACAACATCCGGCTCCCGGCTCCTTGAGTTCTCTTCCGGCTCGCAGGCCGAGCGAGGCGAGCTTCGGAACGAGTTCCGCGAACGCGACTGCGCTGTGCTCGAGAGCTTCCTGCAGCCCACGCTGCTGGAGGAGCTGCTTCCCCGGCTCGAGCGGACGGGCTTCCGACCGAGAGCGCACGGACACATCGGGACCGAGGACAGCATGGAGGCCGGCGGTCCGCTGGCTTCGCTGCTGCTGGCGGCGAACGACCCGCGCCTGTTCGAGTTCGTCAAGGAGGTGACCGGTTGTGGCGCCATCGGGTGCTTCGACGGGCGTGTGTACCGGCTCGACCCCGCTCGAGGGCACGGCGACTCCTGGCACAGCGACGTCGGCGATAACCGGCTCGTCGCCATGAGCGTGAACCTCACTTCCGAGCGATACGAGGGTGGCACGCTCGAGATTCGCGACCAGCGGAGCGGCGAGATGACCGCCAAGGTGGGAGGCACGGCCCTGGGCGATGCGGTCATCTTCCGGATAGCGGAGCATCTGCGCCACCGGGTCTCGCGGGTCCAGGGCGACGTGCCACGCGTAGCGTTTGCCGGTTGGTTCAAGTCAGCGCCGAGCTTCCGTTCGGTCCTGGCGGGCGGTGCGTGGACCGCTGAGCAGGGCATGTAGGGCGTCCGGCGGTGAAGGTCCTCGTCACCGGTGGAGGCGGGTTCATCGGTTCGCACACCGTCGACCGCCTGCTGGCGGACGGTCACGACGTGCGGGTCCTCGACAACTTCGCGACCGGCCGCCGCGAGAACCTGCTCGACGTGCGCTCGGACGTCGAGCTCGTCGAGGGAGACATCCAGAGCTATGAGCGCGTCAGCAATGCGGTGGGGGGGTGCGAGATCGTGATCCACGAGGCGGCGCTCCCGTCCGTGCCCCGCTCGGTGCAGGACCCGCTCACCAGCAACGCGACGAATGTCACCGGGACGCTGAACGTGCTGCTGGCATCGCGCGACGCCGGCGTGGAGCGGGTGGTCTATGCATCCTCGTCGTCGATCTACGGCGCGAGTCCTGAGCTGCCCAAGCACGAGGCGCTGCTGCCGCAGCCGATTTCCCCGTACGCGGTGGCGAAGCTCGCCGGCGAGGGCTTCTGTCGCAGCTTCCGGGAGGTGTTCGGTCTCGAGACCGTGGCCCTTCGCTACTTCAACGTCTTCGGACCCCGGCAGGATCCGCTCTCGCAGTACGCCGCGGTGATCCCGAACTTCGTCACCGCGCTGATCGACGGCCGGCCCCCCAGGGTCTTCGGCGACGGAGAGCAGTCCCGCGACTTCACCTACGTCGCGAACGTCGTTGAAGGCAATGTGCTCGCGATGGACGCCGACGGGGTCGACGGCAGGGTGTTCAACATCGCGGCCGGGCAGCGGACGTCCCTGAACGCGCTGCTGCGGACCCTAGAGCGCCTTACCGGGCACGACGTCGCGCCGAGCTACGCCGAGCCTCGGCCCGGCGACGTACGGCACTCACAGGCGGACGTCTCCGCCGCTGAGCGGGACCTCGGGTTCCGGCCGGAGGTCTCCGTCGAGGAGGGGCTCCGGCTCACGCTGGACTGGTTCGGGCGCTGAGCGTCGCGGCATGCTCAGCGCCGCCAAGAGCAGGCAGCCGGTGGCGGCGAGAGCGGCCGCGGGGAGGACGGCCTCACGCAGCGCCAGCAGAGCCGCCCCCAGCAGCAGCGCCATCGGCAGCAGGAGGAGCCAGGCGGGGCTGTAGGCCAGCAGCAGCCACAGGTGCCTCCAGCCGTCCCTGAGCCAGAAGAGCTTCGAGCGACCGCTGCGCGGACGATAGTGGATCGGAAGCTCGCGGATGTCGAGCCCCAGCCTGCCCGAGCGCACCAGCTGCTCCGAGGCCAGCTCCATGCCCGTGCTGCACAGCCTGAGGCGGGGCAGGAGGCTGCGGCGGAAAGCGCGCATGCCGCTGTGGGCGTCGGAAACGCGCGTCCCGACGAAGACGTTCAGGATCCAGGTGAGAACGGGGTTGCCGATGCGCCGGTGGAGCCACGGCATCGCGCCGTTGTGGATCGTGCCGCGCAGCCGCGACCCGATCACCACGTCGGCTCCCGCGTCGAGCGCCTTGCAGAAGCGCACGGCGTCGCTGAGGTCGTAGGTGCCGTCGCCGTCGGCCATCACCACGTAGCGTCCGCGAGCGGCGGCGAAGCCGGCGAGGTAGGCGTGCCCGTAGCCGCGGCGCGGCTCCTGGACGACCCGAGCGCCGGCGGCCGCCGCCAGCGCGGCGGACCCGTCGCGCGACCCGTTGTCCACAACGATGACCTCCGTCGCGAGCCCGGCCTGCCGGAGTGCGATGAGCGCCTCCTGGACGCATTCCGCGATCGACTCGGCCTCGTCGAGGCAGGGGATTACGACGGAGACGTCCGGTTCCACGGCTACGTGGTCCCCTGGCGCCGACGGACTTCGAACACTCCGACGAGAAACGCTCCCGGCAACGGACGCAGTCTAAGGCCGCGCGAGCCGCTCGTCCAGGCGCCGCTTGGCCGCGCGCATCCCGGCAAGCAGATATGAGGACAGCGAGCGCGTGGTGTCGATCGTGAGCCGGCGCGGCTGGCCCGGCTGCTTGCGGGCCCAGCCCCACCATTCGTCCTGGACCCGAAGCTCGGTGAACGCCGGGTGCTGCTTGACGATCAGCTCGAACACCGACCGCAGGTGGGGCTCGGTGCGCTCCGCCTCGGAGAGCGTCGCGATGTCGGTGAAGTAATGCCAGCCCTCACGCTGGGGCGAGTAGGTCCAGCCGAGGTCATCGACGAGCAGCCAGCCACCGGGCCGTAGCAGCTTCTCGACCAGGAAGACCGCAAGCCCGTCCACGGTCCAGTTCTTCTGGCCGTCGAGGAAGCAGAAGTCGTAGAGCGGCTCGCAGTTGCCCGAAGGATCGGAGCGCTGCTGAATCTGCTCCTTGAGGAACCACGTGTAGGTGCTGTAGCTCCGGTCGAGGGACACGCGGTGGCTGAGCCCGGCCGAGGCGAGGACGTCCTCCGGGGTCGGCCCCCGCCAGCGAAACCGTGAAGAATCGACGGTGGTGAGGCGCCCCCGTCCGTTCGCCTCGAGGGCCGCGGCGATGTAGGCGGCGGAGACGCCACGGGCGGTCCCGAGCTCGAGCACGGTCTCGGGCTTCGTGGCACGGAGATGGTCGTAGATGACGCGCCCCTGCGCGGGCGGAATGTGTGGTTGTGGCACATCGCGGACCCTCGCCGCGACCGCTTCGAACTCCACGCGCCGAGTCTAGGCGCGCAGGCGGGGGCGAGGACCGTGCAGACTCCCGCTCATGCGGATCGCGCTGGTCTACGACTGCCTCTACCCCCACACGATCGGGGGTGCCGAGCGCTGGCTCCGCGAATTGGCGCTCGCGCTGGCCTCCGAGCACGACGTGACCTACGTGACCCGACGGCAGTGGGGGCCGGACGAGGACCCCATTCCGGGCGTAGGCTGCCTCGCGGTATCCCCCGGCGGCGCCCTGTACACGGCGGACGGCCGGCGGCGCCTCGCCCCGGCCCTGCGCCTCGGCGCCGGCTGCTTCCTCCACTTCGTTCGCAATCGCCGCCGTTACGACATCGTGCACTGCCTCTCGTACCCCTACCTGCCGCTGATCGCGATCCGTGCGGCGCTCGTCGGCGCCCGCGGCCCGGCGGTGTACTGCGAGTGGCTCGAGTGTCTCTCGGACGGCTGGTGGCGGGGCTATGGAGGAGCGCTCGGCGGTGCCGCGGGCCGGCTGGTGCAGCGACTCTGCGTCCGCCTGACGCCCGCCGCCTTCGCGTTCTCCGACCTTACGGCGTCGCGCCTTCGCTCCGCGGGGTTCACGGGGCCTCTCCACCGGCTGGGCGGGCTCTGGGCCGGCGCCGCGTCGCCCGTGGGGGACGGGCAGAGGGAGGAGCTCGTCGTCTTCGCCGGCAGGCACATGCCCGACAAGGGCGTGGAGCTGCTGCCCGATGCGATCGCATATGCCCGGCGCGCCCGGCCCGGGCTCCGGGCCGTTATCGCCGGCGACGGCCCGCTCCGCGAGCGCGTACGGCGGCGGGTCGACGGGCTCGGGCTGGCGGGCCCCGTCAGCGTGCCGGGCTTCCTGGACCGGGCGGAACTCGACGCGCTCTACCGCCGGGCGGGCTGCGTGGCCGCGCCGTCCGTGCGCGACGGCTACGGGATGGTGGTGGCCGAGGCCGCGGCCGCCGGGACCCCCGTGGTCGTGTGCCGGAGCGACGACAGCGCCGCCGGCGAGCTGGTCGAGGAGGGGGTGAACGGCGCCTTTGCGGCGCGGCCGGCGCCGCGAGAGGTCGGGGACGCGATCGTACGCGTTCTTGGCGGCGGCGAGGAGCTTCGCGCCCGGACCAGGAGCTGGTTTGCGGAGAACCATGGAAGGCTGTCGATGGCGGGCTCGATCGCTCGGGTGAAGCAGCTCTACGCGGCGACGCCGGCCCCGGGCCCGCGCCAGGGCGGTCGCTGAACGCCACCGCCCGAGAGCTCCCGCACGCTTGCGCAATCCGCCTTTCCGACTACGCTGGACCGAGTGGGCGTCGGAGAAAAGGCGGACCGCGAGGCTGCCCCGGCGAGGCCCGCGAACGAGCATCACGCTGGCCCGAACCCGGGCCCGGTCAACGGGTCCGGGGGGCGTGACTCGCCAGTGACCCGAGCGGTCGGGGCGATCCCCGATCGTGCGCCCGAGCCTCTACTCGAGCGCGAGCACGAGCTGGGCGCCATAGTCCGCGCCCTGCAGGGCGCCCGCGCCGCCGGCGGTTCGATCGTGATGGTCGAGGCGGGCCCCGGCCTCGGGAAGTCCCGGCTGCTCGAGGAGGCGATCAGGCTGGCCGGAGATCTGCAGATGGAGGCCCTGGCCGGCGCCGGCCGCGAGCTCGAGCGCGACTTCGCCTACGGGCTCGCCCTGCAGCTGTTCGAGGCGCGCGTGGCGCGGGCATCGGAGGCGAGGCGAGAGCGACTGCTCTCCGGCGCCGCCGGGCTCGCCCGACCGCTGCTCGAGGGCGTGCACGACTCCGACGACGGCGCCTTCGCGTACCTCCATGGCCTCTACTGGCTCGCCGCGAACATGTCCGAAGAGCGGCCGCTCCTGCTGGCCGTCGACGACGCCCAGTGGGGCGACGGGCCGAGCCTCCGCTTCCTGCTCTACCTCGCGCAGCGGGTGGGCGAGCTTCCGGTGGCGATCGTCGTGACCGTGGGGACGGGGAGCCCGCGGCGCCGCGATCCGACGCTGGACGAGCTGGCGGCGCACCCGCGCACGACGGTCGTCCGCCCGCAGCCGCTCAGCGCCGCGGGCGTCGCTCGCCGGCTCACCTCGGCTGCGCTCCCGAACCCGGAGCCGGCCTTCGCGCAGGCGTGCCACGAGGCCACGGGGGGCAACCCGCTGCTGCTGGAAGAGCTCGCCGGCGACCTGGTCGCGCGCGGGGTCGAGCCCGTGGACGACAACGCCGCCGCCGTGCTCGAGCTGGCGCCGGGCTCGATCACCACGAGCGTCCTGGTGCGCCTGCGCCGGCTGGGGGAGGGCGCGCTCGAGCTGGCGCGCGCCGTCGCCGTGCTCGGAGACGGCGCCGAGCTCAGGCACGCCGCCGAGCTCTCGGGGCTGCCGCCGGGCCAGGCGGTGGGGGCCGCCGACGCCCTGATCGCCGCCGGCGTGCTCGAGCGTGGCGAGGGGCTTGGCTTCGTCCACCCGCTCGTCCGCTCCGCCGTCCACCACGAGCGCACCGAGCCGGAGCGCGCCGAGGCCCACCGCCGCGCTTCGCACATCCTTATCGCCGAGGACGCTCCCGCGGACCGCGTTGCGACACAGCTCCTCCACGCGCGGCGCGACGCCGACCCGCGGGCCGTCGAGATCCTCTGCGAGGCGGCCCGCCACGCGACGGCGGCGGGGGCGCCGGGCTCCGCGGTGAAGCTCCTGCGCCGTGCCCTCGAGGAGCCTCCGGCGCGCGACCAGCGGGCCCGGGTGCTCCTCGCGCTCGGTCGGGCGGAGGGCACGGCCGGCGAGATCGAGGCGGTGGAGCGCCTGGCCGGCGCGGTCAAGTTGATGGGCGACCCCGCCGAGCGGGCGGCGGCAGCGCTCGTCGCCGGCCGCGTGATGATCACCCACGGCCGCTGGGCCGACGCCGCGAAGACCTTCGAGCTCGGGCTCGCGATCCGCGACGGCCTCCCGGAGCCGTTGCGCGGTCGCCTCGAAGCCGCGCGCGACGCGGTGAGCGGCGTGACCGCCGGCGTGAGGCCGACCCGGGATGCTCGGGCGCTCGACAACCCGGCCCTCGCCGACAGCCGCGCCGGGCGGGCCCTCCTCGCCGAGACGGCGTTGGACCGAGCGATGCGGGGCGCGCCCGCCGAGGAGGTCTGCGACCTCGCGACGCGCGCGCTCGCCGGCGGTGCCCTGCTCGAGGACGAGACGGCGGACGGCATCGCCTACTACCTGGCCGTGTGGGCACTGACGCTCGCGGAGGAGATCCAAACCGCCGAGCTCGCCCTCACCGCCGCGGTGGAGGACGCCCGGAGGCGGGGCTCCGTGCTCGGGTTCGCCACCGCCTGCCACTTCCGGGGACTGGCGGTGCTCCGCCGCGGCCGCGTGGACGACGCGGCGGCCGACGCCGGGAACGCCCTCTCCGCGCGCCGCTACGGATGGGCCCTGTCGCTCGCTTCGGCGGTGGCGACGCTGACGGAATGTCACGTGCTGCGCGGCGACCCGGAGGCCGCGTCTCGCGAGATCGCCACGTGGAAGCGGGAGATGCGCGCGATGGACCCGGGCACCTACCAGCTCGTCGCGGCCCGCGGCCAGGTGGAGCTCGCGAAGCGACGCCCCGATGCCGCGCTCGACCAGTTCCTCGAGGCGGGCCGCGTCCTCGAGCAGCTCGGCTGGTCGAACCCGGCCATGTACCCGTGGCGCTCGATGGCGGCCGGCGCCGCCGGCCAGCTCGGCGACTACGACCGGGCCCGGGAGCTCGCGGAGCAGGAGCTCTCGCTCGCCTGGAGGTTCGGCGCGCAGGGTGCGATCGGACAGGCGCTCGGGAGCGTGGCGGCGCTCGCGGAAGCCGTTGAGGCGATCGAGATGCGCGAGGAGGCCGTCCGCGTGCTCGAGGGCTCCCAGTGCGCGCTCGGGCGGGCCCGGGCCTTCGTCGAGCTAGGGGCGGCGCTGCGGCGGGCGAGCAGGCGCCGCGACGCGCGCGAGCCTCTCCACAAGGGGCTGGACCTCGCGCAACGCTGTGGGGCCAGGGCGCTCGCCACGCGCGCCCAGGAGGAGCTCGTGGCGGCGGGCGGGCGCCCGCGCCGGCAGGCCGCGACCGGAATCGACGCGCTGACGCCGCGTGAGCGCCAGGTCGCGGGCCTCGCCGCGCAGGGCATGTCGAACCGCGAGATCGCCGAGGACCTGTTCGTGACGCTCAAGACCGTCGAGTGGCACCTAAGCCGGGCCTACGAGAAGGTCGAGGTGCGGTCCCGCCGGGAGCTCGGCGCGGCGCTCGCGGGTAGGAAGTCCGACTGATCTTTAGCCCTTTCCGGCGCCGCCGCGCGTTCTTCGTCTGATTCGCCCGGCCACGCCGAAGCGAGGGATCAAGATGAGCATGCTCACGGAGGGGAGACCCAGAGCGGACATGGGCGTAACGCTGCAGCTCGACGACTTCGGCAAGAAGGCGCTCGAGGCGCAGATGCGCGGCGGGAGCTCGCGCGACGCCGTGATCCGTGCGGCCGCCCGCTACTACCTCGCCGACCGCGAGAGCGGCCGGGTGGCGTGGCGCGTGCCACGGTTCGTCCGCCCCGCGCACGCAGACGGGGCGGGGACGGACGTCGAGCTCGACGACGCGACGATGCAGGCGCTCGAGCAGGAGGCGCGGCGCCAGGGCATCCCGCCCGGCCGGCTCGTCGAGCACGCGTTGCTCTACTTCCTGGCCGACCTCGATAGCGGCCGGGCCGAAGCTCGTCTCGCCGACGAGGGCTAGCTCACGCGGCGGCGGTGACCGGCGCCGCCCCGAGCTCGCGGAGGGCGGCCTTGAGGGCGACCCGGCCGCGGTGGTGAAGTCCGTGGACCGAGCTCTCCGTGCGATCGAGCGCGACGGCGATCTCGGCCGGTGTCAGGCCTGCGAAGTGCCGGAGGACCAGCACCTCGCGTTGGTCTTCGGGAAGCCGGTCGAGCGCCGTGCGCAGGCTCTGGAGCCGCTCGGAGTTAACGTGCTCGTGCCCCACGTCGGCGGCGTGGACCTCGGCGAACGGGATCTGCCGCTTGGCGCGAAGGTGGTCGAGGGCCGAGTTACGGGCCACTCGCAACAGCCAGGCGTCGAACGGCACCGCGCGCTGCTCGTACCTCTTGACGGCGGGGAGCAGCTTCGCGAACACGGTCTGGGTGATGTCCTCGGCGTCGTGCCGGTCGCGCACGATGCTGTTGACGTAGCGGCAGATCTCGTCGGCGTAGCGGACGTAGATGAAGTGGAGGGCACCCGCGTCGCCGGCCTTGGCGCGGGCGATGGCGGAGGCGAGAAGGCGATCCGGGACGGCGGGAGCTTCGCGAGTCACCCGACGACCGTACGGGCAAACGGCCCTGCGCGCACTGGGGCAGCGACCCTAGTCTTTCCGGCACGAAAGTGGCGGCGGCGGGGGCGCGTTGTATAGACGGAGCCCAGTGCTCCCTTCGATGCCGGGTGCGCTGAGCGAGTCGCACCGGCGTCGGAGGTCCCCTCCGACGCGCGCAGAGACGCCGCTCCGCCGCGGGAGACCGCCGGGCGGCGACATCCTCGGGGGAGGACACAGCGACGGGGAGGGCGGGAGGCCCTCCCCGTCGCGTTCTACGCCACCACGAGCAGGCCGCCCGGCCTGACTTCGTAGGTCGCCGACTGGAACTCGCCGACGTAGTCGCCGTCCATCTGTAGCGGGAACGGACGATCGTCCACGGCGTCGATCCGGAACGTGCGCAGCTCGCCGAGCCCCTCGATCTGGCGGTGCCGCAGCACCGTGCGGGCGCGCGTCGAGAGCAGCCGTGGTATCAGCGTCGGCAGCTCGAGCACCGTGGCGCGCTTGAGCACGGTGACCGCCAGCGAGCCGGTCTCGAGCCCGGCCGGCTCGGCAACCCGGATCGGGCGCGTACGGAAGTAGGTGAACGGATCGGAGTTCTGGACCACCACGGTGACCCCGGTGAGCGTCCGCTCGCCGGCGGTCACGCGGACGACCGGCGGGTTCACGAGGTAGCGGCGGTTGAAGATCGAGATCGCGGCGAGGGTGTAGTACCAGGCCCCGAAACGGGCCTTGCGGCGGGGGTGCGCGTCGACCCGCGCGACCACCGAGGCATCCAGCCCCACGCCGGAGGCGAAAACGAAGTGGCGGTCGTCGGATGGCGCCGTGCCGCCGGAGCCCCGAAGGTGCCCGAGGTCCAGCCGCCGCGGCCGGAAATCGTCGGCGAGCTGCAGCAGGTGCTCGGTCGCGTCGATCACGTCGTTCGGGATTCCCAGGGTCCGGCACCACACGTTCGTGGAGCCGCCGGGAAGCGCGGTGAGCGGCGTCTCCGAACCCGCCAGCCCGTTCGCGGCCTCGTTCACGGTGCCGTCGCCGCCGAAGATGAGCACCACGTCGTAGCCCTCGCCGGCCGCCTCCCGGGCGATCTGGGTGGCGTGACCCGCGCGCTCGGTGTCGACCACGTCGACCGAGTAGCGCGATCGGAGTGCGTGGACAACGAGGTTCTTGAGCCGGTCCGACACGGTCGTGGCGTGCGGGTTCACTATCACGAGCATCCGTAGCTTCGGCGCGCGCTCGGGCAGGATGCGCTCGGCGAGATCCTCTTCGCGCTCGGCGGTACTCTGCGGCGGCATCGGAGCACCCAACCCCATGCCGGTTGGGGTGTTACGCATGAGACGCTCGCTATCCCTGGCCCTTGACGAGTTCGGCGCCGCGGCGCTCGAGCAGCAGGCCGAGCGCTTTTCGGTCTCCCCGGCCGAGGTCGCGAGCCGAGCGGCTCGCTACTACGTCTCGGACCTCGATTCGGGCCGGCTGGCGCTGCGGGTGCCGCGCCTTGCGAAAGGTGTCGGCGGGAAGCCCGCGCTGAGCCTCAGGGTGGAGCTGGACGACGACTCGTTGCGGCAGCTCGATGCGGAGGCGACGCGGCAGGACGTGCCGGTCGAGGCCCTCCTCCGGCACGCGGTCCTGTACTTCCTCGCCGACCTCGACTCGGGGCGGGTTGAGCGAAGGATGCTCGAGGACGAGAGCGCCTAACGGCGCCGTGGTTCTACGGGTTCGCCGTCACCGGCGCTGCCTCCAGCTCCCGAAGCGCGGCCTTGAGCGCGCCACGGCCGCGGTGGTGGAGGCCGTGCACCGAGGCCTCGGTCTTGCCGAGGCGGGTGGCGATCTCGCTCGGCGAGAGCCCGGCGACGTGCCGGAGCACCAGCACCTCGCGCTGGTCGTCGGGAAGCCGCTGGAGGGCCTCCCGCAGCGACAGGGAACGCTCGAAGCCGACCTGCTCGGTCCCCTCGTCGCTCGTGCGCACCTCGGCGAGGGGTATCTGCCGAGAGGCGCGGATGTGGTCGAGCGCGACGTTCCGCGCGACGCGGATGATCCAGGCCGCGAACGGCACGTCACGACGCTCGTACTTGTGGATCGCCTTCATGAGCTTGGTGAAGACGACCTGGGTGATGTCCTCGGCCGTGTGCGGGTCGCGGACGATGCTGCGGACGTAGGCGCAGACGTCGTCGGCAAAGCGGACGTACAGGAAGTGGAGGGCGTTCATGTCGCCCTCCTTGGCGCCGGCAACCGCGTCGTAGACGAGGTTGTCCGGGGCCTGGCGGGGATCCGTCCGGGCGAAGCGCCCCGATGCGGGAATGCCCGATCGAGCGGGCGCTGCGGACATGCGACTCATTGCAACTCCAAGAGAGATCAGACTTGCCGAGGGAAGACTGCTGGGCTCGACCATATGAGCGCCGCCCGGATATCGCACTAGGGTGGCGACCCTAGTTTTTTCCCCAGCTTGCGGCCCTGGGGTAGGAAATTCGGATGAGTCTCAGTAGGCGCCGCTGCCCCGGACGACCGCGGAGACCGTCCGGATCACGAGCTTCACGTCTCCCCACAGGGACCAGTTCGTGACGTACAGGTAGTCCAGGTTGACCATCTGCTCGAACGGGATGTCCGAGCGGCCGTGGGCCTGCCATAGGCCCGTCAGCCCCGGCGTCAGCGACAGGCGCCGGCGGAAGCGGCCCTCGATCTGGCGGTCTTCCGTCTCGATCAGCGGCCGCGGCCCGACGAAGCTCATCTCGCCGCGCAGGATGTTGAACAGCTGCGGAACCTCGTCGAGCGAATAGCGGCGCAGGAAGCGACCCACGCGGGTGATGCGCGGATCCTCCCGGATCTTGAACATTCCGGAGTCGTTCCCGCCGCCGTGGAAGTTCAGCACGGCGACGTCGTCCTTGCGACTGTCGGCGTCCACGTACATGGAGCGGAACTTGAAGACCTCGAAGTGGCGATCGTCGCGGCCCACGCGGCGCTGACGGAAGAAGACGGGCCCCGGCGAGTCCAGCCTGATCGCGATCGCGCACGCCGCGATGAGCGGCGCGAGGACCACGAGCGCCGCCGTGCCGATCACGAGGTCGAGGGCTCGCTTGAGGCGCAATGACGACTTCATGAGGCGGGGCCGCGGCATGGTGAGGAGCGGGATGCCCTCCATCTCGTTCACCTCGAAGCGCGTGCCCACCACGTCCGACCAGCTGGGCACCAGGTCGACATGGATCCCGAGCTCCGACAGCTCACAGACGACCTCGACCCGCCGCCGGGACTCGCTCAAGGCGGGCGTGAGCATCACGCGGTCTACCTCCAGGCGATGAACCAGCTCCACGATGTCCGGGTCGCCGCCCAGCACGGGCACGAGGTCGAGCAGGTGCTCCGTGGCCGAAGGCGTGATCTTGTCGCCCGGCCGCTCCACGCATGCGACCACGTTGATGCCCCACTCGCGGTGGCGTAGGACCTTCTCCAGTACCGTGCTCGCCTCGTCGACCGGCCCGACGATCAGGGCGTTCTGGAGGTACCAGACCTGGCGCTTTGCGAACGCTCGCATGCCCGATCGCAGCACGACCAGGAGGATGAGCGTGATCGCCCAGAAGAGCGCCACCTGAGGCACCGGCACGTGGCTTGGCTTGACCGCCGAGAGGACGAGCAGCATGCTCCAGCTCCAGAGGGTGGCCATCTGGAGAACCGGCCCCAGCTCGTCGGCCGCACCGTAGTCGGCGCGATAACTGTCCAGGTGGTAGAGCCGATGTCCGTACGCGAGCAGCACCCAGAGCGGGATGCTGAGGAGAAGGAGCGGCAAGTCGCTGAACGCCAGGGCCCCGAACGCGAGCTGGGCGGCGACGAACGCGCAGCACAGCGCGACGATGTCCCCGCCGAGCAGCAGCCGCCGGAGCTTGCGCCCCCTGACGTCGCCGGGGCGCCCGAGCGACCCGCGCTCGGCGGTGCCCGGGAACGGCAGCGTCGCGACGGCGCCCGCCGACCCGCCGACTGCCTCGGCCTCTACCGCCACAGCGGGCGCCAGCTCGGAGCTCGATCTGCTCGCCATTGATCCAGGTGATGAACGCCCGGGCTCGGCGCCGGCTAGCGTGCCGACCCGGACGAAAAAAGGCTGAGCCGCTGAGCCCAGTCAGGCCGCGTGGCCCTCGCCGGCCGCGCGGTAGGCGTCGTTGCCGAGGACGATCTCGGCGAGTCCCTCGTCCGGATCGAAGATCATCGACGCAGCGTCGTTGCGCCCGCCCGCCCCGAGCTTCCGGTACGCGGACGAGAGATGGCTCTTGACGGTGCTCTCGGCAAGGAAGAGGGTGCTCGCGATCTCGCCGTTGGTGTGACCGGTGACGGCGAGTCGCAGGACTTCGCGCTCCCGGTGCGAGAACGCCCGACGCTCCACGCCGTTCCGAAGAACGGTGGGCATCACGCTGAGCCCGGCGGCGACGGCGCGCACCGCCGGCGCAAGCGCCTCCTCGAGCTCGTGCTCGAGGATCAGGGCGTCGGCGCCGGCTCTGACCGCGCGCCGAAGCCCCAGCGCGCGGCACCGGGGCGAGACGACCACGATGCGTCCGGTCCCGTTCTCGAGGACCTCGCGCAGCTGCCGGAGCGGAACCGGTTGGGAGAGGTCCACCTCGACGACGCGGATCTCGGGCGCGGAGCCGTTCCCGGCAGGCTCCACGACGGAGACGCCGTCCGCCTCGAGCGCCGCGACGATCCTTTGCCGCAGCGAGCCGTCCGCCTCGACGGCGACCAGTGTCTCCGGTCGGTCCACGCGATATGAACGGCCGTGGGGGCGCACTCCTTTTGCGGCCCGCCGCGAGAGAACCGCCGGCGGCGCCGCGTTGATGGGCGGAGAGCTTTCCATGCACACTGAACTTCGCGATCACATAGACGCGCGGTCGGCCGAGGCGCCCCTGCCCGGCTGCCGCTTTTGCGCGGCCCCGCTGCGCCGGACCTTCGTCGATCTCGGCATGTCCCCGCTCTGCGAGAGCTACGTGCCGGCCGAGCGCCTCGGCGACATGGAGCCCTTCTACCCGCTCCACGCTCGCATCTGCGAGAGCTGCCTGCTGGTGCAGCTCGAGGAGTTCGTCGCGCCGGAGGACATCTTCACCGAGTACGCCTACTTCTCGTCCTACTCCGACTCCTGGGTGGCCCACGCGCGCGCGTACGTGGAGATGGCCGTCGAGCGCTTCGGCATCGGTCCCGACAGCCTCGTCGTCGAGGTCGCGAGCAACGACGGGTACCTGCTCCAGCACGTCGTGGAGCGCGGCATACCGGCGGTCGGGATCGAGCCGGCCGCCAACGTCGCCGTCGCGGCGCGGGAGAAGGGGATCGAGACCGTCGTGGAGTTCTTCGGCCGCGAGCTGGCGGCCCGCCTGGTGGCCGGGGGACGCCGTGCCGACCTCCTGGCGGCGAACAACGTGATGGCGCACGTGCCGGACCTGAACGACTTCGTCGGCGGCATGGAACCGCTGCTCGCGCCGCAGGGCGTGGTGACGATCGAGGTGCCGCACCTCCTGCGCCTCGTCGAGGACAACCAGTTCGACACGATCTACCACGAGCACTTCTCCTACTTCTCGTTCCTGACCGCGCGCAAGGTCCTGGCCGCGCACGGCCTCGAGGTCTTCGACGTCGACGAGCTCGCCACGCACGGCGGATCGCTGCGGCTGTACGCCCAGCGCCGGTCGAGCGGCCGCCGGCCGGTGGGCCCCAAGGTCGAGGCGCTGGCGGAGCGGGAGCGCGCGCTGGGCTTCGACACGCTCGAGGGGCACGACGGGTTCTCGGCGCGGGTCGAGGAGACCAAGTGGCGCCTGCTCGAGTTCCTGATCCAGTGCCGGCGCGACGGCAGGCGGGTGGCCGGATACGGCGCCCCCGGCAAGGGCAACACGCTGCTCAACTACTGCGGGATTCGAACCGACCTGCTCGAGTTCACGGTCGACCGCAACCCCTACAAGCAGGGGCAGTTCCTCCCCGGGACCCACATCCCGATCCGCCACCCGGAGGCGCTCGAGCAGGCCCGACCCGACTTCATCCTGATCCTTCCCTGGAACCTGAAGGACGAGATCGTGGCGCAGTTGTCCTACGCCCGGGAGTGGGGCGCCCGCTGCGTCGTTCCGATCCCGGAGGTGGAGGTCCTATGAAGGTCGTCATCTTCTGCGGCGGGCAGGGGCTGCGGATGCGGGAGGCGTCCGAGGTCGCGCCCAAGCCGATGATCCCGATCGGGAGCCGGCCGGTCCTCTGGCACGTGATGAAGTACTACGCCCACTACGGGTTCACCGACTTCGTGCTGTGCCTGGGCTACAAGGCCGAGGCCATCAAGCACTTCTTCCTCACCTACAGCGAGGCGATGGCCAACGACTTCGTGCTCTCCGACGGCGGCGCCAAGGTCCACCTCCTCAAGACCGACATCCACAACTGGAACATCACCTTCGTGGACACCGGCCTGCGGTCGTCGATCGGTGAGCGGCTGCGGGCGGTGCGCCACCTCCTGCGCGACGACGAGATGTTCCTGGCCAACTACGGCGACACGCTGACGGACGCGGATCTGCCGGCGATGATCGCCCGCGCCCGGGAGGCCGACGTGACCGCGAGCTTCCTCGCGGTGCGGCCGAACTACAGCTTCCACGTCGTCTCGATGAACGACGCGGGCTACGTGCGCGGCCTCCACGACGTCCTGCGTTCCGACCTCTGGATCAACGGCGGCTACTTCATCCTTCGCCGGAATCTCCTCGACCAGCTGGGCCCCGGCGAGGATCTCGTGGAGGAGCCGCTCAAGCGCCTCCTCGCCGCCGACCAGGTGCTGGCGCAGCGGCACGAGGGCTTCTGGGCGCCGATGGACACGCTCAAGGACAAGCAGTGGCTCGAGAGCCTGCACGAGAGCGGCACCGCCCCGTGGCAGGTCTGGGACCCGGACCGCGCCGCCGACCGCGAGGTCGCGTACGCCGCGTCCTGATGATGCTGCCGCTGCAGATGGGACAACCCGGCACGGCGCCCGCGCGAGTGCTCGCGATCGGCGCCCACCCGGACGACATCGAGATCGGGTGCGCCGGCACCATGCTCAAGCTGATCGAGCGGGAGGGGATCTCGGAGGTCCGCTGGGTGGTGCTGAGCGGCAAGGGCGAGCGCGCGGAGGAGGCGCGCCGAAGCGCCGAAGAGCTGCTCGACGGGGTCCCGTCGAGCGACGTCGTGGTATGCGACTTTCCGGACGGCTTCTTCCCCTACGAGGGCCAGCGGATCAAGGACTACTTCGAGTACCTCAAGGCCGACTTCTCGCCGGACGTGGTCTTCACGCACCAGCGCGCCGACCTTCACCAGGATCACCGCCTCAGCTGCGAGCTGACCTGGAACACCTTCCGCGACCACCTGATCCTCGAGTACGAGGTGCCGAAGTACGACGGCGACATGAGTGCGCCGAACGCCTTCGTGCCGATCGAGGAGCGCCTCCACCGGCGCAAGATCGACCATCTCATGAGCCACTTCGGCTCCCAGGCATCCAAGCGCTGGTTCAAGGAGGAGCTGTTCTCGAGCCTTCTGCGGCTGCGAGGCATGGAGTGCAACTCGCCGAGCTCCTACGCCGAGGCGTTCTTCTGCCGTAAAGCCGTGCTGGCGTGACCACGGCGCTCGCACGGCGGCCACGCGCCATCGGGCGCGACGCATTCCAGTTGATGCATCGCCTGTTACCGCTCTGTCGCAGCCTGACCGGCGAGGGCGTCAGATCCACGTTCGACATCCTCGAAGAAGAGATTCCGATAACGCGGACCGAGGTTCCGAGCGGCACGAAGGTGTTCGACTGGATCGTGCCGGATGAATGGAACATCCGCGACGCGTACATCGCTGCCGCTGACGGCAGCCGTGTCGTCGACTTCCAGCGTTCCAGCCTCCACGTCGTCTCTTACAGCGAGCCCGTGCGGACCACGCTTCCTCTCGAGGCGCTCCGCGAGCGGCTGCACACGCTCCCCGAGCAGCCTGACGTCGTCCCCTACCGCACCTCGTACTACGACCGCACCTGGGGCTTCTGCCTATCGCACAGGCAGCTGCTCGAGCTGCCGCCGGGCGACTACGAGGTCGTGATCGACTCGACGCTCGAGCCCGGCCACCTCTCGTACGCCGAGCTCGCGATCGACGGGGAGGGGGAGGGGGAGGTGCTCGTCTCGACGTACGTCTGCCACCCCTCGCTCGCGAACGACAACCTCTCCGGGATCGCGGTCGCCACCATGCTCGCGAGGGAGCTCCTGGGGCGGCGGCTGCGGCACAGCTACCGGTTCCTGTTCGCGCCGGGCACGATCGGGCCGCTCGCGTGGCTTCACGAGAACCGCGACGGGCTCGACCGCATCGAGCACGGCCTGGCGCTGTCCTGCATCGGCGACCGCGGCGACTTTACATACAAGCGCAGCCGCCGCAGCGCCGAGGTGGACCAGGCGATGGAGATAGTTCTGCGCGATTCGGGGGCGCCGCACCGGGTGCTCCCGTGGGAGCCCTGGGGCGGCGACGAGCGCCAGTTCTGCTCGCCTGGATTCGACCTTCCGGTCGGCTGCCTCATGCGCACGCCTCACGGCGAGTTCGCCGGCTACCACACCTCGGCCGACGGGATGGAGAGGATTAGCCCGGAGTCGCTGGCGGAGGCGGTGGACAGGTGCCTCGACCTCGTCGACGTGCTCGAGACCAACCGCCGCTGCACGAACCTGAGCCCCTACGGCGAGCCCCAGCTCGGGCGCCGTGGCCTCTACCGCTCGACCGGCGGGGCCGTCGCCACGCCCGACGACGAGCGGGCGCTCCTGTGGGTGCTGAACCAGAGTGACGGGCGCGCCAGCCTGTTGGACATCGCGCGCGACTCGGGGCTTCGCTACCCGGTGGTGCGACGGGCGGCGGAGCGGCTCGAGCGGGCCGACCTCCTCGCCTGAGACCGCTCAACCGCGGTAGTCGGGCCACGCCCGGTCGCGCTCAGAGATCAGGCGCTCCTGCGCCGCCGGCCACTCGATGCCGAAGGCCGGATCGTCCCAGCGGACCCCGCTCGCGGCCTCGGCGACGTAGTGGTGCGACATCTGGTAGAGGACCTCGGTGTCGTCCGCGAGTGTCTGGTAGCCCTGGGCGAAACCCTCCGGGACGTACGCCAGGCGCTCGTTGTCGGCGGTCAGCTCGACCCCGAGCCAGTCACCCGCGGTCGGCGAGTCCGGCCGCAGATCCACCATGACGAGGAAGATCGATCCGCGCGTGCAGCGGACCAGCTTGATCTCGCTGTGCGGCGCCTCCTGGTAGTGCAGGCCGCGAAGCGTGTTGCGCCGCGGGCTGTGGATCGTGCTGCTCTGGACGATGCTCATCGGCAGGCCGTGCTCGGCGAACTCGCGCTCGCAGAAGGTGCGCGCCAGGAAGCCGCGCTCGTCGGCGCGGCGCTCGACGTCGATGACGTACGCGTCCCGGAGGCGGGTGGGGGTGAAGATCACGCCTCGACCGGCACACGCCACCGGAGGTCGTCGCCGAGACGGCCGGCCTCCTGCAGCTCTCGCACTCGGTTGATGCGCAGGTATCGCGTGCCGATGAACTCCTCGAAGGTCAGCCCGTTGCGGAGGTAGGCCTCGTAGAGCTGCTCCACGCCGCGACGGACGGTCCAGCGGGCCTCGAACCCCGGCAGGACCCGCGCGATCTTCGAGCAGTCGACCTGGTAGGAACGCTTGTCCGGCCCGCCGCCCTCGGCGAACGAGGCGCGCGCGCCGGGCACGACCTCCTCGACGATCCGTGCCAGGTCGCGAATGCGGTAGTTCTCGGCGTTGGCGCCGACGTTGAACGCCTCGTCGTGCACGAGCTCACGGGGGGCATGGAGGACGGCGAGGAACGCGCTCGAGATGTCCTCGACGTGCACGAGCGGGCGCCAGGGCGTGCCGTCGCTCTGGATGAGGATCTCCCCTGTCGAGTGGGCATATCCCACGAGGTTGTTGACGACCACGTCGACGCGCAGGCGCGGCGAGACGCCATAGGCGGTGGCGTTCCGCAGGTAAGTCGGGCTGAAGGAATCGTCGGCGAGCTCGGCGATGTCCTGCTCGGCGAGGACCTTCGAGCGGCCGTAGGGCGTCACCGGGGCGAACTCCGCGCCCTCGTCCAGCATCTCGTCGTCGCCGGCCTTGCCGTAGAGGCTGCACGACGACGCGAACAGGAAGCGCTCGACGCCGGCCTCCTTGGCCTTCTCCGCCATCCGAACGGAGGCGAGGTGGTTGATGTCGTAGGTCGCCTGGGGGTTGAGGTTGCCGACGGGGTCGTTGCAGACGGCGGCCAGGTGGATCACCGCGTCGAAGCCGGTGAGGTCCTCGCTCTCGACGTCGCGCACGTCGGCCTGCAGCGATTCCACGTCCTCCCCGTTCTGGCCGAACACGCAGGGGGCGAAGATGTCGGAGTCGAGCCCGACGACCTCATGGTCGGCCTGCTCCAGCCTCGGGACCAGGACTGAGCCGATGTAGCCGTGGTGGCCGGTTACGAGTACGCGCAAGGGAACCTCCTGTCCCGTCAGCAGCCCGCGCAGGATGCGTTCTCGTGCGGCGCGCTGTCCACTTTCTCGAGCCAGATTTCGCGCCAGTACGGATAGATGGCACGCGTGCAGAAGCGGTGGTAATCGGCGGCGCAGACCACGCCCTCGAGGATGATGCAGTCCGACTTGATGTCGACCATCTCGCCCGTGGACTCCTCGATGAGGCGGTTCACGCGCGCGCGGACACGCGCCGTGCGACCGCAGTAGTTGCTCATCTCGCCGTCGAAGCTCAGGCCACGGTTGCGGCTCGTCGTGTCGAGCGTCGCCTCGATCTCCTGCTTGCTCTTGATCCGCACCAGATCGCCGGGACGGAGATCGAGCTTCTCCGAAGGTGTCTTTCCCTTATCGAGCTTTCCTGCGACGAAGGGGTAGCGCCTGCCGCCGGCGATCCGGAGGCGCTCCGGAAGGTGCCGCTCGCTGAACCCCTGCCATAGGTTGAAGATCTCGATGATCAGGCCGCGGACGATCTTCCGGACGCTCCAGTTCTGGGCGTCCCTGACGTACTGGTCGGCCTGCCTGAAGCGCAGCGGCTCGGAGGCGCTGGGGATGTCGGTGGCCTGGCAGCGGTAGCGAAGGTCGTCCGCCTCGGTCGCCTCCCTCGTGGCGGGCTGGAGCGTCTCAGCGACGTAGGCCTGCTCCTCCTCGCCGAGCGGCTGCGGCGTAGCCTTGGGCGCACTGCCGTTCCGCCTGCTGCCGTCCTCGGCCCGCTCGAGCCAGGCTTCCTTCCAGAACATGAGGCACGCGGCCTGACAGCCGTCGTGGGCTGAGCCGTCGCAGCGGACGTTCTGAAGGTGCACGGTGTTGTACATCCGCCTCACGACGCCGTCGCCCGCGCAGGTCTTGTCGGCCCGCTGCGTGACCGGCAGCGTGCGGCCGCAGAACTTCAGCATCTCGGGCATGAAGGGAAGACCGTCGAGCATGCCGCGTTCGTCGAGCGTCGCAAAGATCTCGGCGGCGCTGCGCACCCGGGCGAGCTCGCCGGGTTTCAGGTCGAGGACCTGCTGGGGCGGAAGGGAGACCTGAGTCGCGGTGCTCACCTCCACAAAACGGTGCGCCGTTCCGCGAACTTGCGGCCGTATCCGCGGCGTGGCGCCTCCACGAGCGAAAGGGGCGCGGCCTTTCCTCCGTTTGTCGTCTGACATGGACGACATCGCGATCATCACCGTCTCGACGAGCGAGGCTCACTGGCTGAGGCCCTGCTTGAGCACCGTATTCGCCCATATGGGCGATGTGAGCGCCGACGTCGTCGTCGTGGACAACGAGTCCCGGGACGGTACTCCGGGAGTCGTAGGGAACGAATTCCCAGACGCTCGCGTCGTCCCCTCTCGCAATCACGGGTTCTCCCACGCGAACAATCGCGGGCTGATGACCTGTGACGCCCGCTACGTGCTGTTCCTCAATCCCGACACCGAGATAGTGCAGGGCACGTTCGAGGAACTGGTTCGGGCGATGGACGTCCGGCCCACGGTGGGACTGATCGGCGTGCGCCAGATCAATCGCGAAGGGCACCTGGACAGGACGATCCGTCGGTTTCCGAATGCCCTGCGCAGCCTCGCGGACGCGTTCGGGGCGGAGCGACTGCCGCGGCGTCCACGTTGGCTCGGCGAACGGGAGCTCGATCTATCCGTCTACGACCGCGAGGTCGCCTGCGACTGGACGAGTGGGTCGTTCATGCTCGTTCGTCGCGAGGCGATCGAGAGCGCGGGCTTCCTCGACGAACGCTATTTCATGTACTCCGACGAAACTGACTTCTGCCGGCGGATCAAGACCGCCGGCTGGGAGATCCGTCATCTGCCGTCCATGACGATCCTCCACCAGGACGGGAAGGCCGGGATCAAGCCGAGCATCGTAAGCCTCGATGCGGCTTCGCGAATGCGCTACGCGCGGAAGCACTTCTCACCGGTCCACCGTCATCTGTACTTCGGCGCGCTGCTGCTCGGAGCGTC
>Ga0081538_10000372_pt1 | contig 51168 bp, 52 predicted proteins | sample TabmetS5T2R1_FD_71022 | JGI IMG/M metagenome (GOLD analysis project Ga0081538, IMG submission 71022) | Tabebuia heterophylla rhizosphere microbial communities from the University of Puerto Rico - S5T2R1 | ecosystem: Host-associated > Plants > Roots > Rhizosphere ...
AGAGCAGGTCGTCGAGGTCGCCTGAGCCGATCTCACCACGCACCCGCTCGCCCCAACCGGCGGGCAGGCTATGGTCGAGCTGCTCGCAACGCTCGACCGCGGTGGCCAGCAGCCCGGCCCACGACGCCGCCGCCCCGCCGCCGCTGGCCGCGATCGAGATCCCCGCGCCGGCCATGGCCACGACCTGGCCGTCAGCGATCTCCCTTGCCAGGTCCCGCACCAAGAGGCTCTCGCCCATCCCCGTCTCCACCTCGACTGCACACTCTTGAGACAAGTATCTACGACCCCTCGCGCGTCCCAGCGGGCACGCGCATGCGGTGAGGCTGGTTCAGGCGAGGCGAGGCGCTGCAACCGCTCGTCCAGGCGCCGGACGGACGCGTGGGAGCAGGTGGTGCGCCTGCTCCATCGCCGGGCGATGGCCATGACCTATCGGCGCCTGTTAGTGGCTGGTGATGGTGTGGGGATAGGCTGCGAGGCAAGTGAAGGTCCCGCGAGGGTGGCTCCTCCGGGACCCTGACTGCAGAGAAAGGCCGCTGGTCATGGACGAGCTTAATGGCGTTGGCGAGCGGATCACGTATTGGCGGCATCGGCGGATGATGACGCAGGTGGCGTTGGCGGGTCAGGTTGGGCGGTCGGAGTCGTGGCTGGCGAAGATCGAGCGAGGCGAGCGCACGATCGAGGCGATCAAAGACCTGCTGTTGCTCGCGAATGTGCTCAAAGTCCAGCCGGGTGACTTGATCGGCGGGATCGAGCTGCCGCCCAATGGCGGCGACCCACTGGATCCGCCGAAGGGCATCATCGCGATCCGGCGAGCGCTGTTCTCACCTGGGGTCGATGACGACCAGATTGAGATGGAGGGCCTGCGCGCCGACCTTGTCCGCGCGATTGAGATGCGTGGGAGGGGTCAATTGCAGGCGGCGGTTATTGCGGCGCCACGGTTGATCGAGCGGGCGCGGGCGGCGACGGCGCGTGAGATCCCCGGCGCTTGGTGGAGCCTGACATTGGCGTACCACCTCGCGGCTCATATATGCCGGGATTTTTATGACCGCGATCTCGGATTGCTCGTGGCCGACCGGGCCGTGGCCGCCGCTGAGCGGTCAGAGGACCCAGTCCTACTGGGGGTAGCGCGGCGTGATTTAGCGTTCGCCATGCTGGATGCTGGGTTCGTGGATGAGGCTGGCGCCGTGTGCTCTGACGGAGCAGATGATTTAGCGCCGACTGACGAGTCGTCTTTGCCAGTGTGGTCGATGTGGGGATCTTTGAGGTTGACAGAGGCGCTCGCGGCGTCACGTGTGGATGACCTCGGTGGCGCGCGTGGGCTCCTGGGTGACGCCCGCGCCGCGGGCATCCGTGTGGGTCCTGGGCGAAACGATTACTGGCAGACCTTTGGGCCGGCGAATGTCGTTGCTCACGAGATCGTGGTCGAGATGGAGGGCGGGCAGCCGGTTGAGGCGCTGCGGTTGGCTGACGGGTTGGCGGTTGGGGAGTTGTCCACTGAGAGCCGTCGCGCCCGGACGCTGATCAGGGTGGCCCACGCGCATCTCGTGCGGAGCGACGACGCTGCAGCGCTGGCTGTGCTGTTAGAGGCGGAGCGGCACGCCGCGGAGAGGGTGAAGTACAGCGTGTTGGCGCATGAGATCGTGAGGGCGTTGCTGAAGCGGGAGCGCAAAGCGCGGATGATCGGCCTGCGCGAGCTCGCCGAGCGGATGGGCGTCAAGGTCTAAGCTTGCGTTTAAACCTACGGGTTCGGGATGGTAGCTCGGCGAGGGCTCGGTGGGCTCAGCCCTCGGCTCGCTCGAAGATCCGCAAAGAAAAGGCCTCAAGCTCGTTGACCAGACTCCGGAGCCGGCGGGCGTTGTCGAACCACGGGCCATAGACAGCGGCTTGCTCATCGGTCAGGCGGCGGGTGACGGTCTTGCCGCCGATCTTACGGGTCCACTGATGATACGGGCCGTGCAGCCGCGGGGGAACGGCCTGGCAGCAACAGCCCGGCTTGCCGCAAGACATACGCCGGCACAGCAAGGTGCCCGGCAACGCGAAACCCACCTCGGCCAGACGGCGGGCGATCGCGGCTTGCGCTTCGCGGTCTGTGGCGCTGGGCTCGGCCATCGGTCACATCCTGTCTGAAGCGGTCGAGGCTCCACCACTTTCACTGCCTACAGTAGTTAACTGCCGACATGGTGATGCCTCTGATCAACAAATCCGAAGCAGCCAAGCTGATCGGCTTCCGCGAGGCGCTCTACGGCTGCCTAGGCGGCTGGGCTGACACGCTGTTCGAGTTGACCGACGCGATGTCGCGCGCGCCGGGGCCGGTGGACTCGATACCTGCCCTGAGCTTGGAGCCGACCCTCCGCCGCAGCCACGGCAGCCTGTATAAAGCGCTCGCGCGCGGCGGAGTCGACGCCGAGCGGCTGCGTGAGGTCCTCATCGGTCATCGGCCGCCCGACTGGCCTGCGGTGTTCGCCGTGGACGCCTCCACGTGGGAGCGCTGCGACGCCGAGACCAGCCCCGAGCGCGGGTTTTACTACCATCCGTCGCGGCACTCGGCGGGCCAGCCGATCGTCGCGGGCTGGTCGTATCAGTGGATCACCCAGCTGAGCTGGGCCGCTGACTCGTGGACCGCGCCGGTGGACGCCGCCCGCATCCCGCCCGGCGCCGATGCCACCGACGCCACGATCGCCCAGGTCCGTGACCTCGTCGAGCGGCTCGGCGAGGACGGGCCAGCGCCGCTGCTCGTCTTCGACGCGGGCTATGACCCCATCGCGCTGAGCGCCGGCCTCGCCGAGGATCGCGTCGCAGTGCTGGTGCGGATCCGATCGGACCGGGTGTTTTATGCCGACCCTGCTCCCGCCGAGCCTGGCGCGGTGGGCCGGCCGCGGCGTCACGGCGATCGGCTCTCCTGCGCCGATGCGGACGGCTGGCCTGCTCCCGACGTCGAACTCGTCACCGATGATGCGGTCTATGGCAGGGTGTGCGCGCAGGCCTGGGGCGGGTTGCATCCCAAGCTGGCCCGGCGCGGCCGCTAGGCTGATGCCGAGGTCCCACCGATCGTGCAAGGTACGGTCATCCGGGTCGAGGTCGAGCGTCTGCCTAAGCCCTCCGGCCGTGCGAAAAAGACGTTGTGGCTGTGGTGGTCCGGACCAGGCCAGCCTGACCTTGATGTCTGCTGGCGGGCCTATTTGCGTCGGTTCGATATCGAGCACACCTACCGGTTTGTCAAGAGCGTCCTGGGCTGGACTACCCCGGCGGTGCGAGCTCCCGAGCAGGCTGATCGTTGGACCTGGCTGGTCGTGGCCGCCTATACCCAGCTGCGTCTCGCGCGCGGCCTGGTCGCGGATGACCGCCTGCCCTGGGAGCGTCCACGCGAGGCGGCCAAGCTCACTCCGGCCCGGGTCCGAAGGGGGTTTTATCGACTTGGCGCAACTCTTGGCACTCCAGCTAGTCCACCAAAATCCGATATTCCCGGTCCGGGACGGCCTACAGGCAGCCGTCGACCGCCACGAGCCCGCTATCCCGTGGTCAAGAAGACCGCGTAAAGGTTTAAACGCAAGCTCAGAACGTGTTTGAGAAGTCTTTGGGTGGGGGTCGTGCCTCGTCGGGTTCCGCTCGCGGAACACCCTTTTAGGTCGGAGCCTCCTTCCGGGACGAGGCACGACCTGCGCCTGCTCATCTTCGTGGTTTTTTATTATCTCTGAGGCGGTTTCGGCGGCCAGGGGCTGGGGGAGTTCCCCATGCTGGGCCACCGAAACCGCGCTCCGCTTCGCTTCGCCCACGGACCGCAGCCGCAGTTCTCAAACACGTACTAAAGCCTCAAGCGGGCCGACCCGCCTGCTGACACCACCGGGCGCGCGTTGGAACAGATGGAGCAGGCCAAGGCCATGCCGGCGTTGCGAGGTCATTACCCAATGTCTGGAATGGGCGATGGCAACAAACTAGCAAGCTGGCGTCTGGGGCGGCTTGAGCGAGGACGAGTGACGACGGCTCCACCGGCAGCGACGCCGGACGGACAAAGGTTGACGGCCGAGGCGGGCGAAGAGGCTACACAGCCTTTCTCAGGCTGCAAAAGTTGTCCCTGCCTCGACCGTCGCCACCCCCGTCCTGCAAGCTCTTTGTGGCAATGAGGTCGAAGCCTTTATTTGTCCTGTGCCAGTGGCTAGTGCAGATCGAGATCCTCTAGCCCGTCGAGGATGTCGTGGACGACATCGTCAACGAGCTCATGCACCTTGTCGAGGACATCATCGAGGTCGTCATGGTCGTGGTCGTGCGCATAAGCCGGCACGACGCCGAACAGGAGCAAGCTCGCGGCGACCGCCATCACCACGAGCACATGGCGCATTTTTCGGTACATAACTCTCAACCCCCGTGAATCATGAGCGCTGTGGCAGTGCTCTGAACGATGACCACTATGTCAATATTGTCCGGTAGCGATGTCTTTGCCGCCGCACTCGCCATCGGGACCCTCACTACGAAACGTTACCTCAGCTTGACTACCCGCCAGGCGTGGCGAGGCGGCGGAGCTGAGCCATATTCACTAGCACTCCTATAGCAAATCCTGCTGAAAGGGGGAAGCTGCAATATTACGCGGTAGAGGATCTCAGAGGATGGCGATCAGCCTGGTGGGGCGCTCGATACAGTCCGCGATCAGCCGCAAGAACCCGGCAGCATCGGCGCCATCGCAGATGCGATGGTCAAAAGCGATTGACAGCTGGACGATTTTGCGTGGTTTGATCTTGCCCTTATGCACCCACGGGCGATCAGCGATCCGCCCCACGCCGAGGATCGCGGCCTCGGGATAGTTGATCACCGGATTGCCGTCGTCGACGCCGAGCGATCCGTAGTTCGAGACCGTGAACGTGCTCCCGACAAGCTCCGCTGGCTTCGCGCTGCCGTCGCGGGCGGACGTGACCAGCCTGCCCAGCTCGGCGGCGATCCGCGGCACCGGCAGCCGGTCGGCGTGCTTGATGACCGGCACGAGCAAGCCGCGGTCGGTGTGGACCGCGACCCCAAGATGGACATCGCGGTGGAGCACGATCTCGCCGCGCTCGGCATCGAGGCTCGCGTTGAGCGAGGGGAACTCCCGCAACCCCGCGACGCAGGCCCGCAAGATAATCGCCAGCGGAGAAACGCGTACCGCTGGCTGGCCCGCGTTCAGGCGGTCGCGCAGCGCGCACAGGCGGGTCGCGTCGCAGTCGACCCATGCGGTGGCCTCAGGGACCTCCCGCCGCGAGGCCGCCATCTTCTCGGCGATCGCCCTGCGCACGCCTCGCAGCGGTATGCGCTGGGCGCCCTCCTCCGTCTCACGGTCGGGCTCGTGAGCCCGCGCCGCGGCCTTGTTGACATCCTCGCGGGTCACCAGACCCTCTGGACCGCTGCCGTTGACCTCGGCGAGGTCGACACCCAGGTCCTTTGCGAGCTTGCGCACCGGCGGCTTGGCCCGCGGCCGGTCCTCCTGCGGCGCTCCCGCCAGGCGAGAGTTGCGGCGCCGTGGGCGGTCCTCACCCGCGCCGTACCCAACCAGGAGCGGTGGAGGCGTAAGCGCGGCGCCGCTCCCAGCGCCGTTGCCCACCTCGGGGAGTTCGACAGACAGCAACGGCGCGCCGACCTGCACCTGCGCGCCCTCGGCTGCGTAGAGCGCGACGACGGTGCCGGCGAACGGCGAGGGCACCTCGACGACGGCCTTCGCGGTCTCGACCTCTGCGACGGGTTGGTCCACCGCGACGGTGTCACCGGCCGCGATGAGCCAGCGGATAATCTCAGCCTCGGTCAGGCCCTCGCCGAGATCCGGGAGCAGGAAGTCCCGGGTACGTGCCGGGCCGGGGGCGGCGCTGGTAGGCGGGCGCTCATTGGCAGGCACGGCGCTAAAACCTCAAGGAGCGCTCGACGGCGTCGAGGATCCGATCCGTGCTTGGCAGGAAGAACTCCTCGAGCTTCGCGGGCGGGTACGGGATGTCGAACCCACCGACGCGCAGGACGGGGGCCTCCAAGTGGTAGAAGGCCCGCTCCGTCACCTGCGCGGCCACCTCCGCGCCAAACCCGGCGAAGAGCGACGCCTCGTGGACGACCACCGCGTGCCCCGTCTTGCGTGTGCTGGAGACCAGCAGGTCGGTGTCGAGTGGGTTCAGCGTGCGGAGGTCGATGACCTCGAGGCTCCAACCGGAATCCTCAGCGGCGGCTGCCGCGTCGAGGCAGGTGCGGACCATTGGCCCGTAGGTGATCAGCGTCGCCGTCCGCCCTGGCCGGCGCACCACCGCATGGCCGAACGGCTCGGTGGTGACCGGCAAGCTCGCGTCCTCCTTCAGCCAGTAGCGGCGCTTCGGCTCGAAGAAGATCACCGGGTCGGGATGGTCGATCGCCTCCCGGAGCAGCGAGTACGCGTCGCTGGGCGTGCCCGGGGTGACGACCTTGAGGCCCGCGACGTGGGCGAAGAGCGCCTCGGGGCTCTCGGAGTGATGCTCGACCGCCCCGATGCCACCGCCGTAGGGGATGCGCACCACGACTGGCACCGTGACCGTCCCGCGCGAGCGGTTGCGGAGCTTCGCGAGATGGCTGGTGATCTGCTCGAACGCGGGGTAGGCAAAGCCATCGAACTGGATCTCGACAACCGGTCTCCAGCCGTAGAGCGCCATGCCGATCGCGCTGCCGACAATCCCCGACTCGGCGAGCGGGGTGTCGAAGCAGCGCCCCTCGCCAAACCGCTCCTGCAGCTTGTCGGTGATCCGGAACACCCCGCCGAGCCGGCCGACGTCCTCGCCGAACGCCACGACCCGATCGTCGGCGGCCATCGCGTCGTGCAGCGCAGTGTTGAGCGCCTGCGCCATCGTGATCGCCATGGCTCAGCCTCTCAGGCGCTGCTGGCGCCACTCACGCGGCGCCCTCCCATAAGCCCTCACCCAGCTCGCGGGCCAGCAACTCGCGCTGCTCGGCGAAGCGCTTGGGTGGATCGACGTAGACGTGCTCGAACAGCTCGAGCGGGTCGCCGTGGGGCGCGTCGTAGATCTCAGCGCGGATCCGGGCCAAGATGGCGCGCGCCTTCTCCTCGATCTCATCGCGGAGCGTCGTGTTGAGCAGGCCTTCCCGCTCCAGGAACGCCTCGAAGCGCGCGAGTGGGTCACGTGCCATCCACTCCGCCTGCTCCGCATCGGTGCGGTAGCGGGTGGGGTCGTCAGCAGTGGTGTGCGCCTCCATGCGGTAGGTGACGGCCTCGACCAGGCTCGGACCCTCGCCACGGCGGGCGCGGTCGACGGCCTGGCGGATCACCGCGTACGTGGCCAGCACGTCGTTGCCGTCGCACCGGGAGCCCGGCATGCCGTAGCCGACCGCCTTATGCGCGAGCGTCGGCGCCTTGGTCTGCTTGGAGAGCGGCACGCTGATCGCGTACTGGTTGTTCTGCACCAGGAACACGCACGGCGCGCCGTAGACCGCAGCGAAGTTCAACGCCTCGTGCACGTCGCCCTCGGAGGTCGCGCCGTCGCCGAAGCAGCTCAGCACCACAAGACTCCCGCCGTCGAGCTTCGCGCCCATCGCGAACCCGGCGGCGTGGAGCGCCTGCGTCCCGACCGGGATCGACAGGAGCATGTAGTGGCGATCGTGGGGGTCGTGGTCAGACAGCCATGTTCCGCGCCAGAGGTGGAGGAGCCGCACAGGGTCAACCCCGCGGACGAGCGCGGCGCCTAACTCGCGGTACGACGGGAAGATCCAATCCTGCTCATCAAGCGCGTAGGCCGCCCCGATCTGGGCGGCCTCCTGACCGAGCAAGGACGGGTACACCGCCAGCTGGCCCTGGCGTTGGAGGTTGATGGCCTGCCGGTCGACGCGGCGCGCGAGGACCATGAGGCGATAGAGCGCGCAGAGATCCTGATCTTTGAGATCGAGCGGGTACCCCTCAATCTCGTGGAGGACGCCGTGAGGGTCGAGCAACTGTACCGGCGGGTCGGTCGGGAGGAGATCGACCTGACTGCGGTGATCGTGGTGAAGGAGGTACGCGGCGGCGGGTGCGCTGCACATCACGATAGGCCCCCTCGTGCTAGCCGGTCCGGGGTCGCCGATCCGGGCGGGAAGGTGCTTAAGCGACCACCGCTCTCGTCGGATTGCAACGGCTGGCGGTCATCCCCAGGATACACGCAGCGCTCCGCTTCGGGGGGTACTTACGCCCCCCTATCGGACTGAAGCCCCAGGTGGGTCTGAAGCTCAGCCATTCCTGGACGACTGTCCGCTTAGGTTCATGGGGCCGAGCCCTGAGCGTCTTATTTAGATGGTACTCGGGAACATCGGTACAGGCTGCCGCGCTCTTCCAATTTTGGGCTCGTCAGCCGTCAAACCCTCCCGCTTGCCACGGGTAATCCTGAAGTTTAGTTTCTCATTGATTCCTCGCTCTTCCATCATGTCCGTCACAAGCTCCATGAGTGTGAAGTGCACGCACTCAGAGAGGAAATTGAGATCAGCGAGGTCATTCTCCGTCAACCGCTGGAAGCCTGGATAAACGGCGTTCACTTGCGTGTATACGCCAGTCTTCTTGTGGATTCCGATACCAACTAGTTTCTCGACCCAATGCCCCCTGTTCAGGTGGCCTTCCCACCCGACGTAAAGCTCTTTGCCATGCTTATGGATCTGACAGAAGACGAGGCATCGACGAAGGCTCAGCACGATCTCCTCACGCGTAACCGTGCCGTCAAGTCCCCAATCCCAGGTCTGCTCGACGCGGGAATGGACACCCTCCACTGACAAACGCTCCATAACGGCGAGAAACTTCTTATGTAACTCCTTCGCGTCGTCGCCTAATCCTGGGACCGCCGCCTGCCAGGAGTCCACGGCAAGCAGCCATCGCGGCTCAGTCTCTGGCTTGCCGGAGCAGAACACCACTGGACGCCGCCGTCGCAGCAGCACAAACGCCACCACGGCTCCCACCAGGCAGAGCGGACCGAGCGGAGCCGCAAAAATCATCATGAGGAGTCCCAGCGCCACCAGGGCCGCTGGGGCCGCCCTGAGCCAGTCGACGCGTAGCACGTCCAGCCTGTTTTTCGGCCGCCAGAGCTGGTAGGGCCGCTGCCTCAACTGCCTTTCAAACCGAGGCATGCGGCCGTGACACAGGATAAACCGCACCAGCTTGCGCGCATCCTCCGCGTCGAAGTCGTACAAAGGAGGATACGCCATCCGCCGCCCGCGTTCATCTACCTCAACCCTATACTCTAATTCGTAACGATGGAACTCCCTCGCCTCAATCGTCACGACAGCCCATCCCCGCTCCGTAACTCCGTGTCCCCTGTCCGGATCCGGGATCGAGCACTCCAGCTTGACCCACGCAGGGTGCTCAAAGGAGTCAGACTTGATCACCAACGCGTCAAAGCCTGTCTCTTCACAGGCATGCTCTAGCGCGTCAAACACCTCATCGCGGGCCTGATTGACGCGCGCCCAGATACTGTCTGCCCTTCGCTCCAGGATGGGCGTGACGTCCCGTGAACTGGAGGTGGGGTCGCGGGCTGGTTGCTTCATGTGGATTATCCTTTCTGGTATCGAGCCAATGACAGATGCTCAGTCGACCCCAAGCAGTGAGAATGCTTAGTATCCGTGTTCCAACCACGAAGCCGGGGTACTACAAACGCGCTTGGTTTGATCGGCGCGAATGCCGTTATTGCCTCGCCGCTAACCGAAAGATTCGGTTCCCGCTATTGCCCTATACGTTGATTTATGCTCTCCTTTCACGCACCGCTCTTGGGAGTCTGAATAATAAGAACTCTTAGATACGACACATGATACGGCAAGTTGTATGCGTCGTTGGCGAGGAACACAATTTTCCGGCCGCGGTGCCAGGTGCTGGCAGGATGGTGGCCATGAGCGAGCGTCCCGCCCTGTTACTCGTCGCGCATGGCACCCGTGATCCGCGCGGCGCCCAGGAGATGGGCGTGCTCACCGCGTTGCTCCGGGACAGGCTCGGGGTCCCCGTCGCGCACGCGTGGCTGGAGGACTTCGCTGAGCCTGATGTCGACGTCGCGGTGAGCGCGTTGGCCGGGAGCGGCGCCCAACGGATCGTGAGCCTGCCGCTACTCACGCTGGGGGCGGGACACGCGAAGACCGATGTCCCGACGCTCGTGGCGGAGGCCCGCGCCACCTATCCGGCGGTCACGATCACGCACGGGCGGGTGCTGGGCCTGCACCCTGCGCTGTTCGCGCTCGCGCGGGCACGGGTCGATGCGGTCTCGCCACGCAGCGGCAGGCGCGGCGAGGTGCTTGTGGTCGCTGCGTCGGGATCGTCAGATCCAGACGCGAACGGCGATCTCGCGAAAGCCGCCCGGTTCCTCGCTGAGGGCACTGGGCACCGCTGGGTCGAGCACTGCTTCGCGGGCGTGACCTGGCCCAGCCCAGAGGCGGTCCTCCACCGGGTTGCCGCAGCTGGCGCCCGCAGGGCCGTGGTCTTTAGCTGGTCCCTGCTCGCCGGGTTGCTCGAGCAGCGGGTTGCCGCAGCCGCCGCGGCGGTTGCGGGCGCCCTCCCCTTGGAGGTCGTCGAGGCTGGCCGCTTCGGCCCTGACCCGTTACTCGCTGATGCGGTGGTCGACCGTTACCAGGAGGCGTTGCAGGGTGACATCCGGATGAACTGTGACCTCTGCGCTTACCGCGTGCCGCTCCCAAGCCTGGAGTCCCGCGTTGGCGCTCCCTCAGGCGGTGGCACCCGGACGATCTGATCGCCTGCCGCCACCAGCCCCTCCTCGAGCACACGCAGGTAAACGCCGAGCCGCCCCGCGTCGGCGAACCGCGCTGGGAACTCGGGGTCGCCGAGCCGCAGGCCGAGCTTGAAGCACGGCCTCCGGCGCTTCACCACCTCCAGCAGCGCGCCGCCGACCCTCCAGCGCTCCCCGATCACCCCCTCGGTGAGGTCGGCTCCCTCCAGCGTGAGGTTCTCGCCCATGACACCATGTCCCAGCGCGCGGCTGAGCTGGTCTGACCACCACTGCAGATCCTCGGCAGCGTAAGCGTAGACCGCGTTGTGCGGCCCACCGTGGGCACGGGGGTCGCCACGGCCGTCGCCCTCCAACCGGTCGGACCGGACCATCACCGGGCCGTCGACCGGCGACTTGAAGATCGCTGTCCGCACTCGGCGGCCCTGCCACTCGTGCACCGCCACCGGCCCGATGCTGACGGCGAGGACCGTGCCCATTCCTCAGTAGCCCAGCTCAGGGTCTACGAGGCCGATCAACTCCTCACCCGCGGCGTACCGGCGGACGTTCTCGCGGATCCGCTGGTGGAGCAAGGGGATCGCCATGGCCTCAGTGTTCGCGGTGTGCGGGGTGATCAGGCAGTTCGGCAGGGACCAGAGCGGGTGGCCGTCGGGGAGGGGCTCAGGATCAGTGACGTCGAGCGCGGCGCCCCCGATCGCGTCCTCACGCAACGCGATGACGAGGTCCTCGGTCAACACGTGCGGGCCACGGGCGACGTTGACGAGCCACGCGTGCGGCTCCATCAGCTCGAACTCGACCTCGCCGATCAGCCCGCGGGTCTCCGGCACCAAGGGGAGCGCGAGGAACACGACGTCCGAGCCCTTGAGCCCCGTGTAGCGCTCCCCGAAGGCGAGCACGGTCTCGACTCCGTCCATTGGGCCCGGATGCCGGCGAATGACGGTGATCGCGCACTCGAATGGGCTGAGCAGCTTGATCAGCTCAGTGGCGATGCCGCCGCCGCCAAAGATCGTGACCCGGCCGCCCACAAGGCTGATGCCGTCCTGGTCGCCCCAACTGCGCGCGGTGGCGAAGCGCTTGATGCCGCGCAAGCCTGCGAGCGCGAGGCTAAGCGCGTGCTCAGCCACTGGCCTCGCGTAGACGCCTTTGCCGCAGGTCCAGATACGGCCGGTGTCGAGGACTCCCGCCGCCGCGTAGGGCTCGACGCCGGCCCACACCAGCTGGACCCACTGGAGGCCCGGATGGGCGTCGAGCAGCACACGCAGCCCCTCGGGGTCGCTCGCCTCGGTGAAGACGAGCGCCTCGGCCTCGGCCGGCTCTACGAGGGCGCCGCCGCCTGCGCGGACGGCGTCACGGATCCAGTCGCGAGTCCCGGTCGGGGCAACGGCGATTTTGGGAGCGCTCATGGTCCCCCAGACTAAGACTCAGGTCAATCGCGCGCGCATCGTTCGCGCCGATGGCGGCGGTGATCTCCGGCAGGATCTCTGGGGGGATGTGGGAGTCGACCGCCATCGCCATGATCGCCTCGCCCCCAGCTTGGCGCCGCCTCACCTGCATCGTGGCGATGTTCACACCAGCCTGGCCGAGCTGGGTGCCGATGATCCCCACGATCCCGGGGCGGTCGGCGTAGCGGAAGAACACCATGTGGTCGGCTGGCTCCATGTCCACGTCGAAGCCCCACACGTGGACGAGGCGCTCGCGGTTCGCCGGGCCGACAAGCGTCCCGGCGACTGTGATGTCCCCGCCGCGCAGGCAAATGAGCGAGACGTAGTCCTGCGCGGCGGTCGAGGCGAGGGTCGTGACTTTGATGCCGCGCTCGTCCGCGAGGAGGGGCGCATTCACGTAGGTGACCGGCTCGTGCACAACATCGGTCAGCAGCCCCTTGAGCGCGGACAGGGTGACCGCTTGGACGTCCTGCCCGGCGATCCCACCCCGGTACTCGATTGTCAGCTGGCCCGCCGCGCCCTGGTGCAGGGCAGTGAACAGCCTGCCGAGCTTCTCCGCTAACGGCATGAACGCCCGCACCGCGTCGTCAACCACCGCGTTGGCCTGCAAGTTGACCGCCGAGGCCACAAACTCGCCCTTGAGCGCAGCCGCCACCGCCTCGGCCACCATCGTCCCCGCCTTGTCTTGCGCCTCAGTCGTCGATGCGCCGAGATGGGGGGTGACCACGACATTGTCCAAGCTGAATAGCGGGGAGGACGTCGTCGGCTCCTCAGTGAACACATCAAGCGCCGCCCCGGCGATCCAACCCTCGGTCAACGCCTGGTAGAGGGCAGCCTCGTCGATCAGGCCGCCACGGGCGGTGTTGATCAGCCGGGCGGTCGGCTTCATCACACGCAACTCGGGCTCACCAATAATTCCCACGGTCTCCCGAGTCTTTGGCAGGTGGATACTCAGCACATCCGCGACCACGCAGAGCTCGGGCACGCTGCCCACTAGGTCGACGCCGATCCGGGCCGCGCGCTCGGGGGACACGTACGGGTCGTAGGCGAGCAGATGCATGCCGAAGCTGGAGCAGCGCTGCGCCACTAAGGTCCCGACCCGGCCCAACCCGAGCAAGGCGAGGGTCTTGCCGTGCAGCTCGGTGCCCTCCGGCTCCGCCCCGCGCCAGATGCCCTGGCGGAGATTGCGGTCGGCGTGGGGGATCCGCCTAGCCAGCGCGAGCAGCAAGGCAACGGTGTGCTCAGCCGCGCTGATGATGTTGGACTGTGGCGCGTTACAGACCAGCACCCCGCGTGTGGTGGCCGCACGTACGTCGACGTTGTCGAGTCCGATCCCCGCCCGCGCGATCACCTTCAGGTTCCGGGCCACGGCGATCACGTCGGCGTCAACCTGGGTGGCTGAGCGCACCACGATCGCGTCATACCCGCCGATGATGTCAAGCAGCTCGGGCTTGCCCAGCCCGGTTCTCACGTCTACCTCAAACTCGGCCGCCAGCTTGGCAACTCCTGCCTCAGCCAGCGGATCCGCAACCAGCACTCTCATGGTCTCCAACCTCCTACTCGACCCACCCACTCTAAGCGAGCTGCTGGATCGGAGGTCCGGTCTGGATGGCCTGGGGATGGAAGCGGGAGTTAACGTGGTTGGCCACGGGAATGGTGGCCGGGGTGCCCGCACCCGCAATCGTTGGTTATGGGTGTGGAGCCCGGAAGGGTCCGTACCGGGCTCCACACCCGGATCTTGCAAGGAATCAGCCTCCAGCCGGCTGCCTTAGTGCACCCGCCCGTAAATACGGTTGGGAGCACTTAGCGCAGACGAGCTGGCGTTAGCGGTCGATGGGCCTCGAGGGCTTCACGCCCGGGTGGAGGCGCCCCTCCTCAACCTCCTCCTCGGACTTGCCCTTCGCTCGATCCTCGCCCCGGTTCGTGCCCCACATATGGGCGGGGCCGACGCCCTTATAGCCTGATTTCTGGTCGGCGTAATCCGACGCCGGTTGCTCCTCGGCCTGGCCAGGAGCCGCCGTGCCCTTGTCCGGCAGGGTCTCGACGGGCGGGCCTGCGAGTTCGCCATCCCACTGCCTCATACCTGCCGCGCCGCCAAGATCCTCCTCTCCCGCCTCGGGTGGGCGCGGGGTGTCGACGGTGTCTGCGCGCTTCTTCCTGCCCTCGTACGGCGGCACCAAGCCCTGAGGCTCCTGCTCACCGCCTGAGTGCACCGCGGGGCCACGTGTCGCACGACCACCTGGCGGCTCTCCCCGACCGGGTCGCCTGGCTTCTACGTCTCGGTCGTGTTCCATGAGATCTCCTTCCTTTTACATCCATGACACTTCCCAACGAGGCCACGGGTTAAACGCGACGATGGATGGAGCTGCGCTGGTGGTCCATCCGCGCACAAACCCACAGGGAAGATCTTCATCAAAGGGCTGCGCAGCGACCACCCGCGAGCCTGGACACAACACATGGAGGCGATGATCAACCCATGGGTCACCAAGGTCACCCCCCGGCTGCTCTGGCAGACGCAGGCCGCCGTATGGGACATCCTCGGCTTCGAGCACATCAAAGGCCGCCACGCGGACTACTCGCCGGATCCCAAGACCTCCCGAAAGCCACCCAGGCCATGCGGCAACTCAGCCAGATCCCAGCCCCTGACCTGCCACTGAAACAAGCCGAGCAACGCTGGGCGGGGCTACACGGACGACAAGGCGGCGCTGCAACTGCTCAGCGGTAACCACCTGCTGCACGCCGACCGGCCTGCTTGGCCTCATGCTGATAGCCGCAAGCTGACCCCGCGCCGTGGAAACAGCGGCTGGCCACGGCGGCTGCGGGCTGGCTGAGACACCGCAGCCACAGTGGCTGAAGCATGCACAGGAACAACCCCTCGGCGACCTCAGCGACGCACGCCCCCGCGCCTGCGAGAGGTCCTGCAACGCCGCGACCACATGCAGACCCTACCCGCCAGCGCCTGAGACGAGGACGCGACTGGGTCACCAGCGGGTCACGGCACCCCGAGCTCGCGGGGCCGAAGGCCCCGGCCCTACCCCTATTCCCTTAGGTCAGCGAGGTTGTGGTAGATCTCGCGGGTAGCTGTGGAGCGGTTGAGGGTGTAGAAGTGAATGCCCGGAGCGCCGCCGTCGAGCAGCTGGCGGCAGAGGTCGGTAGCGACCTCGACGCCGATGGCGCGGACGGCGGCGGGGTCGTCCTCGACCGCGAGGAGGCGGGCGGCGAGGTCCGGCGGGAAAACCGCGCCAGACAGCTGCGCGAACCGCTGGATCTGGCGCACGTTCGTGACCGGCATCACACCGGGGATGATCGGGACGTGGCAGTCAATCTGGGCGGCGGCGTCGACCAGCGCGAAGTAGTCGGCGGCATCGAAAAAGAACTGCGTGATGGCGAAATCGGCGCCGGCCGCGCACTTCTGCGCGAGGTACTTCACGTCCGTCGCGAGGTCTGGCGACTCCGGGTGGCCCTCAGGGTGCGCCGCCACCCCGACGCAGAAGTCGCCCTCGTCGTGGAGCAGCCGGACAAGGTCCTCCGCGTGGCGGAGACCGTCTGGGTGCGGCTCGAACGGCGCGCCAGGACGTCCCGGCATGTCGCCACGCAGCGCGAGCACGTTGCGGATGCGCGCGTCCATGATCTGGCGGATGGTGCCGTGCACCTCTTGCCGGCTCGCCGCAACGCAGGTGAGGTGCGCCATCGCGATGATCGATGTCTCGGCGGCGATCCGTTGGACGATGCGGATCGTCCGGTCGCGGGTCGACCCTCCCGCTCCATAGGTCACCGAGACGAAGGTGGGCCTCAGCGGCTCCAGCTCGCGGATTGCCCGCCACAGCTGCGCCTCGCCCTCGTCGGTCTTCGGCGGGAAGAACTCGAATGAGAATGAAGGACGGCCCGTCGCCAACAGTTCTCGGATGGTCGAGGCCATAGGGAGCAGGCTACCGTCACGGTGCGCACGGGCCTCGAGCTGGTCTTCACGGAGATCGGGAGCGAGCGATGGACACGGAGCAAGAGCACACGGTCCGGCTATCGGACACCAGCCGCGTGGAGGCGTTCAGCGACGGGGTGCTGGCCATCGTGATCACCCTGCTGGTGCTCGACTTGCGCGCGCCGCAGGTCGAGCCGGGCGGTCTACTGTCCGGGCTGGCAGCGCAGTGGCCGGGCTATCTCGCCTACGTCACGTCGTTCCACTACATCGGAGTGATCTGGCTCAACCACCACGCGGCGTTCCACCGCATCAGCCTGATCGACCGCCCCTTGCATTGGGCAAACCTCGGCATCCTGTTCACCGCCGCGTTGCTGCCCTTTCCTACCTCCGTCGTCTCCCAGGCGTTGCAGCGGGACAACCTCGCCGACGCCCAGGCCGCCGTCGGGCTGTACGCCCTGATCGGCGTGCTGCTGGCATTGAGCTGGCTGGTGTTTTTCCACTACCTCAGCCGTCACCCAAATCTGGTCGAGGACGGCGTCGAGGATGGGTTCTTCCATCGGGAGTGCACCCGCGCGTGGGCTGGGATCGTCCTCTATACCGCCGCTGGCGTGCTCGGGATCTTGATCACCCCACTCGCCGGGCTGGTGATCTTCTTCGCCCTGACAGTTTTCCACGGCCTCACCAGCCATGGGCTGAGCGAGTTGCCCTCCTTGAGGCGGCGCGCCACCACGGGGCGCTGAGGTCTGCGCGAGCCGGGGCGGGGAGCCGGCGGTCATCTCGAGTTATCCACAGGAGCGGCGGCGGCGGCGTAGCCACTCCAGCGACTGGATCTTCCTACACTGCCACAAACGCCGCAGGGGAGAGCCAGGGCTCACGCGATCGGCTTGGATGGGGAGGCGGAGACCAGTGGTAGTGGACGAGCGCACCAGGCACGGGCTGTACACTCGCCTTGAGGAGGTCCTCGGCGGTGAGCATGCGATGACGCTTATGGAGCATCTCCCGCCCGTCGGGTGGGCGGACGTCGCGACCAAACACGACCTCGCCGTGCTGAGGGGTGACCTGGCTGCCCTGGAGCAGCGGCTTGAGCATCGGCTTGGCAACCGCATCAACGGGCTTGGCAATCGCATCAACAGCCTTGACAACCGCATCGGCGGGCTCGACAATCGCATCGGCGGGCTCGAGGAGCGTCTCGACCTCAAGATGGAGGCGCTGAAGTACGAGTTGCGGTCAGACTTCCACCGTGACCTCGTTACCCAGACCAGGCTGTTCGTCCTCGCGCTGACGGGCAGCTTGGCGACCATCGCCTCGCTGGCTTTTGCTGCGGCCAAGCTGACCTGAGCGGGACACCCTGTGACGCACTCGATGGCTGCGGCGGTCGCGCCCGCGCTCTGGCGAGTGCCTGTCGTGAGGGGCAAGATGTCCGCTATCACACACGCGTAAGGAGTACGGATGCTGGGTTGGGTTGACAATGTGGAGCAGGTCACGCTGGAGAACACCGACTTCCGAAAGGTGCTGTTCACCGGCCATCATGTCCAGCTCACCGTTATGCGGTTGGCGCCAGGTGAGGAGATTGGCCTCGAGATGCACGACCATCTCGACCAGTTCCTCCGCATCGAGCAGGGCAAGGCTAAGGTCACGTTCGGCCAGTCCAAAGAGCAAATCGATGAGGAGTACGAGGTCGAGGACGACTGGGCCGTCATCGTGCCCGGCGGGGTGTGGCATAACGTGACGAACACCGGGACCGAGGACCTTAAGCTCTACTCGCTGTACTCCCCGCCGGAGCATCCTGCCGACACTGTGCACCACACGAAGGCTGATGCCGAGGCCACCAGGCATGACCACTGAGCCTGGAGTCCATTGCCCCCGGTAACCAGGGCGTGAGGCGTGCCTAGCGCAGCCTCACGCCCTCGCCGGGCGCCACCTCGCCGCAGACCCACGCGCCCACGCCGCGCCCACGCAGGAACTCCACCGCGCCAGCACCGTCCCTGACCACCGCAACCATGCCGACGCCCTGGTTGAAGACGCGCCAACACTCAGCGTCGTCAATGCCACCCCAGCGCTGCAAGAGGCGAAACACCGGCGGGACCTCCCACGTCCCCGTGTCGATGACCGCCCCGAGCCCGGGTGGGAGCACGCGGGGGAGGTTGCCGACGATCCCGCCGCCGGTGACATGGCACAAGGCGCGTACCTCAGCTGCGCTGATAAGCGCGAGGCAGTCCCGAGCGTAGATGCGCGCCGGCCGCAGCAGGGCACCGGCAAGCGGCTCACCGAGGCCATGCTCGGCCGCGAGGTCCCGCCCGGCTGTCACCCGGCGCACCAGCGAGAAGCCGTTCGCGTGTAGCCCAGACGACGCCATCGCGACAAGCGCGTCGCCAGCGCGCACGCGCTCAGGGCGAAGCAGCCCGTCCCGCTCGACGATCCCCACCCCGAACCCCGCCAGGTCGTACTGGTCGGCGGCGAGCACGCCGGGGTGCTCAGCCGTCTCGCCGCCGACGAGCGCGCAGCCGGCCTGCGCGCAGCCTGCGGCGATGCTCGCCACGACCTGCTCGACGTGCGCGGGGTCTACCCGCCCAACCGCGACGTAGTCGAGGAAGAACAGCGGCTCGGCGCCGGCGCAGACGAGGTCGTCGACGACCATGGCGACCAGGTCGACGCCGACGCCCTCGTGGCGGCCGAGCGCCCGGGCCAGCTCGAGCTTCGTGCCGACGCCGTCTGTGGCGCTCACGAGCACCGGCTGGCGCCAGCGCCCAAGGTCGAGCTGGAACAGCCCGGCGAACCCGCCGACGCCGCCGAGCACCTCAGGCCGCGCGGTCCGCGCCACGTGGGGGCGGATGCGCGCAACGACCTCATCGGCCGCGGCGATGCTGACGCCGGAGGCCTCATACGTCCAGCCTGCGTGCGCCGCGGAGCCCCCGCACTCGCTATGGGCGCCTGTGGTCACCGGATTGGGGGCATGGCTGGCCACCACCATGAAGAGGGTCGGGGAAGCGGGGTCAGTGTACCGGGGGGATGCCCCAGCCAGGGCGCTGGATCTGGATCCGCACGCCGGCCCACCCGGGGGCGGGGGCGGGGATATCGTCGCGCCAGTGCGCCCCACGGGACTCCTCCCGCAGCCGAGCGCTCTGGACGATCAGCCGGCCAACGGTGACCAGGTTCGCGACCTCAACATCGCCACGGGCAAGGACCGGACCGGGCTTGAGCGCGGTCGCCACTGCGTCAAGCGCTTTGGCCGCCTGCTCGAGCGAGGTCCTGTTGCGGACCGGGCCAGCGCCCGCTGACATCGCTGCGCGCAGCTCAGCGCGCAGCGCCTCAACGTTGGCGCTGTGCCCGGTGACCCCTTCCCGCAGGGGCTGGCCGTCGGTTGGGTCCACCGGCGCCCTTGGCCTACGGTCCAGCTCAGCCTTGATGGACTCGGCGGCGCGGTGGGCGAACACACACGCCTGCAGCAGCGAGTTCCCCGCCATCCGATTCGCGCCATGGACCCCTGTGCACGCAACCTCACCGGCCGCCCACAGACCCGGGGCGCTGGCCCGGCCATGAAGATCTGTGGCGACGCCGCCGATCATGTAGTGCGCGCAGGGCTCGACTGGCGCTGGCTCAGCCGCTAGGTCATAGCCATGGCGGCGGGCACCGGCCAGCACAGTGGGGAACTGCGCGGCTAACCGCTGCGCGCCCACGCTGGTCGCGTCAAGCCAGACTCCCCCAGGCTGATCGCAGATCGCTTTGGTCACCACATGTCGGGGCGCCAGCTCAGCGTCAGGATGCACGCCAGGCATAAACCGCCGCCCAGCTGCGTCGATCAGCGTCGCGCCCGCCCCGCGCAGCGCCTCAGTGAGCAACAACCGCCACGAGCCGCTCGCGCCCTCAGCCTTCAACCCCGTGGGATGGAACTGCACGAACTCGAGGTCGATGAGCGCCGCGCCAGCCGCGTACGCAAGCGCAACCCCGTCCGCCGTCGCCCCATCCGGATTGGTTGTCGACGCATACAGCCCGCCGCACCCGCCAGTCGCCAGCAGCACCGCGCGGCCAAGGACGAGCGTGAGCCCGGCCTCCTGCCCTGCGAAGCCCGGCGACGCCTCGACCTCATCGCGGAACACCCATGCGCCCACCACCCGCCTGCCAGGGGACGGCGCGAGCGCGAGCCCGCACGCGATTCCCTGCACCCACGTGATCCGGCCCGCCGTGGCGTGACGCAGCGCGCGGAAGATCTCCGCCCCGGTTGCGTCGGCCCGATGCGCGGACCGTGGGACCGACTGACCGCCCTCGCGAGCGAGATCAAGCGCGCCTGATGCGGTCCGGTCAAACCGCACGCCCCGCGCGATCAGATCCTCGACCCGCGCTGGCCCCTCATGCGTCGCGACCGCCACCGCGCGCGCATCGCACAGCCCGTCCCCCGCACGGATCGTGTCAGCGGCGTGCAGCCCAGGCGAGTCACCCGGCCCGACCGCCGCAGCCATCCCCCCCTGAGCCAGCGGCGTCGATCCCGTCGATCCCGCCATCCCCTTGTCGACCACCGCGATCCGCGCCCCAGGCGCAAGGTCGGCCAGGTCTAACGCAGCCACGAGCCCCGCAATACCCGCGCCTACTACGACCACGTCGAACTGCAGGGTGGCGGCCATTACCGGCATCGTCACGAACCAACCCCCCAGGCGCAATACCAGCGCGATGGGCGCGAGATCGCGGCGGTCAGCGGTGGTTGTTGAGCGCGCCGAGCTCCTCGGAGCGGAGCTTGGCGGCCTCGATCGCGTTGAGGAAGGCGGCGCGGACGCCCTCTTGCTCCAACACCCGGATCGCGGCGATCGTCGTCCCGCCTGGCGAGGTGACGGACTCGCGCAGCTCGACGGGGTGGCGGCCGGTGTCACGAAGCATCTTCGCGCTGCCGACCATCGTCTGGACGATCAGCTCCGTGGAGACGTCACGGGACAGCCCGAGGAGGATGCCCGCGTCGATCATCGACTCGGCGACCAGGGCAAAGTAGGCGGGGCCGGACGCGGACAGCGCGGTGACCGCGTCGAGGTACTCCTCACCGAGGTGGATGACCCGCCCGACGTGGCCGAGGATCGCCTCGGCGATCGCGAGCTGGCTCGGGCTCGCGAAGCGGCCCGGCGCGATCGCGCTCATCGCCTCGTCAACCTCAACCGGCACGTTCGACATCACGCGGATGACCGGGACATCGGCGCCAAGGGCGCCCTCGATGGCGCGCGTCGGCACGCCAGCGACCACCGAGATCACGGTCTGAGCCGGCCGCACCTTTGGCGCGATCTGGTCGAGCAGCGTGCGGAGGTCCTGTGGCTTGGGGGCAAGCAGGAGCACCTCCGCCTCGGCAGCCGCCGCTGGCGAGTCGATATCAGCGTGGACGCCGTAGCGCTGGGTGAGCTTGGCCGCCCTGGAGGGCGTGCGCACTGTGCAGCGCACCTGCTCAGGCCGCGCCCACCCCGAGCGCAGCAGCCCCGACAGCAGCGCCTCTCCCATGCGTCCGGTCCCAAGGATCGCGAGCATTCCCTCCATGGGCATGAGGCTATAGCAACGAGCCGGTCAGCCGCCGCGCAACGCGCGGAGGAAAAAGGCGAGGTTGGCGGGGCGCTCGGCGAGGCGGCGCATGAAGTAGGGGTACCACTGATCGCCGAACGGCACGTAGACGCGGACGCGGTAGCCGTCACGGACCAGCTGGTCCTGCAACGCGGGGCGGATCCCGTAGAGCATCTGGAACTCAAACGCATCACGCGGCAGGCCGAGCCGCTCGGCGACCCGCTTCGCGTGCTCAATCTGGCCGTGGTCGTGCGTGGCGATGCGTGGGTAGGCGCCCCGGCGCAGCAGCAGCTCGGCGCAGGCCGCGTAGCTCGCGTCGACCTCGGCGCGGGAGCTGAACGCGATGCTCGGCGGCTCGGCATAGGCGCCCTTGCAGAGCCTCACGCTCGCGCCGATCCGGCATAACCGCTCCAGGTCGCTGGAGGTCCGGCGTAGGTACGCCTGGATGGCGCAGCCGATCTCCGTGTAACCGGCCTCCCGCAGCTGCTCGACCAGCCCGACGGTCGCCTCGGTGACGTCGCTGCCCTCCATGTCGAGCGTGACGTGGGCGCCGATCTGCTCGGCGGCGGCGACGATCTCGGCGATCAGATCGCGAGCGAGCGCGCGAGGATCAGGGTCGAGGCGCAGCCCCATCTGCGTCGGCTTGACCGACACCCCGCAGTCAAAATGCGCATCAGCGATCCGCTCAAGGGCCTCCAGGTAGACCTTGGCCGCCGCTCGCGCCTCGCGCGCGGAGGTGACGCGCTCGCCGAGGTAGTCGAGCGTCGCGGACTTCCCCTCCCCGGCGAGCGCCTGGACCACACGGATCCCGTCGGGGAGCGTGTCACCAGCGACAAACCGCAGCGCGATCCTCCGCGGGACCGACCAGCCGGTGACCACCCGCCTGGCAAGCGCGCTCTCCGAGGCCCCGAGGAGCACTGCGCGGAGCACCTACGCCTCGACGGTCGCCCCGAGGATGCCTCGAAGATGCGCGAGGCTCGCAGCCTGCACCTCGTCACCGGGGTGGCCCGGCGCGTCAAAAGTTGCCGTCGCCGCGGCGGGGACAGTGACCGCGATGTCACGGTTACGCAGGTCAGCGGTGGTGTACATGACGCAGATGTCCGTGCACACCCCGCAGATGCGGACCGCGCCGATCCGGTAGCGGTGGAGCAGCCCCTCAAGCTCAGTCTCGAACAGCGCTGAGTACCGGCGCTTCGCGACCGTGTGCACGCGCTCGCGGTCGAGGTAGCCGGTCAGCTCATCGACGAGGTCAGCCTCAGCGGTCCCCCGGACGCAGTGGACCGGGAAAGTCTCGAACTCCCGGTCGTCCGGCTCATGGGTGTCGGCGGTGAAAATCACATGGCAGCCGAGGTCGAGCGCCGCCTCGACCTCGGCCAAGACCGCAGGCAGCACCGCGCCGCAACGCGGGCTCGCGAGGTTTCCTTGCCGCAGGAACCCGTTCTGCATGTCGACGACGATGAGGGCCTGCGCGGTCATGCCCCCACTGTAGTGCCGGCGGGCGCTGCGCCCGCCGGCGGCGTGAGGCTACGTGCACCCGCCCGGAATTACGGTCGCAGCCGCACCCTCGGTGCGTGACCGTACTTCCGGGCGGGAGCGCTACGTACGTGTTGAGAACTGCGGCTGCGGTCCGTGGGCGGAGCGGAGCGCGGTTTCGTGGCCCGGCATGGGGGACTCCCCCAGCCCCTGGCCGCCGAAACCGCCTCAGAGATAATAAAAACCACGAAGATGAGCAGGCGCAGGTCGTGCCTCGTCGGGTGAAGCGACCTAAAAAGGGTGTTCCGCGAGCGGAACCCGACGAGGCACAACCCCCAACCAAAGACTCCTCAAACACTAAGAGGACAGCATCTCACAGAGCCCGGTGGGGTCACTGACCGCCCCGGGGTCAGCGCGGTGGTCGCGGGCCTCGGCACCGACCCCCACGAGGACGCAGTCGCCATCACCATCACCATCAGCGGCTGCCGCAAATGCCGACGTGGCGGAGGCCAGCGTCAGAACGGTCATCAACACGGCAATTCGACGGACCATCGGACTCTCCCCTGCTCGATCCGGTTCTGCAGAAGACTTCGGCCACATCCAGCCCGAATCCTTCACCTCCGCGCAAAAGGAGCAGTGGACGAGCGATCCGCGCGGTCTACGAGCAGCAGGCTTGAGCTGCGCCGTGGGCGCGCCGGCGGTCGAGCACCCGGCGGTAGACCTGGAGCGTCTCGGCGGCGGTGCGCTCCCAGGTGAACCGGGCAGCGTGGCGGCGAGCGATCTCGCTCGCGGAGGCCCGCGCGCGAGCGTCGCACAGGTACGGCAGGAGAGCGGCGGCATACGCCTCGGGGGCGTGGCCCTCAACGACTGTCCCGCCCCCGTCGTCGCCGATCACGTGGGGCAGCCCGCCGACGGCCGCGGCGACCACCGGGGTGCCGCAGGCCTGAGCCTCAAGCGCGACCAGCCCGAAGCTCTCGGAGCGGCTTGGCATGATCACCACGTCCGCCGCGCGGTAGAGCGCGGCGAGCTCGCGCTGCGGGCGTGGGCTGAGCAGCGCGACGCGGTCGGCGACGCCGAGCTGGGCCGCGAGCTGGCGAAGGCTGGACGGATCAACCGTGCCAACGCCAGTCCCGCTGACCCCACCGACGATGAGCAGCCGGGTCGGCAAGCCGTCGTCGGGCAGGAGCGGATCGAGGGCCGCGAGCGCCCGGACCGCGATGTCTGGGCCTTTCAAGGGCTGGAGCCGCCCCGCGAACAAGATGATCCGTCCGCCCCCAAGCGCCTGCCTGGTAGCGTGCCGCTCTTTGACGGCGGGATGGAACACCGAGAGGTCAACGCCGGGCTCGACGACGTGAACCTGGCACCCCCGGGCGGGGTAACGCTCGCGGAGCATCGCGGCCTCCCTCGCGGTCGGGGCGATGATCGCGTCGGCGGCCTCCACGACACGGTCCTCGACCACGAGCCGGAGGGGCGACTCGGGGGTGTCGCCGGGGGCGAGCGCGTCGTTCTTTGCCCGGGCGAGCGTATGGAACGTCTGCACCAGCGGGACGCCGAGCCGCCGTCTGGCCTGCCGGCCGACCCATCCGCTCATCCAGTAGTGGCCGTGGAGGATCTCGAGCTGGGCGACCACAGGATGCGCGGCCAGCCCAAGGTAGAAGGCGCAGAGATGAGACGCGAGGTCCCCTTTGCGGGCACCTGGCGGCCCGGCGTCGATGTGGTGAACGCGCACCCTGTCGCTGACCGCGACGGTGGGCGGGAGGTCGAAGCCCGCGGTCCGGGTGAAGATCTCGACCGCGCCCGCAGCAGCGAGGCGCCTCGCGATCTCGCTGAGGTAAACATTCATCCCCCCGCTGTCACCGGTTCCCGGTTGCTCCAGCGGCGAGGTGTGGACGGAGAGCAGCCCGATCATTGCCGGTAAGGGAGAGGCCCGGTCAGATGGCCGCTCATCGCCGCAGTCACTGGGTTGTTCCACGCGTGCGCCTTCCGTTGATCTACCGCTTGATCCCAGCCGGAAAATGCTAATGCATCACCTTGAGCGTTCGGTCCACGACCCGGCCCGCGCCGCGTCGAGCTCAACACAAACCACCCTTTAGGTCGCTCCACCCGGCTCATCGCCGAGCTGATCACGCGCGTCCTCAGGGTGGCGGCGTGACGCCGCCTCGGCCTCGGCCACTGCTTGGGTAGCAGTCTCCTGCCGAAACGACCGGTAAACCTCCAGCAGCGCGATCCGTTGGCGCTCGGTGAGGGAGGAGTCGCTGAGGATCGCGGCGGAAAGATCGTCCCCGCGCTCCTCGAGGATGCCAGCCTTCACGTACAACGTCTCGGCGCTGATCCGTAGCGCTCGCGCGATTGCCTGGAGGATCTCGGCCGAGGGCTTGCGCAGGCCTCGCTCGATCTGTGACAGGTACGGGTTAGACACTCCGGCTTGCGCGGCAAGCTTCCGCAGTGACAGCTGGGCGTGCTTGCGTTGCTCCCGGATGAACGCGCCGAGCTGGACTAGGCGGCTGCCGCTGCTCGTCATGGCAGTTTCCCTCCCGCCCGGGGTCTTGAGTCCACTACCCCTCGAAGGCCGCCCGGACTACCGCGGCGATGCCAGGGTCGGCCTCGACCACACCGTGGGGATACCCACCGCCGAGCACTGCTGGCCGGGCGATCTCATCGCCGACGCGCCCCCCGAGCGCCCACACCGCTGCGGCCAACGCGGGGCCGGTCGCCCGTGTGGAGCCGTCCTCAATCTTGACCGCGAACCCGAGGGGGCCATACCACTCGTGGTTGAAGCCAGCGGCGAGCACAGCCTCCGCGCCCCGCTTGGCGACGATGCGGTGGTCCGCGAGCATCAAGGCGGTGTCCACGCAGCGCGGGCCACCGACAAGATCGGGCCTGGAGCTCATCGCCGCCCACACCCGCCGGTACGGCCCAGCACCGGAGGCAAGCCGGGCGAAGCCAGCGGCCAGGCCACGGAGCTGGATAATCCACGCGGGCGCCCCGCACCCGTCGACGCCAGGACCGGCAAGCCTGGACGAGGCCGCGTCAGCCAGCCGGTCGCGGACCATCCGCTGTAGCCGGGTGCCGGGATCGAGGTAGGTCACCGGATCGCCGCCAGTCGCGGTATGGGCGAGCAGGAAGCCCGCATGCTTGCCGGAGCAGTTGTGCGCCAACGAGGTCGGGGCCCGTTGATCAAGCAGGGCGTGGAGGTCCGCAGGGAACTCCGAGGGGCAGCGCAGCGCGGACTCATCAAGGCCGGCGAGAGCCAGGAGGCGCGCTGCCTCGACCTGGTGGGACGCGCTGCCATTATGGGACGCGCAGACGATGGCCACGGCCTCCATGTCGAGCGCTATGCCCACCTCGTCCAGCAGGTCGAGTATGGCGAGGGCTTGGAAGGGCTTCGCCGCCGAGCGCGCGTAGAACGGATGGTCTGGATCCCCCAGAGCCGCCGCCACCGTTCCCTCGATGTCAGTCACCACCAGATGTCCCCGATGCGCGGACTCCTCAATGCCGTCGCGCGCGACCCGGACGAGGATAGGCGGCGTGGCGCAGTTCTGGCGTGACAGCACTACCGGCCTGTGCGGCTCAAGCTGCGGCATGGCTGCAACCTAGCTGGGTAGCGGGTCGAGCGGTAGAAACACACCGGAAATCGTGCGAGAAGGGTGTGCGGGCGCTGATCCGCCGTGTCAAGTCCCCCCATCTTTTCAAATCCCACGCCTTGCTAAGTGCTCCCAACCGAATGCGACCGTATTCCGGGCGGGTGCACTAAGTCGGGCGGCGGCCAGGCGTCTGCGGATGCCTGGCCGCCGCCGCGTCGTTGCGTCTGGGCTACTCCGAGGCCGGCGTCAGGACGGTGTCGATGAGGTGGACGACACCATTGCCAACCTTGATGTTGGCGCAGACGACCTTGGCTTGGCCGTTGAGGTCCAGAGTGGTGCCAGACTGCGCGACCGTGACCTCGCCCTCGTTGGCCATCTTGAGGGTGCTCATCTCAGCGAGCTGCTCGGCGGTGAGCGCGTCACCGCTGTGCACGTGGTAGGTGAGGGTCTTGGTGAGGGCGTCCTTGTTGGTCATCACCGTGTTGAGGTCGCTCTCGGGAATCTTGGCGAACGCGTCGTCGACGGGCGCGAAGATCGTGAACGGACCGGGGCCGTTCAGCGTGTCGACGAGCTCGGCCTGCTGCGCGGCGCTGGCCAGCTTGGTCAGCAGCGGGTTCGTCGACGCGGCGGTCCCAGCGGGCTCAGTCGACATCGCTTGAAGCCCGCCCTCCGCGCTCCCTGGGGGCAGCTGGCTGCAGGCCGGACCTGACGCAGTCATCGTGGCAGCGTCCTGCTCGGCGGCCTCGGGGCTTGCCGGGGCAGGAGCGGGAAGCGGGGCTTCGGCGGCCTTCTCGCCACCGCCACACCCGGCCGCGGTGAGCGCAAGTGCGACCAGCGCGCCGACCAGAGCATGTCTCTTAGTTACGTTTCTCACAGTGTGTCCTCATTTCTCGGAGCGTGAGCAGCCGCTAACAGAGGGTGTTCGCGGGGGCGGACCCTCCCGGCTTGGTTCCTCCTACAGGTATCGGAGCCTGTCTGCCGCGCGGTACATGAGCTAGTGACCGTTTGTCCAGGCTGGGATTTATAGACTTGGCCAGATGCGCGTCGCGGTCACTGGCTCCACGGGGTTGATCGGCTCAGCTCTGGTGGAGTCCCTCGCCTCCGGCGGCCACCAGGTGGTCCGGGTGAGGCGTGGGGCACCGGCGGGGTCGGGGGCGGCGGCGATCGCCTGGGATCCGGAGAGTGGCACGATCGACCGCGAGGGGCTGCGAGGCGCCGACGCGGTCGTCCACCTGGCGGGTGAGCCGATCGGCGGCAGCCGGTGGACCCCCGAGCACAAGCGGCGCATCCGCGACAGCCGGGTGCAGGGGACTCGCTTGCTCGCCGAGGTCCTGGCTGGGATGGACGCCGGCCCCCGGGCGTTGGTCTGCGGGTCCGCGATCGGCTTCTACGGCGCGGACCGCGGCGACGAGATCCTCACCGAGGAGTCCGGTCCGGGCAACGGCTTCCTGGCCGGCGTGGTCCGTGAGTGGGAGGCCGCGGCCGACCCGGCCCGCGCGGCCGGCCTGCGCGTCGTGCATGTGCGGACCGGCATCGTCCAATCGCCCAAGGGCGGGGCGCTCGGGCTCCAGCTCCCGCTGTTCCGGCGCGGGGTGGGTGGCCGGCTCGGGTCCGGGCGGCAGTGGATGAGCTGGATCACAATCGATGACATTGTGGGGATCCTCACCCACGCGCTCCTGACGCCGGGCCTCGACGGTGTCCTCAACGGCACCGCGCCAGAGCCCGTACGAAACGCCGAGTACACGCGGGTGCTCGGCCACGTGCTCGGCCGGCCCGCGATCCTGCCCATCCCGAAGCTCGGTCCCGCGGTGCTCCTCGGCAAGGAGGGCGCTGAGGAGACCGCCCTCGCGAGCCAGCGCGTCCTGCCCACCCGCACCGAGGCGACCGGCTACGTCTTCTGCCACCGCGACTTGGAGACCGGCCTGCGTCACGTCCTGCGCGGCGCGTGACGCCCGCGATGGATATCGAGGTCGCCTCAGACGCCCGTGCGCTGGCCGCGCGCGGCGCCACGCTCATCGCCCAGGAGCTTAGGAGCGCGATCGAGGCCAGGGGGCTCGCCGCGATCGCGCTCAGTGGCGGGCAGACCCCGGCGCTGCTGTTCGCGCAACTCGCCCGCCACGACCTGCCGTGGGAGCGCGTGCACGTCTTCCAGGTCGACGAGCGTGTAGCCCCGGACGGCCACCCAGACCGGAACCTCACCGACTTGGGCGCGAACCTGCTCGACCAGGTCCCCGTGAACGCGCACCCAATGCCAGTCACCGCGGCCGACCTGCGCCAGGCGGCGCAGGGCTACGCGGGGCTGCTCCGCGAAGTCTGCGGCGGTGTCCTTGACGTCGCCCACCTCGGCCTCGGCGACGACGGGCACACCGCGTCATGGCCACCGGGCGACCCTGTGGTCGACGCGCCGGGCGATGTCGCCATCGTTGGCCCCTACCGGGGACGGGTGCGGATGACGCTGACCCCCGCAGCGGTCAACCGCGCCCGCTGGATCCTCTGGCTGGTCAGCGGAGCCAGCAAGGCGGGCGCCCTCGCGCGCCTCTTGGAGGGCGATGACGCCCTCCCCGCCGCCCGCGTGCGGCGGACGAGCGGCCTCATCCTCGCTGACGAGGCCGCGGCCTCGCCGACGACTCGGCGGTCGTAGCGCTGCTTGACGGCAATCCGCTGCTCGGTCGCAGGTGGGGTCGCATTACCACTTCTTCGGGGCGAACCGGGCGCTGGGGATACGCCTGGACATCCCTGCGAAAACCGCCGTCCGGTTCGAGCCTGGCGCGGAGCAGGAGGTGGCTTTGGTGACGTTCGGGGGCACCAGACGGGTGATCGGCTTTTCGGGCTTGGTTGGTGGGAGCGCCGCCGCCGAGGCAACCGCGCGGCGGCTCCTTGCCGCCGCCCACCGGCTGGGGTTCAAGGACGCCAGGCAGTCCCACGGCTGAGCAGCTCCTCCTCCTCGCACCTGACCCGGTGTCGGCCTACGGCCTGTCCGTGTGCTGCAGATGTTCGTCGATGGCCTGCGGGCAGCCGAACCGGTCGCAGGCCAAACGATAACGGGCGCCGTCAGGAGTCATGGAGCGCAACTACGCGGCCTAGCGGGTGCGGTACAGCCTGGCGCGTACCTCGAGTTCCTACCCACTGCCTGATTCCCTACCGCGGCGCCCGCTTCTACCAGGAGGTGGCGCTGGAGATCGCAGAGAGCGCCACCTTGGTCCCCTGCGACGCGCTGGCGCCCGGCCGCGCCGCCTTGCGCGAGGTGTTCGCGTACGACGTGCTGGCCACGCGGTTGCAGGCACACAATCTCGGCGGAGCCCTCCGCCTCACCGACATGCTGCTGGTGGGGCCTGGCCGGCGCGATCCACGCCGGACCGGGTTGCTGGCGGGCCGCAGCGACCTTGGCACGCTCTACGTGCTGACCCGGGCGGTTGGCGCTCCAGAGCTAGCAGACCGGCTCGATAGCTGTGTCCGCGCCGTGCCCGGCGTGGTCGGCGGCGCCAGCCGGCTTCCTGACAGCGACAGGGTCGTGGCCTGGGTGATCGGGGACAGCTCCCGAGCGGTCCAGGCCGCGCTGCACCAAGCGTGGCGTAGAGCGAGGACCGCGATCCTCGGCGTGGACGCGCCACGAGTGCAGAGCGTGAAGTACGGGCAGGAGCCAACAGCTCGAGGCGATGCATGAACGCAACCCGGTGGGACTATTTGGGGGTAGCGCTCTGCCGACCTTCACGAGGGTGCGGCTCGGATGGACTCCGCCGGACCGGTCAGGCGAGGGCGCGGAGCCGCTCGTCTAACTGCCGCACGCAGGCGAGCGGCGCCCACTCGGGCGGCATCGCGCCGCGGACCCGGCGCACCCGATCCATGCCGATGCGATAGCCGGTCGCCTGTGACGCGCGCAGCGACCGGACCGCGGCGTCGCAGGCAGGCTCGGGGTCACCTGCTTTGGTGTGCCCGAGCGCCACATCGGCCAACACACGCGCTGGCGTGCGCATGTTCGTCACCGGCTCGCTGTTCCACTGGTCCAGCCTGGCCAGGCCTTCGTCTGTTCGCTCGAGGCGCACCTCGATCCGCCCCACCCAGGTGTGCTCAGACCCGCCATGGGACAAGTGCCCTCGCCGGGCGTACAACCCCTCGCCGTCGTCGGTCGCCACGATGCGCTCGCCGCGCTCCAGCGTCTTCGACCCTTCCTTCGTATGCTCGCGCCCGAGCGCGCCGAGCTCCTCGGCTTGGCGCAGCACTACCACCTTGGTCATCAGCCCTTCAGCGGGAAGGAGCCGCTCGGCGGCCCGCAGCATCGCCAGGGCAGTTGCGCTGTCGCCGCTGCCCACATCGACACCGTGCAGCATCGCTGCTGAGGCCAGCGCGCACCCGTACGCGCGATCGACACCTGACTGGGCTGCGAACTTCAACGCCTGAGCGAAGTAGGCGTCCGCCTCGCCGGGATGGTCCGCGAATATTGCCATCCATCCGGCCAGCGCAGCGATCTCAGAGGCGTCGACCAACAGCCTGCGGCGCGCCCCGTCGCGCATCGGCCCGCGCAGGAGACGCGTGATCTTGTCGAGCAGCAGGCGGGCTCGTGGCAGCAACTGCTGCGGTGGCTTCGTTGCGTAGTCGCCGGTGAGCGTGTCGATCTCGGCGCGCAGCGGATCTTTGGCGCTTGGCGACGGCAGCGCGACGTAGGCAAACACGGCGGGCACGAACTCGTGCACGAACTCGTAGCGGTTCGCGGAGGGCTCCTTGGCGGTCGGGGTTGCCGCCTGCTCGGCGGGCTTGCCGGGCGGCTCGACCGCGTCGCTGGCCCACTTTGCCAGGCCGCTCGGCGGCTTGCCCATGTGTCCAGAAGCGGTCCTCGCGCAACTCGGTCAGCACCTGCCCGTCGATCGGCACCCGTGACGGCATTGTTGCCTCCTCCCCGAACGGTTTGGGGGAAAGAGGGTACGCCCGGCGAGCCTGATTCCACGAAGCCTGACCGTAGGCTCACACATGCGCGCCGGGAGCGCCCTGGCGAACGGCGTCCAGGCTGGCGAAGCGCTTGAGCAGCCGCCCGCACTGCTATGCCCATGGCGCGATCGTCGCACGCCAGGCAGTGCGACAATCATGGCGGAGGTGACCCTGGACCGATGTGCCCGCTCGACGAACCCGAATTCGCTCGCTGGTGGCGGACGGCGGGCTCGTCACTGGATATGGCGCACCTTGCGGCCGAGCACGGCGCCCACCACCACGCATGTCTTCATGGTGAGCAGGCGGCGCAACAGGCGGTCAAGGGTCTGCTCCACGGTGTCGGCGCGAGCAGCGACGCGCGTGGCCACAACCTCTTGGCCCTTGGGCGAGCGGTCGTGGGCGCGATGGGCGCTGCGCTACCCGAGGACGCGCACGAGGCCCTGGCACGCCTTAGTACCCCGCGGCATAAATACGCTGGCATTCGAGCGACCCTGCATCCACGCTCGCCGCGTTGCGCCTCGCTTACATACGACCTCCGGGTATGCGCGCTCGGCGCGCCTTGCGAGCGCGGCGCAGGACCGCTCTCGATACGTCACCGTATTTCTGCCACGGAGTACTTAGCCGGCATTACTTGCCGTCTCGTTACCCCGACGCCCTCCCCGGTGGCGCGCCGCTCGACCACTACACCGCCGCTGACTCAGCCCAAGCCTTGGACGACGCAAACCTGGTATGCGGCTTCGTCCGCCGTGCCTGGGATGGGCTACGGTCGGCCGCAGAGGAGGACATGAGATGAACCCACACCAGGTCATCGCCCGGCGGCGAGCGGAGCGGGCTGCGCGCATCGCGATCGCAGAGCGGTTTGCCCGCCAGCTCGATCCGGCGCTGAGCGTCCGGGCTGCGGTGGTATTCGGGTCGGTGGCCCGTGGTGACTTCAACCAATGGAGCGACATCGACGTCCTCATCATTGCGGAGCGGCTCCCGGAGCGGCCCCTCGACCGGTTTACGGTGCTCGGGGAGCCGCCAGATGACGTCCAGCCCGTGATCTGGACGCCTGCCGAGTGGCGCCAGGAGCGGGCGCGCTCGAACCCGATCGCCGTTGAGGCGGCGAGCGACGGTGTCTGGATAGTCGGCTCACCGGCTGCGCTCGATCCTGCCCCCCAGTAACCGGTCAGCAGTAGCGGCAGATCACGTCGTGCCAGCGGTTGACGTCACGCCGTTGCTCATTCGCCAGCGCGCTTATGCCGGAGCCGCCTGTAGGCCTCGATGAGGCTGACGATAACGCCGAGTGCGGCGAGCGCTTTCTCCCAGTTGGACGCCAGCCACCGCTTTATTGAGTATGGAGGGTTGACCGCAACATCGATACGGCGCTCAAACACCTTTTCCTCAATCGTGGTGTCCTCATAGAGAACCGACACGATGACGAAGAGCGGATGGTTTCCTGACGTTGTTGGCCTCACTTCCCAGCGCCACTCCCGGAATCCCTCAGCCGGTAGCTGCTGGATATCCGAGCCGATCAATTGGATGTCGAAAGCGCTCCCCTCCAGCGTTGCTCTCATGAGGGTACCGACGCGCAACGCCTCGATCTGAGGGGTGCCTTGACCCTGGAGACCCGTTGAGAGCGCATCCGAGAGCTGGCGGGTAATCCGGACCTCAACCCGATCGGTCTCACCAACCCGCATCTGCTCCGGGGGATTATAGAGGATCACGCCACGGTTCAGCTCACGCCTGATGATCTCCTCGTACAGCGCCAAAGCGCTGCCGGGCGCTGGGGGAGGCGGGGCAGCTGGCGGCACAGCAGGTGACGGCTCTCCCGGGAAAATAAGCGGTATCTCGACGTCGAATGTTGCGGTCGCTCCGCCGCACGAGCTGCGTACCGTGTGCGGGCCGGCGTCGTCGTCCGGGACGGTGAAGGTAATCGAGAATGAGCGGTCACCTACATCTTTGCGCGCAAGAACCTCATCATTGTCCCATAACAGCTCAAAGGAGTTCCCACACTCATTTGGGTAATCGCTGACCAGAGCGGTGACCTCGGTGCCAGGAGGGCCGCTGGATGGCGACAGCGTCAGGCTCGCGTGAGGCTCTGCTTTGGGGTGGGCAAGACCGTAAAGCGGCAGGCTGAGAAGGCTGATGAGCGCGGCAAGCACGATGCACCAGCGCAGAACTGTTCGAGGACTCCAAAGCATGACGTTGCCGTCTCCCAGGCCGCTTACCTTTCTCGCCACGCGCGCGTACAGAAGCCTGACCCGCCGCATCTACTGCTCATATGCTACGGCCAGGTTACGGGCATGAGCATACGGCACCTCTGCCCCTCGCAGAGGAAACGCTCAGATCGTGATGGTGGTGCCGTCGAAGCGGGTGATGGTGAAGAAGCCATCCTCGTTGGTGGTGGGCTTTTGGTCACGGAGGATGCCGATCGCGATTGCCTCACCGAGCTTGAAGGCCTCGCTGTTGTCGGTGCGGTAATGCACACCACCCATGCACCGGCCATTCCCGATGTTGGCAGCCAGCTTATTTAACTCGCCACCCACGGTAAGCCGGTCGCTGTCCGGCCCGGTATAGGGCACAAGGGCGGTGCCGACGTCGTTGGGCACGACGGGGTTGGGAATGACGTATGACTCGTTGAACCACGCCTTGAGGATCGTCACGCAAGCGCCAGCCACGCACGAGTGGCCGCTGTGATAGGCGGGGCTCATCGGTGAGCCCTCCGAAAATCCCTGCGGTAACAGGAAGGAGCCGTACTGATCCTTCACGCGCTTGAGGACATCAGAATGCAAAATCTCTGAGTGGATGATCCCGTCGTACCGGCCCGGGTCACGGCACAGCTGGACCTCGATCCGCCCGCCAAACGCCTCAGGCCGCTGCCGGCGGTGAACGAAGAACTGCTGGTATGCCGTGTGCCGTATCGCCCGGTTGGCGACCTCGGCCAAGAGGCCGACGATGTGCGGCGTGCCGAACGTCGTGAACCCGATCTGGTTCTGCGATGCCAGGTAAGGGTTGCCGGGGTCTTGAATCTCAGAAGGGGATGCGCCCATGCCGAGCAGGATCAAGCAGGCGTTGAGATATGCCTGATACAAGACGTCGAAATGGGTGTAATGCCCCATGTCCCGGGGTGTTTGGATGTAGCGGGTGTTGATGAAGTCCCGGTCAGTGATCCGCGCCGCGCCGCGTTGGACGGCGAGCCACTCGTCGAAGTCCGTCATGTAGTCGACGCCAGGCTCGACGGTGTCATGGCGCTGCACGGTCCGCAGCGTTCCCAACTGGCTGTCCTGCAGCAGGAACTGCGAGATGTAGGGGCCGACCAAATCGCCGGGCGTCAACCCGCGGAACAGGGTGCGCGGCGTGACCTGGCCGTCTTTTTTGGGAGCGCGGAAGTCGGAGTAGGCCGAGAGGTCGTCCGCAGCCTCGGCCACGATGGCAACGTTGTCGAAGTCAGTGAACCTGACGTCGCGCAGCAGCGCCATCCAGTACAGCTCAGCCATCTCTGCCGAGTTCTCCGCCCCATCGATGCGGGGCGCCGGTGGGACCACCAGCCCATGGGTATCCGGTCCTTCGAGGTCAAACGCGAGCCCACTCTGCAGATTGAGGAGCCTCCGGCCGTTGGCGGTACCGAGCGGGATACGCTCGAAGTCCTCTGGCCGGCCGCTGTCCAGCGCCCGCAGCAGCGCCCGGTACGCGCTTGGATCGACCTCTCCCATGTCATCGTGCGGCAGCCCCTTCGAGGCGCTGGCCACATATGGATACGAGGTCTCCTCACCATTGCTGGGATGGTCCGGGATCTGCGCCGAATATGCTCTGTCTGCCGCCGCTGCCCGCACCGCGCGGCCGATCTTCCACCGATCGATCATTATCCCTCCAGATCATGGATGCCGGGTCTTGGATTCCGCTGAGCTGTCGTGTGTTTCAGCCTGATAAGAAGAACCCGACGGGGGCCGCGGTGATACAGCCAGTCCACGAAAGGTGACGCGAGGTTGAGAGCAGCGCACGTCCTCAGCCATTGAGGAATGCCGCTGGATGGCGGCAGCGTCAGGCTCGCGTGAGGCTCCTGGGCAAATCTTTTGGGTTGAGCGAGACCGTAAAGCGGCAGGCTGACAAGGCTGATGAGCGCGGCAAGCACGATGCACCAGCGCAGAAACGTTCGAGGACTCCAAAGCATGACGGTGCCGTCTCCCAGGCCGCTTACCTTTTTCGCCACGCGCGCGTACAGAAGCCTGGACCGCCCTATTGACCGTACGCTACGGCCAGGTTACGGGCATGAGCATACGGCACTCTGCCCTCGTAGGGAAAGCGCTCAGATCGTGATGGTAGTGCCGTCGAAGCGGGTGATGGTGAAGAATCCATCCTCGTTGGTGGTGGGCTTTTGGTCACGAAGGATGCCGATCGCGATTGCCTCACCGAGCTTCAATCCTTCGCTATTGTCCGTACGCCAATGGACGCCACCCATGCTCCGGCCATTCCCAATATTGGCGGCTAGCTTGTCGAGTTCGCTGCCCACGGTGAGCTGGTCTTTGCCGGGCCCGGTGTAGGGTACGAGGGCGGTACCATCGTGGTTGGGCACGACGGGGTTGGGAATGACATACGACTCGTTGAACCATGCCTTAAGGATGGTCACGCAGGCGCCTGCGACAACCCCATGACCGGCGTTGTAGGCTGAACTCATTGGGCAACCCTCTGGAAACGCCTGCGGTAATAGATAGGAGCCAAACTGGCTCTTCACGCGCTTGAGGACATCGGAATTCAGTATCTCTGAGTCGATGATCCCGTCGTATCGACCCAGGTCGTGGCCCAATTGAACCTCGATCCGCCCGCCAAACTCCTCGGGCCGCAGCCGGCGGTGCACGAACCCCTTATGGTACAAGGTGGCTTTTATGGCTCGATTGGCAACCTCGGCTACGAGGCTAAGGAGATGCGCAACGCCAAATGTGGCAAATCCGATCTGATTTTTCGATGCCAAATAAGGATTACCAGCGTCCTGGAGTTCAGGTGGAGATGCGCCCATGTCGAGCAAGATTAAGCATGCGTTGAGGTACGGCTGGTACGGGGCATCAAAATGCACGTAATGTGCCATATCTCGTGGCGTCTGAATGTAACGGGTCTTGACAAAGTCGCGATCACGTCGGCGCAGAGCACGCGGCGCGCCGCGTTGGACGGCGAGCCACTCGTCGAAGTCCGTCATATAGTCGGTGCCAGGCTCGACGGTGTCCTGGCGCTGCGAGATCCGGTGCGTCCCGTGCTGGATGTCCCGCAGCAGGAATTGCGAGATATAGGGGCCGACTAGATCGCCGGGGGTCAACCCACGGAACAGGGTGCGCGGCGTGACCTGGCCGTCTTCTTTGGGAGCGCGGAAGTCGGAGTAGGCCGAGAGGTCGTCCGCAGCCTCGGCCACGATGGCAGCGTTGTCGAAGTCGGTGAACCTGACGTCGCGCAGCAGCGCCATCCAGTACAGCTCAGCCATCTCGGCTGAATTTTCCGCCCCGTCGATGCGAGGCGCTGGCGGGATCACCAGCCCATGGGTGTCCGGCCCTTCCAGGTCGAACGCAAGTCCGGCCTGCGGATTGAGTAATTTCTGACCATTTGCGACACCGAGCGGGATACGCTCGAAGTCCTCTGGCTGGCCGGTGGATACCGCTCGCAGTAATATCCGGTACGCGTCCGGATCGACCTCGCCCAAATTGTTGTGCGGCAACCCTTTCGAGTAGTTCGCCACATATGGATACGAGGTCTCCTCGCCATTGTTAATCTGGTCTGGGATTTGTCCTGAATATGCTCTGTCTGCCGCCGCTGCCCGCACCGCGCGGCCGATCTTCCACCGATCGATCATTATCCCTCCAGATCATGGATGCCGGATTGTTGGAGTTTCCGCTGACCTTGTCACTTTCAGCCTGATAAGAAGAACCCGACGGAGCCGCGGTGATACAGCAATTCACGTCGAAGCGAAGCCAGCTTGACGGCAGCGCGCGCCCTCAGCCGTTGAGGAGGGTCATCATCGCGGCCGGGTAGCGGTCGCCCAACGCGGCCCCCCGCAGGGACGGCCTCGTCGAGGCGGCGGAGGTCGTCGCCGGTCAGCGAGATGTCCAGGGCGGCGATGTTCTCCTCGACGCGGTGAGGCTTGGTGGTGCCGGGGATCGGCACCACGTCGTCGCCCCGGCTGAGCACCCACGCGAGCGCGAGTTGCGCCGCGGTGACGCCTTTTCTCCCTGGTGATCTGTGAGACCCGGTCCACCAGCTCGAGGTTGCGGGTGAGGTTCTCACCCTGGAAGCGGGGGTTCGAGCGATCTGCCGCCGAACTTGGTGGTCAGCTGCGCCTGATCGCGCCAGCCAGCCAGCGCCCGGTCCACCAGCCGCTCGTTCGTCTCGGGACCGTAGATGTCGGCGGTATCCAGGACGTGACGCCGAGGTCGAGCGCGCGGTGAATGGTGGCGATCCCCTACCGCTCCTCGACCGCGCCGTACGCCCAAGACATGCCCATACAGCCCAGGCCTATCGCCGAGACCTGCGGGCCTTGGCTGCCGAGTGCCCGTCGTCGCATTGCTGCCTCCTTCGCTCTGCCCCAGTTTGTTACGGGGCGATGCCAGCTCGCTGGGTCTCCACCTCTGGCAGGCGCCGGCCGCCACGCGCCCGGATCGTCTCTCCCACCCATACCAGGGCGGCCACGGCCGGGAGTGCGCCGCCGAGGATGCACACCCCGATCCAGCCGTAGGCCGGGTACACGATCGCGGACAGCGCGCTGCCGATTGCTGAGGCCACAAAGCAGGAGGTCATATAGGCGGTGTTTAGCCGGCTGCGCGCGTCTGGCTGGAGCGGGAACACCAGGGTCTGGTTGCTGATATGCGTGCCCTGGCAGCCCAGGTCCATCAACAGGACGCCCACGCCGAGCGCCACCACCGAGCTTCCGCCGATCGCGAGCAGCACGTACGAGAGCGCCGTGGTGAGCAAGAACCCGCCGGTCGCGGCGCGCGCGAGGCCACGGTCGGCGAGCCGCCCGCCGAACTTGACCGCCAGCGCGCCGGCCGCGCCGAGGAGCGCGAACGCGCCAATCTGCGCGTTGTTCCACCCGTATGGTGGGCGAGCGAGCAGGAAGCCCGCGCTGGTCCAGAACACGCTGAACGAGGCGAAGACCAGCGCGCCGTAGAGCATCCGTACCCGGAGCGCCGGCTCCTCGCGGACAAGGCGGAGCACGGAGGCCAGCAACGCCGAGTAGCGCATCCGGGCGACGGGGGCGAGTGAGGGCAGCTCCCGCCACAACAGCAACGTCACCCCCGCGGTCACCAGCGAGGCGAGCCCGAACACCGCGCGCCAGCCAGCCACCGAGGCCACGAGCCCGGACACCGTGCGGGACAGCAGGATGCCGAGCAGCAGGCCGCTCATCACGGTGCTGACCACCCGGCCCTGCTGATCTGGGGGGGCAAGCTGGGCGGCGAGCGGCACGATCACGTGCGTGGCTACCGATGTCAGCCCGACCACCACGGCGGCCCAGCTCAGCACGGCCAACGACGGGGCCAGCGCCATCACGCCCAGGCCGATGACCGCGCTCCCGAGCATGGCCGCGAGCAGGCGCCGCCGCTCCAACAGGTCACCCAGCGGCACGAGGGTCGCGAGGCCGGCCGCGTAGCCGCTCTGGAGCAGCGTGATGACAAAGCCGATCGCGCTGCTCGAGACGGCGAACTCCCGCGCAAGGGTCTCCTCCAGCGGCTGGGCGTAGTAGAGGTTGGCGACGACGGCCCCCGTGGCGAAGGCCATCGTGGCGATCACCCTGCGGCTCAACATCGCGGTGTTATGAGCGGTGTTCATGGCCTCGCATGCTCCGATCGGATCTCGTCCCGGCTGGCTCACCCATCCAAAGCCTTCCAACGATTTCGTTGGAGTTGAGGATATGGCAGACCATGGCCGTTGGCAACGATTTCGTTGGAGTTACACTGTCGGCGTGGCTTGGAACACTGCGGAGACCCGGCGGCGGCTGAAGGATGCCGCGACCGCGGAGTTCGCCGCGCACGGCCTGCACGGGACGACCGTGGACCGCATCGCCGAGCGGGCGGGCGTCAACAAAGAGCGCTTGTACAACTACTTCGGCAACAAGGAGCAGCTCTTCGCGACAGTGCTGAGCGACGAGCTGGCGAAGATCGCCGCGGCCGTGCCGCTGGAGTCGCTGCGAGCCGAAGATGTCGGTGAGTTCGCCGGCCAGATCTTCGACTACCACGCCGCGAACCCGGACCTGGCCAGGCTGCTGCACTGGGAGGGGCTGGCCTTCGACGGCGAGGTCCCCGACGAGGCCGGCCGCACCGAGTACTACCAGCGGAAGGTCGAGGCGTTCGCCTCCGCGCAGCGGGATGGCGCGTTGACTGACCAGCTGGATGCCGCGTACCTGGTCTTCTTCATCATCGCGCTGTCGGCGTGGTGGTTCGCGGTGCCCCAGGTCGCCCGCATGCTCACGGGAGCGGGCGGCGGCAGCGAGGACGAGCGCGCCAGGAGGCGCGCCGCCGTCGTACGCGCCGCGCGCCGCCTGGCGCTCCCGGCGACGGAGCCCGCGCGCCCGATCCCTGCGGGGCGGGGCGCTGAGCCCAGGTAGGCGGCTTACGCCCTGCCTACCAGGCCGCCTCACGGTGGGGACTGCCCGAGCAGCGCGTGGAGGTGGTGCGCGATGAAGTTGGTCGTGATGCGCCCATCGCGGAAATCAGGGTGGCTGAGGACCTGGCGGTGGAAGCCGATCGTGGTGCGCATGCCCGGCCCCTCGACGTAGAACTCGTCGAGCGCGCGGCGCATCCGGTCCAGCGCCTCCGGCCGGTCCTCGCCCCATACGATCAGCTTGGCGATCAGCGAGTCGTAGTGCGGCGGCACCGACTCGCCAGCGGTGCAGTGGGTGTCCACCCGCACCCACGGGCCGCCAGGGGGGATGTAGGTCTCCAGCCGCCCGGGCGTGGGAGCGAAGTCGCGATCGGGATCCTCGGCGTTGATCCGGCACTCCAGGGCATGGCCGCGCAGGATCACGTCCTCTTGCTTGAACGACAGCGGGCGGCCCGCCGCCACGCGGAGCTGCTCGGCCACCAGGTCGATGGCGGTCACCATCTCCGTCACCGGGTGCTCGACCTGGATGCGGGCGTTCATCTCCATGAACCAGAAGCGGCCTTGGTCGTCGAGCAGGAACTCGACGGTCCCCGCCCCGTGGTACTCCACGGCCCGCGCCGCGCGGAGCGCCGCTTCGCACAGGCGGTCCCGCAGCCCAGCGCCAACCGCCGGTGATGGCGACTCCTCGACCAGCTTCTGGTGGCGGCGTTGCACCGTGCAGTCCCGCTCGCCGAGGTGCGCGACGGAGCCAAAGCCGTCGGCGATCACCTGCACCTCGATGTGCCGCGCCGACTCCAGATACTTCTCCATGTACACGGATGGGTCGTTGAACAGCGCCTGGGCGGTGGCCCGGGTCGCCCCCAGCGCGCCCGGCAGATCGTCACGATGGCGGACGACCGTGATCCCACGGCCGCCGCCGCCCGCGGAGGCCTTGAGCACGATGGGGTAGCCGATCTCAGCGGCGACCGCGTGCGCCTCCTCGGCGGAGGCGATCGGCGTGACGGTCCCAGGCAACAGCGGCAGACCAGCCTCAGCCATGACCTTGCGGGTCATGGACTTGTCCCCCAACGTCTCCATCACGCTCGGTGGGGGGCCGATGAACATGATCCCGTTGTCAGCGCAGATCTCGGCGAAGTACGGGTCCTCGGACAGGAAGCCGTACCCGGGGTGGATCGCGTCGCTCCCGGTCTTCAACGCCGCGCCGATCACATTGGGGATGTGCAGATAGCTCTGGCGGGGTGAGGCAGGCCCGATGCGCACGGCCTCGTCCGCGAGCCGCACCGGCAGCGAGCCAGCGTCGGCGCTCGAGTAGACCGCAACGGTCTTGATGCCCAGGTCCCGGCAGGCGCGGATCACCCGGAGCGCGATCTCCCCCCGGTTGGCGACGAGCACTTTCTCAAACATCGCTCAGCGCTCGCTGATCCCGGGGCTGGCCGCGCCCTCATCGAGGGGCTCCAGCTCGAACAGCACTTGGTCGAACTCGACCATCTCTCCATCGGCCACCGTGATCGCGGTCACCCGGCCGGCGCGCTCGGCGGTGATCGGGTTCATCAGCTTCATCGCCTCGACGATCGCGAGCTGCTGGCCGGCTTGGACCACATCGTCGACCTCGACGAACGGGGGGCTGCCTGGTGACGGCGCCCGGTAGAACGTGCCCACTAACGGGGCGAGGACTCGCCAAGCGTCCGCGTGAGGCGGCTCGGCCGCGGCGTCCACCGGTTGCGGGGCAGCCGGTTGCGCGACAGCCGGTTGCGCAGCAGCCGCCCCCGCCTCCCAGTCCACCTCCACCAAGTTCGGGCCTGCGCGCAGGCTGACCCGCCGCACCTGGCCCGCCTGGCGCCCGAGCGTGGCGATCAGCCGCTCCGCCTCGGCGCGCAGCTCGGACAGGCTGAGCACCGGCGGCGCGTCACGGCCTGTGACGCATACCGTGTCCGTAGCGCCCTCAAGGCTGTGGTCATTGATGGGTTGCGTGGCCATCAGCATGCTCCTTCATCGAGCACGGGTTGGTGGGCCAGGTCGCCGAAACGGCAGAAGCGGGCGTAGCGGGCCTCAACGAGCGCATCGGAGTCCAACCCGGCGAGCTCGTCGAGGCAGGCGCGGACCGCGGCGCGCACGCTCCGCGCGGTCGCGTCGTGGTCGGTATGCGCCCCTCCGGCGGGCTCCGGAACGACGCCGTCGACGACGCCGAGGCGGAGCAGGTCGGCCGCGGTGATCCGCAGCGCCTCAGCGGCCTGCGCGGAGGCGGCGGCCGAGCCGAACAGGATCGTCGAGCAACCCTCCGGGCTGATCACGGAGAAGTACGCGTTCTCCAGCACGAGCACGCGGTTGCCGGCGCCGAGGGCGAGCGCGCCGCCGCTGCCGCCCTCACCGGTGACGACGGTGACTGTGGGGACCCGCAGCCGGGACATCCGCAGGATGGCCTCGGCGATCGCGGTGCCCTGGCCGCGCTGCTCGGCCTCGATGCCGGGATAGGCGCCTGGGGTGTCCACGAGGGTGATCAGCGGCATCCGGTGCCGCTCGGCGTAGCCCATCAGCCGCTGCGCCTTGTGGTAGCCGGCCGGCTGCGGCATGCCGAAGTTGCGGCGCACCAGCTCCTGGGTCTCATGTCCCTTCTGGTGGCCGATCACCACGACCGGGCGGCCGTCCAGCTTGGCGACGCCGCCAGCGACCGCGGGATCGTCGGCTCCCAGCCGGTCGCCGTGCAGCTCGACGAAGTCGTCGAACACCCGCGCGCAGTAGTCCAACGTGGTCGGGCGCCTGGTCTCGCGGGCCAGCCGCACGACCTCGGCGGCCGGCCGCGCGGCCAGCGTGGCGGGTTCGCGCAGGTACCCAGTGGGCTGCTCAGCCTGCGCCGGTGGGCGCGGGGCATGCAGCGCCAGCAGCCTGGCCACGGTGGCGCGCACGCGCTCCCGTGGCACGACCATGTCCACCATCCCGTGGTCGTGCAGGAACTCCGCGGTCTGGAAACCGGGCGGGAGGTCCTGCCGGATCGTCTGCTTGATGACCGCTGGCCCGGCGAAGCCGATCCGTGCCCCCGGCTCGGCGAGCACGATGTCGCCGAGCACGGCGAAGGACGCGGTCGCGCCACCGTAGGTGGGGTCGGTGTTGAGGTTGAGGCACAGCACGCCGGCCTCGCGGAGCCGGCCGATCTCCTGGCTGGTCTTGGCCAGCTGCATCAGCGCGATCGTGCCCTCCTGCATCCGAGCGCCGCCGGAGGCGCAGACGAGCAGCAGCGGCGTCCGGTCAGCCAGCGCGCGGCGCGCGGCGCGGGCGATCAGCTCACCGGTGACCCCGCCGATGCTGCCGCCCATGAACCCGAAGTCCAGCGCCGCGACCACGATCGGGTAACCCTCGAGAGCCCCGGTGCCCCACACGGCGGCCTCCGCGAAGCCGGTCTTGCGCTGCGCGGCGGCGATCCGCTCGGGGTAGGGCTTGGAGTCAGTGAAGGACAGCACATCCACCGGCCCGAGATCGCGGTCGAGCTGGTGGAATGAGCCGACGTCGAGCAACAGCTCCAGCCGCTGCCGCGCGCCCAGCCGCAGGTGGTGCGAGCACTCCGGGCACACCTGCTGGTGGCGGTGCAGCCGCCGGAGGTAGACGAGCGCCTGGCAGGACGGGCACTTCGTCCAGCGCACCTCATCAGTGTCCTGGCGCGTGGCCTGGCGGGTGTCCTGGCGCGTGGCCTGCGGCGCAGTCCGGGTCACGCTCATGTCGCCACCCCTGCCTTGCCTCGGGGCCATCCGCGCTGGATGGCGTGATCGTTCAGCTCGGGGTCGTCCCCCACCACGACGGGGTGCCCCACGGCCTCGAGGAGCGGCAGGTCAGACACGTGATCGCCGTACGCGTGGGAATGCTCCAGCGCGATCCCGCGCGCAGCGGCCTCCACGCGCGCGGCCTCGGCCTTTACCTCCCCGATCATCGGCAGGGTGAGCGCTCCCGTATAGCGGCCGTCGCGCACCTCTGGGCGCGAGCACAGCAGCAGGTCAGCGCCCACAAAATCGGCGATCGGGTCGAGGCAGGGTGGGAAGGAGCCCGAGACGAGCACGATCAGCGCGCCTGCCCGAGCGTGCCCGCGCAGCGCTGACAGCACCTCGTCGTTGAACAGGCCGCCCCGCGCGTGCTCCGCATGGAACCACTCGGCTCCCCGGGCCGCCAGCTCGGCCTCGCGCCGCCCGGCGAAGTTGCGGTAGAACGCCCGGTTGGTCTCCAACCGCGGCACGCCAGCGGCCTTCAACGAGCGCAGTTCATCCATCGCGCGCCGGTAATCCGACGGCGGGCGGCCACTCTCGGCGATGTCGTACTCGAGAAAGCGGAACATGCTTTTGATGGTGATCAGCGTGTCGTCGATGTCGAAGAAGGCGGCGCGCTTGCGGATCGCGGTCCTCATGCTGAAGCTCGGCGCTCGGTCTCGAACCTGAGGTCCTGCTTCGCGTAGTCCTCCTGCGCCAGCGCGATCGCTTCGTCCATTCCCATCACTGTCTTGAAGCCGAAGAGATCGACGATCGCGTCAAGGCGCCGAGCGACGCTGCCGCTGACGATGTGGTAGGGAATCCTCAGCTCGTCGAGAGTGGTCAGCAGCATGTCATCACAGGTAGAGCGGAAATGATCGTTCATTGGCCGGTGGCCATCGTTGCGCAACGGAAGCTCGTGGCGCAGGTGCACGAACGCGTCGAACGTCGACTGAACATGCTGCTTAAAGGCGTGCCCAAGCTGGGCGAACACCTCCTCGAAATACCGGATCTCGCTGGTCTTTTTCTGATTCTTGATATTACCCAGATGCGCGGTCGCTGCTGGGTCGATTCCGTAGACAACCCGAGCCGTCCCGTAAGCCCACTCTTGCAGCGACGACCCGTCGGAGACGAAGCCGCCTGGCAGCAGGCGCTCGTGGACCGCGCGCTCGACATGGCGGCGCACGACCAGCTGCACGAACTCCGCCGAGGTGCACTGCGCAAGGGTCTTCCCAGGGACCGCGTGGGGCAAGATCTCACGCATCGTCTTCGCGAGGGTGCGGGGAATCCCCGTGTAGTGCGACAGCGCCATCACGGTCAAGGTCTTGCCGGAGGAGTAGGTTCCAGATATCGCGAGTTTCATCTTGCGTCACTCCTATGGTGGTCAGGGAGTAATTTGTCTTAGGCGGTTGTGGGGACCGCGTTTTTTGGAAGCTCATGCGCAAGCGAGCAGCGCAGGTCGACGCCGCCGAAGCCACCCACGATGTCGGTGTTTCGCCACGTGCCGCCTTGCAACTTCAGCAGGTGCTTGCCAGTCACAGCGGTCTGCGCCACCGGTGGCGCCGAGGTCGAGTAGGAGCGGTGTGGCCTGTCGGCCTTCAGGATGGTCCGGATCATCCACAGCGTGTTGCTGTCCTTCCGTTCCATCGAGTCCATCTCGTACATCATCACCTGCGCCATCTGCAGGTTCACGACGAAACAATCGATCATGGACACGGAGGGCTGGTATGAGCCCTCAATACCCTCGCTCGCGGCGCGGCCTTCTTCGGTCGGCTCGATCTGCACCACCGCGTTCGACCTCAAGGTCTCCATATCGACCTCAAGATTTTTAATCAGCTGCTGCCTGAATTTGAATCCCTCGCCGTAGTAGCGGGAGGCTGCAGGCCCCAAGATGTCCTCCACGGAGGTATATGAGCCTGGAGAGGTGGAGCGCCTCGCGATCTGATGCTCGATCTCGCAGCGGGCCTGCATCACGCCGACCTTGCAGTCGAAGACGGAGAGAAAGCGGTTTGAGGTATCTGGGAGCGTCTTTGTCTCACGAAGTTTCGTGGATGCCGGTAGCCCCTCCAGATCCTCTTGCGGAGCTGAGCCTGCCTTCAGGATCACGCGGCGCAGCCACATCTCCCGGCGCATGGCCTCATCAAGCCCATACGCATGGCTCAGATACATCTCGCTCAGCTGCGCGCCGAGCACGAGCGTATCGATGCTGCTGAGGTGAGGCCGCAAATCGGCATCAGTCTTCTTGGACCAGTCGAGCGGGTACTGCACGGTCACCGTCGCCTGGACGTCCGGCTCGATATCGTCCGCGGGTGTGACTACGATGTCGCTGATCTGATACTCGGCCCTGCGGTATCCCCGCGAGAAGAAGCGTGTCTCCCCAGGGCCCAGATACTCATCGATGGAGCTATACGATAACTTCGTTGTCATCGTCATCAAACTTTCTCTTGTGTCGGAAGCTCTATCTTGAATCGTGCATTGCTCACGCACGTGCATTGGCGGTTTTGGCGAACGCTTGCTCGTAGGCGGCGACCAAGTCGTCGACCGATCGGACGTCAGAGATGACGATGTCTTCGGCGAACGGATCGACCCCGAGCGCCGCCTCTAACTGGATGAGCAGGCGCGCCAGCAGCAGCGAGTTCAGCCCTAGCTCGACCAGCTGCTCCTGACCGGTCAACGTATCGACCTCATAGTCGTCCTCGAGCAGAAGATCCCGGATCTCGCTCTCTACCGCCATCCGAACATCGGTTTTCGTTAACATGTGATACCTCCATCTACTATGAGTGTTTGTCCGGTTATGAATGACGCCGTGGGGGAGAGAAGAAAGAGCACGGCATCAGCGATCTCATTGATATCCGCAAGGCGCCCCAATGGAGTCCGGCGCGTGATGCGGTCACGGTTCTGCGGCGTGACTTGCGCGGTCATGTCGGTGTCGAAGAAACCGGGCACAACTGAGTTGACCCGGATGTTCAGCGGACCGAGCTCTCGCGCAAGGCTCCTGGTAAAGCCGTCGAGGCCAGCCTTAGCCGCTGAGTACACCGATACGCCCCGATAGCCACGGATCGCGTTGATTGACGAGACATTCACAATCACCCCGCTTTTCTGACGGCTCATCACCCTCGCGCATGCTTGCGCCATGATGATGGGCCCGGTCAGATTGCTCATAATCAATGTGTCAATCTGTTTGGGGCGTGTAGTCAGGAACAGCTCTTGGTGGAGTGCTCCCGCGTTGTTGATAAGCAGATCAATCCGGCCGAAGCTTCTCGACACCTCCGCCACAAAGCCTCGTAGCGTGTCCTGCTCGGTGAGGTCCGCGGCCTGCCAGAAGAAGTTGCCCTCTTCCGCGCTCATCTGGGTGATAAACGCGTTAGCCGAGCGGCTGAATGTCGCGACGCGCCAGCCGTCCTGGAGGAGACGCTCGACCAAGATCCGGCCAAGCCCACGGCTGCCACCAGTGACCACGGCGACTTTGCCGTCATTGGTGTGTGCGTGTGTCATGCCGCGCTCCGGATCTTCTTGAAGCGCTCGGAGTGCTGCCGAGCGCTTGAGATCTCAATGACCGCCGGAACCTTGTACGGCTCGAGCCGCTCGCGGCAATGCTTGCGCGCGCGACGGATCACTGAGCGCTCGTCCTCGGGTTGAGCGAGCTGAACCGTTGCCTTTACCACCATTCCGGTGACAGGACTCGGCCGGCCGCAGACGGTCGCCTCTGCAATATTGGCAACTTCCAGCAAGACGCTCTCGACTTCACTGGGGTACACCTTCTCGCCACCGACATTGATGATCTCGGACCGGCGGCCCAGAACACGGATGTACTCGCCGTCGGTCTCGACCACGTCTTGGGTATTGAAAAATCCGTCCTCGTCGAATGGAGCCGGCGCGTTAAGGTAGCCGAGCATTGCCATATCGGAGCGGATCCACAAGATTCCATCGATGATCTTATGCTCGAAACCCGCGCTGCCAAGCTGCAGCCACACCGTATCGTCGCTCTTCGACCGGGTTGGCAGAATGCCAAGCTCTGAGAGCCCATAGGTTTGCTTCAGGCGGACGTTCGGCAACGCAGCCTTGAGGCGCTGCAGCGTAGGCGGCGGCATCGGCTCGGTACCGTAGGTGATCAGCTCCAACTCTTCGGTCGAGTACCGCTCATAGGCGCCGGAGATCAGCGCCATGTTGAGGAACGTGGGCGTCGTCGGCAACACCTGGACGTGATGCTCGGCGATTGCGGCGAAGACAGCGTCAGGGGTGCGCTCCGGCACAGTGACGACCGCGCCACCCTGGCTCAGGGTATGCAACAAGGTGTTGACGCCGCCGATGTGGTCAAGATTGAGGAAGGAGAGGATCCGGCGTGATCGTTTCGGATCGCCATACCGGCTCAACACCTTCTGGAAGTCGAGCACAGACGCCTTGCTCCGGCCGGAGGTGCCTGAGCTGAACAGCACTAGCCCTGGCCTCGCGCCGCGCCGCAGCTGGTCATACAGCTCGTGGTCCGCGTTGCGCTGCGTGCGCTGGCAGGACCGGTCCTGGCGCTCGCCGATCTTAATGACAACCTCGACCTGGGCAACGTCGAGGAATTCCTCTCGCTTAGCGTCCGGGAGCGAGGTAAGTGGCACGTTGATCGCTCCCAGATCGATCAACGCGAGCAATCCAGCGCAAGCCTGGGGCGAATACTCTCCCTCAAGGGTGACCACCTCTCCTGGCTTCACCCCGTGAAGGTCAAGATAGCCTCGCCAATCGTCAGCCAATTGAAGCAAGTATGTGTAGCTGTATGTCTTCCCGTTAAACACGATGGCGTCAGAGTCGCCAAAGGGCTCCAGCTTGCTGAGGAATGACTGGCGCATCTTTTCCTCCCTGATCAATCTTGTCATGGCTTATGGCAAATATGGCTGTGCAGAAACGCGACTCGGGTATCGTCTTGTGGCACTTTGATCTCGCGCGCCTCGGCTCAGTTTGGATCACGCCTATGAGGGCGCTGTCGAGCCTGGCCAGCCGAGTGCTATTGGGGTTCGGTCTTTGCGAGTAAAGAGAGCGGGGCAGGCGAATTGATACCTGCCTGCTTGTAGGGGAAATCCCGGACACTTGGAAGTGGTGTCAGCAAGCTTCAGAACGACAAGCGCGTCATCTGCTGGCGGCGGAGGTGGGCTGGTCGGGCGCACCTGTCGGCGTGTGGCGCGGTGCTGCTGGCACGGGTGTATGAGCCCCGGCCTAATCGGTTGGGCCGCGACTGCCTTGCTCGCTGCCTGGCAGCTGGCCCGGGCGGTCGGTGATGGCGAGCTGGTCGCCAGGATGCGGATGACGCAAAGCCATGTGGCGTTGTGGGCTGGGATTTCGCCTCAGCGTTGGACTACGCGCGGGACGGCCACCGGTACGCGACCGGAGCCGAGCGCGTCCGGTTGCTTGGCGCTGGGCCTCGGCGGTGCACCTTTCCTCCGCATGAGGAGGAATATGACATGCCACGGCTCCGCGCTTGACGGTCGGCTGACGTTTTCCCTCGTATGCGGAGGAATGCTGCAGTGCACCAGCCCGCCGAGGTCCCGGCGGATCGAGGCCGAGACCACCGCGATCCGGAAGCGCTACGCCGCGACCGAGCCGCGCTGCTTCCCCGCGGCGGTGACGTTCCTGGTCCCCGAGCGGATGGCGCGCTGAGATGGCGGTCACCGTCGCGGGCCATCACACCGAGTGGCTGTCGCTGGTCGAGGCCTCCAGGCCGTTCCTCACCTGCCGGTGCTCCAGCGGGCGTTGCCGCAAGGCCTGGAGTCGACCCCGCCCCGTCTGGCCTGGCAGCTCCGCGTCGCCTACGAGGAGTGGCACGCCGACGCGGGGCTGCACGGCGAGTGGGTCCGGTGGGTGCTGCGCGAACTGCTGAGCCACGCCGCGCTCGCCGAGGGCCAGGCGTTGCCGCACACGCTGGTCCACCACGTCACCGAGCACGGCGTCACGCTGCGGCCGGACCTGGCGGTGCTCGACCCAAGCTCGGGCGCGCCCCGGCTGATCGTGCGGGTCCTGCCGCCCGCCGCGCTGGGCTCGCCCCTCGGGGGTGACCGCTGGCCCGCCGGGCCGCTGGACCGGGCGGAGGTGCTCCAGCGCGCCGCAGGCGTCCGCCTCGGCCTGGTCACCAACGGCGAGACGTGGACGCTGGTGGACGTCCCGCGCGGCGGTCCAGCCACGTTGGAGACCTGCCCGGCCGGCGGACGGGCGGCCCGAGGCACGGCCTGATCCCGACCGCTACACCGACCGCCATGCCAGGCGTCAGGGTGACCGTCATAGCCGCGATTCTGATCCGCCGCAGCTGGTGCTGCTTGAGTGAGCCAGGACGGCCGCGCGCGGCGTCTCCACCAGGACATCCCCGCGCGCGGGCCAGACCATGACCTCACTCGCATGCTCCTGGTGTCTATGCCGTCGCGCGCATAGACGTATACGCCAGACGCATGAACGCAGATGCGGCAGCGGGGCGAGACCGCTCACCCCCCTTGCGCTCCGAGATCGGCCATTGCCTCCGTCACCTGTCTGGTCTGGCGTCTATCGCGCTTGCCCGCACTTGCCGCCGACCCCAGACACCCAGAGCAGCCAGAACCACCTTTACAAAGCGTGCGTTAGATCGCATTGGCGTGACGGCGTGCTGGTGCCGAGACGAGGGCGGTGGGACGATGGGCGATGCGAGGCTGTTGGAGCGGATCAGCGTGGACCCTGCTGTATGTGGCGGCAAGCCCTGTGTTCGAGGACACCGGATCTGGGTGTCGTTGATCCTCGGTCTGCCCGCAGATGGAATGTCTACTGAGGAAATCTCGGATGTTGTAAAGGTGAGTGCGCGTTTGGACGCTGCGCTGCCGCCCGCCCGTGCAGCAGGTCACCCACAGGTCACCCACTGGAGCGAGGCGGTGCGTCCTCTCGGTTACGACGCGAGTGGCTCGTAGTGGCGGACGAGGCTCTCCGTTCCCCTGCGTCTGGCGTCATCCACGGTGATCTCCAGCTCTTCGGACACCGAATCGTCAATGAATGCCTCGCCACAGGTGCTGCACACAAGCGCGGGGACGCCACGTACCACCACTACGGTGCCCTCAACGTCTGCGGCGAAGATGGTAGTGCCGGGTTCTAGCTCTCCCGTACCGCAGATCGGGCATCTCATAGTCGGTCCTTTCGTGTCCTGAACCCTGGCTCCCACCGGTCGATGGCGGGCTCGTAGACGGTAATCACATACTGCGGGCCGTCTGGATCGTCCGCTACCAAGACATGGAGAGGGCGCTGCCCAGGGCGATCGGCAAAGTCGGGGGACACTCGTGGACGCGCAGAGACATCCGTTCGAGCTGAGCGCTGCAAAGGCGCCTGCAGGCCCGCGAAATCTCCTTT
>Ga0081538_10000373_pt1 | contig 51152 bp, 49 predicted proteins | sample TabmetS5T2R1_FD_71022 | JGI IMG/M metagenome (GOLD analysis project Ga0081538, IMG submission 71022) | Tabebuia heterophylla rhizosphere microbial communities from the University of Puerto Rico - S5T2R1 | ecosystem: Host-associated > Plants > Roots > Rhizosphere ...
TACGCTACGGCGCGTGTCCGTGACAACGCCGCGGTTGCTGATTGCCTACGACGGCTCTGATCTTGCCAACGCCGCGGTGCGCAGCGCCGCCGAGTTGTTCCCCGGCAGCAGTGCGCTCGTAGCCACCGTTTGGGAGCCAGGACTGGGCGTGACGGCGGCGTTCGTCCCCGGTTTGGACGCGGCCGGAGCCGTCCCGGTCCCGCCTGATCCGGAGTTTGTGTCGGAGGTCGACAAGGCCGGGGAGCATCACGCCGCGGTCGTCGCCGGCGAGGGTGCTCGGCTCGCTCGCTCTCTCGGGCTCGATGCCGAGGCTCACGCGATTCCGGACGAGGTGCGCGTGGCCGACGCGATCGTCGAGCTTGCAGACGAGCGCGACGTCGCGGCGGTCGTCGTGGGCTCCCACGGCATCTCCGGGCTGCGATCGCATCTGCTCGGGAGCACGTCACGGCAGGTGCTTGCGCGCTGCCCGCGTCCGGTCGTCGTGGTGCGCGCCCAGGAGAGTGGCTGACGTGGAGCAACGGCCGTTCCCGCCGCGCTGACGCACGCGCCGAACTCACCGTGAATCTCGAGCCGCTCGTCCTGGGGTTGTTCAGCGGCCTTCAGCCCGGAACGAGTCTCGCGGCGGTCCTCGCATTGCTAAAGACGCGCGAGCCCGAGCGGCCGCTGTTCTTCTTCACTGCCGCGGGCTTCGCGTGGAGCTGGGTGATCGGGGTGCTCGTGGTCGGGGTCTTCCACGGTGCCAACGTGGCTCTCGGGGGATCCACGTTCACGGGTGTGCTCGACGTCGCCTTCGGTGCCGCGGCGCTCGGGTTCGGCGCGGGTCTGCAACGAGGGTGGGTTCAACCGAGGCGGCTCGGCAGTTCGAGCCCGCCGGGGCCGAGCGCGGCCTCGCGAATCGGCCGGCGCCTGCGCGATCCCTCCGCCCGTGTTGCCGCCGCGGCGGGCGTCGGCACGCATCTACCCGGACTCATCTACCTCGCAGCGCTCAACGCGATCGCCGCCGAGCGGCCCAGTCCAGTGGGCGTCGGTCTCCGGGTCGCGCTCTACGATGCGCTCTGGTTCCTGGTTCCCCTTGCGTCACTCGCGCTGGTGCTCGTGCGCCCCGGTGCCGCCCTCATTTATCTCGAGGACGCGACGGCGTGGGTCCGTCGTCACGAGCATGCGGTCCTCGTCGCGGGCTCGCTCGCGCTGGGTGGCTACCTCGTCGTCAAGGGGACGGTGACTCTTGCCTGAACGGCCGCGTCGCGTCTCATGGCTCCAGCCCGGCAGCCCGCCGGGCCTCCGCGCGGTCCCAGTAGCTCTCGTAGCGAACGATCTTGCCGTCGCGAAAGGTGAAGAGATCGCCGACCTCGCGGTTCATCGGTACCCCGCTGTGCTTCCCTCGGCCGGAATGGCGCGCAAGGACCAGCGCGCGGTCGCCGAGCTCGATGAACTCCTCACCCTCGATCTTGAGGAACTCCCAGGTGCGCAGCCAATCGACGATCGCGGTCCACATCTCGGCGAGCCCGTGCGACGCACCGTCAAGGCCTGCCGGGCCCGTCCCAATGCGCACGAACTCCACCTCCGGATCGAACCCGTAGGCGGTCGCGAAGTCCCCGCTGCCCCAGGACGCGTATAGCTCGCGCAGGAGCGCGATGTTGTCGTCGCTCACGGGCCCGTCCGGCCGCGCTACGTCAGCGCGGCTGGGGAACGATCCGAATGTACGGTCGCGGCGACTCCCAGCCGTCCGGGTAGGTCTCCTTGGCCTCGTCGTCCGAGACCGAGCCGGCGATGATCACGTCCTCGCCCTGCTGCCAGTTGACCGGCGTCGCGACCTTGTGCTCGGCCGTCAGCTGCAGCGAGTCGATCACACGCAGCACCTCGTCGAAGTTGCGGCCCGTCGTCATCGGATAGACGAGGACGAGCTTGATCTTCTTGTCCGGGCCGATGACGAACACGTTTCGCACCGTCTGGTTGTCGGCCGGCGTGCGCTCGCGCGGGTCACCCGCTGTGTCCGCGGGAAGCATCCTGTACAGCTTCGAGACGTTGAAGTCGGCGTCGCCGATGATCGGGTAGTTCGGCGCGTGCCCTTGTGTCTCCTCGATGTCCTTGGCCCAGCCCTCGTGGTCGCCGGTCGAGTCGACGGACAGACCGATGACCTTGACCTTCCGGCGATCGAAGTCCGGCTTGATCCTTGCCATGTAGCCGAGCTCCGTCGTGCAGACCGGCGTGAAATCGCGCGGGTGCGAGAACAGCACGGCCCACGAGTCGCCGATCCACTCGTGGAAGCGGATTGGCCCTTCAGTGGTCGCGGCCTCGAAAATCCGGTGCCTCATCGCCGATTTGCAGAGCCATCGTGTCTCCTTCGGTTGGGGTTGGGCCTGGCCCCTGTGTCATGCCTAACGCTAGCGCCGCGCGATCGTTGACGGACAGCAGGCGAGCCGGAACAATCCGAGCGGAACAGGGCTCGAAGCTGACGGGGGTTGCGTGATGGTTCAGCGATTGTTGAGTGGCATCGAGCTGGTGGCGAAGACGTTGGTCATCGTCGCCGTGCTCGTCGGGATAAGGGCCGTGCTCCTGGCCCTCGGCTTCGACGGCATGGAGTCCACCGCCCTCGGGACCGGCATCATCGCGGGCGGGGTGTTCGTCATGGGCCTCGTCATCGCCGGGACGCTGTCCGACTACAAGGACGCCGAGCGGGCGCCCATCGACATCGCCTCCGGCTTGCACGCGCTGCTCCGCGAGGGCGAGGCGATGCACGACAAATGGGGCAAGCCCGACATCTCGAAGCTGCGGTCGCGCCTGATCGCGATCGTCACGTCGCTGCGCATCGACATCGACGCCGGCGACTCGCGCACCGCCCAGGCGGCCGTCGAGGAGCTGTCGGAGACGTTTCTCGAGCTGGAGGACACGGACGTCCCCGCCAACTACATCGTCCGGCAGCGCTCGGAGCAGGCCGGGCTCCGGAAGTCGCTCCTACGCATCTACCACCTGCAACGCGAGGAGTTCCTCCCGTCCGCCTACACGATCATCGTGGGGCTCGTCGCGCTGATCCTCGTCCTGCTGATGGTCACGAACTTTGGCGGCGACGCCGAGTCCCTGGTCGCGGTCGGCTTCCTCTCGTTCTTCTTCCTCTCGCTGCTCCGGCTGCTGAACACCATCAGCACGCCCTTCAAGGTCGGGACCGAGCACACCGACGACGACGTGAGCCTGTTCCTGCTCAGCGAGTTCGTGGTGCACGCACAGGCCGCAGAGGAGGGCGAGATGGTCGTCGAGGACATTGAGGCGGCGGCCGAGGAAGTCGAGGAACAGCTGGTCGAGGTCGAGGAGCAGGACATGGACGCCGCAACGGCCGCCGATCGCGCGGCGGCACAGCTCGCTCCCGACGAGTAGGCGTTCGTCCTAACTGAGATCCACCGTGCGATTGACCGCGGTCGATCGCGAGATCGATGGCGGCCGGCGGTGCGGGCGGTAGTTTCAACACATGCCCGAGTCGGCCCAGCCAAGAGGTTGGGGGTCGGCGCGCACCGACGCACTAGTGGCGATCGCGCTGTTCGCGGTGGCCGAGGCAGAGGTTGCGCTGACGGGGCTCGGGGCGTCGAGCGTGCTGGCAGCGGCGGCCGCGACGCTTCCGCTTGCGTTACGGCGGCGAGCGCCGGTGCTTACGGTGCTGTTCGTGGTGTCGGCGCTCGCGCTCGGGGGCGACTGGGCGGACAAGACCAACGCCGGCTTCCTGGTGCTGCTCCTGGCCTCGTACTCGGTCGGCGCGTACGCGTCCCGTACGCGCGCGTTTGTGGGCGCCGGAGTCTTGATAGGGGTGATTGCGGGAGCGGTTCTGTTCGAGGGGGATGGGGGCGACCTCCCGTTCGTGCTCTTCATGGTCGGAATGCCGTGGCTTGCCGGACGTGTGGTGAGGAGGTATCGCGAACGGGCCCAGCGGCTCGAGGAGCTCGCCGAGCACCTGGAGAGCGAGCGCGTCGTCCGTGCGCAGTTGGCGGTCGCCGAGGAGCGCGGGAGGATGGCGGCCGAGCTTAATGACGCTGTCGGGCACGCGGTGAGCACGATGGTCGTACAGGCCGGCGCGGCCGAGGAGATGCTCGTCGGCGAGCCAGAGCGCGCGCGGCCCGCGCTGGCCGCCGTTCAGCAAACCGGCCGCGAGGCGATCCATGAGCTCCGCGCAACGCTGGGCGTCCTGCGCGACGACCCGCCCCAACCCGCGCCGCCGGAGCCTCCACCGGACCCGTACGCCGACCGGAAACCAAGGTGGGCGCGGCGGCTCGGGTGGTCGCCGCGGGCGGACGTGGTCCTGGCCATCTTGGTGCTCGCGCTGGGAGCGGCGTACGCCTTCCTCGACGGAGCCATGGAGGGGGTGCGGATACCGGTCGCGCTGGTGCAGCTGCCGGCGGCCGCCGCGATCGCGATCCGCTCGCTGCATTCGTTCCCGGCGCTGCTGCTCGCGCTCTCCGCGATGGCCGGCGAGTCGATCCTGATCAGCGCCGATCCCGAGTCGCCGGCGCCCGTCCTTGCGGTGGTGCTCGCGCTCTACTCCGTCGCCGCGCATGCCGACCGGAGCCGCGCGGCGTTCGGCGCAGCACTCGGGATCGCGGTGCCCTGCGTTGTCGAGGTGACCGCCGACAACGGCGACCTCGCCGACCTTTGGGTGATCGCGCCGGCATTGTTGGTGCCATGGTTGGCCGGGCGTGCCGTCCGCGCATCAGGCCGGCAGGCCGACCGCCTGCGTCTCCTCACCGCGCGCTTGGAGCGCGAGCGCGACGCGCGCGTACGCCTCGCTCTCGTCGAGGAACACACCCGAATCGCGCGTGAGCTGCACGACTCCATAGCGCACGCGGTGAGTGTGATGGTGCTGCAAGCGGGCGCGGCTGAGCAGGTGCTCGATAGCGCGCCCGAGCGAGCGCGCGAGGCCATCCAAGCGGTGCAAAGAGCCGGCCGGCAGGCGCTAGCCGAGCTGGGTCGTACGCTCGGCCTGCTCGCACCGGACACGCCCGCCCCAAGGCTGACGGCCCTTGGGCTTGGCCAGCTGGACGATCTGCTCGCCGCCGTCCGCCGCGCTGGGCTGCCGGTTGAACTGCATGTTCTGGGCGAGCCGACGCCGCTGCCGGCCAGGCTCGACGGCGCCGCATACCGCGTCATCCAGGAGGGGCTCACAAACGCGCTGAAGCACGCAGGCGCGGCTAACACGACGGTCACGATCCGCTACTCGCCGGACGGGCTGCGAGTCGAGATCCTGGACGACGGCGTGACAGAGTCCGCACCCACGACCGATGCGGGTCACGGCCTGATCGGTATGCGCGAACGCGTGGCGCAGTATGGGGGTAGGGTCCAGGCCGGGCGACGCCGCGGGGCATCCGGCTTCGCCGTGTCGGCCTTTCTCCCCTACGACCGGGCTCCCACGTGACCCGCATACTCATCGCTGACGACCAGGCGCTCGTGCGGGGTGGCCTGCGCATGATCCTGGAGGCCCAGCCCGATCTCCACGTAGTGGGTGAGGCCGCCGACGGCAGCGAGGCGCTCGCCCAAGCTCGTGAGCTCCAGCCCGATCTCGTCCTGATGGACATCCGCATGCCTGGGCTGGACGGTCTCGGGGCCACCCAGCAGCTGCTCGCCGGGCGCGAACCGACGCCCAAGGTGCTGGTCCTCACCACATTCGACCTCGACGAGTACGTCTACGAGGCAATCCACGCCGGGGCCAGCGGCTTCCTGCTCAAGAGCACACCTCCACCGCAACTTGTCGAGGGTGTGCGTGCGGTGATGGCGGGAGATGCGCTGCTCTCTCCCGAGATTACGCGCCGCCTGCTCGACAGGTTCACCCGGCGCCCGCCGCCGTCGGCCGGCGCTCCCCCGGAGCTCGCAGAGCTCACCCAACGCGAGCTGGAGGTACTGCGCCTGATCGCCGACGGGCGCTCGAACGCGGAGATCGCGGCGACCCTTGTGTTGAGCGAGGCGACCGTCAAGACGCACGTCAACCACATCCTCACCAAGCTGCGGTTGCGTGACCGCGTCCAGGCCGTCGCGCTCGCATACCGGAGTGGGCTCATGGACGCTGAGTCCTGACAGGCTTATTTGCCAGCCTTGACGACGTCGAACGTGCCGACCATGCCGAGGTCGGCATGGAGGCGCCCCTTCGGCTCGTGGATCAGGCACAGGGCCACGTAGCGGCCCGGAGCCAGGTCAACTCGCACGTACGCGGTCCGCTTGGGCCCGAGCACTCCCAGTAGCTCGTGGATCGAAGCCCACGGCGGCGGCGACCCCGCTCCTTGCTTGATCAGGCGCAGGACCTCGCTCTGTGTATGGCCGGGCTGGATGCGAACCAACGAGACCTCGTGGAACGCGCGTCCGCGATTCGGGATCGCGAGCGTGCCTCGACCGTTGAAGGGTTGCGGGAGACGCATGTCGAACGCAAAGTCCCGCATCGCCAGCGTGCCGACGGTCCGCGGCTTTGCCTCGCGGGCCTGCGGTCGGCCGGCAACCCGGAAGCGCTGGACCATCCCGCGCTCGAAGTTCGCCTTGCCGCCGTTCTCGCCGAAGTCGATGAGCGCATAGGCGCCCGCGCCCAGCCTCACTGTCATCTCCCACCGTTGGCCCGGTGGGACGGAGACGGTGCCGCCGAGCGCTTCCAGCCCTCGCACATCCTCGTTCTCAAAGGCGGTCAGCAGTTCGGGCGTGGTGAGCTTCCGCCTGAGCCGGATGAGCTCAATCCCGTGCTCTCCGCGGCCGTCGTTTCGCATCGTCACGCGGACGAAGCCGGTCCGAAGGGCTCGGACGCCGCGCACAGCGAGCTTGAACTCGCGCGCGCTGACGGTCACGTGCTGCGTGCGCGCCACCGAGGGGGCGCGTGCGGTCGAGGTTTCGTCGGCCGCGCAGGCGCCGAGTGTGGCAAGCAGTGCGGCTGCGCCGGCGATGATGGCGGCGAAACGCGTGCCTGGCTTCTTCATGGCTTTCCGCTCCTCGCTAGGGATCGCGACCGAAGCTACGGTTGGTGGCGTCGCCTGCCATCGCCCGTACGTTCGAGCCGCGCGCGAGAGGGATCGATTTCTCCCGCGGCCATTTCCACCCTCCGATCGAGCGCGCCTCCACCGCGCGATCGATCGCGCCTCGCCACCTGAGAGACTTCAGCGCGCGTGAGGGGGGAGGAGCTCGAACTTGTGGTGCCGGCGACGCTGGACGCTGCCGGGTTGACCGCGCTGCTCTGCGACCGCCTCGAGGTCACGACCGGCAGACCCAGCACGCGGGATCGAGAGCTCCTTGACACGTTCGACGGTCGACTGCGGGCGACCGGCCTTGCAGCCGAGCGCTCCGTCGGGCGCGGCGACACACGCGCGATGACCCTCCGCGAACCTGGCGCGCCGGCCCGCGAGGCGCAGGTGACGGCCGCGGAGCGCTACCTCGCCGAGGACCTCCCGCCCGGGCCGCTGCGCGACCGGCTCGCTCCTGCTCTGGGCGTGCGCGCGCTGCTGCCGCTTGTGCGCGTTCGCAGCCGGACGCGCTCGCTGGCCGTGCTCAACCGGGACGCGAAGACCGTGGTGCGCTTGGAGCTCGAGGACCCGGAGGTCGTCGGGAACGGGGCGGCGCGGTTGGCGCCACGGCTGCGCGTGCAGCCGGTGCTCGGCTACGACAAGGCGTTCGCGCGAACCGCGCGCGTGCTCACCGCGGATCTGGGGTTGGCCGAGGCCGACGCGCCGCTGCTCGACCAGGCGCTCGCCGCGGCAGGCGACAGGCCCCGGGCCGCGTTCTCGGCTGCCGCCGCAGGGCTGGCCCGCGGGACGCGAGCAGACAACGCGGCCGGTCAGGTGCTCATGCGGCTCGCAGACATCGCGGACCAGAACGTCCCCGGGACGCTCGCCGACCTCGACACCGAGTTTCTTCACGATCTTCGGGTCTCCGTTCGGCGAGCACGGTCCGTGCTGCGGGAGATGCGCGGCGTGTTCCCGACCGCCGAGCGGGCGCAGCTGCGCAGCGAGCTGCGCTGGGTGCAGGCGCTAACGGGGCCGGTCCGGGACCTCGACGTCCAGTTGCTCGAGTGGCGCAAGCTCACCGCCTCACTGTCAGACGAGCGGCGCGCCGACGTCGGTCCGCTCCATGGTCTGCTGTCAGGACGGCGCACGGCCGAGTTCCGCGTGCTCGAACGTGGTTTGCGAAGCCGCCGCTTCACCGACGCAATGAACTACTGGCGCGCGCTGGCCGGGCTCGAGCCGGCGCCGGCCTCGGCACCGGAGCGGCCGCTGGCCGGGGTGGCGATCGAGGTGGTTGCGGGCGATCGAATCCGCTCCGTGCACCGGCGGATGGTCCGCGACGGGAGTGCGATCGAAGACGCCAGCCCACCCGAGGCGCTGCACGACCTACGCAAGCGGGGCAAGGAGCTGCGCTACCTGCTGGAGCTGTTCGGGAGCGTCTTCCCGGCCGCGGTCGTGAAGCCGATGGTGTCAACGCTCAAGGCCATGCAGGACGTGCTCGGCCGTTTTCACGACCGCGCAGTCCAGGCCGAGCTGCTGCGCGGGCTGGGGGACGAGCTGGCCGTCAAGGAGGGCGGTCCGCAGGCGCTCATGGCTCTCGGGCTGGTGGAGGAAGCGCTGCTCGCAGACCAGCACGCCGCCCGAGCGGGCTTCGCCGAGCGATTCCAGCGGTTCGCGGCGCCGGAGCAGCGTGCCCTGGTACGCGACACCTTTCCGAAGCTCGGTTCGCAGTGAGGGTCGTCGCGACCTACTCGATCAAGGGCGGGGTCGGCAAGACGTCCGCCGCGGTCAACCTCGGGGCGCTTGCCGCGCGGGAGGGGTATCGCACGCTGATCTGGGATCTCGACCCCCAGGGCGCGGCGTCGTTCCTGCTGCGCGTGAAGCCGAAGGTCAAGGGCGGCGGGCGGAAGCTCGTTCGGGGCCGGCGCGATCCCCTCAGCGTCATGAAAGGCACGGACTTCGAGGGGCTCGATCTACTCCCCGCGGACCTCTCCTACCGGCACCTGGACCTCATGCTCGACCAGTCCAAGCGGCCGCAGCGCGGCCTCGGGCGCGTGCTTCGGTCGCTGGCGGACGAATACGACGTCGGAATCCTCGACTGCGCGCCGTCGATCTCGCTGGTGTCCGAGAGCGTGTTCGATGCGGCCGACCTACTTCTCGTGCCGCTAATCCCCTCGACGCTGTCGGTGCGCACGCTCGACCAGCTGCGGAGGTTTCTCGCGCGCGAGGAGAGGCCGTCGCCCGCCGTGCTCCCGTTCTTCTCGATGGTGGATCGGCGGAAGCGCCTGCACCGCGAGCTTGTCGAATCGGTTCAGGGCGTCGGCGACGCGATCGTCCCGTCGGCGAGCATCATCGAGCTGATGGGGCCGCGCCGCGAGCCGGTCGTAGTGAGCCATCCACGCTCTCCGGCAGCCCAGGCCTACCAGGCCCTCTGGGGTGAGGTGCGCGGCGAGCTGAACGGCGCGCGAAAGTTTACGCCTGCCTGACCCGTTCTGGGGACAGATGTTCGGCTGGTCCCCGTTTGCACTGCGCCCCTTGCTGGTCTTGGCGTTGTCGCTCGTGCTCGCTATCCCGGGGGTCGCGCAGGCGCACCACTTCAAGACGGCGGCGGGCCATCAGGCCGAGGACGAGGTCATCCACACTGCGGCGACGGAGAAGCGCCTCAACAGGAACACCCGCGAACTCTCCGCGGCCGCGTCCGAGGCGACAGCCGCTGCGGTCGCGGAGGATCCCGGGCAGGTCGGGCAGTGGGGCCCAGTCACCAACTGGCCCGTCGTCGGAATCCACGTGGCGCTGCTACCGAACGGCAAGGTGCTGGCCTGGGACTCGGTCGGGGACGCCGCGACCGAGAAATTCACGAACCACACCTTCACGCGGGCCACCGTCTATGACCCGGCCACGCGCACCCACACGAACGTCCGCGTCAATACCGGCCACAACATCTTCTGCGCGGGCTTCGCTCACCTCAGCGACGGTCGGCTGTTCATCGCGGGGGGCAACCTCAATTCCGCACTCAACGGCATCGTCCAGACGCACCTGTTCAACCCGGCGAACAATGCTTGGAGCCTCGGGCCCAACATGAACGCCGCTCGCTGGTATCCGTCGGTCACCCCGCTGACGAACGGCGAGATGCTGATCACGGAGGGCGGCCCCGACATCCCGCAGGTGCGCAGGACCGACGGCAGCCTGCGGACGCTGAGCACGGCTGCGCTCGACCTGCCGCTCTACCCCTGGCTGGACGTGGCGCCCGACGGTCAGGTCTTCTACTCCGGCCCCGACCCGACGATGCGCAAGCTCGACCCGGCCGGCACCGGTGCCTGGCAGAGCGTCGGCCAGCGCGACGGGATCAACCGTGGCTACGGAAGCCGCGCCGTCTACGACGTCGGCAAGACGCTCGTGGCAGGCGGCGGGCCATCGTCGAACGACGCGCGTGTGATCGACACCAACGGGGTCACGGGACCCCAAGTGTCCGGAACCTCGGCGATGGCCTTCGGCCGTCGCCAGCACAACCTGACCCTGCTCGCCGATGGCAGCGTGCTGGCCACGGGTGGCAACTCGACCGGGGCCGGGCTCATCGATATGAACGGCGGTGTCTACAACGCGGAGCGGTGGCACCCCGCGACCGGTCAGTGGACCACCCTGGCGGCGCAGGCGGTCACGCGCCAGTATCACTCGACCGCGCTGCTGCTCCCCGACGGCCGCGTGCTCTCCTCGGGCGGCGGGATCTGCGGCACCTGCGACGACGTCGGCTATCTGGCCAAGAACGCCGAGGTCTTCACTCCGCCGTACCTGTTCAAAAAGGACGGCTCCGGCGGGCTCGCGCCGCGCCCCGAGGTCACGAGCGCGCCGAGTACGGTCGGCTACGGCGCCTCCTTCGAGATCACGACGCCGAACGCCGCCTCGATCCAGAAGGTCGGGCTGATGCGGCTCGGGTCACAGACCCACTCGGTCGAGATGGAGCAGCGCTATCTCCCGCTCGGATTCACGGCCGGCACCGGGACACTGACGGCGAACGTGCCGGCGAACATGCACACCGCCCCGCCCGGCGTCTACATGCTCTTCATCGTCGACTCCGCCGGCGTCCCGTCGGTGGCGAAGATGATCAACCTCGACCCCGCGGCACCACCCCCGCCGCCACCGCCGCCGCCACCACCACCGCCACCGCCGCCGAACCAGCCACCGACCGTGTCGCTCACGTCGCCGGCGAACGGAGCCAGCTTCAGGTCACCGGCGACCATCTCGCTCGCCGCGAACGCGGCCGACCCCGACGGGAGCGTGGCCAGGGTGGAGTTCTTCAGGGGCACGACGAGGCTGGGTGAGGACACGAGCGCCCCCTACACCCTCCAGTGGACGTTCGCGGTCGGGAACCACACGCTGACCGCACGCGCGACTGACAACGGCGGCGCGACGACCACCAGCAGTCCGGTCACGATCAGAGTCAAAAAGCGCTGACACCGGCGTCCGGTTCAGGAGTATCGAACCACCGAACCTCGCCGCCTATCCCGCGTTTAGACGACTGAACGCCAGCGATAGGGGAACGAGGATGAGGACGATCTCGAGAGTTGCAGGACTTGTAGCCGTGCTTGCCCTGGCCGCCACTCCCGCTCTGGCGGCGGACCCGCCGAGCGACACGCCGGACCGACACGACAATCCGGGAATCGAGCACAAGCCGAGCGAGACGCCACCCTCAAACCGGGGTACCGCTCACAAGCCCAGCGAGACTCCACCCTCAAACCAGGGCACCGCGCAGAAGCCGGCCACTCCCGGTCCGAGCGCCGGGCTGCCGGCCAAGGCCAACGCGTATGGGCGCTACTGCCAGGGCCAGAGCAAGAAGCGCTCGGATGCGGCCGAGGGAACCAAGGGCACGCCGTTCAGCCAGTGCGTGACGGCAATGGCCAAGCTCGCAACCGACGCGGTCGATTCGCCTCGCAAGGCGTGCAAGGACCTCAGCCGGAAGCACACCGATGGCCAGAAGGGGACGCCGTTCAGCGCCTGCGTCAAACAGGCCGCGAGGCTGCTGCGCGCGCAGAAGTCGTAGGCCCACCGAGCAAGTGATGTATCCGGGGGTCCGGGTATGGCAGCCGCATGACCTGCCGATCGCTCGCAATCGCCCTCGCCGCGCTTGTCTTCGCCGCCCTCCCGGCGGCCGCGACCGCCTCGTCGCAGACGGCCTCTGCCACCGGCGTCGCAAACGTCCAGGGGAAGAGCATGCTCGTCGAAGTCTTCGTGGAGGTGCCGCGAGGCCAGAGCGCGCGTCAAGCTACCGACGCGGCGCTGGCCGAGCAGGGCGCCCAGCCCCAGCCGCCGCCGGGCGCGACCGGGCCGGGTGGCCCGGAATTCACCGGGCTGGTCTGGGACCGTCTGCCGGTGGTGCAGAGCTACAACCCGGCCGGCGAGCCGGTGTCCGCGCAGTCCATCCTGCAAGCGACCCAGGCGACGTGGAGCTCGGCCGGCTCCCGCTTCCGGATGAGCTTCGGCGGTACGACCTCGCGCTGCCCGTCGATCGTGCAGGAGTGCCCCGGGCCGCAGCGGCTCGACCGCTTCAACGACGTGGGCTGGGCGGGGCTGTCCGGCGGGACGCTGGGCGTGACGTGGTCGACGATCGGCGGCACTGACGAGGCCGACATGGCGCTCAGCACGCGGGTGCCGTGGAGCACCGGCTGCGCGAACGTCGCCGGCAGCTTCGACACGCAGACCGTGCTGCTGCACGAGAACGGTCATGTGGCCGGCCTCGGCCACGCCGCAAGCACGGCGTCGGTGATGTACCCGTTCTACCAGGGCGCGCGCTGCTCGCTCGACGTGCTCGATCAGCAGGCGATCCAGACGCTGTATCGGGGCGGCTAAGCGCCGGTGCTGGCCGCCCGGGTCTCGGCCCGCTGGGTCATGCTGAACCAGTTGCCCGAGTTGTCGCGGAAAGTTGCCTCGATCCCATAGGGGCGCTCGACCGGCTCCGAGAGGAAGCTCACGCCGCGCTCGCGGAGCTCGGCGTACGCCGACTCGCAGTCGCGCGTCTCGAATACACCCGGCCCCAGGACGCCCTTTGCGAGCAGCTCCTTGACCTGTCCAGCGGCGCGCTCGTCCATCATCGGCGGCCCCGGCTCGAGCAGGATCAGGTGATGGTCGGGCTGGCCCGGTGCGTTGACGGTCAGCCAGCGGAAGCCGTCCATGCTGTGATCGGTGCTGACCTCGAAGCCGAGCTTGTCCGTATAGAAGTCGCGCGCCTCGTCCTGGTCGAGTACCCAGATCGTTGTGTGGGAGAGCTTGTCGATCATCGGGTCAGGCCTCCTTTGTAGCTTGGCCGAGACGCTAGCCCGACGTGCGCGCCGCGGCTTCTCGAAAACTGCTCGATCCGAGCGGCCGCGTGTACATGAGCGTGAAGCAGCCGGGGATCGGAGGCGGCGCGTTCGCTTCCCAGCGCGACCGGTAGGCGCTCGGGGGCTCGCCCACGAGGTCCCGAAACGCGGTGCTGAACGAGCCGAGGCTGCGAAAGCCGACCTCGAGCCCGACCTCGGTGACCGAGAGCTCGGTACCCCGCAGCAGCTCCTTGGCGCGCTCGATTCGGCGTCGCAGCAGATAGCGGTGGGGGGTCTCGCCGAACGCCTGCCGGAAGCTTCGGCTGAAGTGAGCGGTGGAGGCGTGGGCCTCCCTCGCGAGCGCGGGAACGTCCAGCTGCCGGGCGTACTCGCGGTCGATCAGGTCCTTCGCGCGCAGCAGATGGAGGTAGACGGGTACCGCACTCGCCATCGGCATGACAGGGTAGGCGCGTGCAGCAAGACAACGTCCTGGTGGCCACCGACGCATGGAAGGCGGCGTTCCCCGGCGCCGCGGTCGGAGTCCTCGCCATGAGCGGGGTGCACAACCCCGAACGGAGCGAGCCGCTCGAGGCCAGCAAGCGCGAGCTCGAGGAGAGCCTGCGCGCCGACGCAGCCCGCATCGGGCCCGAGGGTCTCGCCGGTCAGGCGCGGTTCCGCGCCTACGTCGACTACTACAAGAACCACGGCAAGACGTATCACGTGAAGGCGCAGTGGGAATCGGTGGCCGTCAAGGGCAAGGCCATCCCAAGCCGGGCGGCGCTCGTGGAAGCCATGTACATGGCAGAGCTGAAGAACCTGATGCTGACCGCCGGTCACGACCTCAGCGCCGTCGGCCTGCCGGTGCGCGTGGATGTGACGCGGGAGGGCGATCGGTACGTCGCGATCAACGGCACCGAGCGGGTGCTGGCCGCCGGCGACATGATGATGGTGGACGGCGAGAGCATCATCTCCAGCGTGCTCCAGGGTCCCGACCGGAGAACCCGAATCACGCCGGAGACCCGCGAGGTCCTCTTCGCGGTCTACGCGCCGGCCGGCGTGGGCGAGAGCGCCGTGCGACGCCACCTCGAGGACATCGCCGCCAACGTGCAGCTCGTTGCCCCGCAAGCGGAGACCGGCTTGCCGGCCATGTTGGCGGCGGCATGACCGCCCGAGCACCCGTACGCACACCCGTGGATGCGTAAATGTTGTGGCGCTTGTGTCAGCGGGGGCGGCGAGTCTAAGTTCGAGTCCAGGCTCTTCGGAGGAGGTCGATGACTCGCCAGTCACCCACGCCCCTCCATGGCCGCCGGCGTCGAGTCACGGCGCCGGCGGCCGACAGGCCGAATCGCGACCGTGCGCAACGTCCCCACCACTGCGGCGGCGGCCGGCCAGTCGAGCCTGTCCCAGCCGACACCGACCACGGACAAGCCTGGCCATGGCTGTGGCGACAAGAAGCCACACCCATAAGCGCGAGGTGGAGTGCACCAATGACCCCCGCTGATCGGGAGCCCCGGCTATCCCCTCGTTGCGGGCCGGGCGAGATGCAGGGCGCCCGCGGCGGGCGTGTAGATGCTCTCGCGTCCGTCGTCCCACTTGATGAGGTAGCGGGGCGAGGGCGGACCGTGGACAACCTCCTCGATCACCCCGGTCCGCGCTGGCCGCTCGGTCGACTCGGATTCGACCGTGACGCGATCTCCTGCTTTCAGGTCCATGCCCTTACCTCCTGGGCTCGGTCGCCTTAGGGAGCGTGATAGCAAAAAGCGCCGAAGCCGGGACGCGCGCGCCGGAAGTCACGCCACGGCGAGAGCCTGACGGCGGCTGCGCGGGTCAAGCCGTCTCAGGCCGACTGCGTCTGCGATCTCGAATGCCTGCTCGAGTTCGGTGCGATGAGGCCGGCGGTCGATCTCCTCGTACTTGTCCGTGCGCCCGGCGGGGTAGTACTGGCCCATGAGGTTGACGTAGGTGTCGGGACCGAGCTCGTCGGCCACAAACCGGAGGATCGCCTCGGTCTCGTCGAGTAGACCGGGCATCACCAGATGGCGGACGATCAGCCCACCGCGCGCCAGCCCGCGCTCGTCCAGCACCAGATCGCCGACCTGGCGGTGCATCTCCTTGACGTTTGCCTGCATCACGTCGGCGTACTCGCGCTTGCCTAAGTAGCGACGGGCTCGCTCGCTCGTCCAGAGCTTGATGTCAGGCATGTAGACGTCGACGACGCCGTCCATCAGCTGGAGGCTGTCCGGACTGTCGTAGGAGCTCGTGTTGTAAACGATCGGGAGGCGCAGGCCCCGGGTTAGCGCGATCGGCAGCGCCTCGAGAATCTGCGGCACCACGTGCTCGGGCGTGACCCAGTTGATGTTGTGGCAGCCGAGCGCCTGCAGTTCGAGCATCATTTCCGCGAGTCGCTCGCGGGACACCTCCTCACCCTGCACCTGCCAGCTGACGTCGTAGTTCTGGCAGAACACGCAGCGCAGATTGCATCCGCTGAAGAAGATCGTGCCCGAGCCCCTCCAGCCGCGCAGGCAGTCCTCCTCCCCGAAATGCGGGAAGTGGGAGGCGACCATCGCCCGCCGCCCTATCCGGCACAGCCCGCGCTCGTCCGCCAGCCGGTCGACCGAGCACGTCCGCGGGCAGACCCGGCAGGGTGCGCCCAGCAGGCCGAGCGCCTCCTGAGCGCGCTCTGCGAGCGCCCCGGAGCGCTCAAGAGCTAGACACGCAGGCTCGAGTTGCCCCATCGAGATCGCCCGCCGACTCTAGCGCGGAGCAGCCGCGTAGTGCGGAAGCATGAGCTTCGCGGTCCGGCCCGTCCGCTCCTCCGGTCCGACGCCGATGAAACCTGAGAGGATCAGCGGGGTTTGGAGCTCGCGGTTCACCTCCCCCTCATGGAGTTCGGAGACGAGGGGCAATCGCTCGGCCGTCTCACACGCGCCGTCGACGCCGCGCGGGAGTGCGGGTTTGCCGCCGTGTCCGCCAACGATCACTTCCTGTTTCGGACGCCCTGGCTGGACGGTCCTACGGCGCTCGCCGCCGTGGCCGACCGGTCCGGCGCAATGGACCTGGCGACGACGATTTCGCTTGTTTCGCTGCGCGGTCCCGTGCCACTGGCCAAGACGCTTGCCGCGCTGGATCTGCTGTCAGGCGGGCGGGTCATCGCGGGCGTCGGTCCCGGGTCATCCGAGCGTGACTACGACGCGGTCGGCGTGCCCTTCGAGGAGCGCTGGAGCCGGTTCGACGAAGCCACCGCGATCCTGCGGACGCTCCTGCGAGGGGATCCGCCACCCGAGACATGCAGTCACTACTCCCTGCCCGACGCTCAGCTTGCGCCGGCTCCACACCGGCCGGTCCCGCTCTGGATCGGCAGCTGGGGCTCGAAGGCGGGTCTCCGGCGCGTCGCTCGCCTCGGCGACGGGTGGTTCGCGTCCGCCTACAACACGACCCCGGAGGGCTTCAAGGCCGCGAAGGAGTCGCTATCGGAGCAGCTTCCCGCCCGCGGCAAGGACCCCAGCCGCTTCCCCAACGCACTGGTGACGATGTGGACCTGGATCACCGCGGACTCCCGCGACGAGGACCGCGTCCTGCGGGAGGTGCTGGCGCCGCTGCTGGGGCGCGATCCGGACGCCCTGCGCGCCCAGCTCTGCATCGGACCCGCGGAGAGGTGCGCGGAGCTCCTCTCACGGTACGCCGCGGCTGGATGCCAGCGCGTGCACCTCTGGCCGCTCGGCGACGAGCCGCGGCAGATCGAGCTCGCGGCGACGGCGGTGCTGCCGGCCGTCGAGGGCTGAGTGCTGGTCCTGGATCTGGACCGCGGGCAGCCCCAGGAGTAGGCTGCGCCCGGACTGGTCCTTTCATACCTGCCGTTTGCGCGCGCGGATTTCTCGAACGGTCGCGCGTGGAAGGTTCCGTCCAGATCTGACGGCAACGGTCAGGAGGAGAGACATGGCCGCCTCCGCACCGTCGCGGAGCATCGGTAGGCCTACTCACCAGGCGCCCGGCCTTGCCGTGCTCTGGGCTCTCGCGATCGCGGGTTTCGTGGCGACCGGAGTGACAGTGGCGCTGGCGCTGAGAAGTGATCACGTGACCGAGCCGGGCCTCCAGGCGGCGTTGCTCGCCTGGGTCTCGCTCCCGTACGTCCTCGGTGGGCTGATCGCCTGGAGGCGGCGGCCCGACAGCCGCTTCGGGCCGCTGATGGTCGCCGCGGGCTTCGCGATGTTCGTGTCGAGCCTCCAATGGGCGAGCGCAGCTCTGCCGTACACCGTGGGTCTTGCCTTCGACCTGGTTCCTCCGGCCCTCTTCATCCACGTGTTTCTCGCCTTCCCGAGCGGCCGGCTCGAGCGGCCCGTGGAGCGTGCCATCGTCGCGGCGGCCTACTCGGCAGGGTTCGGCGTGCAGCTCCTGAAGATGGCGCTCGGCGGCGTGGGCGGAGACAACCTCATCACGATCGCCTCCGAGCCCTCGGCCGCGCTCACCATCCAGAAGTTCCAGCTGATCACGCTCAGCGTGCTCGCTCTGGCTGCGGTGGCCCTCCTTGTCGCCCGCCGGCGAGCCGGCGGCCGTCCCCTACGGCGCTCGGTTGCCCTGCTGGTCGACTCCTTCGCGCTCGCGCTCGTGATGATCGCCGTTCTCCTGCTCGCCGGAGCGTTCGAGCTGGTCGGAGCGTTCGAGACCATCCGGCGGGTCACCTTCGGGGTCGTCGGGATCGCCCCGGTCGCGTTCCTGATCGGACTGCTCGACGCGAAGCTCGCGCGCTCGTCCGTCGGTGACCTCGTGGTCGAGCTGGACGCCGATCCGAATCCCCCCGAGCTCCGCGACGCACTCGCCCGCGCGCTTGGTGATCCGTCGCTGACGCTCGTCTACTGGCTCCCGGAGTTCGACAGCTGGGCGGATCTCGAGGGCCGGCCCGTGGCCTTGCCGGAACAGGACGGCGCGAGAGCGACGACGCTGATCGACCGCGACGGGCAACACCTGGCGGCGCTGCTCCACAACCCGTCGCTGCGTGACGAGCCCGAGCTGCTCGACGCGGTCACCGCCGCGGCCGCAATCGCGCTCGAGAACGGGCGGCTGCACGTCGAGCTGAGGGCCCGTGTGGAGGAGCTGAGGGGTTCGCGCCAACGCGTCATCGAGGCCGGCCAGCACGAACGCCGGCGGCTGGAGCGCAACCTGCACGACGGGGCACAGCAGCGGCTGATAGCGCTCTCACTCGAGCTCGGTCGGCTCGAGGAGCAGCTCGGCGCGGATCCCGTGGCGAGGTCTAGCCTCGACAAGGCGCGGAGCGAGATCGCATTGTCGCTGGAGGAGCTCCGCGATGTCGCGCGCGGCATCCACCCGGCGGTGGTGAGCGGGCATGGGTTGGCGGTCGGGCTCGAGTCGCTCGCCGCCCGGGCTCCCGTGCCCGTGAGACTCGACGTCGGGCTCGACGGGCGTGTCGACGAGCGGGTCGAAGTGGCGGCCTACTACGTCGTCTGCGAGAGCCTCGCGAACGTCGGCAAGCATGCGCAGGCACGCTCGGCGAGTGTGGCCGTTTCCCGAGCAAACGGTGAGCTGGTCGTGGAGGTCGTCGATGACGGCGTGGGTGGCGCCGACAGCGAGCGCGGCACGGGGTTGCGCGGCCTCGCTGATCGAGTGGAAGCGCTCGGTGGCCGGCTGCGGGTATGGACTCCGCGCGGCGAGGGCACACGCGTGAGGGCGGATATCCCATGCGCGTAGCGATCGCCGAAGACAGCGTTCTGCTGCGCGAGGGGCTCGCCCGCCTCCTCGGTGACGCCGGCTGCGAGGTGGTCGCTCAATGCGAGACCGGTGACGACCTCATCCGCAAGGTGAACAGCCATGACCCGGACGTCGCGATCGTGGACATCCGACTTCCCCCCACACACAACGACGAGGGTCTGCGGGCGGCGCTCGAGATTCGCGAGCATCACCCCTCGGTAGGCGTGCTGGTGCTGTCGCAGTACGTGGAGCTGGGCCTCGCGATGCGACTGCTGGCCGACTCCGCGGACGGGGCGGGATACCTGCTCAAGGACCGCATCAGCGACGTCGGGGAGTTCGTCGGAGCGGTCGAGCGCGTCGCGGCCGGCGGGTCGGCGATCGACCCGATAATCGTCTCGACCCTCCTCTCGAGGAAACGAAGCGACGACCCGCTCGCACAGCTGACGCCACGCGAACGCGAGGTGCTCGAGCTGATGGCCACCGGGAGCTCCAACCAGGGGATCGCCGACGCGCTCGTGATCACGCTCCGGGCAGTCGAGAAGTACGTGTCGAGCATCTTCGGCAAGCTCGGGCTCCCGTCCACGGGGACCGAGTCCCGGCGCGTGCTCGCCGTGCTGTTGTACCTGCGCTCCTGACGCGCGGGCGGCGCGCAAAGACACCAGAAAACCGCCCCCCGAAGCTGCAAGTTTCCCGGCTTCCGCCCGCCGGCCGTGGCTGAGAGGTTGGCCAGATGAAGACTCGCATCATCCAGAGAGGGCCCGAGCCCGACCAGCCCGACACGTCCGGAAACGGCGCGCCCACCCTCCCACCGCCACCGGCTCACAACGTGGCGGCCCGGATGGCCCGCTGGAGCGGCCAGCACCGCAAGAAGGCCATCTGGGGCTGGCTTGCGTTCGTCCTCATCGCCTTCGTTGTCGGCAGCAACGTTGTTGGCTCGAAGGAGATCTCCGATCTCGATGACTTCTCGGGTGAATCCCGCGAGGCCGAGCAGGCGCTCGACCGCGCCGGGCTCAGGCCGGTCGAGGAGGTCGTGTTCGTTCAGAGCGACGAGCTCACCGTCAGGGATCCCGAGTTCCGAGCGGCGGTCGAGGACGTGACGGGCCGTCTCTCGCAGGTCCAGTACGTTGAGAACATCAAGTCGCCGCTGACCGGCGACACCGACGTTTCGGCCGACGGCCACGCCGCCCTGGTGAACTTCCAGATCGCGGGCGATTCAACGGAGGCGAAGGACCGAGTCGATCCCACCCTGGCCGCCGTCGCCGCCGCCCAGGCCGAGCATCCGAACCTGGACATAGAGCAGTTCGGCGGCGCCAGCGCCAACAAGGCCATCGACGAGGTCATCCAGGACGACCTCGGGAAGGCGGGGATGCTTTCCCTGCCGATCACGCTGATCATCCTCGTTATCACCTTCGGCACGCTCGTGGCGGCTGGGGTGCCGCTGCTGATCGGGCTCACGTCCGTGCTGGCCGCCCTCGGCGTAACTGCGCTCACGAGCTACATCTTCCCGGCCGCCGGGGAGCTCCCGGCGGTCATCCTGCTGATGGGCCTCGCGGTCGGTGTCGACTACTCGCTCTTCTATCTGCGACGTGAGCGCGAGGAACGCGCCGCCGGTCGCGGCGAGCGCTCCGCCCTCGAGGCCGCGGCCGCGACCTCCGGGCGGGCCGTGCTGATCTCCGGCGCCACTGTGATCGTCGCGATGGCCGGCATGTTCATCAGCGGCGACAAGACCTTCATCTCCTTCGCCCAGGGGACGATCGTCGTAGTGGCGATCGCCATGTTCGCCTCGCTGACGGTCTTGCCGGCGATCCTGTCCTGGCTTGGAGATCGCGTCGAGAAGGGTCGCATTCCCCTCCTCGGCCGCCGGCGCCGCCCGGCGGGTCAGTCACGCTTCTGGAGTGCACTGACCGGCCGGGTCATGCGGCACCCCGTCCTGTCGCTCGTCCTCGCAGGGGGCCTCCTGGTGGCGCTGGCGATCCCGGCCCTGCAGATGAAGAGCGTGACCAGCGATGTCGACGAGCTGCCGCAGGACCTGCCCGTGATCGTCACCTACAACAAGGTCAAGGAGGTCTTCCCAACCGAAGGCGTCGCGGCGACGGTGGTGGTCGAGGCCGACGACGTGCGCTCGAGTGCCGTGGCGGCCGGCATCGCCTCACTGCGCACCGAGGTCAACGACTCGGAGGCGTTCCGACCCGGGACGGAGGTCATCTACAGCGAAGACGGCACTGTCGCGCAGATCAACGTCCCGACCCGCGGCAACGGCACCGACGCCGCATCAACGAACGCCCTCAGCGAGCTCCGCGAGGAGATCATCCCGGCCACTGTCGGGCAGGTCGAGGGAACGAGCGTCAACGTCAGCGGCGATGCTGCCGGCTCGGAGGACTTCGCCAATCAGCTGAGCAGCAGGCTGCCGCTGATCTTCGCCTTCGTGTTCGGGCTCGCCTTCCTGCTCATGCTGGTCACCTTCCGCTCGATCGTGATCCCGGCGGTGACGATCGTCCTCAACCTGCTCTCGGTGGGAGCCGCGTACGGCGTTCTCGTGCTGGTCTTCCAGAAGGGCAACCTGGAGTCGCTGCTCGGCTTCACCTCGAACGGCGGGGTCACGAACTGGCTGCCGCTCTTCCTGTTCGTGGTCCTGTTCGGGCTCTCGATGGACTACCACGTCTTCATCCTCTCCCGGGTCCGGGAGCTGTGGGCACGTGGTATGCCGAGCGATGAGGCCGTCCGGCGGGGGATCTCGACCACCGCCGGGACCATAACGAGCGCCGCCGTCGTGATGGTCGGCGTGTTTCTGGTCTTCGTGACGCTCGAGTTCCTCGACTTCAAGGAGCTCGGACTCGGGCTGGCCGCGGCCGTGCTGATCGATGCCACGATCATTCGCGGCGTGCTGCTGCCGGCGGCGATGAAGCTGCTCGGCGATTGGAACTGGTACCTGCCGACCTGGCTCGAATGGCTGCCCCACATCAGCTCTGAGGGCGACGCCGTCCCGCCCGGCGAGTTGGACGAGCGCCATGCGGCCGACGAACAGCCGCAGCGAACCCCGGCTCCCGCCTAAGCGCGCGGCAGAAAGGGTCACAAATGGACATGCGAACCATTCAGCGCGAGCCGGCATCCGTGCCGACCGCCTCCGTAGGGGACAACGGCGACGCCGGCCGGGTGAGGCAGGGTGCCGCCTTCAGCCCCGGCGAGCTCGCATTCCTGATCGGCGTGCCGCTCCTTTGGGCGATTCTGCTCCTGTTCCACCCCGGCGGGGAAGGCACGGAGGTCACCTACGCGGAGCTGCAGGACAAGGTGACGGCCTGGATGGCTGTTCACATCGGGATGATGCTCTTCATCCCCCTGTTCGCCGCCGTGGTCTATCTGCTCTTGCGCGGCGTCGAAGGCACCGCTGCCTGGGTTAGCCGAATCGCGCTTGCGCCCTTCGTCGTCTTCTACGGCACCTGGGAGGCGCTGCAAGGGATCGGCGTCGGCATTCTCGTGGACGAGGTGAACGGACTCCCGCAAGCCGAACGGGCAACGGGAGCCGATCTGGTCCACGACTTCGCCGACAACGTCCTCATCCGCAATTTCGGTGTTTTCGGAAACATCGGAAGCCTTGCCTTGATCACTGCAGCGATCGCGGCCGGCGTCGCGCTCCGTCGCCACGCCGGTGCGCCGCTCTCAGTGGCGGCATTACTCGGCGTCTCCGGCTTCCTGATCACCGCCCACCCGCCACCCTTCGGGCCGGCCGGGCTGGTCCTCTTCGTCGCGGCGGTCGTGCTCTTCGTGCGAAGCCAGGCGGCGCTCAGACCCGACCGACCAGCGTCTCCCCAACCTCGCTGATGAGCTCGTCCATGGCCTCACGCTGCGCGGTCGAGGGCTGGACGGCCAGGCGGTGCACACCCAGCTCGGCATACCTGCGCGTGGTGTCCAGGTCGGGTATTCCGGGTGGGGTGATCGTGATCTCCAGCTCGCCGAGGTCGGCGGGGCGCTCGTGGCGACTCGCCGCCTCCCGCAGGCCGGTCAGCGCCTGATCGGTCTGGTCGAGGTCGAGCTCCCAGCCGTACCAGCCGTTTCCGGACTCGATCGCCCGCCGGTAGGCCGCGGGGGAGTGTCCGCCGATCACGATCGGAGGATGGGGTTGCTGAAGCGGGCGTGGCCGCTCGATTACGTCGGAGAACGAAACGAAGCGGCCCTCGAACCGAGGTGTCGGCTCATCCCAGAGAGCCCGCATCGCTGACAGGTACTCGTCTGTACGCGCCCCACGATCCGCGAGCGATGCGCCCAGAGCGCGCAGTTCGAGCTCCTCGTAGCCCACGCCGATACCGACGATCAGCCGGCCCTTCGAAAGAACGTCGATGGACGAGATCTGCTTCGCCATCAGCACCGGCTGACGTTGCGGCAGGACAATCAGGCCAAAGCCGAGCCGCACGCGGCTGGTTACGGCCGCCAGATGGGCGAGCGCCACGACGGCCTCGAGTCGAGGCTCGTCGGGTGGGTTGTCAGCACCGAACGGCAGGGCGACATGGTCGCCGACCCACAGGGACTCGAAGCCGGCGTCCTCGGCGAGCCGCGCCTGTCGATGCAGCGTCTCGGGTTCGGCGCTGCTGCCCTTATGCAGTCCATACAGGCCGAACTTCATGCTTGGTCAGCTGCCAGGAGCGTCCAGCTTCACCCCGACCTCGTACATCTCGACGGAGGTGCGTCGGCCCATAGCGCCTGGAATCGGTGGATCCATCGCGTTCAGCGCCTCATCCCCCTGCCGCATGTCCTCTTCGGTCTCGAACAACGAGATGTTCAGCACCTTGCCCTCGTCCGCCCGGTGCAGCACCAACAGTCCGACGGCCGGGACGCCCTCCGGTGGCCCGGACGCCGCGCGCCGCTTGATCTCCGCGATTATCTGGCGGACCTGGTCGGGATCGCCGCCCTCAAAGGTCGCTACGCGGGCATGCATGCCGTCTCCTCTCCGTTAGATGCGCGAGTCGGTCCCAGTATCTACTGACGGTCCGTCCTCGGCGAGCCGGGCGCCCGCGACGAGCGACTCGAGCTTGCCGTACGCGGCGTCGCGGCTGAGGTATTTCATGCCGCAGTCCGGCGCGGCGATCAGCCGGTCGGGCCCGGCGTGCGGGAAGGCGCGGCGGATGCGGTCCGCCACCGTCTCGGGGGTCTCGACGTCATCGGTGGAAAGGTCGAGAACCCCGAGGATGATCGTCTTGGAGGCGAGGGCGTCCAGCACGTCGAGGGCTAGGCCGGACTGCGCGGTCTCGATGCTGATCTGTTCGCACTCCGTCGCCGCCAGCTCGGGCAGGAACGAGTAGCCGCTCGGGCGGTCGTGGATGATCGCGGCGTACCCGAAGCAGATGTGGACCGCCGTGGTCCCGGCGATGCCGTCGGTGGCGTGGCGCAGGACGTCGAGGCCGTACTCGCGGGCGGCCTCGGGGCGGGCCTGCATGTAGGGCTCGTCCACCTGGACCACGTCCGCACCGGCCTCGAACAGATCGAGGATCTCGCCGCGCACCGCCTCCGCGTACGCCATGCCGAGCGCGTCCGGCGCTCCGTAGTGGTCGTCCTGAGCCTGCTGGGACATCGTGAACGGTCCCGGGACGGTCATCTTCGTCCGACGGCTCGTGTGCGAGCGCAGGAACTGCAGGTCGCGAACCTGCACCGGATGGCGGCGAGCCACGGGCCCGACCACGCGCGGCACCGGATTTGGATGGCCGCTGCGGTCGAGGGCGGTGCCCGGATTGTCGATGTCGACCCCCTCGAGCGCGGTCGCGAAGCGATTCGAATAGCTCTCGCGGCGCATCTCGCCGTCCGTGACGATGTCCAGCCCGGCCCGCTCCTGGTCGGCGATCGCGAGCCGTGTCGCATCGTCCTGGGCCTCCTCGAGATAACCCGGATCGACCCGCCACAGCTCCAAGGCCCGCACGCGCGGGGGGAAGCGCTCGCGAAGCCGTTCGCGGTCGATCAGCCAGCCGGGCTGCGCGTAGGAACCGACGAGGCTCGTGAGGATTCGGCCGTCTCCCGTCATCGGAGCCGCCGAGTCTCCCATAGCCTCAGAGCTCGGGGTCGCGTTCGGCGCGCGCCCGCTTGAGCAGCTCGGCGAGCGCCTCGACAAGCTGGACGACCAGCTCGGCCCCGCGCGCCGCGGAGGCAGTGCTCGGCGCCCCGACCACACCGCTGCGGGTCACAGCCGGCATCGGATAGGACAGGACGCGCCCCACGGTTCGGTCGGGCTCGTCGACGGTCTTGTCGGCACGCACGTGCGAAGCAGCGAGGTGAAGGAGCATCGACGTCTCGGCCTCGTTCGCGTGAAAGTCGGGCGCGTCCTCGGTGTAGCGGGCCGCGATCTCGGGGGTGAGATCGAAGATCGAGACGAAGCGAGGCCGGAGGTCGGGCAGTTCGTGGCGCAGTTGCAGGATCGCGCTCTGGCAGGGGGGCCCGTTGGTGGCGTGACCGTTCACGATCACGAGCTTGCGAAACCCCGAGGCGTGCGCCCAGCGGCCCGTTTCCACGACCACCGCGATCATCGTCGCCGGGTGCAGCGAAACGGTGCCCGGCCAGTGGTCGGTATGCCCGAGCGAGCAGCCGTAGGGCAGCGCCGGCAGCACCACGTCGCCGGTCAGCTCGGCCGCCGCCTCCGCCACGTGCCTCGCGAGCAGAGTGTCGGTGCCCGTGGCCAGGTGAGGGCCGTGCTGCTCGGTCGCTCCAACCGGGAGCACCGCCAGCGCTCCGGAGCCAGCCGCCTCGCCGACCTCGTCCGCCGTCAGCGCGGCCCAGCGCGCCAAGCGCCACTCCTTCCGTCGGTCTGCATCGGGCGAATATATTCGCGCGGTGGGGACGCCACAGTACGACGCGGCCACACTCGAGCGAACGCGCGAGCGCCTCCGTTCGGAAGGGGTCGAGTACTGCATGGCGACCTATGCGGACGGTCACGGGATCGCCAAATGCAAGACCGTGCCCCTGGACCACTTCCACGAGATGATGCACGGCTCCGAGCTGTTCACCGGAGCGGCGCTCGACATGCTCGGCCAGTCGCCCGCCGACGACGAGCTTGCGGTGTGGCCCGACCCCGACGCGATCGTCCAGCTTCCGTGGCAGCCGAAGGTCGCGTTCGCGCCCGGGAACCTCTACCTGCATGGCGAGCCATATCCGATGTGCCCGCGCACGGTCCTGACGCGCCAGGCCGAGCGGGCCCGCGAGCGGGGCTTCATCTTCAACCTCGGCATGGAGACGGAGTTCTTCTTCGTCCGGACAGATGAGCTCGGGCGCCCGGAGCCATGGAACCCGCGCGACACGCTCGACAAGCCCTGTTACGACGCCGTCGGAATGCTGGAGTCGCTCCACTTCCTCGACGAGATGATCGGCTACATGAACGCGCTCGGCTGGGACGTCCACTCGTTCGATCACGAGGACGGCAACGGCCAGTACGAGCTCGACTTCAGCTACACGCACGCGGTCGCGATGGCCGACCGCTTCATGCTCTTCCGCATGATGGCCAAGGAGGTCGCGCGCTCGCACGGCTACGAGGCCACGTTCATGCCCAAGCCCTGGAGCGACCGCACCGGAGGCGGCGCGCACTTCAACATGTCGCTGGCTGCGGTCGGCGACGGCGTGAACCTGTTCGCGCCGGGCTCAGGCGACGACCCGTACGGCTGCGGCATCTCGCAGCTCGGCTACCGCTTCCTCGCAGGCCTCCTGGCACATGCCCCCGCGATCGTGGCGGTCACCTGCCCGACCGTGAATTCGTACAAGCGGTTGATCCGCCGCGGTGCGATGAGCGGCTCGACCTGGGCGCCGGTGTTCGTCTCCTACGGGCGCAACAACCGCACCCACATGCTGCGCGTCCCGACGAAATCACCCCGGGTCGAGTCGCGGGCGGTCGACGCCTCGGTGAACGCGTACCTCGGTGCGGCGCTGGCGCTGGCCGCCGGTCTTGAGGGGATCGAGCGCGAGCTCGACCCGGGACCGCCGATCGACCGCGACATGTATGTCCAGAGCGATGAGCAGATCGCGGACTTGGGCGTCGAGGTGCTGCCGTGGACACTCGCCGAGGCGATAGACGCATTCGAGGCCGACCCCCTGACGCTCGATGTCTTCGGGCCGGACCTCCACCAGGCGTACATCGATTTCAAGCGCTCGGAGTGGGAGGACTTCCACAACACCGTCACCCACTGGGAGTGGGAGCGCTACCTGACGTTCTACTGAGCACCGGCCGACCGGCATCCTCCTGTCGTGGCGCCAACGCGTTTGCGCCCGAGCCTAATGCGGGTTATGTTAATTGCCCCCCTCTTGGGGGACATCGGTCGATTGGACTCGCAACCATAGACCCGTCCCTGAGTCGCACCGCCAACACTCGCCTCGTCGATCGAGACAGGGAGCTCGCCGAACTGAGCGGGCGGTTGGACGCGGTCCGGACCGGGGCGGGGAGCGTCGTCGTCATCGAGGGTCCAGCGGGCGTCGGGAAGACTGCGCTGCTCGACTTCGCGTGCACGCGCGCAGCCGATCAGGGCATCCGGATGCTCAGCGGCCGGGCGAGCGAATTCGAGCAGGCGTATCCCTGGGGCGTCGTGCGGAGCCTGTTCGCCCCGGCGCTGGGGGCCTCGGACGGCGACCGCGGTGGGCTGCTCGCCGGGGCGGGGCGGCTCGCCGAGGTGGCGCTGGGGTTGCGGAGCGCGCCCACGGAGGGGTTCGCGGCGAGCCCGGAGGCGATGGGTGCGGCGCTCCACGGGCTGTACTGGGCGCTCGCCAACCTCGCCGGTGATGAGCCGCTCCTCCTGGCCGTGGATGACGCGCAGTGGGCGGACGGGCCTTCGCTTCGTTGGCTTCGCTACCTGGCCACCCGCGTCGAGGACCTGCCCGTGCTGCTCGTGATCGCGCTGAATCCGGCAGAGCATGCGGGCGAACGGCAGCTGCCGCTCGCTCTCTCGACGGCGGCCACGACCCTGCTCGCTCCGGCACCGCTCAGCAAAGCGGGCACCAGATCCATGGTCGATGAGCACCTCGGCACGGGTAGTGGGCTCGCAGAGGCCTGCCATGCCGCAACCGGGGGCAATCCGTTCCTCGTGCACGCGGTGCTCGACGAGCTTCGGGAGCAGGACGGCCGGCCGAGCGCTTCTGCGCTCGAGGACGTCCCGGACATCGAGTCCGCCGCGATCTCCCGCGCGGTGGTGAGGAGGCTGGCCCGACTGCCGCCCGAGGCCGGCGAGCTCGCGGCCGCCGTGGCGGTCTGGGGCACCAAGCCGAGACTGGTGCAAGCAGCCGATCTCGCGTATATCGACCACGACACGGCTGTCCGGGCCGCCGACTCGCTTGCGGCCGCCGCGCTCGTCGGTCCGAGCGAGCCGCTCGAGTTCGTGCATCCCGTCGTCCACGCGGCGGTCTACAGCTCGATTCCCGCCCACCGGCGGAGCCTGTGGCACGCACGCGCCGCGGAGCTGCTCGAGGAGGCCGGCGCGCCGCTGGACGCGATCGCGGCTCACCTGCTCGCCGTTGAGGCGAGGGGCGACACGCTGCTCGTGGAGCTGCTCGGCGAGGCTGCCGGCAAAGCGCTGTCGGCGGGTGCGCCCGAGGCCGCACGCACCTACCTGAAGCGAGCGCTCGCTGAACCGCCCGCGGACTCTCAGAGAGCCGCGGTGCTCCGCCTGCTGGGACTTGCCGAGGCGTCACTGCATCGTCCGGAGGCGATCGAGCACCTGGCGGCCGCGCTTGGCCACACCGACGACGTTCGGGAGCGTGCCGAGCTCACCCGCGAGTTGGCCGTACCGCTGGTGCACAGCGGCCGCGTCCGCGAAGCCGTCTCGGTGCTCGAGCACAGTTCGGTGGAATTGGCGGGCGCCGACCGCGAGCTCGCGCTGGAGCTCGAGGCCGACCTCGTCAACGCGGGGCGCCTACTCCCCGAGCTTCGGCCCGCCGCGCTGGAGCGCGGACGCAGGCTGCGCAACGCTGGGCTTCAAGGCCGGACATTCGCCGAGCGGGTCGCGCTGGCGGCGATTGCCGGTGAGGGCGATGCCGTGGTCGACACCGCGAACGATGCGATCGCATGCGCGCGCCGCGCGCTCGGCAACGGCCGGTTGCTGGCTGACGCTGGCCCGGAGGCGCCGTCGTACTGGTACGCGGTCAGCGGCCTCGTACTGGCCGAGTCCTTCGAGCCGGCCCGGGCCGCCGCGGATGCCGCACAGGCCGATGCGCGCGCGAAGGGATCGATGCTCGGCTCAGCGCTCGCCCACTGCTTCCGGGCGCTGCTTGAGCATCGGCTCGGCAGGCTGGCGGCGGCGGAGGGCGACTTCCGTCATGCGATCGAGATAACCCCGAGCAGCCGCTGGGCGGCAAGGACCTACGCGGTCGCATTCCTGATCGACATACTGCTCGATCGGGGACGGCACGACGAGGCGGCCAACGTGCTCGCCGCCAGTCGCATGCCGGACACTGCTCCGCCGCTGCTGCCGTTCCTTATGTTTCAGCAGAGTCGCGGCCGCCTGCGGATCGAGCTCGGCGAGATCGATCCGGGAGTAGCGGACATGCGGGCGGCCGCGCAGGGCTTCGCCGCCGGCTCCTTCGGCAGCTGCCTCTGGCCGTGGCGGTCGCTCCACGCGCTGGAACTGGCGAGGGAGGGCGACGTGGCGCAGGGCATCGAGCTCGCCCGCGAGGAGGAGGCGCTGACGCGCGCCTTCGGTGCGCGGCGCGCCCATGGGATCTCGCTGCGCGCGCTCGGAGTGGTGGAAGGCGGCGACCCGGGGATCGAGTCACTGCGGGAGGCGCTCGAGGTGCTCGAAGGCACACCGGCCGTCCTCGAACGGGCCCGTGCGCTCATCGAGCTCGGGGCCCTGCTCCGGCGGGCAGGCCAGCGTTCGGAGGCGCTCGAGCGCCTGCGCGAGGGCCTGGACCTCGCTCATCGCTGCGCGGCGGCCGCGTTGGCCGAGCAGGCCCGAACCGAGATGGTGTTGGCGGGCGCGCGACCGCGACGCGACGCGGCGCGCGGGCGAGATGCGCTCACCGCGAGCGAGGTACGCGTCGCGCGCATGGCCGCCGCAGGAATGACGAACCGCGAGATCGCTCAGGATCTCTTCGTGAGCCTGAGAACGGTCGAGACACACCTGACGCACGTCTACCGCAAGCTGTCCATCGACTCGCGCGATTCACTTGCACGCGTTCTCGGGCCGTAGCGGGTTTGCGACAACGGCTAACGGGCCGTCCACCGGGGCCGCGGCCGGCGATAGAGAGCGCCGAGCGCCACGCCGATCCCGGCCAGGGCGACCAAGAGCGCCATGCTCGACAAGACGATCGGCAGGGTCTCGCCCCCGTCGTCGCTCGTGTGGATGACGGTGGGGGTCGCCGGCTCGGACGGCAGGTCGATTGTCCGCGACTGCGCCTGGGCCGCGTCCCGCGCGTCCGGCGAGCGAAGGTCCTGCGGGGCCGCGGCCGCGCTTGCCGGCAGGGCAAGCGCGACCACGCACGCGGGGAAGGCAAGGGTTCGAATCCACCATCGCCACGCGCTGTGCCGCCGCTGTCGTCGCGAGCGGCTCATATCGGCCCCGTGAAAGGACGCGGCACCACGTAGGGATCCGCGCCGTCGCCCGAGCTTGGGTACCAGCACGCGATGCGGCTGGGATTGACGTAGACGCCTTCGCGACGACCATTCCTGGTCAGCAGCAGAGGACCGCCGTGGCCGCCGCTCAGGACGTCTAGGACATGCTCCGGGGTCTCCTCGACGGTGATGCCGTCACCGCCAAGACCGCTGAAACAGATGAGAGTTGGCATGCCGCCGCTCTCCTTCGAAGCATTCAGCCAGGCGGCCGCTACGGGCGAGCTCCGCAGCATTGGGTGGGCCCGCCGGAGATCGTGGTGTCCGGTTCCTCGGTCACGACGACTCGCGTGCCTTCCTCGGGTCCGCCGTCATACCGGATCCCCGCCGCCGCGCCCGAGCCCACCACCCCACGCGTGCCCTCCTCAGGGCCGCCGTCATAGCGGACCCCGGTCGCGCTGTCCGAGGCCGTGGACGGCGCCGATGGCGCCCTCATGCTCTGCACCGCAATGCCTTCCTCCGGGCCGCCGTCGTTGCGCTGCCCAGCCACGGCGTCACTGGGAATCGAGGCCGGCTCAGCCGCGGGCGTCGGCAACGACACGATCGGCTCGTCCTCGATGTTCACGATGGCGAACGTCGCGGTTGCCACCCCGGCACCAAGGACGGCCGCGGCCATGAGCGGGACTGCCAGCGCGCGCTTAGGCTCTGGCAGGTTCGGCACGTACTGCATGTGGGACCACCTCCAGTAAGGGGCTCCAGCGAGTCCAGAGCCTGCGAGTCCAGCTGGAGAGCAGTCTCGACCGAGCTGCGCCGCTTCGCATCGTGGCACCGACCACGAACTTTTCTCGGCGGCCGAAGACTCGGGTACGGTGGGCCAGTGAGCGCCGGTTACGACGACTCCCGCTCCCCGATTGGCGTCGGCGTGACTCCCTTTCACACCGACGCGGATACAACGATCCGTCTGGCGCAGAGGGCCGAGCAGGTCGGCTACGGGCGCTTCGGGAGTGCCGAGGGATGGACCCAGGACGCCGTTGTCCTGCTGACTCAGATCTCGGGCGTGACCTCGCGGATCGGGCTGGCCACGAGCGTGCTGCCGGTCTGGAGCCGGACGCCGGGTGCGATCGCGATGGCCGCGGCCAGCCTGCAGCGGGCGTCGGCCGGGCGCTTCGAGCTCGGCCTGGGCGCGAGCAGCCCTCCGCTCGTGGAGGGCCTGCATGGGCTCAAGTGGGAGCGGCCCGTCGATCGCATGCGAGAGACGCTCGTCGCAGTCCGGGCGCTCCTCGACGGCGGGCGACTGCCGCTCGATCGCGAGGACGTCCGTCCGCTTCGCCTCGGGGTGCCAGTCGAGCCGCCGGTACGAGTCCTGCTCGCCGCGCTCGCGCCGGCGTCGGTCCGCCTCGCGGGCGAGCTGGCGGACGAGTGGGTGCCGTTCCTCTGGGCGCGCGGCCGCCTTGGCGACGGCAGGGAACTGCTCGCCGAGGGCGAGGCGGCCACGGGCGAGCCGAGGGCGACCCGGGTCGCCACGAGCGTCCCGCTCGCGATCGCGGAGCGGGAGGAGGCCGCCCGCCGGATCGCCGCCGGATGGCTGCTCGCCTACCTCACGCGGATGGGGCCCCTCTACCCGCGCGTGCTGCGCGAGCAATTCGGCTTCGCGGGCGAGGTGGACGCCCTGCTCGAGGCAAACTCGGGCGACGGACCGCCGGCACTCCCCGCGGCGGCCGAGCGGCTCGCGGACGAGGTGACCATCATGGCGAGCTACGCGGAGGCGCCGCAGGCCGTGAGCCGGTGGCTCGAGGCGGGCGCCGATGCAGTCGATCTCGTATTGCCGCTCGGGCTACCGGAGGAGCAGCTCAGGGAGATGCTCGAAGCGGCCGCACCGGCTTAGGCGCCGCTGCCATTGATGTCGTGGTTCGCCCGGATCGCGTTGTCCGGGTCCCACTTCGCCTTCAGCTCGCGTAGGCGCGGCAGCGTGCCGGCGGGGAACATCGCCTCCACGTCGTGCGCCTGCTCGGTGAAGTTGAGGTACCGGCCTACGTCGTGCTGGGCGAATACGCCGGCGAGCCGGGCCAAGTCGGCTTCCAGCACGGGAACCTCCGCGGGGTCGAGGACGAGGGCGACCATGAACATCAGATACTCGCCGGGGAGCGACTCGATGGCGCCATGGCCCGGCGCCGTCCGCGACAGCGCACCGCCGCCGTGCCGCAGCTCCAGGGTCACGAGCGAGTCAAACCCGTTGGCGGCAATCGCGACCGCGTCGTCGATCGCCTGCGGGGGCAGCCCGTCGACCAGCGAGTGCGCGCTCAGGTAGGGGAGCGGGTCGACAGGATCCATGTGCAGGTCCGAGAGGCCCGCCGGCGGCACCATGGCGAACGTGTCCATCTGGGGGCCGAGCTCGCGCAGCGGCCGCAGCAGCTCGGCGCCGTCCTCCTCGTGTCCGAGGAAGGCGCCGTTGATGACGGTGAACGACTTCCCGCGCACGATCTCCGGGATCGGCTCGAGATCCGGGAGCTTGAGGATCCGGGCGCAGGTGGTCACCTCCTCAGGCGCCTGGCGCGTCCACTCGCGCCACGCATGTAGTACTTCGGCGGCCTGATCGAGCCCGAAGAACAGGGCGCCGGCGTAGAAAGCGTCGACGGGGTAGAGGCGGAACTCGATCTTGGTCACGACGGCGAAGTTGCCGCTGCCGCCGCGCAGCGCCCAGAACAGATCCGCGCCGTTCTCGGCGTCGACCCGCAACTGCTCGCCGTCCGCCGTCACGACCTCGATCGCGGTAAGGCTGTTCGCCTGCAGGCCGTGCTTTCGCCCCTGCCAGCCGAGTCCACCGCCCAGCGAGTAGCCGACCACGTTGACCTCCGGCGAGGAGCCTTGGAGGGCCGACAGGCCGAGCGCCGAGGCCTCCGGCACGACGTCCCACCAGCGCGCGCCGGCCTCAACGCGCGCGATCTGAGCCTCCCTATCGATCTCGACCGCCGTCATACGGTCGAGCCGGATGAGCAGGGTGTCCTCGAGCGAACGCGCAGGGAGGGTGTTGTGGGAGGAGCCCTGAACGTGGAGGCGCAGCCCGAGATCGCGCGCGGCCCGGACGATCTCGGTCGTCTGCGCTGCAGACACCGGACGAGCCACCGCCTCTGGGCGCTGGTCGTTGAGCAAGTTGAACGACATGCGCCCGGAGTCCCAGCCGGGATCGCCGGGCCCGACGATTGCGTTCGGGAAGCGGTCGCGAAGCACGGCGCAGACCGAGCCGGCTCGATCACTAATAGACATTGCGAGTCCTTTTCTTGGGCACGCCCGCGCCGGGAGGGGCAGCCCCGACGAGCGGGTCGCTAGGGGAAACCCCCAACATAGGCGAGCCGCCGCCGTCTCGCCATCCCCGCCCGGTCGCTGCACGGCGCGTCTGGGGTAATGTGAACATCCCTGGGCTGCCCCGCGTACCACAGACAGATGCCGTACGTAGCCGCGGCATAGGACGTGCTCGACGAGGCCCACGCGTTCTGGCTGCGCGTCCCCGGGCGCGGGGAGATTCGGCCGGTCGCGCTGCCTGAGCCGGGGAGCGGCGACGTGATGGTCCGCACGCTGCGGTCCGGCGTCAGCCGAGGCACCGAGACGCTGGTGTTCCGGGGCGGCGTGCCGCCGAGCCAGTACGTGGCGATGCGCGCGCCGTTCCAGGAAGGGGATTTCCCGGCACCGGTCAAGTACGGCTACCTCAACGTCGGCACCGTCGAGGAGGGGCCGCGGGAGCTGCGCGGCCGCACGGTCTTCTGCCTGTACCCCCACCAGACGGCCTATGTGGTGCCGGCCGGCGCCGTGACCGTGGTGCCCGACGGCATGCCGCCCGCGCGCGCCGTGCTCGCCGGCACCGTCGAAACCGCCGTCAATGCCCTTTGGGACGCGGCTCCGCTGGTCGGCGACCGCGTCGCGGTCGTCGGCGCCGGGATGGTTGGCTGCTGCGTCGCCCGCCTGCTCGCCCGATTCCCGGCGGTCGAGGTCACGCTCGTCGACGTAGACGAGTCACGTGCCGAGGTCGCGGCCGCGCTCGGGGCCGGCTTCGCGCGGCCGGACGACGCCGTCAGCGGATGCGATCTGGTCGTGCACACGAGCGCGACGTCCGCCGGGCTCCAGTGCTCGCTCGACCTGCTCGCGCCCGAGGGCACCGTGCTCGACCTCAGCTGGTACGGCGACGCCGAGGTGCGGCTCTCGCTGGGCGGCGCCTTCCACGCGGGCCGCCTTGGGCTGCGCGCCAGCCAGGTCGGAACGGTGTCCCCGGCCCGGAGCGCGCGGCGCACGACGGCCGACAGGCTTGCCCTCGCGCTCGACCTGCTGCGCGACCCCGCATTCGATGTGGTCGTCACCGGCGAGTCGCGCTTCGACGAGCTGCCCGACGTGATGGAGCGACTGGCCGCGGGGAGCCTGCCGGCGCTCTGCCACACGATCACCTACGACGGGGCGTAGCGCGTGTTCAGCGTGACCATCCGCGACCACATGATGATCGCCCACAGCCTGCGCGGCGAGGTGTTCGGTCCCGCGCAGGGCCTGCACGGCGCGACATTCGTCGTCGACGCCACCTTCCGGCGTTCGACCCTCGACGCGGACGGAATCGTGGTCGACATCGGCCGCGCGGCCGAGGTGCTGCGCGCCGTGGTGGGCGAGCTCGGCTATCGCAACCTTGACGAGGAGGCGGACTTCGCGGGCATGAACACCACCACCGAGGAGCTCGCCCGAGTTATTGCGGACCGGCTCGCTGACCGCGCGCGGGCCGGCGCCCTGGGCGACGGCGCGCGGGAGCTCGACGGGCTGGTCGTGACGCTGCACGAGTCCCACATCGCGTGGGCGAGCTACGAGCGGCCGCTGTGACCGAGGTGCACGTCATCGTCCCAGAGGGCATCGACGACCCGGCGCGGCCGAGCGGTGGCAACACGTACGATCGCCGGGTCTGCCGAGGGCTCGCCGAGCTCGGCTGGGCGGTGCACGAGCACGCCGTGCGAGGCGCCTGGCCGCGGGCCGGCGAGGCAGGGCACGACGCCCTCGCGCGCGCCGTCCGACCGATTCCAGATGGCGCCCTGGTGCTGCTCGACGGGCTGATCGCGTCCACCGCCCCCGAAACCCTCGTGCCGCAGGCGCACCGGCTGCGACAGGTCGTGCTCGTTCACATGCCGCTCGGCCACCGCCCGCCGGATAGCGAGGCCGGCGCCGTGCGGGCGCGCGAGCGCGAGGTCCTCACTGCGGCCCCCGCTGTCGTCACGACCAGTGCATGGGGTCGGCGCCGGCTCGGGGAGCTGTACGCGCTGCCGGCCGACCGGGTGCACGTGGCCGAGCCCGGCGTCGACGCTGCCGGGGTCGCGCGAGGAAGCGCGGCCGGCGGCGCGCTGCTCTGCGTCGCGGCAGTGACGCCCGCCAAGGGGCACGACGTGCTGCTCGACGCACTCGTGACGGTGGCGGACCTGTCCTGGCGCTGCGCTTGCGTGGGCAGCCTGGACCGTGCGCCGGCGTTCGCGGACCGCGTGCGCCGCCGCGCGTGGGAAGACGAGCTGCGGGACCGGGTGGGCTTCTCGGGGCCGCGCACCGGCCCGGGGCTCGACCGCGCGTACGACGCCGCCGACCTGCTCGTGCTCGCCTCACATGCCGAGACGTACGGCATGGTGGTCACCGAGGCCCTGGCGCGCGGCCTGCCGGTCCTCGCCACCGAGGTGGGCGGAGTGAGCGAGGCCCTCGGCCACGGGGCGGACGGCACCCGGCCCGGGCTGCTGGTCCCACCCGGCGACCCGGCGGCCCTGGGCGCCGCGCTGCGCGCCTGGCTCGAGGACGCTGAGCTGCGCGCGCGGCTGCGCCGCGCGGCCCGGGAGCGGCGCGCGACGCTGCGCCCGTGGGCGGCCACCGCGTCCGTCGTCGCCGACGTCCTCGCGGGAGTTGTGAGGAGCGCGGAGGGCGTCGGAGGCCTGGCGGGAGCGACGCGATGAGCGCGGAGGGCGTCGCGCGATGAGCGCAATCGCGGTCCGGGTCCGGCCGGGGTGGCTCGCCCTGCGCGAGCCGGCCGACGCGGCGGCGCGCTCCGCCGAGCTCGCCGAGCGCCTCCGGCAGTACCTCCCCACGGCCGGCCGCCTCGTGATCCACGACCTCGGCGGCGGCAGCGGTGCGATGGGTCGCTGGCTGGCGCCGCTGCTACGCGGGCCGCAGCACTGGGTCGTGCACGACCGCGATGCCTACCTGCTCGAGCTCGCCCTCGCCGCGCCCCCGGGCCCCGCCGCCACGGTCGAGACAAGACGGTCCGACATCACCCGGCTGGAGCCCGGCGACCTCGCGGGCGCGCACCTCATCGTTGCCTCGGCCCTGCTCGACATCCTGACGGCGGACGGGCTGTCCGCCATGCTCCGCGCCTGCGCCGGACATCCCATGCTGCTCGCGCTCACCGTGGTCGGTCGGGTCGCCCTGACTCCAGCGGATCCCCTGGACGCGCGCGTGGCCGCCGCCTTCAACGCCCACCAGCAACGCACGACGACGGAGAACCGCCTGCTCGGTCCGGCCGCCGTCCCGGTAGCCGTCGAGGAGCTCCGCGGCACGGGCGCCGAGGTCCTCGTCCGGCCGAGTCCCTGGCGACTCAACGGAGCCCACGTCGATCTGGCGGCCGAATGGTTCACCGGCTGGGTCGCCGCAGCCTGCGAGCACGAGCCCGCACTGGCCGCCGAGGTCGGCGCCTACCGGGAAGGGCGGCTGGTGCAGGCGGCCGCCGGGGAGCTCGCCGTCACGGTCGACCATGCCGACCTGCTGGTGCTGCCGTGACGACCGCGCGGCGATGGGTTCCCCTGGCCGTCGCGGCCGCGACGCTCGCCGTCCTGGTGTGGCGCCTGGGAACGGGCCCGTTCCTCGACGGGCTTCACACCGTCGACGGCTGGGCGCTGGCGGCCGCGTCGGGCCTTGCCGTGCTGACCACCGTGTGCTGCGCCTGGCGCTGGAGGATCGTGGCGCGCGGGCTCGGCGTCGACCTGTCGCTGGGTACGGCGGTGGCCGCGTATTACCGCTCGCTCTTCCTCAACGTTACGCTGCCCGGCGGGGTGGTGGGTGACGTCCACCGCGGGATCAGCCACGGGCGTGACACCAGCGACGTCGGCCGCGGGCTGCGCGCCGTCGCCTGGGAGCGCTCGGCAGGGCAGTTCGTGCAGGCCGTCCTCACTGTCGCCGTCCTCATGGTCCTGCCGTCGCCCGTGCAGGCGGTCATGCCGTTCATCGCGCTCGCGCTCATCGCGGCGGTGGCGGGCGTCGTGCTGGCGGGGCGCGTCCGCCCCGCCGTGGGCCGGTCCCGGTGGGTACGGCTGCGCAGCGCCGCGGCGCGCGACGTGCGTGACGGCCTGCTTGCCCGGCGGGCGTGGCCGGCGATCGCGCTCGCGTCGACGCTCGTCGTTGCGGGCCACGCGGCCACGTTCGTGATCGCAGCGCGTAGCGCGGGCGCAACCGCGCCGCTGTCCCAGATGCTGCCGTTGGCGCTGCTCGTGGTGTCGGCCGCGGCGCTGCCCAACGTCGGGGGATGGGGCCCGCGCGAGGGCATGGCGGCTTGGGCGTTCGCCGCCGCCGGGCTGGGCCCGTCGCTCGGGGTCGCCACGGCGGTGGCGTACGGGGTGATGGTCTTCGTGGCAAGCCTGCCGGGCGCCGTCGTCCTCTTGGCGGTCTGGGTGTACCGCACCCGGTCGGCGCCGTGGCGAGGGCGGCCGCAGGGGGGCGCGTTTGCGGTCCGCGCGCGTTTGGAGGAGGCCCCGGATGTCTGACCGCCCATACACCCTCATGAGCTGCAGCGTGTCGCTCGACGGCTACCTGGGCGACCGGACGCCACGCCTCGCGCTGTCAAACGAGGCCGACTTCGACCGGGTCGACGAGGTGCGCGCCTCCTGCGACGCGATCATGGTGGGCGCGGTCACCGTGCGGACCGACAACCCGCGGCTGCTCGTGCGCTCGCAGGCCCGTCGCGAGGAGCGCGTGGCCCGTGGGCTCCCCTCGTCTCCGAAGAAGATCACCGTGACGAACAGGGTGGACCTCGACGCGCGCTCGAACTTCTTCACCGCCGGCGAGGCCGAGAAGCTCGTGTACACACCGAGCCCGCGGGTGGCCGTCGCCCGCGCGCGGCTCGGGCCGGCGGCGACGATCGTGGACGGCGGCCGGCGCGTGCGCATGCGCCGGCTCACCGAGGACCTCGGTGACCGTGGCGTGGAGCGGCTCATGGTCGAGGGCGGCGGCATCGTGCACACACAGTTCCTGGCCGACGACCTCGTCGACGAGCTGCACCTCGTAATCGCGCCCTTCTTTGTGGGCGACTCGAGCGCGCCGCGCTTCGTGGTCGACGGGCGCTTCCCGTGGAACGCCGACCACCGCGCGGCGCTGGCGGAGGTGCGCCAGATCGGGGACGTCGTGCTGCTGCGCTACGCGCTCTCACCGCGGTTCCGGGACGAATGAAGACGACGCGGGCGAGCCAGACGGGTCCGGCCGTCGGGCTGATCGCCCAGGTGCTCCTGCTGGCCGTCCTGGCGGGCACCGGCGTGCTCGGCGCGGCGGGCTGGATCGTCGGCACCGCCTGCGCCGTGACCATGGCGACGGCGCTGGCACACGGCCTCGCGCGCCAGCCCGCCGAGCGGCTGGGACCGGCGTCCTGGGTGACGCTCGCCCGGGCCACGCTCGTCGTCGGTGTCGCCGCGCTGGCCGCGGACTCGTTCACCCACGGCACGCCGGTCGTGCTGCTCGTGACGCTCGCGGCCGTCGCGCTCGGGCTGGACGCGGTCGATGGATGGGTTGCGCGGCGGACCGGGACGGCGACGCCCCTGGGGGCGCGCTTCGACGGCGAGGTCGACGCGTTCTTGATCCTCGCCCTCAGCGTCTACGTCGCCCCCGCGTGCGGCGCGTGGGTGCTCGCGATCGGGACCGCGCGCTACCTGTTCCTCGCCGGCGAGTGGCTGCTGCCGTGGATGCGCGCGCCGCTCCCGCCGCGCCGCTGGCGCAAGGCCGTCGCCGCGACACAGGGGATCGTGCTGACGGTCGCGGCCGCCGGGGTCCTGCCCCTGGCGCTCACCCAGGCCCTCCTCGTCGGCGCGCTCGCGCTGCTCACGGCGTCGATGGGCGAGTGCACGTGGTGGTTGTGGCGCCGCCGGCACGGCGCCGTCGGCCAGCCTCAGAGCGCGCGGCTCCGCACCGGCATCGCGGCGGCGCTAACAGTCCTCGCCCTGCTGATCGTCTGGGCCGCCCTCGTTGCGCCAAACCATCCGAACCGGCTCACCCTCGGCGAGTTCGCACGGCTCCCCCTCGAGCTCCTCGTCGTCATCGCTTTGGCCGCCCTGTTGCCGGCCACCCCGCGTCGCGTGCTGGCCGTGGTCCTGGGAGTGGTCCTGAGCGTGCTCGTTGTAGTGAAGGTGCTCGACATCGGGTTCTTCACGGCGTTCGACCGGCCGTTCAGCCCTGTCGACGACTCGGGCTACCTGGGGATCGGCATCGAGACGCTTCGCAACGCGGTCGGCAGGTCGAGCGCCGATCTCGTCGTCGCCGCGGCGGCCGTGCTCATCGTCGCGCTTCTCACCCTTCCGGTCCTGGCGCTGCTGCGCGTGACGCGGGTCGCGGCCGGGCACCGAGGCTGGGCGCTGCGGGCGGCGATGGCGCTGGGGGTGGTCTGGGTTGCGCTGCGTGTCGTCGACGCGCCGGTGGCCTCCTCGAGCTCCGCCGCCCTGGCCCTGGACGAGGTGCAGGCTGTGCGGGCAAGCCTGGCGGATCGCGCCGTGCTCGCGCGCGAGATCGCCCAGGACCGCTTCCGCGCTACTCCCCGCCGCGGGCTCCTGGCAGGCCTGCGGGGCAAGGACGTTCTGCTCGTGTTCGTCGAGAGCTACGGGAGGGTCGCCGTCCAGGACCCGTCAATCTCGCCCCGAATCGACGCCGCACTCGACCGGGGCGCCGCGCAGCTGCAGGCCGGCGGCTACTCCTCGCGTAGCGCCTTCCTCACCTCGCCGACCTTCGGCGGCCTCAGCTGGCTGGCGCATTCCACTCTGCAGTCGGGGGTCCAGGTCGACGGCCAGCGGCGGTACGACCAACTCGTCCGGAACGACCGCCTCACCCTCACCCGGGCTTTCCAGCGCGCCGGGTGGCGGGCCGTCGGCGCCATGCCGGGAAACCGCCGGGCGTGGCCAGAGGGCTCGACCTTCTACCACTACGACCGGGTCTACGACCGCCGCAACTTCGGCTACCGCGGCCCGGGCTTCGGCGTGGCCCCGATGCCCGACCAGTACACCCTTCTGGCCCTTCAACGTCGCGAGCTCGCCAAGCGTGAGCGGCCGCCGCTCTTCGCCGAGGTCGACCTCATCTCGAGCCACGCGCCGTGGACGCGTATTCCGCGGTTCATCTCATGGGACGACGTCGGCGACGGCTCGATCTACGACCGCCTCCCGGCGGAGAAGTCCACGAAGGCCTCGCTCTTCGGTGATTCCGAGCGGGCCCGCGCCGCCTACGGGCATTCGATCGAGTACTCGCTGAGCACGATCTTCTCGTTCGTGCAGCGCTACGGCGACGACGACCTCGTGCTGGTCGTACTGGGCGACCATCAGCCCGCGACGGTCGTCACCGGCCATGGCGCAAGCCACGACGTGCCGATCTCGGTCATCGCCCACGATCCGAATGTGATCGACCAGATCGCCGGATGGAGCTGGGAGGAGGGCATGTCGCCGAGCCCGCGAGCGCCGGTCTGGCCCATGGCCGCGTTCCGTGACCGCTTCCTCACCGCGTTCGGTTCGTCGCCGGCGAGCGGCTGACCCGGTGCCGACGGGCGCGCGGCCGTGAGGCAGGACGACCGCGCGGCGTTCGACCGGGCTTTGTACCGCGCGCGCGTGTCGGCGTACGCACCGGGCGAGTTCGTCGGGCAGGAGAGCTTCATGACCGCCCGCGAGATCAGGGCACTGGGGGTGCAGGCCGGCATCGGCCCTGGGGTCACGGTGCTGGACCTGTGCTGCGGCATCGGCGGACCCGGGCGTTTCCTCACGCGGGAGCTGGGCTGCGTGTACCTGGGCGTGGACGCCAGCGCGTCCGCCGTCGCCATCGCCCGCGAGCGCGCCCGCGACCTGCCGTGCCGCTTTGCGACCGCGCACGTCCCGCCCCTCCCGCCCGGCAACTTCGAGGTCGTGCTCCTGCTCGAGACGATGCTCGCCTTCGAGGACAAGGACGCGCTGGTGCGCGAGATCGCCGCAGCGCTCCGGCCCGGCGGTCGCCTCGCCTTCACGCTCGAGGAGGGGCCGCCGCTCACGACGGCCGAGCGCACGGCGATGCCCGACGCCGACACGGTCTGGCTCATCCCGCTCGACGAGATGGCCGCGGCCCTGGAGCGGTCCGGGCTCGTGGTCAGGTGGCAGGAGGACCACAGCCACGCCCACCGCGCGACGGCGCAGGCGCTGGCGGACGCGTTGGCCGCGGACGCGCGGGACATCGCCGCGCAGATCGGCCGCCGAGCGCTGGACGACTTACTTGCCGCCCATCGGCTGTGGATCGAGTGGCTGGATGAGGGGCGGGTCCGGAAGTTCGCGCTGGTCGTGGAGCGCGCCTAGCACGCTCCACCAGCCGTGCCCAGCACGCTCCACCAGCCGTGTGTCACGCGGGCTTCATGGCAGGATGGCTCCTAATGGACCCGGGCGGCCGCCGTGGAGACCAGCACTCATGACGCTCGCGGTACGGGCGGTGTTCTGGGTCATGGCGTACCTGGGCGTGGTCGTGGCGCCGCTGGTGTTTGCGGCGATCGGGGCCAGCGACCCCGACCATGGGTTCTTGACGAACTTCTCGATCGCGCTCGGGTTTGTCGGGCTGGCGATGATGGGACTCGAGTTCGTGCTCGTGGCGCGCTTCAAGCCGGTGGCCTCGCCGTTCGGCCAGGACGCGCTGCTGCAGTTCCACCGGCAGATCGGCTACGTCGGGCTGGCCTTTGTGCTCGTTCATGTCGCGATCTCGGCGAAGTGGGAGTCCCTGACGTTCGAAAACGCAATTACCGCGCCGGCACTGGTGTGGTTCGGGATGGCGGCCGCGCTCTCTCTCCTTGCACTGGTGGTCACGTCGGTTTGGCGGCAGCAGCTGCGGCTCTCCTACGAGTGGTGGCACGCGGCCCACACCGTGCTCGCCGTGGTTGCAGTTGGTGGAGCACTCACGCACGTCTACTTCGTCGACGAATATGTGAGTTCGATCTGGAAGCAGATTCTGTGGGCGCTGATGTCGACGGCCTTTGTGGCCCTGCTGGCATGGGTGCGCCTGATCAAGCCGCGCGGCATGCGGCCGTGGCGCCTTGGGCGGGTCGGCGCCGAGCGCGGTCAGACGACGACACTTGCTCTACACCCGCCCGACGGCGCCGAGTTTCGGTTCGACCCGGGCCAGTTCGCGTGGTTCAACTTCGGTCGCTCCCCGTTCTCGCTGACCAGTCACCCATTCTCGTTCTCGTCCAGCGCAGAGCGGGACGAGGTCGAGATCGCGGTCAAGGCCCTCGGCGATTTCACGTCCGGGGTGCACGAGCTAGAGCCCGGCACGATGGTCTATGTGGACGGCCCGCACGGCGTCTTCTCTATGGATCAGGACGAGGGACCCGGCTTCGCCTTCATCGCCGGCGGGGTGGGAGTCGCTGGTCTGATCAGCATGCTACGAACGATGGCCGACCGTGGTGACGTCCGGCCGGCGGTCCTCGTCTATGCGAACGGCGAGTGGGAGGGGGTGAGCTTTCGGGAGGAGCTCGAACGGCTCGAGTCAAGCATGAACCTGACCGTCGTTCATGTGCTCCAGCGCCCGCCCACGAACTGGGCGGGCGAATCGGGATTCGTGACGGCCGAGCTGCTCTCGCGCGTCCTCCCCAAGGGATACCGTCGCTTCCAGTTCTTCATCTGTGGGCCCGAGCCGATGATGGACGCGGTGGAGACGGCGCTGTTCGAGTTAGGGGTCCCGGCCGAGCGCGTCCACACCGAGCGCTTCGACATGGTCTGAGCAGGGGCGCTCGATGCGACACGTCCAGATGACCCGACTGGTGTGGCTGATCGCGGGCCTCATCGTCGTGGCCTGCCTGGTGTTCGCAGCCGCCCAGAGCTAGACGGCGCGGCTCGCCCGCGCCTCGCCCGCCAGGGTGTGGGGTCTCCCGCTTTTACTGCTCGCCGCGTCGCCGCTAAGGTCGCACGCGTGATCCGTGTCGACGCCGCCAGCCGTCGCATGTTGCGCGCTCGCGACAAGATGGACCGCTCCTACGACAAGCCGCTGGACGTCGCGGCGCTGGCCCGGGTCGCGCTGACCTCCGAGGCGCACTTCATCCGCACGTTCAAGGACACATTCGGGGAGACGCCGCACCGGTACCTGCAGCGGCGCCGACTGGAGCGAGCGATGGCGCTGCTGCGCGAGACCGATCGGCCCGTGACCGAGATCTGCCTGGATGTGGGGTTCACGAGCCTCGGGTCCTTCAGCCGGACGTTCACCCAAGTGATCGGAATGTCGCCGACCGCCTACCGCGAGGCGTGGCGGACCGGCGCAGGCACCGCCGGTTACGTGCCCACCTGCGTGGTCATGTCATGGACGCGACCACGCGGCGAGCCGCACGACAGCAGTTTTGGAGAAGCGAATCGCAACGGCTCTCCGTAGCGTGACGTGCATGCTCACAGCACTCTCACACTCATTCATCTACGTGCTCGACCACGACGAGGCCATCGACTTCTACGTAGGCAAGCTCGGGCTCGAGATCGGGATCGACGCCGACCTCGGCCCATTCCGCTGGCTCACCGTGCACGTTCCCGGCAAGCCCGAGTCCCAACTCGTGCTGGCGACGCCCGACATGGGCCACGACGAGGAGACCGCCGCCGCGATCCGCGACCTGGTTACCAAGGGCGGCGGCAACGGCGTGATCTTCAGCGTCGACGACTGCCGCAAGACCCACGAGGAGCTGCTCGCGAAGGGCGTCGAGTTCACACAGGAGCCGACCGAGCACTTCTACGGCATCGACTGCGGCCTGCGCGACCCGTTCGGCAACCCGTTGCGGATCACACAGCCGGCTCCCCAGCCGATCAAGATCCCAACCCCCGAGGAGTTCGCTGCTGACGCGAACTAGGTCCGATCGCGCGGAGCCGCGGCCGCCGAGCCCCGGACAGGAGGCGGCCCCCGTCTAGCTACGGCGCCCTGCGGGTGATGCGATGGCGATAGAGCGCCACGCGCGGGTCGCCCCCGTCGCTTGAGCCGCGTCAGCGCGCACGGACCAGCACGACGTCGAAGTCCGTCCCGGGCGGCGCACCGGGGCCGAATGGCGGCGGTAAACCGAGGTCGAAGCGCGCGTTGACGGCGGCGAGGCGCGATCCGTGGCGGGCGATCGTGGTGGGCACGCGAAAGAGCGGGCTCGTGATCGTGGCCGTGATCTCGCCGCTGGACAGGTCGGGGCTGAGGCTGACGCGTGCGAGCGTGTTGGCGAAGTTCTCGACGACCCACAGGTCGCGGCCTTGGAGGAGCAGGCCGTCGAGCGTGCCGGCGATGAGCCCGTCGACAGCGATTGCGGTGCTCTCACCGGTCGCGGGGTCGACTGTGAACAGCGCGCCAAGGGCGGTGTGGTTGACGATCAGCGTCTTGCCGTCCCGTGTCGCCTCGATGCCGTTGAGGCTCACGTCGCCAGGGACGACGGTCGCCGCCGGCCCGCTGAGCGCGAGTGTCTCGCCGGGTCCGAGCTGCCCGCCCGGCCCGATCGGGACCACGTAGAGGACCGGCGCGAAGCTGTCAGTGAAGTAGGCGGCGTCGCGGGTGACGATCACGTCGTTGACGAGCGAAGCGCCGGGGGTGCCGAACTGGTAGCTCGCAACCGGCGCGCCCGTCCGCAGGTCGTAGACGTATGCCTCACCGGTGAAGCCGCCGGCGACGAACAGCAGGCCGTGCCGCCGGTCAGCCTTGAGCCCGACGGCGTCGCGGCCCGCAGGCGCGTCGATGAAGATCGCACCCTCCCCGGTGCGCAGGTCACCGCGGTAGATGTCGCCGAGCGTGATGGAGCCGGCATAGAACGTCGTGCCGGCGCCGGAAGCGATGCCCTCGGGAGCGAAGTCGTCCGGCAGCGGGATCGAGTCCGGGAACGGCTGGGCGCCCGCCGGCGCGGCGAGCACCAAGCACAGGGCCGCACTTACGAGGGCAGCGAGACGGCGCATACCCGCTCCGACGCTACGCCCGGCCCGGCGGGGTGTCAAGGCGGAAACGGACCCGCAGGTTGCCCAAAGCACGAGCGAAGGGGCCGGACTCCTAGCCAGCGGGCTGCGGCGGGTGGCATGTTCCGCTGCTTTGGTCGACCGTGAGGCCGTCCTCACCGACGAAGCGGGCGGCATAGGCGCCGGGCTCGAGGGTGAGCTCGAGCACCCCGAAGATGTCCGTGCGGAGGACCTCGCTGATGGTCAGCTGCGGGCCCGTGGCGGTGTGGAGGTTGCGCCCTCCGGTGCCGATCACGAACTGCGTGACGCCGCCCGGGTCTGGGACTCCCTCGGGCGTGACGGACCTGAGGCGCTCGTAGTTGTGCGAGTGACCTGTCAAGAGCAGCTCGACGCCGTGCTGGTAGAGGTCCGCGAATAGAGGCCCGGTCTCGGGGTGCGGCTGGTTGGCGCCGCCGAAGCCCGAGCTGAATCGAGGGTGGTGCCAGTAGGCGATCACACACGCGTCGTCCGGAAGCGCCTCGAGCTCGGCGCGCAGCCACTGCTCCTGCTCGCTGCCCGCCGCGCAGGAGACAGGCCAGCAGTCGTCGGGCAGCGACGGGTTGCCGCCGGTCGCGCGCGTCCAGTTGATGGCGCCCGAATTGAGCACGAACAACGTCCAGGCACCGAGCTCCCAGCGGTAGTAGCCCTTCGCCGGGTCGCCGGCGGCGGCACCGAAGTAAGAGAAGTAGCCGGGCGCCTGGTCTCGCTCTGGATCGCCCTCGTATTCGTGGTTGCCGACGGCCGGATGGGTGAGCTGCCGAAACCGGCCCCAGGTCGGCTCGAAGACGGCCATGAAGTTCGCTAGCTCGCCGTGCTCGTACTGGTTGTCGCCCAGTACCGCGACGGCGTCGGGAGCAAGGCTCTCGACGAGATTAGCGGTGCGGGCTTGTCGGCAGGCAGCGGCTGTCTCGACGAGCTCTGGTCGGCACGCGATGTCGCCCGCCGCCACAAGCGTGACCGGCTCGGGAGGCGGCGGCGCTGGCGATGGGGCAGTTGCCGGCGCGGACACCGGCTGCGGCAGTGGTAGAGATGGCCCGCGCTTCGGCGACGGCCGGGGCGGCCGCGGCCTTGCCAGGACACGCAGCCGCAGCCTTACGACCGCGCCACCCGAGCGCGCCACCAGCCGGTAGCGTCGGGCCGCCAGGCCACGCGGGACACGGACTCGCAACCGGAAACCGCCGCGTGGGCCGACCCGCAGCCGTCCCAGCGAACGCCCGGCGAGGACCAGCCGCACACGGGCGCCGGCCCTGAAACCATGCCCCGCCACCCGGACCTGCTCACCTGGGAGAACCGCGCTACGGGAGACGGACAGGACCGGCCTAGCGGGCGCCGCGCTAGCCGCCGCACCAAGTACGCCGAGCGCCAGTACGACGAGGAGCAGACAGCAGCGCGCCGTCACCCGCCTAGCATCGCACCACCGGACGCGAGCGACCGCTCGCCGACACCTCTCCGTGCCGATCGGCGACACAACGTCGCTCCTCGCGGATTGCAGTACTCGCTGTCCGGCCGCTTCGAGTGCTCATGGCAGGCGGAAGGAGCAGCGCGCGAGCGACCGCGGCGCACGGCGATCGGAGTGTCGAGTCGCATGGATAGCGACAGCGCGACGGTGGCCGAGAGGGCCGGGCAGGACTGCCCCTGTGAGGCGGCACTGCCAGTGGTCGGACATTCGTCCGGCCAGTGGCGATCTCCCGCCAACCGGGTGTAGGTTGGCTCGGACTCGCCTGGCCGCCCGGGACGCGCTGTTTTCGCAACCTGTGGAGCTGCCACGCATCCCGGATACTTGGAGGAAACACTTGAAGCGGGCACTCGTAGGTGCATGTATCACAGCGGCCTCGCTGGCCGCGATGGGCGGAACTGCGTTGGCCGGAGAGGTCACGGGCAAGGGGAAACCCACCCCGATAGAGAACTTCCGGGCGGGCTCGATCTGCGCGTTCTCGGGACAGAACGACGACCCCACCGGCGGCGGCGACCCGTTCCAGGACGGGAGGGTGCAGAACTGGGGCAAGGTAGTGGAGGACGCCAAGGCGTTCATCGGTGACGGTGACCACGGGGCCAACGAAGTCGCCAGAATGTTCCAGGTCGAGGGGCCGGGGACGAACTGCCGGGGCTTTGCCAGCGGGCGCTGACGAACTGCGCGTTATGAGAGGGCCGGGCCCCCACCTGCCTTCAGGTGCGGGGTTCGGCTTTCTCACCCCCTCAGCCATGGGGCTGCCATCGATGCCGTAGCTGCGCGAAGCCCGGCACCACGGACGAACACCGTGCGCGGTTCGACGACGGAGGCGTAGCCCACCTACGCAGCCGCACTGCTGCATCGAGGGCGTAGGCAGCTGCACGGCGCAAACCTAGCGGGCGCTGTCGCGATGGACGGAGGCTGTCGCATAAAGCCGTCTGAGAAAATGCGCAGCACGCTCGCGGAAGTGCCCATCACAGCCGTTGTGACCGACGACCTTGCGACGGACTCCGCGCTCGTGGCGGGACAGATGGCCGATTTCGGAACCCACGCTTAGAAGCGATCCAGCGGCCTCGCCGGGGGTTTGTGCGACAGCCTCGACGAACACCGCTAGTCCGCTGGCGCGCTATCGCGTTGCACGTGGGAAGCGGCAGGTGAGCGACGGCCGGGGGCGGCGAGGCAGGTCACTCGATCTGCGTGACCTCTGGGGCGGCGGATACTGGCGGACGATGTCGCAAGAGAACATGGCTGTGGTCCGCCGGAGGCGTGGCCAAAGCATTGTCGCGATTCTGGCCGCGGTTAGCTTGGGTGTCTCATGCGGCGGTTCTGCGGACGAGAGCGCGCTCAAGGACACGGTGGGCACGTTCGTGGAAGCGATCGGCAATGACGGGGAGAAGCCTTCTCGTCGACGATCGCATCAAGCGAATGCAGGAGCCGACCTCGTTCCGTGTTCGGGAGCGGGTCTACTCGGGGGCTCCGGTGAAACGCGACGCGACGGACTCGTCAGAGCCCGTCGCGTCGATGTGGCCGTTACGGCGTGAGCCGACTGACGAAGATGCTCGACGGACCGCCGCCGAGCGTCGATCCGAAGCCCGTCAGGAACTCGTTCCCGTCGTTGGCTAGGCCCATGTAGTCACCGAGGAAGTAGCCGCGCGCGAACGCCGCCTCGCGGATGTTGAACGCCGGGTCGATCGCGGTCTCCTCGTTCCAGCTCGCCGGGTTGGCGCAGTTCTCCGTTGCGGGATGGCAATGGGACGCGAAGTGGCGGGTCAGCAGCGTGGCGGGATCCGGGGTGTTGTCCCGGAAGTCGTAGTAGGTCACCGTGAGTGTGCCGTCTGCTCCCACGTCGACCGACGGGGTGAACGCCTGCCGGTCGTTGATCGGCTCGCTGTTGGGCGTCAGGTTCACCTGGATCGGCGCCGACCACGTGGCGCCCCCGTTCGTGGACTGGCTGTAGGCGACGCTGTCGTACTGGAAGGCGCCTGTGGTGAAGAAGCTGAAGCGCGCATCCATCCAGACCGCATACAAGTTGCCGTTGGACCCGTTCACCGCCACCTCGGGAATGAAGTCACCGCCGCGGATCGGGCACCGCCCGGTCTTGGTCGCGTCCGGGCACGGGAACGGTTCGGCGTCGATGGTGCTGTCGGCCCGGAACAGGCTCATCGGAAGTTGATCGTCGATGCTCCTCGGCTTGCTCCAGGTCGCGCCCCGATCGGTCGAGACGATGAACGACAGCAGGATCGGCCCGATGCCGCCGCGGCGCCGCGACCGGTTCACGATGTCGCCGAAGAAGTCGAACAGCTCGCCCTGCGGCCGCACGACGATCTGGTTGCCGATCGTCTGCTTGTTCGCGCCCGTCTCGTAGATCTTGCGGGCGGGCTCCCACGAGTCGCCGCCGTTGGTCGTGCGGGCGAACCAGATCGGGCCCTTGAACCCGGCGCCGATCGGGTTCTCCGGCGCATGCTGCGCCCGAGAAGGCTCCTGGAGCCGGTCCCAGACCGCGTATACGAAGTCGGCGTCGTTCGGGTCCGCCGTCATCGAGTTCTTGTCGTTGAGGAAGTTCGGGTCGGTGTCCACGCGCAGCACGATCGGCGCCTCCCACGTCAGGCCGCCGGTCTGCGAACGGTTGTAGACCATCGCGTTATCACCGAAGCCGCCGGTCGGAGGATCCGGATCCAGGACGAGGCTCATCGAATGCAGGACGCCGTCGGGACCGAACGAGATCCACGGATCGGTGGCCCGCTCGAACGGGCCGCCGCCGGGAGTGCAGCGGGCGAGCTGCGGCGGCACGGCGCGCGTGAACGTCAGGCCGCCGTTCATACTCACCGCCGCGACGTTGCCCTTGGCGCCGCCGTCCGAGTAGCGGTCCTGCTGGTAGAAGGTGACGACGTTGTCTGCTTCCTGCGGGTTGATCTCAAGCCACGGCTCGACCTCGGAGCCGGGGAAGTTGATGCCCGACGCATCGGGCGGACAGCCCGCGAGCGGATTGGTGGTGGACGCCTCGACCGGCGGACTCGCCGTCAGCGGCACGGCCAGCGCGGACGCGCCAGGCACGAGGAACATGACGGCGAAGCTCGTGAGAAGTATGCGGGTGCGCATCGGTGCCCCCTTCCACGTGCGCCTCTCGCGCCGCACCCCCCGAGCGCGAACGCTACGCCTTGGACGCAGGTACCGCAAGGGCCCCCATCGGACGCATCGACGATGCGCGCAACGCAGTCCGATCTGCTCGCTTTGACTCTGTGCCTGCCCCAGCCCGCCGGGGCCCTGACCGATCCGATCCGGCGGCGGCGCGGTCCGACGCTGGGCGCACCGCCGCCGGCGAGTCGCTCGGGCTCCCTATGCGAGCGGGAGTCCGAACCACGCTCGCGGAGATGGTCGAGATGGACGACCGGCAGACGTGACGGACGACGGCGTCCGCTCATGCAATCACTGTCGGAAGCGAGCGTGAGCCGGTCTCGGGTGATCGGTGACGACCGGGATGCGCGCGGCGTCCATGCGTCGCTGGCGAGACCCAGAACGCCCTTGGTTCGGGTGACCTTGGGTCGCCGCGCCGACGCCCCGGCGGTGGAGCGGTACGGTGCAGGTCGACAATCCCTCGGGAGGGAGGACAGATGACGCTGAGGCGCTTCCGGCGCGCGGCATTCGGTGCGGCGCTCGCCCTCGCCGCGCTCCCGGCCGCCGCGCCCGCGGACACGCGCGTGACGCGTGACGCTACGCCCGGCAGCTACGCCCGCTACGACGGCGCCACCGACGCGACGATGCTGGCCTGCAGCACCGGCCGCAGGACGCAGAACGAGCCGAGTGTCGCCGTTCATCCGGCCAGGCCGGACGTGGTCGTTGGCGGCTCGAACGACTACTGCGCCGAGATGACCAACGGTGTCGGCAACGTGTGGGCCGGCTACTACCGCTCGACGAACGGCGGGCAGACGTGGAGCAACAGCCTGGTGCCCGGCTATCCCAGCGACGCCTCGGCGGCGGGGCGCGCGTCGCCCACCCAGGGGGTGTGCGCCGCGGCCGGCGATCCGACGCAGGCGTTCGACGCCGCCGGCCGCCTGTACTACGGCTTCATCTGCTTCAACC